>ERZ761602.275-NODE-275-length-121716-cov-16.801432_pt1 | contig 121716 bp, 107 predicted proteins | sample MGYA00512165_ERZ761602 | MGnify/ENA primary metagenome ERZ761602 (study PRJEB28899, sample SAMN02445085) | bioreactor sludge metagenome | biome: EBPR sludge; isolation source: Thorneside wastewater treatment plant | place: Australia: Brisbane, Thorneside...
TCGACGCCGCCGCGACCGACGCCGCGACCATCGACGCCGCCGCGACCGACGCCGCCGCGACCGACGCGCCCGTCGTCGACGACGTCGTGCACGTCGCCGATGACTCGATCGGCACCGGCGACCTCGTCGTCGGCTCGCCGATCACCGTGCAGACGTCGGGTGGCGGCTTCGGCTTCGGGACGGCCTTGCCGCCGGGTGTCACCTTCGGCGTGGAGCCCCAGGATCCGAGCGGCCCCGAGCTCGCGGTGCTCCGGGTGCGCAACCTGACGATCAGCGCCAACGTGCGCGTCCTCGGCGCGCGGCCGCTCGTGATCCTCGCCGAGACCGTCTCGCTCACCGGCGTGATCGATGCGGGTGCGCGCCACGACGTGCCCGGCGCCGGTGGCGCGACGATGGGCCCCGGGGTCGGGACCGCCGGCGGACACATGGGGACCTACGGCGACTCCGGCGGCGGCGGCGGCAGCCACGGCGGCGTCGGCGGCGCCGGCGGCAACGCGACCTGCGCCTCGGGCTGCAACCCGGACCAGACGGTGCAGGGCGGTGGCGCCGGCGCGACTTACGGGGCCCCTTCCCTCGCCACCTTGCGCGGTGGCTCCGGCGGCGGACGTTCGTACTTCCCGTCGGCGCAGACGCAGTGCACGCCCGGCGCGCCGGGCGCCGGCGGCGGTGCGGTCCAGCTCGCAGCGCGAACGTCGATCGTGATCGCCGCGAGCGGTGGCATCAACGTCGGCGGGGGCGGCGGCGCGGGCGGCGATCAGTGCAACAACCCGTACAACTGGCTCGCCGGCCACGGCGGTGGCTCCGGCGGCGCGATCTACCTGCAGTCGCCGGTGGTGCAGAACGCCGGCATCCTCGCCGCCAACGGCGGCGGCGGCGGCGGCGGCGCCGGATCGGGCGGCGACGGCATGACCGGCGCCGACGGCGCGCTCGGGACCAACGTCGCCACCGGCGGCTCGGGCAACGGCTCGTACAGCGCGGGCGGCGGCGACGGCGCCGCCGGGTCGGGCACCGGCGAGGCCGGCAGCGCCGCGGGTGGCGACGGCAACGGTGGTGGTGGTGGCGGCGGGACGGGCCGCATCCACGTCCGCTATCGCACGACCTACGCGGCAGGCACGCAGAGCCCTGGAGCCGTCACGACGGTCTACTGACCCGTCGCAGCTCCCACAGGATCATCTCCATCGCGGGCGGGCGCTCGGCCGGGCACTTCGCGAGGCAGCTCTCCACGACCTCGACCAGCGCCGGCGGCACGTCGGGCCGCAGCTCGCGCAGCGGTGGTGGTGGCTCGGTCACGTGCTTCTTCATGACCGCGTGGAAGTCGTCGTCGTGGAACGGCACGCGTCCGGCGAGCACCTCGAACGCGAGCACGCCGAAGGCGTACACGTCGAGCAGGTGCGCCTGCCCCGGACGCACCAGACCGGTGATGATCTCCGGCGCCATGTAGTGCGCGGTGCCCGAGACGAGCGTCGACGCGTCCTCGACCGCGGGGGTCATGATCCCGAAGTCGAACAGGACGACGCGATCTCCCGCGCAGAGCATCACGTTCGCCGGCTTCACGTCGTGGTGCACGACGCCGACGCCGTGGACGGCGGTGAGCACCTCGGCGAGGCCGGTGAGCACGCGCCGGGCCTCGCCGATCGTGAACGCGGGCCCGGCGAGTCGATCGTCGTGGATGCGGTGCTCGAGGGACATGCCGTACAGGCGCTCGAACGCGAGGAAGTCCCATCCGCGATGACGCCCCATGGTGTACGGCACCGGCACGCCGGGGTGGCGCAGGCACGCCAGCGCGCGGGCCTCTCGCGACACGAGCGTCTCGGCGTGCTCGCGCACGAGCGAGGTCTTCACGGCGGTCGCACGCTGCATCCTCTCGTCGTAGGCGTCCCAGACGGTGCTCATGCCGCCGAGCCCGATCTGGGTCCGGATGCGGTACTGATCTGCGACCAGCTCTCCGACTCGCCACGGGAGCTCGACGGCGTCGAGCGTGTCCAGCTCGTCAGCGGTGAGCCCGAGCATGACCTCGTGAGGAGCAATTGGTGTGCCCGCTCGCCCTCCGGCGTCGCGCTGGAAAGTGCGCGGATCGCGCGGAGCCGGCCGGTGCCGCGGAGGGCGCTCAGGCGCGTCCCCGCGCCCATCGTGCCGGTGCGCGCGGGAAGACGCGTGCGTCGGCGGCGTCGGCGCCGACGAGGACGACGGGGTCCTCGCGACGTCGACCATCCTCGCCATGGCGCGAGCGGGCGCGAGCCGGCGCGAGCGCGGGCGCCCACCCGGGCGCTCGAGCCACGCTTGCGCCTGGCCCGCGGGACGGTGGGCGGCGGCGCGTGATAGCGTCGGCGCCGTGCGGAGGCTCGTCCTCTCCAGCCTGCTCCTCGCGGCCTGCGGTAACGGTGGCGCCGGCGGTGATGCCGATGACGAGGGCGTGGACGGCGCGGCTGCGCTCGACGCCACGACGAGCGAGGACGCGGCCGGCGCCGCGACGTGCGAGGGCAAGTCGGCGCAGCCGCTCGACGCGGTCTGGACGCTCGAGCACGCGGGGATGACGCGCACGATCCGGGTGCACGTGCCGGCGAGCTACGATCCGACGCGGCGCACGCCGGTCGTCCTCGACTTCCACGGGTACACGATGTCGGCGCAGGCGCAGGAGGACATGACGCGGCTGCCGGCGAAGGCGGACGCGGAGGGCTTCATCAGCGTCACGCCCGACGGCACCGGCGCCTTGCGCGGCTGGATCGGCGGGGCCTGCTGCGGCACGCCGGCGCAGACCGGCCTCGACGACGTCGGCTTCGTCGCGAGCTTGCTCGATCAGCTGGAGGCCCGGCTCTGCGTCGACCCGCGGCGCGTGTACGCGACCGGCTTCTCGAACGGTGGCTTCCTCTCGCATCGCCTCGCGTGCGAGCTGTCGGATCGCATCGCCGCGATCGCGCCGGTCGCGGGCATGATGGGCATCGACGACTGCAGCCCGTCGCGACCGGTGCCGGTGATGCACTTCCACGGCACCGCGGACACGATCGTCCGCTACGACGGCGGCGGCACGACCGGTTATCGCTCCGCCGCGGAGACCGACGCCGGCTGGGCGATGCGCAACGGCTGCGACGCGGCCACCGTCGAGAGCTTCGCCAACGGCGACTCGCGATGCGCGACGCACACGGGCTGCGACGGCGGGAGCGAGGTCACGCTGTGCACGGTGACCGGCGGCGGCCACACGTGGCCGGGGGGCGGGTACTTCCCCGCCGGGCACATCACGATGGATCTCTCCGCGACGGACGCGATGTGGACGTTCTTCGTCGCCCACCCGATGCCGACGTCGACGTCACCGTCGCCGTGAACGCCGCCGTCATTGGCCGTGCGTCTCGCGGAACTTTCCGTGCTCGTCCGACGCTTCGTCGCCGTCGGTGATGTGACTGACCGAGATGATGCGGCGTTCGATCACGACGAGCGTGATCCCGAGCAGCAACGCCCACGGCCAGCTCATCACGCCGGCGATCACCGCCAGCGCGAGGACGAGCACACCGAAGTAGAGAAAGAGGAACATGTGGAGCCGCCCTTCGCCCGAAACCGTACCCCTCGAGCGCGAATGGACCAGATGACATGATCCGTGTTTTCCGGCTTACAACTGCGTTAGGATCACTTCGTCGTGCCCGAGCCGTCGAACCCGCCGCTTCGTCGTTGCTGTGTCGACGGTTGTCGACGGACCGTGCAGTGCGAGTGTCCGCTGTGCGGCGTGCCGCTGTGCGAGACGTGCAGCCGCACGAGCAACTCGCACACGTGCGCGCCGCAGCCGCCGCGACGCCATCCCGCCGCGCGGGTGTAGGCGCACGGACCACGCGAAGGACTCTGAGGTGCGAGGCTCGCTCGTTCGTTCGAGTGGCGGCGAGGCGTGCGGTGCGCGTACGATGGCGGTGATGCCCGCTACACCGACCAGGGGGGGAGGTGGCCATGCTCCCGCCGAGCCGCGCGCGGAGCATTCGATCGACATCGACGACATCGACGATGTCGACTTCGAGCTGGCCGACGTCATCCAGCCGCCGTCACCACCGGAGCCGCCGACCCTGGCCGCGGGCAGCGAGCTGCGTCGCCGCATCGTCGACGAGCAGGGCGTGCCGAGCGGGCTCGACCTCGAGCTGATCGCCTACCTGCTCGACATCGACGCGCCCGGCGACGCCTCTTCCCAGAGCTGAGGCTGACCGGGCTCGCGCCCGACGACCACGTCGTTGATCGGCAGGACGGCCTCGCCGGCGGGATAGCCGTAGCTGACCCAGCCAGTCGACGTGTCCTCGCTGCCCCAGCCCCAGACCCAGACGCCGAACGGGGCCTCCGAGTCCATGACGCGCACGCCGTTGTTGCAGCCGTTCTGCGGCTGGAAGTGATCGACGAGGCGCACGTACGCGATCTCGTACTCGCCCGCGGTGCCGACCGGCGACCAGCCGAGGATCGGGCCGCCGAGGCAGTCGAGCGTGACGTCGGCGAAGGCGCCGTCCTTCCGCTTGCGCACGACGGTGAGCACCGTGAACGGGTACGTCGGATCGGTGAAGAAGACGTAGTGCGAGAGGTACTGCAGCGGCGGGACGAGGCGGACGAAGTCGGGGTCGCCCCAGCCGCCTTCGCCCTGCTCGCCGGCGCCGGTCATGTACGTGAACATGAGGAACGGGTGATCGGCGTCCTGGCTCCGCACCGTGAACGGCCCGCTGGTGCGGATCTCGTGGAGCTGGCCGAGGTTCACGGTCGCCGGGCCGGTGTCCGCGGGCTCGTAGCTGAGCTGCGTCCCGTCGACGGCGCCGATGATGCGATACACGCGCGGGTCGGGCGAGCCGGCGGGCTTGCGATCGGGGTGCGGCGCGGCGACGTACTCGGAGCCCAGCGCGCGCACCGGCGCGAGCATCTGCTCGCCGTGATCGCCGCAGCAGCGATCGATCGACATGATCTGGTGGCCGCCGAACACGCCGATCGGCTTGTTCGACTCGATCGGGCTGCCGGTCAGCGGGTTCGCCTGCGTGATCTGCGCGTGCTGCCCCTGGTTCAGCATGATCGTGTACGGCGTGCCGGCGTTGCCGGCGGGGAGCCCGCCGCCGCCGGCGATCGCCGACGTCGGGCGGATCGTCACCATCGTCGCGTCCTCCTTGGCGACGATGTTGTACGAGGGACCCATCGCGATCGGGATGGGCGGCGCCGGCTGATCGTAGGCGCTGACCGCGACGTAGTTGGTGCCCCACGCGCTCGTCGGCAGGAGCAACGTCGCGCCGGTCGCCGCCGCGGCGCCGCCGCCGTACGGCAGCATCTGGTACGCGACCACCGGCTGATCGGTCGTGAGGTGGAAGGCCCAGCCGAAGCCGGGGCCCGAGATCTGCGCCTCGGTGCCGATGGCGGCGCCGCCGATCGCCGCCGGGCAGGCGACGTTCATGAAGCCTGGCGCGTAGGCGAGGAAGATGATCGCGACCTGACCGGGCGGCAGCCCGGCGACTGGATCGTATGCGCCGTAGGTGAGCGCCTGGCCGTTGCCCGACGGCAGCTTGGCCCACCGGCCGAGATCGATCGGCTGACCGTTCCACGTCATCGTCATGCGCGCGGGCGCGCGCGAGACGTTGGCGACGAACATCGTGTAGCAGGCGTCCTGCGGCGGCCCCATCGCCGCGTCCATGTCGACGCCGTAGTACTCGCAGCCGACCGACGAGTGGTTGCGCTCGGCGGCGAGACACGGGTCGGAGCAGACGCCGTTGCCGCACGCCATGTCGATCGGGCAGTCGAAGAGGTTGCCCTCGCAGTCGACGTAGCCGGTGTTGTCGGGGGTGCAGCGTGGGCACGCCGCCACGCCGCCATCGCCCCCGCCGTCGTCGTCGTCGTCGCCGCGCACCGAGGGACCACATGCGACCAGCAGCCACAGTCCGATCACCGGGAACGCGAGGCGCTTCATGGTCCGCAACCTACGCCTTCGCACGTCACCAGGTTGGTACGTTGGCTGTCATCGCCGACGTGCAACCTCCCGTGGGCAAACGCCTACCGCGGTCGACCGTGACCGGCGCCGCACTGCGAAATGCCAACCGCTGCAGAAGCGTTAGGATCTCCAGATGACACCCCGCGACTTCATCCGCGAGCCGGCGCCCTGGGCGCCGCTCGCCCAGCCTGGAAAGGCCACCTTCAGCGAGCTGCAGGAGCTCCTCGACGACCACCGCGACGTCGCGCTGGTCGGCCAGGACGACCAGGAGATGGGCCCGTACACCCGGTGCATCATCGTCCCGCAGGTCGACGTGCCCCGCTTCCGTGGCAACGGTTTCCGTCCGCTGACGCGCCACGAGTACGAGCAGACCTGGGCGAAGCCCGATCCGTACATCGGCGCGACCGACTGAGCTCACCGGCGGTCTAAGCTGCCGGGATGAGCGACGCGCTCACGATCCGCCTCGCCGTGCGCGAGGACCTCGCGGCGATCGTCGCGATCTCCAACCTGGCGGCCGAGCGCACACCGGCCAACTTCGCGACCGAGCCCGAGCCCGAGCGCCAGTGGCTGGTCACGTGGGAGGCGACCCGCGCGCACCACCCGTGGCTGGTCGCGGTCGAGCGCGAGCGGGTGGTCGCCTTCGCGAAGTCGGGGCCGCACCGCGCGCGCGGCGCGTACGCGTGGACCGCCGAGGTGTCGGTCTACGTCGACCCGCCGGCGCACGGGCGCGGCGTCGGCGCAGCCCTCTACGCGCGCCTGATCCCGCTCCTGCGCGCGCAGGGGTACGTGACGCTCCTGGCCGGCATCGCGACGCCGAACCCGGCGAGCGAGCGGCTGCACGAGAAGGTCGGCTTCGTCCGCTGCGGTACCTATCACCGCGCGGGCTGGAAGCTGGGCGCATGGCACGACGTCGGCTACTGGGAGCTGCACCTGCGCGACGGCGAAGCCGCGCCGGCGCCGGTCCGGCCCGTCGCCGACGTCTGGTGAAACTGATACGGTTCGCGCGAGGAGTGATGGCGACGCGCACCGAATCCGACAGCCTGGGTCCCGTCGAGGTGCCGGCGGAGCGCTACTGGGGCGCGCAGACGCAGCGGTCGCTCGAGAACTTCCCGATCGGCACGACCCGGATGCCGCTCGCGATCGTGTACGCGCTCGCCGCGGTCAAGCGGGCGGCGGCGCGCGTGCACCGCGCGGCCGGTCGCCTCGACGACGCGCGCGCGGACGCGATCGAGGCCGCGGCGACCGAGATCGCGGCGGGGGCGCGTGACGACGACTTCCCGCTGGTCATCTGGCAGACCGGCTCGGGCACGCAGACCAACATGAACGTGAACGAGGTGATCGCCGGGCGGGCCAACGAGCTCCTCGGCGCCGGGCGCGGCGGCAAGCAGCCGGTGCACCCCAACGATCACGTCAACCTCGGGATGTCGTCGAACGACGCCTTCCCGACGGCGATGAACGTCGCGCTCACGCTCGCGCTCGAGGACCGCGTGCTGCCGGCCCTGCGCGCGCTGGCGGGCGCGCTCGAGGACAAGGCGCGGGCGTGGGCGAGCATCGTCAAGCTCGGCCGCACGCACCTGATGGACGCGACGCCGCTGACGGTAGGGCAGGAGGCGTCGGGCTGGACGGCGCAGGTGCGCGCGGCGGCCGACGCGATCGAGGCGACCCTGCCGCGCGTGCGCGCGCTGGCGATCGGCGGCACGGCGGTCGGCACCGGGCTGAACGCGCCCGCCGGGTTCGCCGACGGGGTGGTCGCCGAGCTCTCGGCGATCTACGGGCGCGCGTTCACGGCGGCGGCCAACCGCTTCGCGGCGCTGGCGGCGCACGACGACGTCGTCGCCGCGTCGGGCGCGCTGCGCGTGGCGGCGGTCGCGCTCACCAAGGTGGCCAACGACGTGCGGCTCCTCGGCTCGGGGCCGCGCGCCGGCCTCGGCGAGCTGCGGCTCCCGGCCAACGAGCCCGGCAGCTCGATCATGCCGGGCAAGGTCAACCCGACGCAGGTCGAGGCGCTGACCATGGTGTGCGCCCGCGTGATCGGCAACGACGCGGCGATCACCGTCGGCGGGCTGCAGGGACACCTGGAGCTCAACACGTTCAAGCCGCTCCTCGCCGCATGCGCGCTCGAGTCGGCGACCTTGCTCGCCGACGCGTGTGACAGCTTCCGCGTGCGCTGCGTCGACGGTCTCGAGGTCGACGAGCGCCGCACCGCGGAGCTGGTCGAGCGCTCGCTCATGCTGGTGACGGCGCTCGCGCCCCGCATCGGCTACGACGCGGCGGCGAAGGTCGCGCACCACGCCCACGTCCACGACCTGACGCTGCGCGAGGCGGCGCTCGCCCTCGGCGTCCTCGGCGCCGAGGAGCTGGAGGCGCTGTTGCGGCCGGAGACGATGCTGGGAGCGAAGCCATGACGCGAGACCACGGCCCCGGCGTCGCGCTCGTGATCGGCGGCAGCGGTGGCATCGGCGCGGCGGCGGCGCGCGCGCTGGCGGCGCGCGGCAGCGACGTCGCGGTCACGTACCGGAACGGCGAGGAGCGGGCGAACGCGGTCGTGAACGACGTGGTCGCCGCCGGGCGTCGTGGCAGCGCGCACCGGCTGGACCTCGGCGACCCCGATGCCTGCGCCGCGCTCGTCGGCGCGCTCGCCGGCGCGTACGGCCGGGTGCGGGCGGTCGTGCACGCGGCGGGCTCGCGGATCACGCAGCCGCGCGTCGCGGCCATGGATCTCGACGAGTGGAAGCGCGTGCTCGATGCCGACGTGAACGGCTTCGTGCACGTCGCGCGCGCGTTCCTCCCGCACTTCCGGGCCTGCGGCGGCGGATCGTTCACGTTCGTCAGCTCCGCGGGCCTGTCGCGTTTCCCACCCGGCGACGTCCTCTCGGTCGCGCCCAAGGGGGCGATCGAGGCGCTCCTGCGCGCGATCGCGCGCGAGGAGGGCCGCCACGACATCCGCGCCAACGCCGTCGGCGTCGGCGTGGTCGAGGCTGGCATGTTCCGCGACCTCGTCGCGCGCGGCGAGCTCGACGACGCGTGGCTCGAGGCCGCGCGCAAGAACATCGCGCTGCGCCGCTTCGCCACCCCCGAGGAGATCGCCGACGCGATCGAGTTCCTCGCCTCCGATCGCGCGACCTACATCACGGGTCAGCGCCTGATGCTGGACGGCGGCTACTCCCTCTGAGGCGCGCGGCCGCGGCGCTCAGACGTCGCGCTTGCGCACGGACCAGATGAAGCCGTCCCACCAGAAGTGCATGAGCGAGACGACCATCGTGAGCGCCCACAGGCTCGTCAGATCGGGATCGAGGAGCTCGGCGCCGGCGCCGTAACACGCGACCGAGCCGAAGAAGAAGACCGGCGTCAGCGTGGCGGCGCGGCGCCCGAACCGCGCGAGCCGCTCGGTGAGCGTCTTCCTCTCCATCGCCCAGACCAGCGCCAGGTACTGCACGCCGTGGAAGAAGTTCATGATGAAGAACGCCTGGCCCCAGGTGTTGAAGCCCCACGTGTAGATCGAGCAGAGGCCGGTGGTGGTCAGGAGGTAGACCTTGAGCGGCGAGACGCGATACCCGTCCCGCCACAGCCGCACGTTGGCCAGGACGTAGATCGCGATGAAGGCCGCGCCGCCGCCGAGCACGCCCCAGGTGAGCCAGCGCTGGTGGCCTTCGGCCTCTGCCGGGATGCGGGTGAAGAACGTGGCGCCGACGTCCTCGTAGTTGCCGAGGACATCGATGTGCGGCACGAGCGTCGCGCCGGCGAGGATGGGCCCGGCGTAGAGGAGCTGGTTGAGCCAGTAGTCGAGGCGGCGGCCGGCCTCCGGTGGGTTGCCCGCGTTGCGGTCGTAGATGCGGGCGAAGCCGAAGGTCTGGGCGCCCGAGTGCCAGACGTCCCAGAAGGTCGCGACGACGGTCGCGGTGATCGCCACCCACGTCGATCCCGCGATGACGATCCAGAGGAGGATCGGCACGGCGACGAAGCGCAGCGGATACTGCGCGAACACGCGCGGGTTGCCGTGGCTGCGGAAGAAGACCGCGACCAGATGGGCGTGGATGAGCATGCCGATCGCGAGGCCCAGCGCCGTCGTCTCGTGGCCGTTCACGAAGAGCGGCTGGTCGCTCAGCGCCGTGCCGCTGAGCATGATGCCCAGGACGAGGGCCGCGAGCGGCGGCAGGAGGAAGAACGCCCAGTCGTACGCCGGGCTCACGAGGAATGGCGAGCGCGCCGTCACGGGCTCGCCTCCGCGCGCTCGTCCCAGCGCTCGGCCAGGACGAGCAGGAACCAGCTGGCGCCGCCGAGCTCGAGCGACTCCTCGACCCAGTCGATGAGCGCGTAGCCCGCGCTGTCGGCGCCCGCGTGGGCCGTCCACCAGCCGAGCGGCAGCTCCATGAGCACGGCGCCCCCGAGGTAGAGCGCGGCGGCGATCACGAAGTCGCGCCGGCGTCGCGCCGGTAGCGCGCGCAGGAACGGGAGGTACGCGAGCCCGATGACGGCGACGAGGACCGCCGCGGGCACGATCCAGTCGAAGTAGACGAGGTCACCCAGGTGGACGAGCGCGCCCGCGTGCTCGTGGAGCTCGGCGGCCTCGTCGAGCGACATGAACGCGAAGCCTCCGGCCAGCACCCACCAGTGCCGCGTGAACGACCCGTCGCGCGCCCGGGCGTGCTGGGCGATGGCCGCCAGCACGACGGCGCACGACGCGAGCAGGATCGAGGCGTACCAGGTCGGGAGATTCTGCTCGTAGCTGAGGGAGAGCAAGCCGACGAGGATCTCGACCACCTCGGCGTGCGACCAGACGTGCACGAGCTCGACGATCAGGCCGAGCGCGGAGACGACGAGCCCTCCGATCACGAGCGGCAGGAAGATCCGCGCCCGCAGCATCCCGTGATGTTACCGCATCCACAGGTGGGCCTTGCTCCCACTCGACGGGGCGCGATAGCGTGACGGCATGGTGATCGGGAAGCGCGCCATGCTGGTGACCATCGTCCTCGCGGCCCTCGGCATCGGCGCCTGCGTGGTCAAGACGACGCCCGTCCATCACCGCCGGCCGGCGGCGGAGAAGCACAAGAAGCACAAGCCCGAGAAGCACAAGAAGCACAAGAAGCACAAGAAGCACCGCGACCATCGGTGACGGTCGCCCGTCGTCATCGCGGGGGCAGGGCGGCGAGGAACGGCTGCACCGCGGCGAGGAACGCCGTCGGGTTCTCGGCGTGCGGCGCGTGGCCGGTCTCGAGGGTGATCCAGCGCGCCGCCGGCATCGCGGCGCGGGCGGCGCGCCCGTCGAGGAACACCGGCAGCACCGGATCGAGGCGACCCCAGAGCAGCAGCGTCGGCTGGCGCACGGCGCCGGCGCGGGCGCGCAGGTCGTGCTCGGGGTCGGCGAACGAGCGCCAGATCGCGGCGTCGACCGCCACCTGGTCCGGGTTGGTGCGCTCCGCCTCGGCGCGTCCGATCATCTGGCGCGTCCACGGCGTGCGCTTGCGCAGGTAGCTCCGTGCGAAGTGCGCCGCGATCCGGCGCGTGACCCACTCGGTGCCCTTCACGCGGCAGAAGGCGCGGCTCAGCGCGTTGTGCCGCGTGAAGCCGCCGGGATCGACGAGGACCAGGGCCGCGACGCGGGTCGGGTGCTCGAGCGCGAGGCGGATCGCGGCGTAGCCGCCGACGGAGTTGCCGCAGACGACGGCGCGGTCGAGGCCGAGCGCCTCGGTCACCTCGGCGAGGACGCGCGCGTACATCATGGCCGAGGCCGACCGCGGGGGCGACGGCGCCGGCGACGCGCCGTGCCCCGGCCAGTCGAGCGCGATGACGCGGTGGCGCGCCGCGAGCGCGGGGATGACCGCGTCCCAGTCGCGGCGGTCGCCCGGGTTGGCGCTGAGCAGCACCATCGGCGGCGCCGCCGGGTCGCCGTGCGTCTCCCACACCACCTCGCCGGCGGAGGTGCGCGTCGTTCCGATGCTCATGTCCCGCAGGCTAACAGCGGGCGCGACGGCGGCGGAGCAGCAAGAGCACGATGAGGCCGGTTCCGAGCGGCGCCAGCGGCGCCAGCGGCGCGCGGCCGGCGTCACAGCAGCCGCCCGCCGCGTCGCCCGGCGGCGGCACGTCGAGCGTGAGCTCGCATTCGATCGCGTTCGACACGTCGGTGCCGTCGAAGGCGCGCACGAAGTAGCGGTAGCGGCCGTTGTCGAGGCCCGAGAGATCGACGGGGATCGCCGTGGTCGCGCCGCTCGTGCTCATCATCGCCGTGGTCTGGTAGACGGGGAAGCTGGACAGCGGATCGTCGTCGAAGCGGAAGACCTCGAGCTCGAACGTGACCGCCTCGCCCTCGGCGTCGACGACGTTGCGCACCGAGATCTCCGCCGGCGGCGCCACGTCGTAGGTCGTGGCGACACACGCGCCGTCCCACGCCGGATCCGTCGGCGGGACGTTCACCTTGAGCCGAAAGCGGTGCGAGTCGCTCCACGCGCTCTCGCCGCCGCGGACGTCACGCGCCCGGACCCGCGCGAAGTACTCGCCGCCCCAGGCGAGGTCGGCGCCGGTGCCCGTCATCGTCGTCGCCGACACCGTGTTCTCGGCCACGCCGGGGCTCGACCAGACGACGTCGGTGAAGTTGCTGTCGCGCGCGATCTCGAAGAAGTACTCGATCGCGTCGTCCTCGGGATCGTCGACGTTCAGGACCGACAGGCCGGGCCGGCGCATCGCGAGGGTCTCGTTGTCGGCGGGCTTGAGCAGGATCGGCTGCTCGGGGGCGTCGTTGGCCGAGTCGACGAGGAACGTCGCGTACGGCGACCACGGGCTCAGGCCGCCGAGGCTGTCGCGCGCGCGCACGCGCCAGGACACGCGCGTGTTCTCGGCGATCGTCGCCGGCGTCCACATCGTCGTGCCGCCCGCGCCCTCGGCGACGCCGGTGGCCGTCTGCGCCGGCGGTCCGCTGGGCTCGCCGTCGTAGAGCTCGACGTCGTAGGTCACCGGGTTGGCCTCGGGGTCGGCGGCGTTCGACCACGACAGGGCCGGCGCGCCGGTCATGACCACCGCGCCGCCGATCGGCGCCAGCGGCACCGGCACGGGCGGCGGCATGTTCACGTCGCGCACGACGAGCGTGACCGTCTTGGTCATCGTGAACTCGGCGTCGCCGGCGGTGAGGAGCAGCGTGTACGGGCTGCCCGCGGCGGCCGTCGGCCCCGCGACCCAGGTGTACGTCCCGGTCTCGGCGTTGAGCATGAGCGTGCCGCCGGCGACTGCGTTCGCCATGGCGTCCACGTGGGTGAAGCTCTTCGTCGGGACGTCGTGGTCGGCGTCGCGGTACGCGAGCTCGAGGACGAGGGTGTCACCCTCGTCGATCGAGAACGTCGCCGGGGCCGCCGGCACCTCGGTGGCGCCCTTCTTGATCGAGGGCACCGGCGGACGATTGCCCTGGACGACGCGCAGCTGATAGGCGCCGGTCGAGTTCTGGCCGGTGCCGACGTAGTTGGCGTCGCCGAACGTGGTCACCGCGGCGCAGTGGCAGCCGGCCGTGAGCGGGCCGGTGTCGACGCGGGCGTCGTACGTGCCCATGTAGTCGTCGTTCTCGACCAGGCGCGTGACCCGCGCGCCGCGCCAGAACGAGAGCATCGGGTCGGTCCACGGGTGGCGGCGCGTGGCGCCGTTCCACGTGAACTCGGTGGTCGCGGTGATGAAGAGGCGATCGCCGTCGACCGCGGTGAAGCAGTACCAGTCGACGTCGCCCGCGGCGAGCGGACCGATGCGCGCACCCGACGACGACCACGGCTGCGGCGGGTCCATGTGCAGCGCCGCCGCGTCGATGCTGGTCGCGGCGCAGTTGGCGGTGTTGTTGCCCTCGTTGGGGTCGGCGGGGGCGTTGGGCATCGCCAGGTTGCCGAAGCTGCCGTTGGTGTTTGAGGTGATCGTGAACGGGCCGGCGGTGAGCAGCGTGTCGCGCGCGCCGGCGGGATCGTACGTGATGATCTGGTAGTCGTTCGCCGGCACCATGCCGCGCATCGACGCGAGCCCGGTGGGCGCGTCGGAGAAGTCGTTGTGGTGGATGCGCACCTCGCCGCGGCGCTCCATGCGCACCCACATGCTCGGCGCCGGCGTCGAGCCGGAGTGCAGGACCGTGCCGTCGGCGCCGCCGAGGACCTCGAGCGCGATGTCGACGCCCGTCGTGGTGCTGCTCGCCGTCACCGTGAGCGGATCGGCGTTCTCGCCGATGTAGCCGCCGCTCGTCGGCGCCGCGACGTCGTACCAGCGATCGCCGTAGTTCGCGCCGCTGCCGGCCGGGCCGCGCGCGTCGACCTTGTACGTGCCTGCACCGACGGTGAACGCGTAGCCGCCGCTCGCGCTGGCGGCGACGGTCTGGGCGATCGAGTAGCCCTTGGTGCCCAGCACCCAGATGCGGACCTCGGCGTCCGCGAGCGCCGCGCCGCCGGCCTGCTGCGTGATCGTGCCGCTCACCGTGCCGGCGGCGGCCGTGCCGGCGCCGAGCGCGAGCGCGAGCGCGCCGAGGACAACCGCTGCTCTCATGGCACTTCCCTTCGCGTGTCGAGCCGGACCGCGTCGACCATCGCCGCGCCGTCGCCGTCGCTCTCGAAGTCGATCCGGTACTGGAAGAAGCGTCGCGGGAGGACGGGGGGCGAGCCCGCCATGGGATCGACGAGCGGCGACGACCACGGCGCGGCCAGCGCCGCGTCCATCGTGTCGCCGCTGCGCACGTACACCTTGACGCTCGTCCCCGCGCCCATGCGCGGCTGCCACGAGAACGACGTGTACGCGGTCACCATGTCGCCGAGGTCCTTCACCGTCGAGACGTACGAGGCCTGCGCCGCGATCGGCGGGCGCCCGGCGCGGTGGTGCACCGTGAGCTGGAAGTCGCGCAGCGTCCCGGTGTCGAGCGACACGGTGTCGCGCGCGCGCAGCCGCCACACACCCGCCGCCGTCGTCTCGTCGAGCGCCGTCACGTGTACGCGTTCGGTCACCGAGCCGCTGGCGGCGCCGCCGACGTGGTCGCGGACGATCGTCTGGCTGCCGTCGGGGGCGATGAGGACGAGCTCGAGGTCGCCGCGGTACGCGTGATCGAACGTCCAGCTCACGTCGACGCCGTGGGTCTTGGCGCCGGGGGGCGCGTCGATCACGATCGTCGAGTCGACCTGGCCGAGGTCGGGGATCGCGCGATCGGTGCGGTCGACGCCGCTGTCGTGGCGCTCGCTGCGCGCCTCGACCGGACGCAGGCGCGCCGGCGGCAACGCAGCGCCCACCAGCTCCGGGCCCGACACGACGCTCAAGGACGCCGCCGCCGATCCCGCGCTCTCGCTGTGATCGATCACCAGATCGTGCCAGCCCGGGTCGAGCCGGATCGCCGCCGTCATCGCGTCGTGGGTCGTGTCGTCGAACGCGTCGAGCACGCGCACGCCGTCGATCCACAGGCGCTGCCCGTCGTCGCTGACGTAGCGGAAGACGAAGTCACCGCCGGTGTCGATGCGCAGCTGTCCGGACCAGCGGAGCGACCAGTCGTCGGCATCGGTGATCCCGAGATCCGCCGGCAGCCCGGTGCCGTAGTCGCGTGCCGCCGGCATCGTGCGGTCGATGCCGGCCTGGGTGTCGCCGAGGAGCTTGCTGTCATCGAACGCGGCGACGGCGAGGCCGTCGATGCCGCTCGCCGCGAAGCGCAGGCGGTGGCGAGGCACGGGCGCGCGCACGGCGATCGCCGGTCCGCTCAGCTCGACGCGGAGCTGCGCCGAGCCCGTGCGCTCGCAGTACGCCAGGCGGATCGGGTGCCAGCCGTCGGCGCCGGCCACGAACGTGCCCGTCGCCTCGGTCGGCGTCGTCGCCGACGCGACGCGGGTGAAGGTCGTGCCGCCGACCTGCGCGAGCTCGAGGAAGGCGTGATCGTCGGCGAGGACGTGGAAGGTCCACGTGCCGGCCTCGAGGTAGATCTCGCCGTCGTAGCCGAGCGTGAAGTCGTCGCCGGCGGTGAGGCCGACGCCCGCAGGCGTCGCGGTGCCCCAGTTGACGGCGACGGTGCGACCGGGCGCGATCGCGCTCGTGAAGATCGTGCCCTCGACGGCGAGCCAGGTCGTCGCCGCCGGGTTGGTGAAGGTGCCGGTGTCCGAGGCGCGCAGGCGCAGGCCGCCGGTGTAGTAGGCACGCGGCGCGACCGCGCCCCAGGGTTCGATCACGGCGTCGGTGAGCGCGCCGCCGCCGAAGTCGGCGGCGGTCGTGTCCTCGAAGAACCCGCTCGCCTCGGCGGCGTCGACCGGCATCGCGTCCACCGCGGCGTCGAGCGGCGGCGGGCTATCGATGGGCGCGGCGTCGGGCGTGAGCTCGGCCTGCGCGCACGCGCTGACCGCGAACCACAGGTACATGCACGTGAGGCCCCTCAATCGCGGGCAGGATATCACTCCTGCCCGGCGACGAAGGCCTCGATCGCGTCGAGGATCCGGGGCAGGGTCGCGAGCAGGTCGTGCCCGTCGGGGAGCTCGACCAGTCGAACCTGCGGTGACACCGCGGCCAGCTCGCGCGACACCGTGATCGGTACCACGTCGTCCTCGGTGCCGTGGAGCACCAGGGTGGGCGCGTGGATGTACGGCAGCCCGACGTCGTGGTGGAGCACGCTGCGCGCGAAGTCGGCGTGAACGCGCGTGGTTCCGCCGGTGGCGTAGTCATGGACCTCGAGCCAGCCGCGGTCCATCCACGCCTGCCAGCCGGCCTCGCCGAGCCGTTCGTGCCACCGCGCCCCGAAGTGGAGGGCGGGGGCGAGGAGCACCATGGCCGCGATCCGCCGATCGTGCTCGGCGACCCGCGCCGCGGTGAGCCCGCCCAGGCTCGAGCCGATCAGGATGGCCCGGTCGTCGGGGCCGCCGATCGCCGCGCGCGTCCGGTCGAGCATGGCGCCGAAGTCGAGGCGCTCCATCGACGGCACGCGCAGATCGAGCCGGTCGACCTCGAGCCCGCGCGCCTCGAGCCGCTCGGCCACCGCCACCGCCTTCTTCGACCGGGGACTCGAAGCGAAGCCGTGGAGGTAGAGGATGCGCGGCGACACGCGCGACTATGACATGGTCGTGAGCGGGCGGCTCTGGAGCAGGTGCAGACGATCATCCGAGATCGCCCACTCGAGGTCCTGCGGACCACCGAAGAGCTGCTCGCACCGCGCGGCGAGGCGCGCGAGCTCCGCGAGACGCCGCTCGTCGAGGCATGCCGCGCGCGCGCGGTCGCCCGTGACGGAGACCTCGGCGGTGCCGCCGTCCGGGATCGGTTCGATCGCGACGTCCTTCTCGGCGATCGCGCGCTCGAGCAGCTCGCCGTCGGCGCCGACGCGGTAGCGATCGGGCGTGACGAGGCCGCTGACCAGCGCCTCGCCGAGGCCCCAGGTCGCCTCGATCACGCGGCCCTCGCGCGACGCTGCCCGCGGATCACGGCTGAAGAGCACGCCCGAGACGTCGGGACGGAGGAGCGGCTGGACGACGAGGCCCATGCGCGGCGCGCCGGCGATGCGCATGCGCGCGCGGTACGCCAGGGCCGACGGGGTGTGCGCCGAGGCGTGGACGCGCGAGATCGCATCGAACAGCTCGGCCGCGGTCACGCCCAGGACGGTCGTGTGCTGCCCCGCGAAGCTGGCGGCGGCCGAGTCCTCGCCGACCGCCGACGAGCGCACCGCCCACGGTCCCTCCATCCTGGCGATCGCGTCCTGCACGCGGCGGCGCGCGCCGGGCTCGCCGGCGACGACCCGCTCGACGAGGTCGGCGTCGAGCGCGAGCCCGTCGGGCACGGGGAGCTGAGCGGCGAGCGCGGCGGCGAGCGCGCGCGCCTTGCCACCGAAGTCGCGGTCGGTCGCGTCGCGCAGCGGGACGATCCGGCCCGCCGTCGCGGGCGCCGGCCGTGGCATCGCCTCTGCGTCTGCGTCTGCGTCTGCGTCTGCGTCCGCGTCTGCGTCTGCGTCTCTGGCCTTGTCCCCGATCACCACGACGGTGCCGGCGGCGCCGTCGAGCCGCACCAGGCTGCCGTCGGGGATGCGCTCCATCGCTCCGCGCGCATCCACCACCCCGGGGATCCCGAACTCGCGCGCGACGATCGCCGCGTGGCTCAGGAGCCCGCCGCGGTCGGTGACGATCGCGCCGAGCACGGGCAGGAGCACGTTGTACGACGGCGACGTGAACGGCGCGACGAGCACGTCGCCCGCCTCGATCCGCCCGAAGTCCTCGACGCCGCGCACCACACGCGCGCGCCCCTCGTACACGCCCGGGCTCACGCCGACGCCGTGGACCTCGTGCGTCGCTGCCGTGGCGAGCGGTGCCTTCGCCGCGCCATCGAGCGCGTCGATGAAGGCGAACACCGCCCTCTGCATGCGCGCGACGGCCGGCGGGAAGTGCTCTGGCGGTGGCGGCGGGCTCGGCTCGCCGAGCTCGACGGGCGGATCCAGCGCGTCCTGCTCGCGGCGCCTCGTCGCGCGGGCGCGCAGCTCGTCGGCGCTCGGCCCCCGCCCGTCGCGGACGAGGCCGAGGAGCTCGTCCGGCAACGCGTCGAGGACGTCGGACGCGTCGTGCACCAGCCCGCGCCCGCGCAGCCGGCGCCCGGCCTCGAGCAACGCGCGCCGCAGGATGCCGAGCGCCCACAGCATGATCCCGACGTCGTCGTCGCGGACGCCGTAGATCGATCTCGCCTCCGCGTACGCCTCGTCGAGCTCGCCCCGGTGCTCTGCCGGCGTCCGCGTGCGCAGCGCGGCGAACGCTTCCCCGCGCTCGACGTCCCGCTCGTCATCGCCGCCCGCGAGCGCGGCCCGCACGATGCGGACGACGAGCTCGGGCAGCTCCTCGAGCGTCTGCGCATCGAGGTCGAGGCCGGTGAACGGACGCAGCCCGTGCACGTCGAGGTACTCCCTCGTCGCCAGACCGACCTCCCCGGGCGCGTCGCGCAGCGCCGTCACGATCGCGGCGGCGGCCTGATCGGACGCCACGACGGCGCGCAGCGCCGGCTCGTTCGCCAGCGCGCGCGCGATCCGTGCGGTCTCGGTGGCGCCGGCGCGCGACGCCGGTGAGGCTCCGCGCAGCGTGCCGAGCACGTCGCTGGCGCTCGCGCCGGTCCACGCCATCGCGCGCACCAGGAAGTCGCCGACCACGATCGTCTGCATCGGCGCGTGGCGGAAGTGCACGAGCGTGAGCTCGCGGAACTGGCGGGTGGCGTCGTCGACGTGACCCGCCAGCGCGTCGTCGTCGAGCGACCCGACGGCCGTGCGCGCGAGCGCCAGACAGGCGCGCACGGCCGCCGGTCGGAGCTCCTCGTGCCACCGCCGCGCGACCTCGCGCCACGTCTTCCGCTCCCAGACCTCGGCCGCGCGCTTCGCCCGTCGCCTCAGCTGGGGGTGGAGGAGGAAGAGCAGCTTGAAGACGAGCCTGGGCGGCGCCTTGCCTGGGGGCTCGACGCGGGCCGGCGGCTGGTCACCCCAGATCGGGAGCTTCGGCGCGCCCACGATGACCGGCCGCATGTAGACGTGGCCGGCGACGCGCGCCATGTCGAAGCCGGCGAGCATCGCGCCGACGGCGGCGAAGCCCTCGGCGAAGCCCGTCTGCTGCGCCGGCGTCAGGACGGCGTCGAGATAGCCGGTCAGGACGCCGTCGACGTGGGCCTCGTCGCGGCGCCACGCACCGGCGCCGGGGGGGACGAATCGCGTCATGGCTTGCCTTTCTTCTTCCCGCGTGGACGAGGGGCGAGCTCGCGCCCGAGGAGACGGCCGATCGTCCAGATGACGGTCTCGGCGGCCTGCGCGGGTGACTGCCCGGGCAGCTCCATGAACGTGCGCAGGGTCATCGACGAGCAGAGGACGGCGATCACCGTCGCCGCGCGCCGGCGATCCTCGGGTGACAGCGCGCGCAGCTCGCCGGCGAGCAAGGTCTCCATGTGCGCGACCCGTCGCGCGCCCTCGCCGCTCTCGCGCCGCACCGCCATGATCGGCTCGCTGGCGAGCGCGGCGCGGACCACCTCGCTCATCGAGCCGGCGAGGGCGAACTGCTCGCGGATCGTCGCCGGCAGCTCCTCGACGCTCTCGGCCGGGTGGTACGGCCCGCGGAGCCGCCGGAGGTGGAGCGCGGTCTCCTCGAACAGCGTCCGCTTGTCGGCGAAGTGGCGATACACCGTCGGCACGGACACGCCGGCCTCGCGCGCCACCGCGGGGATGGAGAGCTCGGCGACGCCGCGGGCGACGATGCGCACGCACGCCTCGAGGATCCGCACGCGCGTCTGGTCGGCCATCTCGGCCCGGCGGTCGGCGTACGACGGCTGTGCATCGGTCACGATACGATCCATATCGTGACAAGATGGATCGTGTCAACGCCATCATCGGGACCGGACTGGTGGCACGATGCGCGCGTGCTGGCGCTCGTCCGCTCGATCCCCGACAGCTACGCCCAGGCTCTCGCCGCCGTCCCCGCCGATCCGCCGATCGACGTCGAGGACGCCCGCGCCCAGCACGCGGCGTACGTCGCGGCGCTCGCCGGGCTCGGGATCGAGGTGATCACGCTCGACGCCGACGAGGCGCACCCCGACTGCGTCTTCGTCGAGGACACGGCCGTCGTCGCCGGCGACGTCGCCGTGATCACGCGACCCGGCGCGCCGTCCCGGCAGGGCGAGGTCGCCGCGGTCGCGGCCGCGCTCGCCGGCCGGCTCGAGCTCCATCGCATGCCCGCGCCGGCGACCCTCGACGGCGGCGACTGCCTGCGCCTCGGCACCACGATCTACGTCGGCCGCTCGGCGCGCACCAACGACCTCGGCGTCAGCTTCCTGCGCCAGATGCTCTCGGGCCACGGCATCACCGTCGTCTCGGTCCCGCTCCCGCCCGAGGTCCTCCACCTCAAGTGCGTCTGCGCACGCCTCGACGACGACCGCGTGCTGGTCGCCGAGGGCGCGCTCCCCGAGGACACCTTCGGCGAGACCGCCCTGGTCCGCATCCCGGCCGACGAGGCCTACGCCGCCAACGTCCTCGCCGTCGGTGGCGCCGTGTTGTGCGCCGACGGCTTCCCGCGGACGCAGGAGACGCTCGAGAGCGCCGGCTTCCGCACGATCCCGCTCCTCACCACCGAGGCGCGCAAGGCCGACGGCGCGCTCACGTGCATGTCGATCCTGCTGTGACGGCGGCTGGTCAGCCGGCGCGGCGCGGGCGCGCCCGGCGCCCGAGGTAGTACTGGATGCGCGCGCGGACCTCGCCGACGCGCACCGGACCGCTCGCCACCACACCCGACACGGCGGTCGACGCCGGGGTCGGTGTGCACGCGCGCCGGCAGATCACCGTGCGCCTGCGCTGGAGCCAGATGGGGCGGTGCTGGTCTCTGACCACGACGCGCCACGCGTCGATCCCGAGCGGTCCGCCCCACGTCTTCTCGCGCACCACGCCCCACGGCAAGAGGTCGCCGGGGCCGAGCTCCTCGGGCAGCGTCGGCATCCAGGCCACGCGTCGGGTCGTGCTCGGACGTCGCCTCGGCATCCCCGGTCACATCGGCCGCGCGCCGGGTTCGTGAAGGGGGCCCTCGCGCCCTCAGCGCAGCCGGTGCAGCCCATCGGCGCGGCCGGGCACGCGCTTCACCCGCGGATCACCGCAGGCGTCGGCGTCGCACGGGTGGGCGGTGTCGTCGACGAGGCTGGTGGTCCGCTTCAGGCTGATGTGGCTGTGGTGATGGTGGTGGTAGTACCAGCCGGCGCCGCCGTTGGTGGTCTCGTACGCGAGCACGAGGTTGCTGCATGCCGCGGCCGTCACCCAGCCGCTGGCGCACAGCGTGTTCAGCGCCGACATCAGCATCGGTCCGGCCTGACCGTCGACGCCGATGACGCGCGTGCGCGAGCTCTCGAACACCGCGCCGAGGAAGAGCGCGTGGCGCCACACGTCGAGCGTCGTCGGCGCCGCCACGCAGTGGTGCTGGTCGGCGCCGCCGCTCGTGTGCGCGCAGATCGGGCGCAGCCGGTTGTTGGCCGTGCCCGACTGGTAGTACGCGAGGTCGATGTCGAAGCCGTTCACGTGCGTGTTCGGCGGGTGACCGGGTGAGCCGATCGACGTGCCGGGGATGGCGCCGTTGGCCTCGCTCATGTCGCCGAGGCCGAGCGCGCCGCCGTTGCCGGCGGTCCACCCCGCGGTCTTGCACGCGGTCTTCGAGGTCGCGTACGCGACCAGCATCATCAGATCGCGGCGCAGGTAGCTGCGGTACTGGTTGGCCGCGGTCTCGCCGTTGATCGGATAGTCGTCCCACGCGGCGTTGGTGCGCGGGTCGAACGTGACCAGATCGCCGCACGTCGTCCCCGTGCAGTCGCGCGCCGGCAGGTTGCTGCACGTCGGACCGGGGCCGGGGCCGGGGCCGCCGCCCATCTGCTCGACGCACTCGCCGCCGACGCACGCCATGCCGGCGCCGCACGACGTCTCCGTGCAGCTGCACGCGCTGCCGCACGTCGGATCGCAGTCGTCGCCCTGCGCGGGCACGCACGAGCCGTCGCCGTCGCACGTGCCGCTGCACGTGTGCGCCGCGCAATCGGGCCAGCACAGCGGCCCGACGTCCGAGCCCGACAGGTTCCAGCAGCGCGAGCCCGCCGGGCAGCCTTGCTGCGCGCCGCCCGACGGACAGGCGCCGGCCGCGCGCACCATGCACACGCCGTAGATGCACACGCCCTCCTGACCGCCGGCGTCGGCGCACTGCGCGTCGCACGAGCATTCGCCGCCGGGCGCGACCTGTCCGGGCGCGGCGTCGACCGTGCTCACCGGCGCGTCGGGCGACGACGTGCGCGCGTCGGTCGATGCCGTCTCCGGCGCGTCGATGTCGCCGTTCGTCATCGCGTCGCCGTCGCCGTTGCCGGCGCCCGGCGTGTTCTCGAACCCGCACCCGATGTTGCCAGCGAGCGCCAGCGCCACGACCACCGCCAGGATCCCGTTCGTCGTCTTCACGTCCGCCCCAGAGTTAGATGTAGGACGCACGCGTACACCGGGGCCATGCCCCTCGTCAATCCCCAGCTCGGGTCAGGGCGGTGTGCCGGCCCAGACGCCGTCGCGCGGCGCGCCCGTCGTCGGCGTGGCGCGCAGGACCACGTAGAACTGCGAACCGTCCGATCGCCAGAAGACGAAGCGACCGCTGGTCGGGACCAGCGCGGCGCCGATCACCATGGGCGGGAGCTCGATCTCGGCGTCGAACGCGAGGAACTGCTCCTCGTAGAAGCGAACCTTGGTGTCCGCGCCGGTCATGTTCCAGCTGTTCCTCGGCAACACGGCGACGAGGTCGGCCGGATCGCTGTGGTCGACGAACCCGATGTACGGCGCGCCAGCGAGGTTGCCGTTGTACGTCATGTCTACCATCGGGTTCGTGCTCGAGCGGAAGACGTTCCCGCACGCCGTGAAGATGCGGCCGCCGTCGTCGGAGAACCACAGGTCGCCGCACATCGCGTAGTCGCCGTGGTACGGCGAATCGCGCAGCATCATCGACGGTCCCGACGAGATGTCGTGCAGCTCGATGTCCGCCGGGCTCAGCCCGCGGTCCGCGCCGTAGATCGCCGAGCGCGTCGGGTGCTTGCGGCCGACCATGCCGGCGTAGATGAATCCGCCGCCGAGCGTCTCGCTGCCGGTCGCGAGGTTGACGCAGCGGAGGTTCGTCCATTGGTTCTGGGCGGGGAAGACGTACGCCCAGCCGTTGCCTCCGTGCACGATGTCGATCGCACGCGCCGTGGCCGGATGCGTCGTCGGGGTGCTGCCTGCGGCCAGGGTCACGATCGAGATCCAGCCATCGTGCCCGACGACTGCCTCGGTGCCCGACGGTGACAGCGAGATCGAGGTCGGCGCGAGCGGCAGCGCGATGTCGATCTCGTTGCCGGTCTGGGGATCGTAGATGTGGACCGCCTGCTCGTCGTCGGAGATCATGATGATGCGCTCGAGGGCATCCGAGTACTCGGCGTCCACCACGTCGTGAGCGAGCTGCAGCACGTCGCCGCCCTCGTGGGCGAGCACGCTCACGGTGTCGGTGGTCGTGGCCACGGTGTCGGTCGCCGACAGCGAGAGGACGTAGTTCCCCGGGCGATCGGGGGTGAACGTGGTCGACGCCGTCGTCGGGGACGCCGGCGTCGCCGCGCTGCCCGCGGGGCGCGTGGTGACGCTCCAGGCGAACGTGACGGGATCGTCGTCGGCGTCCGCGCCGCTGCCGGCGAGGGTGATGGTATCGCCGAGCGCGACGACCGCGTCGCTGCCGGCGTTCGCGGTCGGCGCCGTGTTCGTCGCCGTGATGCGCACGGCGTCGGCGGGGCTGCTCGTGTTCCCGTCGCTGACCACGAGCCGCGCCTCGTACACGCCGACCTTGTCGGTCGCGAGCGCGGGCGTGGCGGTGGTGGCGCCGGTGAGCGTGGCCGCGCTGCCCGCGGGCCGCGTGACCAGCGTCCACGTGTACGAGAGCGTGCCACCGTCGGGGTCGAGGCTGTTCGATCCGTCCAGCTGTGCGGTGAGCCCCCAGTGCAGGCTCTGGTCGGGACCGGCGTTGGCCACCGGCATGCCGTCGTTGACGACGATGCGGACGAGATCGGGCACGCTCGAGAGGACGCCGTCGTCCACCACGAGGGACACCTCGTAGGTGCCGGCGGCCTCGACGACGAGCTCGGTCGTGACCATCGTCGTCGACGAGAGCGCGGCGCTGCTGGCGGCCGGCGACGACACCAGGAGCCAGCGATACGTGAGCAGCAGCCCCTCGGGGTCACTGCTCGCGCTGCCATCGAGCACCACGCGCGTGTTGCGCGGGACCATGCGATCGCTGCCGGCGCGCGCGATCGGCGGCTGGTTCACCGGCGCGTCCAGCGCGTCGACCGACGCGTCGACGGTGTCGTCGTCGTCAGCCGGCGCGCCGGTCCCGCAGCCGGCCGCGACGAGCGCCACGACGAGGAGAGCTCGGAATCTCATGACCTGGAACGCTAAGGACGACGTCGGATCGCGTCAACGACGGCCGGCGGAAGGCGCAACTTTGCCAGGTGAGCTCCCGGGGCGTTCGCCCCTCTGGTGCGATTGACCCGGATCGCCGTGGTGTTAGGGTGCGCGGGTGAAGGACGAGGAGCGGTTGTCGGTCAAGGTCACGATCCGTCTCAGTCCGTACGAGGCGCGCGCGCTGTGGAAGCTGCGGACCCACGGGCTGCCGGAGGGGGCGCGGCCGCGCACCACGACCGAGGTGCTGGTCCACGCGCTCCTCTCGGCAGCCTCCGAGCGCGCGCACAAGTAGCGGCGTCGCGCCGCGCTACATCTCGCAGGCCGAGCTGCCGACGAGCGGCTTGCAGATGTCCAGGCCGGGGCCGCCGTCGACGATCCCGGCGCCGCCGGCCTGATCCAGCGAGTCGTCGCCGTGCCCGCCGCGCAGCGTGTCGTCGCCGTTGTTGCCCAGGAGCGTGTCGTCGCCCGCGCCGCCGATCAGCAGGTCGGGGCCGTTGCCGCCGTCGAGGTGATCGTCACCGTTGCCGCCGACGAGCGTGTCCTCGCCGTTGTCGCCCTCGAGGCGATCGGCGCCGTCGCCGCCCTGGAGCAGGTCCATGCCGTTGCCGCCGAGGATGGTGTCGTCGCCGTCGTCGCCGGCGATCAGGTCGTGGCCGTCCTCGCCCATCAGCGTGTCGTTGCCCCCGCCGCCCTGGATGTCGTCGGCGCCGTTGCCGCCGTCGACGGTGTCGTCCCCCGCGCCCGCCAGGATGAGATCGTGGCCGTTGCCGCCCAGGATCCGATCCGCGCCGCCGCCGCCCATGAGGAGATCGTCGCCGTTGTCGCCGTCGATCTCGTCGGGGCCGGCCTCGCCGTCGATCGTGTCGTCGCCGCCCTGCCCGAACAGCCGGTCGGCGCCGTCGCCGCCGAAGATGGTGTCGTTCCCTTGCTCGGCCGCCACCACGTCCATGCCCTCGTCGGCGTAGATCGTGTCATCGCCCGCGCCGCCTGCCACGACGTCGTCGCCGAGCCCGGCGAACACGATGTCGTTGCCGCCACGCGCGAGGATGACGTCGTTGCCGGCGAGCGCGACGAAGCACTCGTCGGCGTTGGTGCCGATCAGGACGTCGTCACCCGCCGTCCCCGGGACCACGATGTACCCGGCAGGGCACACCGGCACCACCGCCGCCGCGTAGCCCGTCGCCTCCGTCACGTCGGCGAGCGTCCCCATCGCCAGCCGCTGCTCCGCGATCCACGCCTTCGCCTCCTCGACGAACCGCTGCTCGTCGAACACCTGGTCGACCTCCACGTCCGTCGCCGCCGTCTCCACCGTGGTCCGCGCCTCGTCGGCCGGCGGATCCACCGCGCACGCGACCAGCGCCAGCATCGACAACCCCAGTCCCATTCCGATGGCTCGCATTGCATGCCTCCTTTCAGGCGAGCGGTAACGTGGGCCGACCTCGCGCACAGGCAAGCGCGCGCACCTCGATAGTGTCCGACGGCGTCGGATGAGCGCGGCTCGACGCGCGCTCGTCACCGTCGCAGCCGCGCGACGGCGTAGACCACGTACACGACGAGCGGCGCGAGCATCGCGGGGAGCAGCTCGAACACGTCCGCGGCCCACGGGCCGCGCGCCCACCAGAAGACGGTCAGGAGCCCGGTCGCCATCATCGCGAGCCCCACGGCCGGCGGCAACGGCAGCCCGGCGAGCCGGATCAGCAGCACGGGGCCGATCGTCGCGCCCAGCGCCGACCACGCGCCGAGCACCAGGGCGAGCACGCTGTCGTCGGCGGTGAGCGCGAACGCCACCGACGCGCCGGCGATCGCGAACGTGGTCAGCTTGCCGATCAGGTACGTCCGCCACCGTGACGGGAGCTCCTGCGACACGGCGGCGGAGCACGAGAGGATCTGCGAGTCGGCCGTCGACATGGTCGCGGCGAAGACGCCGGCGAGCAGCACGCCGATCAGGATGTCGGGGAGCACGCGGTCGGAGATCGCCGCGAGCGCGCCCTCGGCGGCCACCGCCGCGTCTTCCGGCGGTACGCCGGCGAGCAGATCGGGGACGAGCACGCGCGCGTACAGACCCGCCGCGACGGCGGCGATGCTGAACGGCACGTACCAGAGGAAGTAGATGCCGGTGGCGCGGCGGATCGAGCGCACCGAGCGGATCGCCATGCTGCGCACGAGGATGTGGGGCTGACCGATCGCGCCGAGCCCGCCGAAGACGAAGCCGAGGAGATAGAGCCCGAAGCCGAAGGCGAGCTCGGCCGGCACCCAGTCGACCAGGGCCGGGTCGAGCGCGACGAGGGCGTCGCCGAGCGCCGCCGGGCCGCCGACCTCGGCCGCCGCGCACGCGACGAGCAGCGCCAGCGAGACGAGCATGACGATCGCCTGCGCCGCGTCGGTCCAGATCGAGGCGCGCAGCCCGCCGGCGAGGCAATAGGCGACGACGATGACGCCGCCGAGGAGGATGCCGGGGGTGAGGCCCCAATCGAACAGGCCGTGGAGGGCGGCGCTGCCGGCGCGCAGCTGCGCCCCGGCATAGCCGCTGAGGAAGACGACGGTGAGCGCCGACGCCGCGATCGCGATCGCGCGGGCGCTCGAGCGTCGATCCTCGAGCGCGACCAGCTGCGAGACCGTGATCGCGCCGAGCTCGCCCGAGCGCGCGCGCACCCGCGGGTGCACCCACAGCCACGCCACGACGTCCCCGGCGATCCACCCGGCCTGCAGCCACACCGCCTGCACCCCGAAGCGGTAGGCGAAGCCGAGGAGCCCGATGAACATGAAGCCGCTGTTGTTGGTCGCGGCGGACGACAGCGCCGTCAGCCACGGGCTCACGCTGCGGCCGGCGAGCACGTAGTCCTCGACCGAGGCCTGACGCTGGCGCGCCGCGGCCAGCCCGATCGCGCCGAACGCCGCGATGCACGCCAGGAACGCGGCGACGACGATCATGAGCGGGTGGCGGGCAGCGTCTCGACCGTGCGTTCCGCGAGGAACTCGGGGCGCGGCGGCACGCCGCCGAACGGCTCGACCAGGCGGTTGGAGACGGCGTTGTAGCAGAGGAAGATGTTGTGGCGCGGGAACGGCGTGACGTTGCCGGCCGAGGCGTGCAGCAGGTTGCAGTCGAAGAAGACGACGGTGCCGGCCGGGCCGGTGACCGACGCGAGGCCCACGCCCTCGGCGAGCCTGGTGATCGCGTCCGGGTCGGGTGAGCCGAACTGCTGCTCGCGCAGCGACACCTTGTAGTGCTCCTGAGGCGTGATCCCCGCGCAGCGCACGAACCACATGTGCGAGCCGGGCACGACGAGCAGGGGCCCGTTGTGCTCGTTGTTGTCGGTGAGGAGCAGGGACGCCGACAGCGCGCGCATGCGCGGCATGCCGTCCTCGACGTGCCAGGTCTCGAAGTCCGAGTGCCACGAGAACGGGGCGCCCTCGAAGGCCGGCTTGAAGTTGATCCGCGACTGGTGCACGTAGACGTCGTCACCGAGGATCTGGCGGGCCACGCCGGCGAGGCGATCGTCGGCGGCGAGGTCGGCGAACGCGCCCTGATCGCGATGGACGCGGAACAGCGAACGCACCGCCCGGCTGCGCGGCTCGAGGATGACGTCCTCGCGGTCGGGCGCGTCGGGATCGATCGCCGCGGCCCGGCGCTCCGCCTCGCCGAGGAGCATCGACACCTCGGTCGGGGAGAAGAAGTCACGCACGACCACGAAGCCGTCGCGGTGGTAGCGGGCGCGTTGCGAGCGGTCGAGCGGCCCGGGGCCGTGGCCCCAGATGACCGGGTCGGCGCGGCCGACGAGCTCGCTGGCGCCCCCGACGCGCGAGGCGTACGGATCGTGGTCGTGCGCGTGCACGTCGGCGCGGGCGCCGGCGTCGGTGCTGGCGTTGGTGATCACGTTCACGATGCGGCCTCCGCGGCGACCAGCGGGTACGCGCCGCTCGCGTCGTGCACCTCGGTGCCCACGACCGGCGGGTTGAACACGCAGACGAGGCGCAGCTCGACCTCGGCGCGCAGGATGTGCTCGTCGTGCTTGTCGAGGGCGTAGACCGTGCCGTCCGCGATCGGGAAGACCTCGCCGGTCGCCAGCACCTCGATGCTGCCGCGCCCCGCCACGCAGTACACCGCCTCCAGGTGGTTGCGGTAGTGCATGCGGGTCTCGGTCCCGGCCTTGATGATCGTGTCGTGCAGGGAGAAGCCCATTCGATCGCCGGCGAGCAGGAGCCGGCGGCTCGTCCAGTTCGCGGCCGAGACGTGACGTTCGGGCGGGAGACCGCCGAGGGTGCGGACGATCACGACGCCACCGCCTTCAGGCGCGGGCGCGCCGGACGTTCGCCGGACGCCTCGTCGAGGGCGAGGTGGACGGCGCGGTCGAGGCGGTCGAGACCTTCGGCGAGCTCGTCGGGCTGGATCGTGAGCGGCGGCAGGAGCTTCACCACGTTGTCGTCGGCGCCGGCGGTCTCGATGATGAGCCCCTGCTCGAAGCCACGGGCCGAGATGCGCCCCGCGAGCTCGGGGTCGGCGCAGGCGAGGCCCAGGATCAGTCCGCGGCCGCGCACCTCGGCGTTGCAGGCGGGCGCGAGCTTCACCAGCCGGTTGCGCGCCTGCGCGGAGCGCTCCTCGACCGCGGTGCTGAGCGCGTCGTCGCTCCAGAAGTGCTCGAGCGCCGCGGTCGCGGTGACGAACGCCGGGTTGTGCCCGCGGAACGTCCCGTTGTGCTCGCCCGGGCCCCACACGTCGTGCTCGCGGCGCATGAGCGTGATCGCGAACGGTAACCCGAAGCCCGAGAGCGACTTCGAGAGGCACACGATGTCGGGCATGATGCCGGCCTCCTCGAAGCTGAAGAAGCCGCCGGTGCGGCCGCAGCCGACCTGGATGTCGTCGACGATGAGGAGCGCGCCGAGGCGGCGCGCGAGATCTGCGATGGCGCGCAGCCACGGCATGCTCGCCACGTTGACGCCGCCCTCGGCCTGGACGGTCTCGAGCAGGAACGCGGCGGGCGCGTCGACGCCGCTCGAGCCGTCGGCGAACAGGGACTGCAGGTACGCGATCGAGTCAGCGCCCTCGCCGAGGTAGCCGCAGAACGGCGCGCGCACGACGTTGGTGAGCGGCACCCCCGCGGCGCGGCGCTTGGTCGCGTTGCCGGTCACCGCGAGCGAGCCGAGCGTCATGCCGTGGAACGCGTTGGTGAACGAGACGACCGCGGTCCGGCCGGTCACCTTGCGCGCCAGCTTGAGCGCGGCCTCGACGGCGTTGGTGCCGGTGGGGCCGGGGAACATGACCTTGTAGTTGAGGTCGCGCGGGCGCAGCACGCGGCGCTCGAACGCGTCGAGGAAGCCGATCTTGGCCTCGGTCGCCATGTCGAGCGAGTGGACGATGCCGTCTGCGCTCAGGTACTCGACCAGCGCCTGCTTGAGCACCGGGTGGTTGTGTCCGTAGTTGAGCGCGCCGGCCCCGGCGAAGAAGTCGAGGTAGCGCCGGCCCTGGTCGTCCTCGAGCCACACGCCGCTCGCGCGCTTGAAGACGGTCGGGAACGAGCGGCAGTACGTCCGGACCTCGGATTCGAGTCTATCGATGGTCTGCATGGGATTCCTTTCGGGACGGAGCGGCCAGCGGGCCGATCCGGATCAAGTTCTCGTCGGGGTGAGGTTCCGGAAACAGTGGCGCGGGGAATCCGGGGCCCTCCTCGCACGGGACCTGGCGTCGACGGGCGAAGGCGCGGAAGAGCGCGAGGGAGGCCTCGTTGTCGGGGCTCACGGTCGCGGTCAGGTAGCGCACGTCCCGGCAACCCGGCATCGCCAGGACGCCGTCGAGCATGCGACCGCCGAGGCCCTCGCCGCGGGCGCTCGGCGCCACGCCGACCTGCCACACGAACACGGCGTCGGGTTGCGTCGGCGGACGATAACCGGCGACGAAGCCGACGACCTCGCCGCCGCGCTCGGCGACGATGCTCGTGTCGGCGAAGTGCGAGCAGAGGAGGAGGTAGGCGTACGCGGTGTTGCGCTCGAGGCCGCCGATGGCGGGCAAGAGCCGCCAGATCGCTGCCGCGTCCTCGGGCCGTGGGCGCCGGAGGCTCAGGCCGAGATCCGACATGGCGCCGCCTCCTCCACCCCCGTTTCCTCGGCCGGCGCCTGCAGGTCGCGCCAGCGCGGTCCGAACACCGCCGGATCGACCTCGCGGCCGAACAGCTCGTGGTGCGCGGCCTGGGTGAGCCCCGGCACCTGGTGCTGGTCGACGACCACGCTGACGTGGCTGCGATCGGCGGCGTGTGCGACGAGACGAGGGTCGGCGTCGAGGAACGCCGTCGGGGCGCTGCGGGCGCCGACCGCGCTGACGCTGCCGACGTGCGACCACCGGGTCACCTTGCCGAGGCCGCGGAGATCGTCGATCAGCGCGTCGAGCTCCGCGCGCGCCGTCGGCGAGCCGGCGACGTCGATCGCCAGCCGGATCTCGGCGGGCGCGCTCGCGATGAGGTCGATCGCGATCTGCCGCTGGCTCGCCGCCGAGCTCACCGCGGCGAGGAAGCCCACCGGCTGCCACGTCATCGTCCGCTCCACCGCGATCAGCGCGACCTCGCGGCGCGAGGTGATCGCGCGGGCGCCGCGGCGGCCCTTGGCGGCCCCGATCCGCGTGCCCTCGACGTCGGGGCGGGCGGTCCAGCCGAGGTGCAACGTGATGCCTCGCTGCCGGCACGGCTCGATCGCGCGCGGGTGGAGCGCGCGTGCGCCCAGGCTCGACAGCATGTGCGCCTCGCCGTAGTCGAGGCGGCGGAGGAGGCGTGCCTCGGGGACGACGCGCGGATCGGCGGTGAACAGGCCAGGCACGTCGGACCAGATCTCGAGGACGTCGGCCTCGAGCGCCGCGGCCATGTAGGCCGCCGACGCGTCGGAGCCGCCGCGGCCCAGGAGCACGGTCTCGCCATCGGTGCCGCGCGCGATGAAGCCCTGGGTCACGGCGACCGGCGTCGGCACGTCGGCGAGCCGCGCGCGCACGTCGATCGGCGATCGCTCGGGGCAACGCGCGGAGAGGAAGTGCGCCGACGGGCTCGGGGCCGCCTCGGCCGCCAGGAGCGAGCGCGCGTCGACCACCGTGGCGCCGCCGCGGTCGGCGAGCCGGGCGGCGAGATAGGCGCCGCCGAGCCGGCTCGACAGGAGCTCGCCGTGAGCGAGCAGGGCTGCGCGCGCGCGGGGCGACGAGACGCCGCGCTCGTGCGCGGCTGCGCGCGCGAGCGAGCTCAGCATCTCCGAGAGCACCCGCGGGCCATCGACGTCGAGCGCCGCCGCGAGCTCCAGGTGCAGGCGCTCGATCTCCTCGAGCAGGTGGGCGACCGGGTCGCCGGCCGCGCGGGCTTCGTCGAGTGCGGTCAAGCGATCGGTCACGCTCGCGAGCGCCGAACAGACGACGAGGACACGCCGGCCGGCGGATACATGTGAGTCGACGATGCCGGCGATCGAGGTCCAGCGCGCCGCGGAAGCAACGCTGGAGCCGCCGAACTTGGCAACCGCCCATACGTTTCCGTCGAGTACAGACATGCGCGGCAGGCTAACATCTAAATAGTTTGAGTCCAAACGATCAGGGCCGGATCGGGCAGGTTTTTTCGCGGAGCTCGCCTGTTGATGAGAGCGAATATTCTTGTCGAATGTTCGCAATGGACGAACGGAGAGAAGTGGCTACCTTGAGGCGACGCAGACGAGGGAGAACACCGCGCCATGTCGTCGATCGCGATCGAACGGGCGATCACCATGAGCGACGCGCTCGACACGCGCGTGCTGGTCGTGCTCGCGATCCCGCCACGGACGGTCACGTGCCATCCCGCGCTGGTCATCCGCCACCTCGCCCACCTGCTCGACGTCGGCCGGCCCCGGCCCGGGCGCACGCGGCGCCGGCTCCAGGCCTGACCCTCGGCTTGCACGGCGTGCCCGCCGGCGCGACACGGCGCGCCCTGACGGGTTAGGTTCCCGGGAGATGGACTCCAAGAAGCAACCCGCGGGTGCGCCCGAGAAGCGGTCGCTGGGCGCCCGCGCGCTCGATCTGGTCGAACGCGTCGGCAACAAGCTGCCCGATCCCGCCGTCCTCTTCGTCCTCGCCCTGCTCCTGGTGTGGGTCGTCTCGCTGCTCCTCGACGGTCATGCGTTCGAGCTCCCGTCCAAGGACGGCGTCGTCGAGCGGAAGGTCCAGAGCCAGCTGTCGGGCAGCGCGGTCGCGCAGTTCCTCAGCGACATGGTCACCACCTTCACCAGCTTCCACCCGCTCGGGGTCGTGCTGGTCGCGCTGCTCGGCGTCGGCGTCGCCGAGGGCAGCGGGTTCATCAACGCCTGCCTGAAGGGGCTCCTCTCCTTCACGCCCAAGCTCCTCCTGACGCCGATGGTGATCCTCGTGGCGATCATCAGCCACACGGCCGCCGACGCTGGCTACGTCCTGGTGATCCCGCTCGCCGGCGTCATCTTCTACGCCGCCGGACGGCATCCGCTCGCGGGCATCGCGGCGGCGTTCGCCGGGGTCTCCGGCGGCTTCAGCGCCAACCCGATCCCGTCGAGCCTCGACCCGTTGCTCGCCGGCATCACCAAGGTCGGCGCTGACATCCTCGACCCGAGCCACGACGTCAACCCGCTGTGCAACTGGTTCTTCACCGCGGCCTCGACGGGCCTCATCATCGGCGTCGGCTGGTTCATCACCGACCGCATCATCGAGCCGCGCCTCAAGCGCATCCAGGTCGACGGCGATCCCGCCGACATGCCCACGCTGACGCCGATGACGGCGGAGGAGCGCAAGGGCCTCGTCGCCGCCGGCGTCGCGATGCTGGTCGGCATCGGGCTGCTCGTGCTCTGGTCGCTGCCCGAGGGCTCGGCGATGCGCGCGCCGTCGACCGGCGACGCCGCCAAGGCGATTCCGGAGGACTTCCGCGGCACGCTGATCCACAGCACGGCGCCGCTCATGAAGTCGATCGTGCCGCTCATCTTCCTGCTCTTCCTCCTCCCGGGCGTGGTGCACGGCTACGTGTCGGGCACGTTCAAGGACCACCGCGACGTCGTGAAGGCGATGTCGAAGACGATGAGCACGATGGGCTACTACCTCGTGATGGCGTTCTTCGCCTCGCTCTTCATCTACTCGTTCAACAAGAGCAACCTGGGCGCGCTGCTCGCCGTCGAGGGCGCGACCGCGCTCAAGTCGGCGCAGCTGCCGGCGGCCGTCACCATCGTCGGCATCATCCTCCTCACCGGCACCGTCAACTTGCTCATCGGCTCGGCGAGCGCGAAGTGGGCGCTGCTCGCGCCGATCTTCGTCCCCATGCTGATGCAGCTCGGGATCTCGCCGGAGCTGACCCAGGGCGCCTACCGCGTCGGCGACTCGACGACCAACATCATCACGCCGCTCATGCCCTACTTCCCGCTGGTCGTCGCCTTCTCGCAGAAGTACGTCAAGAAGACCGGCATCGGCACGCTGGCGGCGACGATGCTGCCTTACTCGCTGGCGTTCCTCGTGCTGTGGACGCTGTTCCTGCTCGGGTTCTGGGCGATCGGCATCCCGCTCGGCATCGGCGGCGGCTACACGTACCCGTGACGTGCGCCCGCGCGCCGAGCGGGGCGGACGTCAGCGGTGGAAGTCGGTGAAGCCCTCGCTCGTCAGCTCCGAGCAGGTCTGGGCGTAGGCGTTGCTGGCGGCCGCGACGCTCGGATAGGACACCGCACGCCAGGTGCCGCGGCGGCCGACCTCACCGCGGTTGACGACCAGCGCGTCGCCCGCGCGGTAGACGAGCGCGAACAGCGGAGGGCTCCCGGGGCGGGTGCGGCGCAGGGAGCGCGCGTCACCGTCGGGCGCGACGCCTGGCGGCGGCGCCGGCGCGTCCGGGTCTCCGGAGGGGAGCTCGTCGGGTGACGGCAGCACCGTGACGTCGACGGCCTCGGCCACTGCCGCCGCGGCTGCTTGCGACGCGGGCGCCGGAGCGGGCGCTGGCGGCCTGGACTCGAGCTTGGCTTCGGGCTTCGCCTCGGGCTTGGGTTCGGGCGTGGGCTCGGGTCTCGCCTCGATCTTGGCTTCGATCTTGGCCTCGATCTTGGCTTCCGGCTTCGGGGCGGACCTGGCGTCCGGCCTGGCGTCGGGCCTGGCTTCCGGCTTGGCCTCGACCTTGGGATCGGGCCTGGATGCGGCGGCGATCGCGGGAACCCCTGCATTGCCACCATGGCCGTTGCCACCGTGGTTCTTGTCGCTGGGCTTGTCGCTGGGCCTGTCGCTGGGCCTGTCGCTGGGCCTGTCGCCGGGTTTGTCGGCCGGCCTGTCGGCGGCGCTCTTCGCGCCGGAGGGTCCGGCGGTGCGTTCTTCTTTCGTGGTCATGGGTTCCTCACAAGTCGCGATCGGCGCAGGTCGTTGGTTCGCCCCGCGTCCATCCTGATCAGGTTAATCATGGTTCGCACCTCGGGCAACGGAGTTTGCCTGATTAGTTTGACCTCAAACTAATGTCCGCGGCCACCGGCACGGAGGTCCGACGGGTTGCCGCGCCGCTCCGGAGCCGCGGAGAGGGGCCGAGGGCATGTGTGGGCTCACGCGCCGGGCGCGTCGCGGTGCGTTGCCAACGCCGCCGGGTGCGGCATAGTCGGGCGTCCATGAATGGCATCCACCCGGCGGTCTCCGCGACCGTCGTTTGTCTAACCGCCGGGGCGATGGGGATCGTGCTCGCGAGCCGCGCGGCCGCGCAGCCCGTGGCGCAACCGCCATCCGCGCCGCCGCGGCCGCGGTTCGCTCCGGAGATCGACGATCCCATGCTGGCGCCGCCGCCGGCGGCCGCGATGGAGCTCGCCAGCTGGGACGACGCCTGGCGCCTGCTCGCGGCGAGCGGGACGGAGCTCTTGCGCGCGGACGCCGCCGCCGCGCGCACGGGCGCCGCTCGCGACCGCGTCGGCGCGGCGTTGCGGCCGAACGCGCGCCTGAGCGCCGCGGCCACCATCGACGTGCTCCACCCTGACACCGCGCCCGGCGTCCCGGCGACCGGCGCGCACGATCCGACCTCGCCGCTCGGGACCGCGTCGCTCTCCGCCCGCCAGGCGCTCCTCGACGTCGGCGCGCGCCGCGCCCGGGACGCGGCCGCGGCCGATCATCGCGCGGCGACGCTCGAGCGCGTCGACGCCGAGCGCCGCAGCATCCAGCGCGTCGCGCGCGCGATGATCGCGGTGGCCGCCACCGCGCGCGCCGCCGAGCTCAACCGGGTCGGCCTGCGCCAGTCGCTCGAGCGCGCCGCGCTCGGCGCGCGCACCTTCGAGCTGGGCGCCGCGACCGAGCTCGACGTCGTGCGCACGCGTCAGGACGTCGCGCTCGCCCGCGCCGCCGTCGTCGCCGGGGACGAGGAGCTCCGCCGCGCCCGCGAGGCGCTCGGCCTCGCGCTCGGTGTCGAGGCCGACGTCGCGGTCGGTGCCGCGCTCACCGGCGACGCGCTGCTCTCCGCGCTGGCCGCGCGCTGCCGTCCCTTGCGCGGCGAGGCCCGCGCCGATCTCGCGGCCGCCGAGGAGGATCTCGCCGCCGCCCGCGCCCGCCGCGCCGAGGCCCGCGCGGGCTACCTGCCCACCGTCGATCTGGTGACCACGCTCTCGGCCTACACGACCGCGGATCCCGCGCCCGCGTACGTGCCGGCGTGGACCGTCGCGCTCGTCCTCGATCTGCCGCTCTGGGAAGGCGGGCTGCGCCAGGCGGCGATCGCCGAGCGCGCGGCCGCCGAGACCGACGCGGCGCTGGTCTCCGCCGATCGCCGGCGCCTCGCCGGCTTCGAGATCGCGCGCGCGCGCCGCGGCGGCGAGGTGACCGGGGCGCTGGTGACCGCGGCGACGGAGGCGCGCGCCCTCGCCGAGCGCGTCGACACCATGACCCGGCGCTCGTTCGAGATCGGGCGCGCCACCAGCCTCGAGCTGGTGCAGAGCGCCGCCGCCCTGCGCCAGGCGGAGCTCACCTTGTCCCTGCGCGAGTTCGAACGTCTGGCCGCGGACGTCGACGCGCTGCTCACGGAGGCCCGATGCGTTCCCTGAGGTTCCTCGCCGTCGCGGGGCTGCTCGTGTTCGCCGCCTGCGACGGGAAGAGCGCGACGTCCGGCAAGCCGCCGTCGCCGCCGCCCCGCGAGATCGACGTGCACGTCGTGGCGCTCGCCGAGGCGCGCGTCACCGGCGAGTATCTCGGCTCGCTCCTGTCGCGCTCGAGCCTGACCGTCCTGCCGCAGGTCAACGGGTACGTGCGCGAGATCCACGTCAAGCCGGGGCAGAAGGTCGCCGCCGGCGCGCCCATCGTCGACGTCGACTCGCGCGAGGAGAGCGCGGCGCTGGCGTCGGCGTCGGCGCAGGTCGAGTCGGTGAAGGCGGCGCTGGCGCTCGCCGAGCAATCGCGCGCCCGCGTCGAGGCGCTCCACCGCGAGGGCCTGGCCACGGCGCAGGAGCTCGATCAACGCCGCGCCGACGTCGCCGCGGCGCAGGCTGCGATGCGGGCCGCTGGCGCGCAGGTGTCGCAGCGCCAGGTCGCGCTCGGCAACCACGTGGTGCGCGCGGCGGTGCCGGGTGTGGTCGGCGACGTCGAGGTTCGCCTCGGCGGCTACGTCACCGCCACGACCCGGATCACGACGATCGCCGGCGACCAGGGCGGCCTCGAGCTCACGGTCGGCGTGCCGGCGGTGCGCGCGCGGGGGCTCGAGCCCGGGACGCCGGTCGAGCTCCTCGGCGAGGACGGCGCCGTGCTGCTCACCAGCCCGTCCTTCTTCGTCGCGCCCGACGCCGATCCGCGCACCCAGCTGGTGGCGGTGAAGGCGCTGTTCGAGGAGGACATCGGGCTGCGCCCGAGCGAGCTCGTGCGCGCGCGGGTCGTCTACTCGGTGGGCACGGCGCTCCAGATCCCGGCGCTCGCCGTCGTGCGCCAGAGCGGCCAGGCCTTCGTCTTCGTGGTCGTGGAGCGCGAGGGCAAGCAGGTCGTCGAGCGACGGCTCGTCCAGCTCGGCGCGCTCGGCCCGCGTGGCTACGTCGTCGAGCGCGGGCTGGCCGCCGGCGATCGCATCGCGGTGTCGTCGATCCAGATGCTACGCGACGGCGCGCCCGTCGTCGTCAAGCCGGCGGCGGCGCCGCCGCCGGCCCCCACCAAGGCCGCCAAGGCCGACTGATGTTCGTCGACTTCTTCATCCGCCGGCCGGTGTTCGCGTCGGTGTGCGCGATCCTCGTCACCCTGGCGGGCGGGCTCGCGATCCCCGGGTTGCCGATCGCGCAGTACCCCGACCTCGCGCCGCCGCAGGTCTCGGTGAACGCGGTGTACGTCGGCGCCAGCTCCGACGTCGTCGAGAGCGCGGTCACCATCCCGCTCGAGCAGGAGCTCAACGGCGTCGAGGGCATGAAGTACATCTCCTCGACCAGCTCCAACGACGGCGTCGCCAGCATCACGATCACGTTCGAGCCGACCCGCGATCTCGAGGTCGCCGCCGTCGACGTGCAGAACCGCGTCGCGCGCGCGGCCGCCCGGCTCCCGGCGCAGGTGAACCAGGCCGGCATCGTGGTCAACAAGTCGTCGAACCAGCTCCTCGCCGGCTTCGGCTTCTACTCCGACGACGATCGCTACGATCCTGGCTTCATCTCCAACTACCTCGACGTCTACGTGAAGGACGCGATGAAGCGCATCCCCGGCGTGGGCGAGGTGCGCATCTTCGGCGAGCGCAAGTTCGCGCTGCGCGTCTGGCTCGACCCGACGCGGCTGGCGAGCCGCAAGCTGACGGCGCAGGACGTCCAGCGCGCGCTCGTCGAGCAGAACCTCCAGGTCGCCGCCGGGCAGATCGGTCAGCCCCCGTCGTCGCCCGATCAGCCCTACCAGTTCGCGGTGCGCGCCCAGGGCCGGCTCGTCCAGCCCGGCGAGTTCGGCGACATCATCGTGCAGCGCGGCGAGAACGGCGAGCTGGTGCGGCTGCACGACGTGGCGCGCGTCGAGCTGGGCGCCGAGAACTACGGGCAGGGGCTCATGTTCAACGGCCACCCCGGCGCCGGCCTCGGCATCTTCCAGCTCCCCACCGCCAACGCCCTCGAGGTGCGCGACGCGGTCACGCGCGAGCTCGAGCGCCTGTCGAAGGCGTTCCCGCCCGGCCTGAAGTACGGGGCCGGCAACGACGCGACCCAGGCGGTGCGCCAGTCGATCAACGAGGTGCTCATCACGCTGGCCGAGGCCATCGGCCTGGTCATCCTCGTCATCTTCCTGTTCCTGCACAGCTGGCGCAGCGTGCTCATCACCGCGCTCACCTTGCCCGTGTCCTTGGTCGGCACCTTCGCCTTCGTCCAGCTCTTCGGCTTCTCGATCAACACGCTCACGCTCTTCGGCCTGACGCTCGCCACCGGCCTCGTCGTCGACGACGCGATCGTCGTGATCGAGAACATCGAGCGCATCATGCACGAGCGCTCCATGCCGGCGCGCGCGGCCGCCGCGGCGGCGATGAAGGAGGTGGCGGGCGCCGTGGTCGCGATCGGCATCGTCCTGTCGGCGGTGTTCGTGCCGGTCTCGTTCTTCCCCGGCACGACCGGCGCGATCTACCGGCAGTTCGCGCTCACGATCGCGGCGTCGGTCGGCATCTCGACGTTCGTCGCGCTCACGCTCACGCCCGCGCTCAGCGCGCTGCTGCTGAAGGAGCAGCCGGGCAAGAAGCTCTTCCTGTTCCGCGCCGTCGACGCGACGCTCGACCGCGCGCGCCGCGCGTACGCCGCCACCCTGCGCCGGCTCCTGCGCTGGCCGGTGCTCGTGGGGCTCGTGTTCATCGGCTGTCTGGCCGGCACCATCGCCCTCTACCGCTCGGTGCCGACGGGGTTCATCCCCGACGAGGATCAGGGTTACCTCATCATCTCGGTGCAGGGGCCCGACGGCATGTCGTTCGCCGACAACCAGAAGGTGGTCCGCGAGGTGGGACAGGTGCTCGACGGCTTCCCCGAGGTCAAGGCCAAGTTCATGGTCTCGGGGTTCTCGTTCGCCGGCACCGGCTCGCACCTGGCGACGATCTTCGTGCCGCTCCACCACTGGGACCAGCGCACGCGGCCCGAGCAGTCGGTCGCCGGCGTCGTGCAGCGGCTGCGCGGCCCCTTGTCGAAGATCGGCAAGGCGCGGGTGACGCCGTTCCAGCCCCCGACGATCCGCGGCGTCGGCTCGGTCGGCGGCTTCCAGCTCATCGTCGAGGACACCATGGTCGGCCGTCCGCTCGACGAGCTGGCCGGCGCGACCGGCGCGCTCATCGCCGCCGCCAACCAGGATCCGCGACTGCGCGGCATCTTCAGCTCGTTCACCGCCAACACCCCGGTCCTGAACGTCGAGGTCGACCGGCCGCGCGCCAAGGCGCTCGGGGTGCCGGTCGATCAGCTCTACGGCACCTTGCAGCTCTTCATGGGCAGCCAGTACGTCAACGACTTCAACTACGCCAACCGCACGTACCGCGTGTACGTGCAGGCCGACGCGCCGTTCCGCGACGATCCGCAGGACATCGGCAACTACCACGTGCGCAACGAGGCCGGCGAGATGCTGCCGATGGACGGCCTCACGCGCGTCGTGCCGCAGACCTCGGCGCAGGTGATCCGCCGCTACAACCTGTTCCGTTCGGCCGAGATCAACGGGCAGGGCGCGCCCGGCGTGTCGTCGGGCGACGCGCTCGCCGCGATGGAGGAGCTGGCGGCGCGCACGCTGCCCGAGGGTATGGCCACCGAGTGGACCGGCATCAGCCTCGAGCAGAAGCAGGCGGGCAGCCAGACGCTGCTCATCTTCGGGCTGGGCATCGTCTTCGTGTTCCTGGTGCTGGCCGCGCAGTACGAGAGCTTCAAGCTGCCGTTCGTGATCATCCTCGCCGTGCCGCTCGCGATCCTCGGCGCGCTCGGGCTCCAGGTCGCGCGCGGGCAGGTCAACGACGTCTTCTGCCAGATCGGCCTGGTCATGCTCGTCGGCCTCGCCAGCAAGAACGCGATCCTCATCGTCGAGTTCGCCGAGCAGCTGCGCCGCAACGGCCGCAGCCCGGTGGACGCCGCGATCGAGGCCGCCGCCATCCGCCTGCGTCCGATCCTCATGACGTCGATGGCGTTCCTCCTCGGCGTCGTCCCCCTCATGCTCGCGAGCGGCGCCGGCGCGGCCTCGCGCAACTCGCTCGGCACGACGGTCTTCGGCGGGATGCTGGTCTCGACCGTCGTGAACCTCGTGTTCATCCCGGCGATCTACGTGCTCGTGCGCGGCCGCAACGGCGCGACGGCCGCCGCCGCACCTCAGGAGTGACGGCGCGGCTCCGCGTGGCCGTTGTTGTCGTCGAGGCCGGCGCCGGCCTGCTGCGCCTCCATCATGCCCTGGCGGATCTGCTCCTCGAGGGAGGCGACCGCCGCCGGCGAGTGCGGGACGAAGACCGCGTTGCTGCGCGAGGTGGCGCCGATGTCGCGCATCACGTCGAAGTACTGGGTCATGAGCACGATGCTCATGATGTTGGTCGCGGTCGTGCCCGGGACGGCGCGCCGGAACTCGTCGACCGAGTCGCGCAGGCCGGCGATGATCGCGGCGCGCTGGTCGGCGATGCCCTTGCCTTGCAGCGCGCGGCTCTGGGCCTCGCCCTCGGCGTGCTTGACCTTGAGGATGCGGTCGGCCTCGCCCTTCTCGGTGGCGGCGACGCGCATGCGCTGGGCGTAGTTGATCTCGTTCATCGCCTCCTTGACCCGCAGGTCGGGCTCGATGTCGGTGACCAGCGCCTTGAGGATGCCGTAGCCGAAGCCCTCCATGACGTGCGACAGCTCCACCTTCACCACCTCGGCGATGTCGTCTTTCTTGGCGAACACGTCGTCGAGGATGATGCGCGGCACCTGGGCGCGCACGACGTCGAACACGTACGACGTGATCTGCAAGCGCGCGTCCTCGAGCCGGTAGAAGGCGTCGTAGACGCGCTCGGGCAGGACGAAGTACTGCACCGAGACGGTCATGTTCACGAAGACGTTGTCGTGGCTCTTGGTCTCGACCCGGACGTCGAGCTGCTGCACCCGGAGGTTCAGCCTCCCGGCGACCCGCTCGATGAGCGGGATCTTCACGTGCAGCCCGGGCTCGGCCTCGCGCACGAACTTGCCGAGCCGCTGGATGAGGGCGACCGAGCGTTGCTCGACGGTGAAGAACGTTGCGGCGAGCAGGCCGAGCACGATGGTGACGGCGGCGACGATGATCGCGACTTCGTAGGGCAGCACGGTGGACCTCCGGTCCCAGATCCGTGCAAGCCCCGAACCACGCCGACGCGCCCGGTGCGCGACCAGCCCCGCAGGCGGACGCGGCTGCTCAGCGTCGCCGCCGGACGCGAGTCTCGGATCCGAGGCTCGCCGGCACGTGGTTAGGAGCGCCGGCGGTGACCATGGCGACGTACTCGCGCCGCGGAAGCGCTGCGACGCGGCTCCACAGCTTGGGCGACAAACCGATCGCGTGCCGGAACAGCGCGACGAGCCCACGGTGGCTGTAGCCGCTCGCCTCGACGGCTGCCGCGACGTCCTCGCCGTCGCGCAGGCGGGTGAGGGCGGCGGCGATCGCGGGGTGCACGCCGCGCACGGTGGGCAGGCGCGCGCGCCCAGCGTACCTCGGTCGGTCGTTTCAGCCGACGTCAGCCTTCGGTCATCATCTGGGTGTAGCGGCGCTGCATCTCGTCGGGGTGACCTCCTCGATCGAGTCCTCACCATCCATTCGTGGCCGAACGGATCTCGCACGGTGCCGCCGCGCTCGCCGTAGAAGGCGTCGCTCGGCGGGCGCAAGAGCACGCCCCCGAGCTCGACCGCCTTCGCGAGCACCGCGTCGCAATCGTCGACGTGCAGGTGGAGCGTCACCGAGGTCGCGCCGATCGACTGCGGGCCCGTGATGCCGAGCTCAGGGTACTCCTCGGAGAGCATGAGCGTCGCCGGGCCGAGCAGGCCTCGTGCATGACGCGACCATGCCGCCATCGCGCTACGGCTTCTTGAACGAATCTGACCTGCGGCGGATGAGGCCCTCCTGCGCCGCGCTCGCGACCAGGCGGCCGGCGCGGTCGAAGAACTGGCCGCGCACGAGGCCGCGACCGCCCGACGCCGACGGGCTGTCGACGACGTAGAGCAGCCACTCGTCCATGCGGAACGAGCGGTGGAACCACATCGCGTGATCGAGCGACGCGACCTGCATCCCGGGCTGGAGCCAGCTCGTGCCGTGTGGATCCATCGCCGTGCCGAGGAACGAGAAGTCGGACGCGTACGCGAGCAGGTAGCGGTGCAGCGCCGGGTCGTCGGGGAGCTGATCGACCGCGCGGTACCACATGTGACGGCGCGGCGGCGTGGGCCGCGGGCGCAGTGGATCGCGGACGTCGACGTGACGGATCTCGATCGGACGGTCCGCGAGCGCGATCGCGCGCAAGGGCGGCGGCAGCTTGTCGGCGATGGCCAGCGCCATGTCGAGCTCGGAGCGCAGGTCGTCCGGAGGCGGCACGTCCGGCATCGCGTCCTGGTGATCGAAGCCGTCCTCGGCGACCTGGAACGACGCCTCGAGGCTGAAGATCGCCTCGCCCTCCTGGATCGCCGAGACCCGGCGGGTGGTGAAGCTGGCGCCGTCGCGCAGCCGGTCGATCTGGTAGACGATGGGCCGCCGCACGTCGCCGGCGCGCATGAAGTAGCCGTGGAAGGAGTGCACGGGACGATCGCCCGTGACCGTCTGCGCCGCCGCCGACAGCGCCTGCCCGAGCACCTGCCCGCCGAAGATCGCGCCCCAGCCGAGGTCCTGGCTGTTGCCGCGGAACAGGTCCCGATCGAGGCGTTCGAGCGCGAGGAGGTCGACGAGGGCGGCGAGGACAGGCTGCACGTCACGTTCCTAGCACGCTCCCGGGAAGGAACGACGCGTCGCTCCCGTACCATGCGGTGTGCAGTACGTGTCTCGTCGCGAAGCGACCGGCGGCAGCGGGGAATCCTCGTCGACCGTGGGGCGACCCGGCGTTGCCGGCGCGAGCGACGGCCTCGCGGCGAGGGGCGACGACGGTGGGACCGCGACGGAGTCGGCGCCGTTCGCATGGCTGGGTGGCTCGAGCGTGGCTCGCGCCGCCAGCGGACCCGTCGACCGCGAGGCGGCGGCCGGCGCGATCGAGTCGAAGCTGAACGCGGCCGACGCCAGCGCGAGCGAGCCGGTGCCCGATCACCTCCAGACGAAGTTCGCCGCGGCGGGAGCGGACGTGAGCGACGTGCGGCTCCACACCGGCTCCTCGTCGGCGTCGGCGGCCGAGGCGGTGAGCGCGCGCGCGTTCGCCGTGGGCCAGGACGTGCACTTCGGCGCCGGCCAGTTCCAGCCCGGGACCGACGGCGGCGATCGCCTGATCGCCCACGAGCTGGCGCACACGGTGCAGCAGCGAGGGACCTCCGGCGCCCCGCAGTTCGGGCTCGAGATCAGCCAGCCCCACGATCCCGCCGAGGTCGAGGCCGACCAGTTCGCCGACGCGATCGTCAACGGTAGCCCGCGTGCCGCCGGGTTGCCCACGCTCACCCCGGGAAGCATCGCGCGCAAGATCGCGCGCTGGGCCGACGCGTCGTCAGCCGGCGCTGTGGTGGCGATCATCGAGCGCGCGACGCCCGCGCAGCTCGAGCAGATCCGGGCCGCGCTCGGCGATGCACAGGGAAGCGGCGACGAGCTCGTCCCCGTCGAGCTCCCCGGGTACGCCGGCTACCTCAACCGCGACGACATCCCGGAGCTCTACGCGATGGCGGAGCGCCGCCATGGCACGCCGGAGCCGGGTCCCTTGCGCGGCGGCGCCGGCCCGCTGGTCAGCGCGCGCGACGCGCACCTGCGGCTCACGCGCTACGTCCGTCCGGCCGAGGAGCTGTCCCAGCGGGTGATGCGCGACGTCGCCGAGGGGCGCATCACGCACATGGAAGGTCGCGAGGCGGCGGCGGGTGGACGGAGCGCATTGCGCGAGGCGACCCGAGAGTCGCTCTCGCCGGGGGGGCGTGCGACGTCGGAGGCGATCGAGCCGCACGGCGTGACCCTCGGTCAGCTCGCCGACCGCTACGCAGTGCGCGCTCTGGAGAACAGCCCCGAGCTGCGGGCGCAGTACGGCATCACCACCGTCACGCGCGGCGAAGCCGCCACCGAGCGCGCCATCACCGCGATCCGCGACTCGGAGGAGGTCTCGCGCGCGATCATCGCCGCCGCCGGTCGCCCCAACCCGGTGATGACCGGCGCGTCACGGGTCATGCGCGTCGCCGGACCGGTCATGGTCGGCACCCAGGTCGCGGTCGGCTCGTATCGCGTGCTCACCGCGGAGGAGGGCGAGCACATGTGGACCGCGGGCGAGGAGATCTCGAGCTTCGCCGGCGGGTCCCTCGGCGCGTCGGCGGGCGGCGTGGTGCTCTCGACGCTGGGCGCGGTGGCCGTCGGCGCCGGGCTCACCGTGACGGCGCCGGTCGCGATCGTCGTCTCGATCCTCGTGGTCGGCGGCATGGCGATGGCCGGGAGCTGGGCGGGACAGAGCATCTGGGATCGTCATGTCGACCACGACTCGCTGCGGCACTGGGAGCTCGAGTTCAGCCGCGCGATCGATTCGTTCGCGCGGGCCAGCACGGGCGACCGGATCGCCGCCGGCATGGGTACGCTCGGCCTGGCGGCAGGTGGCGGCTACGGCGGCCTCATGGAGCGTGATCGCCGGCGGATGATGGAGGAGTCGCGTCGTCCACCGCCGCGCGAAGCGACCAGCGGCGGCGAGGCTCCCTGATCAGGCGGGGGGCCTACGCCGGTGCGAGGATCAGGGCGCCGAGCGGGGGCAGGGTCAGGTTCAGCGAGAAGGCGCGGCCGTGGGCGCCGACGGGGTACGACTCGAGGACGCCGCCGTTGCCCTGGTTGCTGCCGCCGAGATCGCCGGCGTCGGTGTTGAGCAGCTCGCGCCAGGCGCCACCGCGCGGCACGCCGAGGCGGTAGTTGTGGCGCGGCACCGGCGTGAAGTTGAGCACGACGACGAGCTGCTGGTCGCTCTCCGGATCGATCCGCTCGTACGCGACGACCGAGTTCGCGGCGTCGCCGGGGACGATCCACGCGAACCCGGCCGGATCGCAGTCGTGGCGGTGGAGCGCCGGGTGGTCGCGGTAGAGGCGGTTGAGCTCGCCGAGCGTGAGCGCGAGCCGCGCGTGATCGCTGCTGTCGAGCAGATCCCAGTCGAGGCTGGCGTCGTGGTTCCACTCGCGCCACTGCCCCAGCTCCGCGCCCATGAAGAGGAGCTTCTTGCCCGGCATCGTCCACTGGTACGCGAAGAGGAGGCGCAGGTTCGCGCGCTTCTGCCAGGCGTCGCCCGGCATCTTGTCGAGGAGCGAGCCCTTGCCGTGCACGACCTCGTCGTGGCTGAGCGCGAGCACGAAGTTCTCCTGGAACTGGTAGATGCCGCGGAACGTGAGCTGGCCGTGGTGGTGGGTCCGGTGCACGGGATCGAGCGCGAGGTACTTCAGCGTGTCGTGCATCCAGCCCATGTCCCACTTGAAGCCGAAGCCGAGGCCACCGACGTAGGTCGGCCGCGACACGCCTGGCCACGCCGTCGACTCCTCGGCGACGGTGAGGATGTCCGGCGTCTCGCGATAGACCGACGTGTTCAAGGCGCGCAGGAACTCGACGGCCTCGAGGTTCTCCTTGCCGCCGTACGCGTTGGGGATCCACTCGCCTTCGTTGCGGCCGTAGTCGAGGTAGAGCATCGAGGCGACGCCGTCGACGCGCAGGCCGTCGGCGTGCATCTCCTCGAGCCAGAACTGGGCCGACGACAGGAGGAAGCTCTTCACCTCGTGGCGCCCGTAGTTGAAGATCGCGCTCGTCCATTGCGGGTGGTAGCCCTGGCGCGGATCGCCGTGCTCGTACAGGTGCGTGCCGTCGAACTTGTAGGGCCCGTGCGCGTCGGTCGGGAAGTGCGACGGCACCCAGTCGAGGATCACGCCGACGCCGCGCTGGTGGAGGGTGTCGACGAGGAAGCGCAGGTCGTCGGGGCCGCCGTGGCGCGCCGTCGGCGCGAAGTAGCCGGTGCACTGGTAACCCCAGCTCCCGTAGAACGGGTGCTCCATGATCGGCATGAGCTCGACGTGGGTGAAGCCGAGGCGCGTGCAGTGCTCGGCGAGGAGCGGCGCCGCCTCGCGGTAGGTCAGCGAGCGGCCACCCTCCTCGGGGACCCGGCGCCACGAGCCGAGATGACACTCGTAGATCGAGATCGGCGCGCGCATCGTCGCCCGGTCCTTGCGCGACGCCATCCACGCCCCGTCGCCCCACGCGTACGCGCCCGCGCCCGCCCACACGACGGAGGCGGTGTTCGGCGGCTCCTCGTGGAGCTGGCCGTACGGATCCGCCTTCTCGTGCACCGCGCCGTCGGCGCCGTCGATGCGGAACTTGTAGCGCTGCCCGGCGCCGACGCCGCGGACGAAGCCCTCCCAGATCCCGGAGCTGCCCCGCGGCTCGAGCGGCGCCGGATCCGACCACCCGTTCCAGTCGCCAACGACGGCCACCTTGCGCGCGTTCGGCGCCCACACGGCGAAGTAGGTGCCGCTCGCGCCGCCGTGCCGCGCCAGGTGCGCGCCGAGGCAGCGGTGCATGCGGACGTGGGTGCCCTCGTTGAAGAGGTGCAGGTCGACCTCGCCGATCAGCGTCGGCCGTCCATCGACGATCGCAAGCTCGCGCTCGGCCATCGGGCACCTATCCGATCAGATCGAGGAGGCCGCGGATCGGGATCGGCAGCCAGTCAGGGCGGTTGTTGAGCTCGTAGTTGATCTCGTACACGCACTTCTCCATCGTGTGGAAGTCGAGGACCAGGCGGCGGACCTCGGGATCCGCCGGCACCAGCGACGACGCGACGTCGAGGTAGCCGGCGAGGAACGCAGCGCTCACCCAGACGGTCCACGCGTCGCCCCACGGCCGGGCGCGCCCGTAGTCGACGGTGCGGGTGGCGCCGGTGCGCAGCGCCGACTCGACGGCGTAGTCGAAGGAGCGCAGCATGCCGGCGACGTCGCGGAGCCCGGTCCGCCGGTAGCGGCGCTCGCGCAGCGGCCGCGCGGGCTCGCCCTCGAAGTCGATCAGCACGAAGTCGTCGCCGGTGAAGAGCACCTGCCCGAGGTGGAGATCGCCGTGCACGCGGATGCGCAGCACGTCGAGCGGGCGGGCCTGGATCGAGCGCAGCCGCTCTTCGATCTGGTGCTGGGCCGTCGCCGCGGCGCGCGCGTCGTCCTGGACGGTCGCGGGCAGCTGATCCATGCGCTTGGCGAGGAGCTCGAAGGTGCGCACCATCGCGCTCCGCGCGCCCTGGAAGAGCGACTGCTGGTACATCATCGTGTAGCGCTCGGGCTGGAACCCGGCCTGCTTGCCGGCGGCGAGCGCCACGTGCACCTCGCCGGTGCGACGCCCGAGCAGCCGCGCGTGGCGCAGGTACTGGCCGACGCGCGCCGTGATGAGCGGCGGGGGCTCGTCGGCGACGAGGTCGAAGAGGTGCTTCTGCGGCGGCTCCGGCGGCGGCTCGCCCGACGCGAGCGCGATCTCGAACAGCTTGCCGAGCTCGCCGTGGAAGAGCTCCCAGGCCGTGCCCTGGCTGGCGACGAAGCGGTGCGCGATCGCGACCGTCGCCGGCTCCTCGCCGTCGCGGTGGTACCCGATCGAGCCGAGCACCGGCGGGGCGTTCACGTGCGGCGCCTCCTGCGTGAGGTAGCTGCCGATCTCCAGCTCCGCGTTGACACCCGTCTCGAGCTGCCGGACGATCTTGAGCACGAGCCGGTCGCTGAACGGCACGGTGGAGTTGGTCTGCTCCAGCTCGATCGCCCGCGGGACCAGCTCTTCGAGCGCCGCCTCGCGCAGCGCCGCGGACGAGCGTCCGATCAGCTTGCCGTGGCTACCCGCGAGCGTCGCATCGCCGCGGGCGAGCGCGAGGAGCGCGTGCGCGGCCTCGCCGGTCGCCAGCGTGTCGTAGAGGACGCCGCGCTCCGGCTCGCGACCGTCGCCGGTGACCTCGAGCGTCGCGATGATCGCGTGCGGCGACACGTGGTCGAGGTGGACGGCGGGCTCGCCGGCCACGAAGCCGATCGGCACGAGGTACGTCTCGGGATCGCCGTCGGCGTATTCGACCTCGAGCATCGCGAGGAGCGAGCGGCTGCGCGGTCCGGCGAGGTCGAAGACGTCGACGATCCGGGCGCGCTGCTGGGTGCGCGCCTTGCTGCGGAACCAGCGGCGCTGGGTCGCGAAGCCGAGGAGGGCCCCGGCGAGCCGCTTGCGATCCTGGACCACGTTGCTCCACTGATCGACGGCGCGCAGCTGCGGCCGCGTGCGCGACGGCGAGGTCGCCGCCTCGAGCTGGAACCAGAGGAACTGGTGCGGCCCGAACGTGAGGATGTAGGGCCGCTCGGTGATCACCGGGAAGCGGCTGCGGCCGACCAGCTCGACCGGCACCCGCCCCGCGTAGCGGGAGAGATCGAGCTCCACGAACTGTGGGTGCCGCGACAGGTTGGCGACCACGAGGATGGTCTCGTCGTTCCAGGTGCGGGTGAACGCGAGCACCTTGCCGTTGTCGGGGCGGAGGAACTCGATGTCGCCGTGACCGAGGACCGGGTGCTCCTTGCGCAGCGCGATGAGGCGCTTGGTCCACCACAGGAGCGACTGCGGGTTCGCCTCCTGCGCCTCGACGTTGACCGCCTCGAAGTGGTACTCGGGGTCGACGATCACCGGCAGGTAGCAGCGCTGCGGGTTGACCCGGGAGAAGCCGGCGTTGCGATCGGCGCTCCACTGCATCGGCGTGCGCACGCCGTCGCGGTCGCCGAGATAGACGTTGTCGCCCATGCCGATCTCGTCGCCGTAGTAGAGGACGGGCGTGCCCGGCAGCGACATGAGCAGGGCCTTCATCAGCTCGATCTTGTCGCGCGAGCCGAGGAGCGGCGCCAGGCGGCGGCGGATGCCGAGGTTGATCCGCGCGGTCGGGTCCTCGGTGTAGACCTGGTACATGTAGTCGCGTTCCTCGTCGGTGACCATCTCGAGCGTCAGCTCGTCGTGGTTGCGGAGGAAGGTCGCCCACGAGCAGTTGTCCGGGATCTGCGGGGTCTGGCGCAGGATGTCGACGATGGGGAAGCGATCCTCCATCTGCAGCGCCATGAACATCCGCGGCATCAGCGGGAAGTGGAAGTTCATGTGGCACTCGTCGCCGCTGCCGAAGTAGGAGGCGGCGTCGATCGGCCACTGGTTCGCCTCGGCGAGCAGCATGCGGTCCTGGTACTTGCCGTCGACGTGGGCCCGCAGCTTCTTGAGGAAGGCGTGGGTCTCGACCAGGTTCTCGCAGTTCGTGCCCTCGCGTTCGTAGAGGTACGGAACCGCGTCGAGGCGCATCCCGTCGACGCCCATGTCGAACCAGTAGTCGACGACCTGGAACAGCGCCTCGTGCACCGCCGGGTTGTCGAAGTTGAGGTCGGGCTGGTGGGTGTAGAAGCGGTGCCAGTAGTACGCGCGCGCGACCGGGTCCCAGGCCCAGTTCGAGGTCTCGAAGTCCTTGAAGATGATCCGCGTCTGCGTGTAGCGGTCGATCGTGTCGCTCCACACGTAGAAGTCGCGCTCCGGGCTGCCCGGCGGCGCGTGGCGCGCGCGCTGGAACCAGGCGTGCTCGATCGAGGTGTGGTTGAGGACGAGCTCGGTGATGACCCGGAGCCCGCGCGCGTGGGCCGCGTCGAGGAAGCGGCGGAAGTCGTCCATCGTCCCGTAGATCGGGTTGATGTCGTGGTAGTCGGCGATGTCGTAGCCGCCGTCGCGCAGGGGCGAGGGATAGAACGGCAGGATCCACAGCGCGGTGACGCCCAGGTCCTGCACGTAGTCGAGCTTGCTGGTCATGCCCGCGAAGTCGCCGATGCCGTCGCCGTTCGAGTCGGCGAAGGCGCGGATCGGTGCCTCGTAGATGATCGCCGTCTTGAACCAGAGGGGGTCGCGCTGGAGGCCGACCGCCGGCATCGGGAGCGTTCGCTTGGGGCGTGGGGTCATAGGTAGTACTCGAAGCCTTCCTCTCGATGGCTGCGGCGGCGGATGGCGAAGATGTGGCCCGGCGCCTCGGGAGGGAGCTCGATGTAGTTGCGCGCGCCGTGCCAGAGGTAACGACCGCCGCCGAGCAGATCGTGCACCTGGAACGTGGTGTCGGGCGCGAGGCCGAGCGTCGCCAGGTCGAGCTCGAGCCACCCCGCACGCACGTGGAACGGGTCGGTGTTCACGACGCACAGCACGACGTCGTCGCCGTCCGGGTCGCGCTTCGAGTAGCAGAGGATCGCGTCGTTGTCGCTGCGGTGGAACCGGAGCGTGCGGTCGTGCTGGAGCGCGGGGTGCTCGCGGCGCACCCGGTTGAGGTGCGCGATCAGCGCGCGCAGCGAGTGGGGCGCGGCGAGGTCCCAGCGGTGGAGCTGGTACTTCTCGCTGTCGGCGTACTCCTCCTTGCCCGGGACCGGCGCCGCGACGCAGAGCTCGTACGCGGGGCCGTAGATGCCCCAGTTCGCGGTCAAGGTGGCGGCGAGGATCGCGCGCTGCGCGAAGACGTTGCGGCCGCCGAGCTGGAGGTGCTCGGGGAGGATGTCGGGGGTGTTCGGCCAGAAGTTCGGTCGCACGTACTCGACGACCGGCGTCTGGGTCAGCTGCTCGCAGTACGCGCGCAGCTCGGCGGCGGTCGTCCGCCACGTGAAGTACGTGTAGCTCTGCGAGAAGCCGACGCGCGCCAGCTCGTGGAGCAGGAGCGGGCGGGTGAACGCCTCGGAGAGGAAGATCGCGTCGGGGTACTTCGCGCGCACGCGGGCGAGGGCGTACTCCCAGAACGCGATCGGCTTGGTGTGGGGGTTGTCGACGCGGAACGCGCGCACGCCGCGCTCCGCCCACACCAGGAACACGCCGGTGAGCGCGTCCCACAGCGCCTTCCAGTCGGCGGTCTCGAAGTCGAACGGGTAGACGTCCTGGTACTTCTTGGGCGGGTTCTCCGCGTACTGGATGGAGCCGTCCGGGCGCCGGACGAACCAGTCGGGGTGTTGCGTCACCCACGGGTGGTCGGGGGAGGCCTGGAACGCGATGTCGAGCGCGATCTCGATCCCGTGCTGCGCCGCCGCCGCGACGAGCGCGGCGAAGTCGTCGAGGGTGCCGAGCGCGGGGTGGATCGCGTCGTGTCCGCCCTCGGGACCGCCGATCGCCCACGGGCTGCCCGGGTCGTTCGGGCCGGCGGTGAGCGAGTTGTTGGGGCCCTTGCGGAAGGCGCGACCGATGGGGTGGATCGGCGGCAGGTAGAGGATGTCGAACCCGAGCTCGGCGACGTACGGCAGGACGCCGATGACGTCGCGGAGCGTGCCGAACGAGCGCGGGAACAGCTCGTACCACGCGCTCGCGCGGGCGCGCGGACGCTCCACGAGCAGCGGGAGCGGCGCGCTGAGCGTCGCGTGGGTCCGCTGCGGGTGCTCGGTCATCGCGCGCGCGAGCCCGTCGTCGAGCGCGGCGGCCGCGTCGAACGGCTGCGGCGAGCGGCCGAGGGCGGCGGTGACCAGGCGCTCGCCGAGCTGCAGCTCGACGGTCACGTCCTGCTTCGCGTCGACCTTGCGCGCGAGGCCGTGGCGCCACGTCGCGAAGCGATCGACCCATGCCTCCACGCGATACTCCCATCGTCCGATCTTGGGCAGGCGGAGCTCCGCGATCCAGCGATCGGGCCAGTGCGGGCCGGCCGGGGCCATGCGGACCTCCGACCATCCCTGGTCGTCGGCGTGGCGGAACTGCACCACCGCGGCCAGACGGTCGTGTCCGTCCACCAAGAGGTCCGCCTCGACGCGCAATCGTTCACCGATCGTGCGCTTGACGGCATGGCGCGTGTTGGTCAGGCTGGGCTCGACGTCGACAACCGGTCGGACCGCAACGACGACCACGCGGCGTCGTCCATCGATCTCCATGATAGTTGGTACTCAAACTAACTCGGACGCCGAGTCAGGGCAACCCGAGATGGCCGCGAGTCTCGCCAAGCTTGGCATCGATCGCCTGGTGCTGTCGATCCACCAGGCGAGCTTCCCGGCGAGCGACGACGACGTCGGTCACGGCGCGCCGGCCTCGACGCGTGGGCTGGCGTTCGTCGCGTGGGCGCGTGCGCACGGGTTCACGGGAGTGGCGCTGGGCCCGTCCGGCATCACGACGCGCGAGAACCCGTCGCCGTACGACGCCACCGGCCTGTCCCGCAACCCGCTCCACCTCGCGCTCGGCATCGCGGCGCCGCCCGAGCGCACCGATCGCGTGTGCTACGCGCACGCCTGGGACACGGTTCGCGCCGAGTTGCGGCGGCGGGCCGCCACGGAGGCGTCGGCCGGCGATGTGCGCGCGCGCCTGGCCGAGCGTAGGCGCACGGCTCCCTGGATCGAGGCCGAGGCCCGCTTCGAGGCGATCGCGGCGGCGCTCGGCCACGACGACTGGCGCGCGTGGCCGAGCGACACGGCTGCGCTCGAGGTGGCGGGCGCCGACGCCGCGCTGGCGTTCGAGTACGGCCAGCTCCTCGCCGACGAGCAGCAGGCGGCGTTCGCGCGCCACGTCACCTCGCTCGGCATGTCGCTCTACGGCGATCTCCCGATCGGGATCAGCCACCGCGATCGCTGGGCGCTGGCGGGCGCGTTCCTTCCCGGCTACGCCATGGGCGCGCCGCCGTCGCGCACGAACCCCGCCGGTCAGCCCTGGGACTTCCCGGTGCTCGATCCGGCGGGGGCGCACGGCGCGGCGGCCTTCCTGGCGCGGCGCCTCGATCGCCTGCTCGACGGTCACACCGGCGTGCGCATCGATCACCCGCACGGCTGGGTCTGTCCCTGGGTCTACCGCACCGACGATCCGGATCCGTTGCACGCGGTGCAGCACGGCGCCCGGCTCCACGAGTCGCCGGATCTGGACGACCACCCCGCGCTCGCCGCGTACGCGCGGGTTCGCTCCGATCAGCTCGATCACACGCGACCGCGTCACGACGATCACTGGGTGCGCGCGCTGGAGCCTGCGCAGATCGATCGCTACGCCGCGCTGTTCGACGCGCTGGTCGCGCGGGTGCGGGCGCGCGGCTTCGCGCCCGGCGAGCTCATGGTCGAGGTGCTGTCGACGTGTCCGGCGCCGCTGGCCGCCGTGCTCGCACGACACGGTCTCGGGCGCTATCGCGTCACGCAGAAGGCGCGGGTCGAGGAGCCGTCGGACGTCTACCGCAGCGACAACGCCGCGCCCGCCGACTGGATCATGGCCGGTAACCACGATACGCCGCCCGTGAGGGCGGTCATCGCGCGCTGGCGCGCCGCCGGCGGCGACGAGCTCGAGCGCCGCGCGCGCTTTCTCTCGGCGCGGCTGCGGATGCCGGCGGCGGAGATCGCCCGCGACGATCGTTCGCTGGCGACCGCGATGCTGGCCGAGCTCTTCCTCGGGCCTGCGCGCAACGTCCTGGTCTTCTGGGTCGACCTGTTCGGTGGCACCGAGTCCTACAACCGGCCCGGTGTGGTCGCGGCGTCGAACTGGTGCCTGCGTGTTCCTGCCGACTTCGAACGGGCGCACGCCGAGGCCGTCACACGAGGTGACGCTCCCGACCTGCGTGAGGCGGTGGGGTGGGCGCTCCGCGCGCGGGCCGGATAGTCGCGCGCGTCGAGGCGCGCTGATATCATCGCGGGATGAACAAGCTCTCGATTCTCTTCTGCGGGGTTCTCTCCCTGGCCCTCGTCGCGTGCGGCGGCGACGGCGGCAGCAGCGGTCTGCCCGACTCCAAGGTGGTCGGCACCCTGACCGTGGCGGAGGCCGAGGCGCTGTGCACCGAGCTCGCCGGGGTCTTCCCGGAGCGCATGGTCACGTGCGGCACGACCACGATCACGATCGGCATCGATCCCGCCGACTGCGCGGGGGATCAGCCGCCCACCACGTGCACGGCCACCGTGGGTCAGTTCCGCGACTGCTTCGAGGCGTTCGGCGATCTCAGCGACGCCCAGATCTGCGACGAGAACACGCCGACGCCGCCGGCCTGCGAGCCCGTGCTCTCCGCGGGCTGCACGGGCAACTGAGGCCGCGGCCGGGGGGCCGCGCTCTCACCTCACATGAAGTTGCGGGTGTGGAGCGCCGACAGCGCTTCGGCCTCGCCGGCGGTGAAGCCGAGGCGGCCGAGACGTTGCCGCCGACCTGCGTCCATCTCGCGCTGGAGCGCGCGCACCGCGGCGTGACCGCGGCGAATCGCCGCGGGCTCCCAGCCGCCGGCGGCGAGCAGCACGAGGGCGTCGAAGACCTCCTCGTTGAGACCGGCGGTCGCGGCGAGCGTGGCGTGGCGCCGCTCGACGGCGAAGGCGAGGCGCGCGCGGAGATGGGCGTCCTCGCCGGCGTGACGGCTCAGGTGGGCGAGCCCGAAGGCGACGTGTCGCGCTTCGTCCTGGGCGGCGAGCCGGGCGACCTCGCGGGTGGCGAGGTCGGGCGCGTGATCGCGGATGAACCAGAGGAGCGACAGGAACGTGCCCTCGCCCAGCACCGAGAGCAGGAAGCTGGCGAGCGCGAAGTCCGGCTCCCGGACGAGCGTGGCGAGCGAGGCCTGGCCGCCGGCGGTCGACAGGCCGAGCGCGTCGCGGCGGAGCGCCGCCCGCCGCGCGAAGACCTCGACGTGGCGGGCCTCGTCGGCGACCTGGATCGCGAGGAGCTGCATCACCTCGCGGAAGTGCGGATGGACCTGACCGAGGAAGCGCGCCGGCACGAGCAGCGCCGCGGTCTCGTTCTCGACCAGGTACGTCATGAGCTGCACGATCGCGTCCTCGACCTCGGCGGGTTGATCGGCCGGTGCGTCCCAGGGGATCGCCGTCGCCGGGTCCCACTGCGCCGCCGCCGCCTGCGCGTACAGGCGCGGCGCCTCGTCGGCCCAGACCAGGCGCCGCTCGGCGAGCGCGAAGTCGTGGACGGCCACGCCGGCCTCGACTGTCGCGCCGCGCGGGGCGAGGCCCCACGACGCCGGCGGGTGATCGACGATCGCGGCGGGCGTGATGCCACCCGCGCGCGTCGCGCCGTGCCAGCGACCCGCCTCGGCGCGGCCGCGTCGCACGCTCGCCACGTGCGCGCCGTCGCGCGCGCCCGCGCCCGCGGCCGCCCAGCCGTGGCCCTGCGCACGGCACCACGTCTCCAGATCGATCGCGAGCGACGACGCGCCCCCACGCACGACGACCTCGGCGCCGATCGCCACGCCGGCGAGCGCGCGCTTCACGAGCAGGTGCGCGCCCTCGTCGAACCCGAGGTCGCCCAGGTCGAGCTCGAGCGCGCTCATCGCGTGATCCGGGCCAGCCACGCGTCGAGGTAGCCGGTGCGATCGATCGCGCGCGCCAGGAGGTCGTAGCCGCCGGTGCGGCCGGGACGCCAGGCCTTGAGCCCCTCGAGATCGAGGAGCGGGCGGACCGCCGCGTCGTCGTACGACATCGCCAGCAAGAGCTCGCGGAAGCGCGCGACGACGGCAGGATCGGCGTCGTCGAGCACGGTCATGTTGCAGTGATCGTAGGCGCCGGTGCGACCGACGACGCGCAGCGCGCCCGGCGGGACGGTGCCCTCGCGGGCGAACGCGAGGTGGTTGCCGTCGAGGATGCAGGCGGCGTCGACGGTGCCGGCGAGGAGCGCGCGCACGGCGTCGCGCTCGCCGCCGACGTGATCGCCGTGCTTGCCCACGAGCACGTCGTGGACCACGACCTCGAGCTCGCCGACGCCGGCGGCGGCCAGGTGCTCGAGCGGGATGAGCGTCGCCTGGGGCGAGTCGCGGGCGCCCACGCCGATCCGCCGGCCGCGCAGCTCCTCGAGCGTCGTGATCGGCCCGTCGGCGCGCGTGACCACGAGCGAGGTCAGGTCCTGGTCGGTGTCGCGCATGGCGATCGCCTCGGCGCGGCGGCCGCGCGCCCGGGCCGCGCGCTCGGTCTCGATCCAGGCGAGCGGCGAGCTCCAGGCGACGTCGACCTCCCCGCGGAGGTGGGCCTCGACCTGGCGCTCGTAGCCGGTGAAGAGGATGTAGTCGAAGGCGAAGCCCTCGCGCGCGAAGAAGGCGGCGAAGCCGTCCCAGATCGTGACGACCTTGGGATCGTAGGCGACGGCGCCGAGGAGGAAGGGACGCTGGCTCATGGTGGGTCTCCGCTCAGAAGACGGGCAGGCCACACGCGGCCTTGCCGATGAAGTCGTAGAGCACGTCGGTGGTCGGCGCCATCACCTGCGCCGCCCGCGCGTCGCGGAACGGGCGCTCGACGCCGGCGTCCTTGCGGAACGCGGCCCCGCCGCACACGCGCATGGCCAGCTCGGTGACCTCGGCGGCCGCCTCGCCGGCGGCGGCCTTGCTCTCCAGCACGCGCAGGAGCGCGTCGGGCCGCCCGCGCTCGAGCGCGTCGAGCGTGTCGCCGAGGAGCGCGCGCGCCATGTCGGTCATGATCCGCATGCGGGCGATGTACGCGCGCACGGTCGGCAGGTCGGCGATCGCGGTGCGGGTGTGCTCGAACGTCGTCCCGCCGGCGTGGGCCGCGGCGCGAGTCGTCGCGGTCTCCATCAGGCCGACGGACACCGCGGCCGAGAGCACGTTGAACGTGGGCAGCACCTTCTCGAGCATGAGCGTGAAGCCGGCGCCGTCATCGCCGAGGCGTGCGTCGGCGGGAACGCGCACGGCCTCGCCGGCCACGGCGCACGAGTCGTTGCCGCGGAGGCCGAGGCCGTCGAAGCCGCCCGCGATCTGCACACCCGGTGTCTGCCGCGGGACCAGCCACAGCGTGCTCGGCCCGTCGGCGGCGACCGGCCGGCTCGACCAGACGTAGCTGTCCGCGTGGCCGGCGGACGTGACGAAGCTCTTGCGCGCGTCGAGGCGCACGTGATCGCCGTCGGCGGTCGCGGTCGACACCGGCGCCCAGAACTGCCCGCGCGAGCCCACCTCGGAGAACGCGAGCGTCGTGAGGTGACGGCCGGCGGCGATCTCGCGCCGCGTCGCCGCGGGACCGTGCGGCTCGATCACCGCGACCGCGCTGTAGTGCATGCAGACGACCATCGCCGTCGAGCCGCACTCGCGGGCGAGGCGCTCGACCACGAGCGCGGCGTCGCGCAGGCCGCGGCCGCGGCCGCCGACCTCCTCCGCCGAGGTCAGCCCGAGCAAGCCGGCCTTGCCGAGCGCGGCGACGGCGGCGGCGGGGAAGGCGCCGGTGCGATCGACGTGGACGGCCGCGGGCGCGACGATCTCCGTCGCGATCGTGTCGATGGTTTCCTGGAGGGAGGGCGAGGTCATGACTCTCCTGCGCGCGCGATCCGCGCGGCAAGAGAGCTCACCGGGCGGGCATCACGCGCTGACGTGGGACCCGGGCACGCCGGGTCGCGGTTGAGGCTCAAAGCCGGTGCATGCGCCGCCGAGCCTACGCGATCTCCGCGCGGCGGAACACGAGCGCGTGGTTGTTGGCGGGCAGCGCCACCGTTTCGCGCAGGTCGAACCCCTGCCCGGCGGCCGCGGCGCGCAGGTCGTCGACGTCGCGCACACCCCAGCGCGGGTCGCGGGCGCGCAGGGACGCGTCGAACGCCTCGTTCGACGGCGCGGTGAAGGCCCCGCCGAAGCGATAGGGGCCGTAGAGGAAGAGCAGGGCTTCCGCGGCGAGGAGCCGCCCGGCCCCGGCGAAGAGCGCGAGCGCGGCCTCCCACGGCGCGATGTGCACCATGTTGATGCACACGATCGCGTCGGCGCGCTCGATCGGCCAGGCGGCGGTGACGTCGAGCCGCAGCGGGGGTGCGAGGTTGGCCAGGGCCGCCTCCTCACGCCACGCCGCGATGCTCGCCAGCGCGCGCTCGTCCGGATCGCTCGGTTGCCACGTGACGGACGGGAAGGCGCGCGCGAACGCGACCGCGTGCTCGCCGCTGCCGCTGGCGATCTCGAGCACCGTCCCGCGCGGCGGCAGCTCGCGCGCCAGCACCTCCCGGATCGGCTCGCGGTTCCGCGCGGCCGCAGGCGCATGTTGCTTCATGAGAGGACTATCGTCTGAAGCGGGCTCCTGGAGTAACGTCTGCGCCCATGACGTCGTCGAGGGTGCGCGCGCTGGTCTGGCTCTCGGTCGTGCTCGTCGCGTGCGGCGGCGGGGGAGGGGACGGCGGTCACACGCCAGAGCCGTTCACGCCGACCGACGCGACGCGTGCGTACTGCGGCGACCGCGACGACGACGCGATCGAGGCGCGCATCACGGCCGCGCTCGGCGACCTCGAGCGCTTCGAGAAGATCCAGATGATGCAGGGGACCAGCCTGCAGCTCGACGACGGGGTGTGGCTGGTGCGCGGCAGCGAGCGCCACGGCCTCCCCGGGCTGCGCATGCTCGACGGCCCACGCGGCGTCTCGAGCTTCACCGAGAAGCGCGCGACCGCGTTCCCGGTCGGCGCGATGCGCGGTGCGACGTGGGATCCGGCGCTCGAGGCGCGGGTCGGCGCCGCGATGGCACGCGAGCTGCGCTCGGTCGGCGGCAACGTGCTGCTCGCGCCGACCGTCAACCTGCTCCGTCATCCCCGCTGGGGACGCGGCCAGGAGACGTACTCCGAGGATCCTCATCACATGGCCGAGCTCGCGCTCGGGTTCACGAACGGCGTGCAGGGCGAGGACGTCCTCGCCAGCGTGAAGCACTTCGCCGCCAACAGCATCGAGGACACGCGCTTCGACGTCGACGTCCGGCTCGACGAGCGCGCGCTGCGCGAGCTCTACCTGCCGCACTTCGAGCGCGTGGTCGTCGAGGGCCGCGCCGCCTCGGTGATGTCGGCGTACAACAACGTCAACGGCTTCCCCAGCGATCAGCAGGCTCACCTCCTGGGCGACATCCTCAAGGGCGAGTGGGGCTTCGCCGGCTTCGTCGAGTCCGACTGGATCTTCGGGACCCACGGCGACGCGGCGTCGGTGCTGGCCGGGCTCGACATCGAGATGCCGTGGGGCTCGCACTTCCAGAACCTCGAGCAGGCCGTGGCGCGCGGCGACCTGACCGAGCACGACCTCGATCGCGCCGTCCGCCGCATCGCGCGCGCGCAGCTGTGCTACGGGCTCGACGAGCAGATCATCGTCCGCGACGATCCCACGCAGCGAGAGACTTCCGCCCACCTCGCGCTCGCGCGCGAGGTCGCGCGCCGCGGCACGGTGCTCCTCAAGAACGAGGGCGCGCTGCCGCTCGGCGCCGGCGTCTCGTCGATCGTCGTCATGGGCCGCAACGCCGACGTCGACAGCATCGGCGACCTCGGCTCGAGCGCCGTCCTCCCGACGGCCGTGGTGACCGCGCTCGAGGGCCTGCGCGAGCGCGGCGGCAGCGCGGTCACGGTCACGCACGTACCGGGCGCGACCGTCGGCGCCGCCGAGCAGCAGGCGATCCAGGCCGCGGACGCGGTCGTGATCGTGACCGGGCTGCAGAGCAGCGACGAGGGCGAGGGGCTCATCGGCGCCGGTGATCGCGACACGCTCGAGCTGCCCGCCGACGAGGCGGCGCTGGTCGCCGCGGTCGCCGCGATCCACCCCCGCGTGATCGTCGTGCTCCACGGCGGCAGCAGCTTCGTCACCGCCGGCTGGGACGGTGACGTCGAGGCGCTGCTCCACGCCTTCTATCCCGGCACCGAGGGTGGACGCGCCCTGGCCGACCTCCTGTTCGGCGACGCTGCGCCGTCAGGCCGCATGCCCTTCACCATGCCGGTCGCCGAGGCCGACCTGCCGGTCTTCGACAACACGTCGCTCACCGTCACGTACGACCTGTTCCACGGCTACCGCAAGCTCGCGCGCGACGCCAGGCCGGCGCGCTATCCGTTCGGCTTCGGGATCTCGTACACGACGTTCGCGTACGCCGACCTCGCGCTCGATCGCGCCACCGCGACCAGCGGCGATCTCGTCGAGGTCGCCGTGACCGTCACCAACACCGGCCCCGTCGCCGCGATCGAGACCGTGCAGCTCTACGTCGCGCCGCCCGCCGGCCCCACCGGCGTCGCGCGCGCGCCCTTCCAGCTCGGCGGCTTCGCCCAGGTCGAGCTCGCCCCGGGCGCCAGCCGGCGCCTCACGCTCCCGCTGCGCGTCTCGGATCTGCGCCTCTACCTCGACGGCGCGTGGACGCTCGTGCCCGGCACGTACACCGTCCGCGCCGCCCGCCACGCCGAGGATCCCGGCCTCGCCGCGACGTTCATCGGCAGCTGAGAACGCGCTCGCGAGGGCTCGGGACACACGGTGGTTCAGGCCTTGGTCGCGCGCGTCATCAGGTAGTCCTGGCGCAGCACGTTCTCGGTCGGCTCGAAGTAGAGCGCGGTCGCCTGATCGAGCTCCCGCCGCAGCTCCGCGAGCCTGGCGGGCTCGCCCGCGAGCGTCTGCACGAGGCGCATGATCGGCCCGACGTGCTGCTCCATGAACGCGCGCACGTGGGGCACGCTGAGGTACGGCGCGCGCAGCGTGCCTCGATCGAAGCGCAGGTCGGTCACCGCGTCGCCGAGACGCGCCCGGACGGTGTCGGGATGTCCCCACTGCGACGGCGGTGTGACGCCGGGCGGTGGCGGCATGTAGCGTGCGACGAGGGCGAACATCCGCCCCACGTACAGCTCCGGTGGCCAGGTCGAGAACGCGAGGGTGCCGCCGGGCCTGAGGACGCGCAGCATCTGGCTCACGGCGACCTCGGGCCGCGGCGCGAAGATGTGGCCGAACTGGCTGACCACGACGTCGAAGCTCGCGTCCTCGAACGGTAGCGCCTCCGCATCGCCCTCGTGCCAGTCGATGGCGACGCCGGCGATCGACGCGTTCTCGCGCGCCCGCGCGAGCAGCCCCGGCGTGAGATCGAGCCCGCTGACCCGCGCACCCGTGCGCGCGGCCGCGAGCGCGACGACGCCGGTCCCGCAGCCGACGTCGAGCACGCGTTGCCCGGCCTGGATCTGCGCGTACGCGACGAGTCGCGCCGCTGGTTGACAGGTGTAGAGCTCGGTCGGCGCGAACGTCGACCAGGCCTGCTTCTGGCCCTCCTTGAACTGCGCGATCGGATCCATCGTTCCCTCCATCGGCGTCTCCCCGTTGCGACATGGATTCGTACCGAGACCGCGGCCGTCGATCAATCGCGACGTGAACGGCTCGCCCGCGACGCCCTCACCGGCAGTGACCGTGTCAGCATCGCCCGGTGTGCGCCTGAGACACGATCGCCGCGACTCCGCTCACGCAACGCGCGCTTGGTCCCTACGACGCCGTCCGGCATGATGGCCGACGATGCACGGTACGGGCGACCACACACGCGAGCACATGGCCGAGATCGTCGATAGCCTGAGCGATCCCTTCGCGGTGCTGGACGACGATCTCCGCATCGTGTTCATCAACCGCGCCGGTGCGGAGCTCGTCGGTCAGGTCCCGGATGCGTTGATCGGCAAGGAACCGTGGGAGCTCGTTCCGGAGATGAAGGACGGGCCGTTCCACCTCGCGTACCAGCGCGCGCTGGCGACGCGCGAGCCCGTCCTGATCGAGGACTACCTCGCGCCGCTCGACCGGTGGTTCGAATCGCGCATCTGTCCGCTGGGGCGCGGCCTGTCCGTCTACACGCGCGACGTCACCGCGCGCAAGCGGGAGCGCTCGCTCGCCGATCGCGTGGCCAGCCACGTCGCGATGCGCGCCGACGTGAGCGCCGCGCTGGCCGATCCCCAGGACATGCGCGCCACGTTGCAGCGATGCTGTGAGGCGCTGGTCGCGCATCTGCACGTCGCGTTCGCGCGGCTGTGGACCGTCGACGACAGCGGCACGACGCTGCTCCTGCAGGCGAGCGCCGGCATGTACACCCACCTCGACGGCCCGCACGCCGCGGTGCCCGTCGGCAAGTACAAGATCGGGCTCATCGCCGAGGAGCGCCGGCCGCACCTGACCAACGACGTGCCCCATGACCCGCGCATCGGCGACCCCGCCTGGGCCGCGCGCGAGAAGATGATCGCGTTCGCCGGCTATCCCCTGCTCGTCGACAACAAGCTCGTGGGCGTGCTCGCGATGTTCTCGCGCGAGCAGCTCGACGAGCACACGCTCAGCGCGCTGGCGAGCATCGCCGACGCCGTCGCCCAGGGGATCGTGCGCCGGCGGACGGAGCTCGAGCTCGAGCATCGCGTGAGCGAGCTCGCGCGCTCCAACGCGGATCTCGAGCAGTTCGCGTACGTGGCCTCCCACGACCTGCAGGAGCCGCTCCGCATGATCTCGAGCTACACCCAGCTGCTCGCGCGGCGTTACCGGGGCAAGCTCGACGCGGACGCCGACGACTTCGTCGGGTTCATCGTCGAAGGCGTCAGCCGCATGCAGCGGCTCATCAACGATCTGCTCGAGTACTCGCGGGTCGGCACCCGCGGCGGTGCCTTCGTCGAGCTCGAGCTGGACGCGGTGCTGGACGTGGCGCTCGCCAACCTCGAGAGCGCGGTCCAGCAGAGCGGCGCCGAGATCACCCGGGAACCGCTCCCCCGGATCCGCGGCGACGAGGGCCAGCTCGGGCACGTGCTGCAGAACCTCGTGGGTAACGCGATCAAGTTCCGCAGCGAGCGCCCGCTGCGCGTCCACGTGTCGGCGCGGCGCGAGCCGGCGGCCTGGGTGATCTCGGTCCAGGACAACGGCATCGGCATCGAGCCGGCCTACTTCGACCGGATCTTCGTCATCTTCCAGCGCCTGCACGCGCGCGAGAAGTACCCCGGAACCGGCATCGGCCTGGCGATCGCGAAGAAGATCGTCGAGCGTCACGGCGGGACGATCTGGGTCGAGTCCGTGCTTGGGGAGGGAACGACCGTCTCGTTCCGCTTGCCCGATCGCACCGCGAGGTCGTCATGACACCGAAGCCGATCGATATCCTGCTCGTCGAGGACAACGCCGCCGACGTGCGTCTGACCCAGGAGGTGCTGCGCGAGGGCAAGGTGAAGAACAACCTCATGGTGGCGCGCGACGGCGAGGAGGCGCTCCTCATGCTCCAGCGCGCTCCGCCGCACCAGGATCTGCCCCGGCCCGATCTCATCCTGCTCGACCTCAACCTGCCGCGGAAGGACGGCCGTGAGGTGCTGCACCAGATCAAGGACGATCCGCTCCTCAAGGCGATCCCGGTCGTGGTGCTGACCACGTCGGGCGCCGAGGCCGACATCATCAAGAGCTACCAGCTCCACGCCAACTGTTACATCACCAAGCCAGTGGACCTCGAACAGTTCATCGCGGTGGTCAGGTCGATCGACGAGTTCTGGCTCACCGTCGTCCGCCTCCCCGCCGAGCGCGGGCGATGATCCGCATCCTGCTCGTCGAGGACAACGTGGCCGACGCGCGGATCCTGGAGGAGAACCTGCGGGAGGCCGCGCTCCCGTTCCGCCTGACCAAGGTCGAGAGCCTCGCCGCGGCGATGCCGCTGGCCGGCGATCACGACGTCGTCCTCCTCGACCTCTCGCTGCCCGACGCCCTCGGTCTCGAGACGGTCTCGCGCATGATCTCGGCCACCCGCGTGCCGATCGTCGTCTTGACCGGGAACCGAGACGATCGCGTCGCGCTGGAGGCCGTCGCGGCCGGCGCCCAGGACTACCTGCTGAAGGACGACGTGACCCCGGCGCTCGCGGCCAGGACGATTCGCTACGCGATCGAGCGCCAGCGGATGCACGCGCTCGAGGTCGAGCGCATCAAGAGCGCGGAGGCGCTATCGCGCGCCCGCTTCGTCGCCGAGGTGGCGGCGGCGTCGAGCTCGTCGCTCGACGTGGGCGAGACCATGCGCGCGGTCGTGCGCCTGCTCGTGCCGACGCTCGCCGACGCGTGCGCCATCGACCTCGTGCGACCCGACGGCGGGCTCGAGCGCGTCGCGAGCCACGCCGTCGCCGCCGCCCACGAGGCGCTCGTCGCCAATCCGGCACCCTGCGAGCGGGCGGAGGCGCCCGGTGAGCGCGCGAGGACGACCACGCCGGTCTTCGCCCGCGGTCGCCAGGTCGCGGTCATCACCTACGGGTGCGCGGCCGGGCGGGCGTTCGGCGTCGAGGAGCGGCTCCTCGCCGACGACGTCGGTCGACACGTCGCGCTCGCCATCGACAACGCCCGCCTCTTCGCGGATGCGCAGCGGGCGTTACGCGGTCGCGACGAGCTCCTGGCGATCGTGTCCCACGATCTGCGCAATCCCCTCGGCGTGATCGATCTCGCGCTCGGCCTCATCGCGCGCGACGCGTCGCACCTCCAGGCCGCGCTGCCGCGCGCGCAACGCGCGGCCCAGCGGATGACGACGCTCATCTCCGACCTGCTCGAGGTGACGCGCATCGACGCAGGTACACTCACCGTGACACCGCTCCCGACCGATCTCCTGCTCCTCCTCACCGAGGTCGTCGAGCAGCACCGCGTCCTGTGCAGCGACAAGTCGCTGCAGCTGGTCACCCGGATGCCCGCGGATCTCGGGACCCTGAAGCTCGACAGCGAGCGCATCGTGCAGGCGCTCGGCAACCTGCTGGGCAACGCGATCAAGTTCACCCCGCCCGGCGGGACCATCACGCTGGCGGCGGAGCGGAACCACGCGTCGGTGACCATCCAGGTCCGCGACACCGGCGTCGGGATGCCGGACGACCAGATCGCGCACATCTTCGACCGCTTCTGGCAAGGGCAGCACCGGCGAAAGGACAGCGTCGGGCTGGGGCTCGCGATCGTCAAGGGAATCGTCGATGCCCACGGTGGCCGGATCCACGTCGAGAGCGCGGTCGGCGCCGGCACCAGCTTCTCGATCGTCCTGCCGCTCGACGTGGCGCTGACCGCGGTGGCGTGACCTGGTGTAGAAACGACGGCTCAGGTGCCCGTGTCCGACCCGTCGCTGCACAACGAAGATCTCGCCCCGGTCCCGCCAGAGCGGCGGACGTGGGGGATGTGGAACGTGGCCGCGCTGTGGGTCGGCATGGCGGTCTGCGTCCCGACCTACACCCTCGCGTCGGAGCGCGTCGGCCAGGGCATGAGCGCGTGGCAGGCAGTGTTCGTGATCGCCCTCGCCAACGCGATCGTGCTGCTGCCGCTCATGGCCAACGGCCACCCCGGCACCAAGTACGGCATCCCGTTCCCGGTGCTCGTGCGCGCGTCGTTCGGCGTGCGTGGCGCGCAGGTCCCGGCGATGCTGCGCGCGCTCGTCGCGTGCGGCTGGTTCGGCATCCAGTGCTGGTTCGGCGGGCTCGGCCTGTGGGCGACCGCCTCGGCGCTGTTCCCGGACGTGTCGGTGCCGGCGGTCACCGTCCTCGGCGCGCCGCTCGCGCAGCTCATCTGGTTCTTCGTGTTCTGGCTCCTGAACGTCTACTTCATCTGGCGCGGGATGGAGTCGATCAAGTGGCTCGAGACGCTGGCGGCGCCGTTCCTGATCGCGTGCGGGCTCGCGTTGCTCGTGTGGGCGATCCAGGCCGGCGGCGGGCTCGGGCGGATCATGGACCAGCCGGCGACCAAGCCCCTGTCCCAGACCTTCGCGGTGGCGCTCACGTCGGGCGTGTCGTTCTGGGCAACGCTCGCGCTCAACATCCCCGACTTCTCGCGGTACGCGCGATCGCAGCGCGACCAGGCCCTCGGCCAGGCGATCGCGATGCCGACCTCGATGACCGCGTTCGCGTTCATCGGCGTGGCGACGACGGCCGCGACCATCATCGTCTGGGGCGGCGCGCCGATCACGTACCCCGACGCGCTGGTCATGAAGCTGGACAACTCGATCATCACGGTCGCCGGCATGCTCGGGCTCGCGATCGCGACCCTGTCGACCAACATCGCGGCCAACGTCGTGTCGCCGGCCAACGACTTCGCCAACCTCGCGCCGTCGAAGATCAGCACCCGCGGCGGCGGCGTGATCACCGCGGTGATCGGGGTGCTCATCTGCCCGTGGCTGATCCTGTCCTCGGCCGGCAACTACATCTTCGTCTGGCTGGTCGGCTACGGCGTCCTGCTCGGACCGATCGGCGCGATCATGATCGTCGACTACTTCGTGCACCGCCGCCGCGAGCTGGTGGTCGACGAGCTCTACCGCCGCGGCGGCCGCTACGAGTACACCAACGGGATCAACTGGCGCGCCATGATCGCGTTCGCCCTCGGCGTGATCCCGTGCCTGCCCGGGTTCATCTCGGCGGCCGCGGGGTGGGCGCCGGGGACGGTGCCCGCCGTGTTCGAGCACATCTACACGTGGGCGTGGTTCGTGTCGTCCGGAATCGCGGCGGCCGCCTACCACGTGCTCGTGCGCGGCCGGTCGTGATCGACGACTTGCGCTTGCAGGCCTTCTCGTCGCCGCCGTTGCAGGCCACGGCGTAGAGCTCCTTCGCCCGGGCCGGATCCTTGGCGACGAGGTCGGCGTCCGCGGACCTCATGCTCGGATCGGCGTCGGCTGACGCATCCGCGGCCGGAAGGCGTGGCCCTCCAAGCAGATCCGGGCTATGCAGGGCGCAGGAGGTGCGAATCATGAGGTCGAATGGAGAGCCCCAGGCCCTGGGTCCGCGGCTGAAGCATCAGATCGCGGGCATGGGCGGCGGCATCATCGTGATCGCGCTGGCGATCGGCGTCGGTGTCGCCTACGCCGGCTGCAACAACCACCACACGCCGGCCGGCCATGTCGGCTACATCAAGTCGCGCCCGTTCCTCGGCGCCGGCGAGTTCAAGGCGGTCCAGACCGGGCCGACGTCGACGGGGTTCGCGTGGCGGCTCAGCGTGACCAACATCGACGTGCGGCCGCGCACCTTCAGCGAGGAGATGAAGATCCCCACGCGCAACCGGCTCGAGGTGCAGCTCCGTGCCCACGCGCGCGTGCGGCTGGACCCGGCCAGGGTCCGCGTGATCGTCGAGACCTACGGCGGCGAGCGCTGGTACGAGAACAACGTCCGCGACCAGTACCGCTCGGCGGTGCGTGACAAGGTGCAGAAGCTCGACGTCTTCGAGGTGAAGAACGAGATGCGCGCGATCGGCGACGAGGTGCTCGCCGACATGCGCACCCGCTACAAGGACACCGGCATCGAGTTCCTGAGCGTCGACGTCGGCGACATCAAGTACCCGCAGGGCGTCGTCGACTCGGTGATCGCGAAGTTCGTGACCAACGAGGAGAACGAGCGCAAGGACGTCGAGCTCGAGATCGCGCAGCGTCAGATCCAGATCGGCATCGCGGAGGCGCAAGGCATCGCCGACGCGCAGCGCATCATCCGCACCACGCTCGATCCGATGTTCCTCCAGTTCGAGGCGCTGCGCGCGATCGAGGAGCTCGGCAGCGCGCCCAACACCACGTTCATCATCACCCCGTTCGGCAAGGGGCAGAGCTCGCCGCTGATCCTGCAGCTCCCGGAGGCTTCGAAATGAGCGCCCTCAAGGCCAGCGTCGTCCTGCTGCTGCTCGTCGCCGCGGCGTGTACCAACCCCGAGGTCCCGCAGGGGCACGAGGGCTACATCTATTACCGGCCGATCCTGTTCGGGCAGCTCGAGTACCGCGAGAGCCTGCGCGGCCCGGCGACCACCGGCGTGTCCTGGCGGCTCTACACCGAGAACGTCGACATGCGCGCGAAGTCGTACAAGGAGGACTTCGAGCTCCTGACCAGCGACAACCTCAGCGTCTCGTTCGAGGTCAACACCCGCATCAAGCTCAAGGACGGCTCGGTGAAGGAGGTCGTCGAGCAGTGGGGCGGCAAGGACTGGTACGAGTGGAACGTGAAGGAGCCGCTGCGGACCATCGTCCGGGAGCAGGTGACGCGGTTCTCCGCGACCGCGATCCAGGTCGAGACGCCGGTCGTGCGCGAGCTGATCGCGGAGAAGCTGGGCGCCAAGTTCGACGGCTCGCCGATCATGATCGAGAGCGTCGACATAGGGCAGATCCAGTTCCCGTCCGAGGTCGCCGAGGCGATCTCGCGCAAGATCGCCAAGAAGCAGGAGCTCGAGCGCCAGGAGTACGTGCTGGCCAAGGCGACCAAGGAGGCCGCGATCCGCGTGCTCGAGGCGCTCCGCGTGGCCAAGCAGCAGCAGATCATCAGCTCGACGCTCGATCCGCTCTACGTCCAGCAGCGCGCGGTGCAGGTCTACCGCGCGATCGGGGCGTCGAGCAACCGCACCGTCCTCGTCCTCCCCAACATGCCGGAGGGCACCGGCTTGCCGCAGGTCCTGACCGAGGGCAAGCGCAAGACCCTGACGCCGGACGACGAGAAGCTGCTCGCCGAGATGGAGGCGCGCTACATGCAGGAGGCGCGGAAGCCGGCGCCCGACGAGCCGCCCACGACCGACGCGCCCGCGCCCGACGCGCCGGTCGCGCCCCCGGCTGCGCCCGCGCCGTCGACACCCACCCCGCCTGTCGCGCCCTGAGGGACCGATCCTCGCCTTCAGGCCGGTGGCGTGTCGCGTCGGGCACGGCGCCACGCGATGATCAACCAGGCGAGCGACGCGAGCACCAGGATCCACCCGAGGCTGCGGAAGACCCCGGCGACGCGCTGATCGGCGTCGAGCGCCGACCAGCGGGTGAGGATGTTGGTCCAGTCGTGGTCGCCTCCGCCGACCAGCGGGAGCTCCTGGGCGCGGGCGTCGGCGACGTAGCGCGCGATGTTGGCAAGGTTCTGGCCGAACCAGCTCACGCTCACCGCGAAGCCGACCGGATCGCGGCGGACGAAGAACACACCCGCGGCGATGCCCGGGAACGTCAACTGACCGAGGGTCCCGCCGTACAGCGCGGCGGTGTCGCCGAACACGCCATAGATGAGGTGGCCGGCCTCGTGGAAGGCGAGGTTCGCGTCGTCGAGCGGGCGCAGGTAGTCGTCGCCGTCGAGCGCCATCCAGAGGGCACAGAGGCCGATCGCCACCGCGCCGAACCCGAGGACGTGCCGCGCTGGCCACGTCCACGGCGGGAGCCGCCTCCATGCCTCGCGTTCGTCGTCCAACGCCCCATCGTACCCAGCGCCCGCGGCCAGGGCCAGCCCGGACTCAGCGCCGGAGGCGGAGGGCGACGAGGTCGCGCGCGGCACGCAGGCCGTCGCGGCCGGGCGAGACCGTCGAGCCGCCGACGTGGCGCCAGGTCACCGGCACCTCGGCCACGCGCCAGCCGCCGCGGTGGGCGAGGGCGACGAGCTCGAGGTCGAACGCGAAGCGGTCGATCCTCATGTCCGGCAGGACCGCCTGGCCGGTCTCGCGGCGGAGCAACTTGAAGCCGCACATCGCGTCCCGCACGGGCAGATCGAGGGCGACGCGCACCATCGCGCGGAACGTCGCGCCGAGCACGCGCCGCGTCCACGGCTGCGGCACCTCGACGCGGGCGCGCGCGACGTGGCGCGAGCCGACGACCAGGTCGGCGCCGGCGTCGAGCGCGGCCTCGAGCCGGGGTAGCTCCTCGATCGGGGTCGCCAGGTCGGCGTCGCACACGAGCACGCGGGCGCCGCGCGCGGCGAGCACGCCGGTGCGCACGGCGGCGCCCTTCCCGCGGTTCTGCGCGTGGACCAGCACGCGGGCGCCGGCCGTGCGCGCGATCGCGGCGGTGTCGTCCTCGGAGCCGTCGTCGACGACGAGCAGCTCGACGGCGCCGTCGCCGCGCGGGGCCAGGTACGCGGCGACGCGCGCGAGCGTCGCCGGCAGTCGTCGTTCCTCGTTGTACGCGGGGATGACGATCGAGAGCCCGGGCGCGCTCATGGCGGTGCCGGCGCCTTCAGCTTGAAGACCCGCCACACCTGCGACGGCGACGCGACCTCCTCGAACGCCGGGTTGGCGGCGAGGCCCGCCGTGAGCGCCGGCTCGCCGGGGAAGTGGGCGATGCGGCGCACCAGCAGGAAGCGCGCGCCGTCGAAGAACACGCCCATCGCCCGCTCGGGATCGCTGATGAGCCCGCGGTACAGGAGCGCGTAGGCCTCGAACCGCTTGCGATCGTGATCGCGGAGGAACTGTACGTTGACGCCGGCCATGTAGCGCTGGTCGCCGCCGAAGAGGAACAGCCCGGGCATGTCGTCCCACGGCGCCACCACCATCTCGCGCGGCCCGGTCCGCGCGCGCAGCCACGTCGCCATCACCTCGTAGTCCTTCGCGCGCGCGAGGCCGGGCATGGTCTGCATCTGCGCGCGCAGGTCGAGCACGGACCACGCCGCCGTGGCAACCCCGAGGGCGAGCGCGCCGGCGACCACGAGGCGCGGCCACCGCCGCATGTCGGCGGCGAGCACCGGGACGGCGAGGATCGAGAACACGACGAAGAGCTCCACCATCTTCGTGCCGGACAGCATGCCGGCGCCGAGCATGCCGAGCGCCGCGACGGCGCCGCTCGCGCCCGCCGCCGAGACGCGCTCCGCGCGCCCGAGCTGGCGCACGAGCAGGACGCCCCACGCCACCAGCGCCGCCGCGCACAGCCGGACGAGGATGTCGGCCTGGAGCATCGCCCACTCCGAGCCCCGGTACTCGCCCGGCACCATCGACGGGTGGCGCTCGAAGATCGAGCGGAGCTCGGCGGCGACGTAGCTCCAGTGCGCGGGCCACATCGGGTTGACGATCATCCCGGCGAGCACGCCGGCCACGGCGGCGACCACGCAGGCCGGCTCCCAGCGGCCGTGCCACGCGCGAACCACGAGCAGGTGGACGAGGGCGAACGGCACCAGCACGGTCGCGCCGACGTAGACGTAGACGCTGAGCCACGCGAGCACGAACGTGCGCCGCCGGTTGCCCGCCCATACCGCGTCGACGAACCAGGGCAGGAGCACGAGGAAGCTCGTCGCGCCCTTGAGGAAGAGCGCGTACGTGAGCGCGATCGGGCACGCGAGGAGGCCGAGCACGACCCACGGCGACGCCCAGCGCACGCCGCGGCGACGCAGCACGAGGGTCAGGCTGACGGCGAACGCGGTCGAGAGCAGCACCACCCCGAGGCGCATCGCCATGGCCGGGCCGAACACCGCGACGAGCGGCGCCAGCACCACGTGCTGGAGCAGGTACATGTCGGGGAACGGATCGTGGAGCGTCGTGTGCGGCAGCCACTCGAACGCGCGCAGCCAGCCGTCCTCGAGCATCCGGCGCGCGACGCCGACGTGGTAGTAGCTGTCCGCGTCGGTGAAGTACCAGTCGGCGAAGACGATCGTGCTCCACACCGCGGGCAGGATCGCCAGGAGCAGGAGCTGCCAGCGTTCGGCGCGGGCGACGACGTCGGGCCAGCGCACGTCGGCCTCAGCGCGGCCAGCGCGGGAGCTCGCTCAACCGCAGGACGACGATCTCGCCGCTCTGGGTGTGCAGGCGCAGGCAGTGGAAGTCGGACTTGGTCGGCGTGACCGTCGAGTCGCACACGGTCTGGTACGTGCCGTCGCGCTCGTCGGCGGCGCGCGAGGCGCCGCTGGTGATGGGGAGCTTGTCGAGGTCGACGACGTGGGTGTCGCCGTTGCGCGTGTCGGCGCGCACGCAGAACACCGACGACCGCTCCGTCGTGTCGGCGGAGTCGCAGTGGAGCTGGTACCGCGGCGCCGGCGCGCCGGCGGTCGCGCCACGATCGCCACAGCCCGCCATGACGGCGAGCCCGGCCACCGCGACGCCAGCGATCAGTTGCAGAGGTAGCTGACGCGGCACGTGATGTTGCTCTGGTTGCCCTCGATCTCGCAGCCGATCTGCCAGGGGCCGGCGCCGGTGACGTCGAGGACGCCGGTGGAGGTCGCCTCGCGGCCCGACGTGCCGTTGGGGAAGCCGCTGACCGGCGCGACATTGGTCGCGTACGAGTAGCCCCAGTGCAGGCCGGAGAACGACGCGTTGGCCGCGTTCGTGATCACCGGACGGACGCGGAACCCGGCCACGTTGGTGGTCCCGAGGAACATGGCGGACGCGGTGACCATGCAGGTACCCGCGATCTCGGTGGTGGTCTCGGTCGCCGGATAGACGGAGAAGCTGCCGTTGGGCATGACCGCCACCGCCTGGCCTGCCGGCGCGTCGAACTTCGCCATCGTGACGGCGTTGTTGAGGATGTCGGACGTGGTGACGGCGTTGGCCGCGATCTTCGCGGTGGTCACCGAGTTGTCGGCGAGCTGGGTCGTGCCGACGCCGCCGTTGGCGATCGACAGCGTGACGTCGCCCGCCGGGCCACCACCGGTGAGCCCGGTCGACGCGGTCACGCTCGTGATGTCCCCCGGGCCACCGACGGCGTCGCTGGCACAGACGACGGAGCCGTTGGCGTTGACGCCGGTGACGAAGCTGCCGGCGGTGCAGGTGCCGCTGACGCGGGCCTGGATGACGGTGGTGTCGATGCCGAGGGCGACGGCGCCGCTCGTGGCGCCGCCGGTGATGCCACCGCTCGTGGTGACGGCGGTGATGTCGCCGGTGCCGACCGCGTCGTTGGCGCAGGCGACGGTGCCGTTGGCGTTGACGCCGGTGACGAAGCTGCCGGCGGTGCAGGTGCCGGTGACGCGGGCCTGGATGACGGTGGTGTCGATGCCGAGGGTGACGGCGCCGCTGGTGCCGCCGCCGGTGATGCCGCCGGTGCCGGAGACGGCGGTGATGTCGCCGGTGCCGACCGTGTCGCTGGCGCAGGTGACGGTGCCGTTGGCGTTGACGCCGGTGACGAAGCTGCCGGCGGTGCAGGTGCCGGTGACGCGGGCCTGGATGACGGTGGTGTCGATGCCGAGGGTGACGGCGCCGCTGGTGCCGCCGCCGGTGATGCCGCCGGTGCCGGAGACGGCGGTGATGTCGCCGGTGCCGACCGTGTCGCTGGCGCAGGTGACGGTGCCGTTGGCGTTGACGCCGGTGACGAAGCTGCCGGCGGTGCAGGTGCCGGTGACGCGGGCCTGGATGACGGTGGTGTCGATGCCGAGGGTGACGGCGCCGCTGGCGCCGCCGCCGGTGATGCCTCCGCCGGTGTTCACCGCGGTGATGTCGCCGGTGCCGACCGCGTCGTTGGCGCAGGCGACGGTGCCGTCGGCGTTGACGCCGGTGACGAAGCTGCCGACGCCGCACGTGCCGGTCACGCGCGTCTGCACGGTGCCGGGATCGAAGCCCTCGAGGGTCTCGGCGACGTTGGCGCGGACCGCGTACGGCACGCTGGTCAGCGGGATGCGCGGTGACAGCGCGTCGCCGTCGACGATGAGCTGGGCGTAGACCACCGACCCGTCGAACACCTGGCCGTCGAGCCCGTTGTTGACCGGATCGATCGAGCCGAGGTTCGCGAACACGAGGCCGCGCTGCGCGACGACCACCGGGTGTGTCTCTTCCCAGAGCAGCGTGCCGCCCTCGGGCTGGTCGTACAGCTCGACCTCGAGCGCGACGTTGCCCTCGACGGGCTGGTCGTTCATCGTCAGGCGCGCGGTGAACGACATCGTGCCGGGCACCGCGAGGGCCGGCCCGGCGAGCCCGGCGATGATGATGGTGGGGAGGACGAGGCTACGGATCATGGAGGAACTCCTGCGGCTCACGGCTTCACCGCCGCGTTACCCTGGATCGTCTTGCCGTTTCCGGTGGCGGGCGCCTGGCCGACGCCATGGCCGATCTGCACGTCGGCCGCGAAGCGGGCGCCGCGCACGTTGCGCGCGCCGCCCGTCACCTCGTACGCCGGCAAGGGCGTGGGCGCGTCGGTCGGCGCGTCGATCTCGGCGTCGATGCCGGCGTCGGTGGGCGCGGCGTCGTTGAACACGGGGGGCGTGTCCTTGCAGCCCACGAGCAGCGCGAAGCACGCGCCTACGGCCAGCCGGTACGACATCACCCCGTGGGTACCAGAATCCCACCCGAAATGCGCCAGGTTCCGGGCCCCTGCCGTCGATTGCCAGATCGATCCGGTCCGGAGGATCGATCCGATCAGTCGATCCGCGGGCAGGCGGCGTCGCTCGTGGCGTCGCTGTTGTTGGTCTCGTCGCACTCGGCGACGGCGCCCGGCGCGGTGGCGCCGTCGACGGTGACGAACCAGGCGCTGGGCGATGTGGGGTTGGGCACCTGCGCCGTCACCACCGTCGACTGGCCGGGGAGCAGCGGCACCGTCGTCGTCGCGGTGCCGACGACCGGGTCGGCGGCCGAGGTGCCGCGATGGAACGAGACGGCGACGCCGGGGCGCACGCCGAGCGCGCCGAGGTTGGTGATGCGGGCGCGCAGGACGAGCATGTTCACGTCGCACTGATCGAGGCCGATCGACAGCGTGACGGCGAGGTCGGGCGCGTTGAAGACGCCGTCGCCCTGCACGTTCTGGCGGTAGTTGTTGAGGCCGGGCTCGAGCCAGTTGGCGGCCTCCACCATCGGGACGTTGCCGGCCGAGGTCGCGTTGGTGACGTGGTACGCGTGCTGCGTCCACACGCGCCGGGTCGGCACCCACTGGTCGAGCGCGTCGCCGTACATGAAGAGGCCCTGGCGCGCAGGCACCGCCGCGCCGCAGTCGTTGGCCGCGTTGGTGTCGTTGGCGACCACGAGGATCTCGCTGTTGCCGTCGCCGTCGGCGTCGACGACGAGCGGGTACTCGTGGATCGTGGCGGTGGTGTTGGGGATCGTGAGCTGCACGCGGCCGTCGACGCCCGAGTAGACGCGCACGTAGCACTCGTCGGCGTAGACGACCTCGGCGGCGCCGTCGCCCTGGAAGTCGAACACCGACGAGCCCGACGCGTTCGACGACAGGTCGCGGGTGGCCTGCGACCAGCGCACGAAGACGGCGCCGAGGGCGGGCGCGGGCGTGACGCCGGTGAGGTCCTCGCCAGGGCGCGCGAGATCGTAGAGGGAGTACGAGTGCCCGCCGGCCACGCCGATCTCGGGGCGGCCATCGCCGTCGAAGTCGGCGATCGTCGGCGGGCCGCCGCGGTTCTGCGTGGTGCCGCCGGGGATGGCGATCGGCTGCGTGCGCAGCGCGGGCATCGTGCACGCGGCGCCGGTCGCGTCGCGGCCGCACCAGAGGAGCCCGGTGCGCCCGTCGAGGACGTGGACCTGCGCGCTGGCGACGAGCACGACCTCGGGGTCGCCGTCGCGATCGAGGTCGGCGATCGCCGGGTAACCGTCGGGGCCGGTGTACGTCCAGTACGGCGTCACCGTCGCGGTCGCCGGCGGGCCGGCGCTCCACGCGACCTTCCACGCGTTGCGCCCGCTCACGATCTCCGGCGCGCCGTCGGCGTCGAGGTCGGCGACCGCCGAGATGCCGCCGGTGTACGAGCTGTTGGTGCCGAACGTGGGGCCCTGGCCGTTGCCGGTCTGGTCCCAGAGCACGGTGCCGTCGTGATCGAGGAGCGCGGCGCCGATCACGATCTCGGCCATCGGGTCGGCGTCGAAGTTGGCGAGCGTCACCGCCGCGTTCTCGATCGTGAAGCGGTACGGCGTGCCGGCGGGCGAACGCGACGTCCACAGCACGGCGCCGGTGCGGTCCATGGCGACGATGAGGCTCTTGAACGTGCCGTCGACGCGCGACGCGTAGATGATGTCGGGCAGGCCGTCGCCGCTGACGTCGCCCACCGCGATCGAGGAGCGGCCGTGCGAGCCGTAGCTCGTCGGCGGGTTGTGCGGCACACCGGGCAGCACCACCGCGCCGGTGCGCCCGTCGAGGATCGCGATGCGACCGCCCGGGAACCCGGCGCCGTCCATCTGCGTGAGGTTGACGACGATCTCGGGGCCGCCGGCGCCGTCGAGGTTGGCGACGACCGGGATCGAGATGATCTCCTCCGCGGTGTAGGCCCACTCCTCGGTGACCATCAGATCGGTGAACGCCGGGATCAGCTCGCAGGTGAGCGGATCGGGCTGCGGCAGGCACTGGTCGAGCGTCGGCTCGCAGAAGAAGCCGGGACCGCAGTCGTAGGAGTCCTGGCACGCCGCGCCCGGCACGACGCACGCGTTGCCGAGGCAGACGTTGCCGCTGTCGCAGCAGGTCGTGAGGTCGGCGCCGCAGCGGACGCCGCTGGCGCAGGCCGGCAGGCAGGCGTCGGCGACGCACTCGTTGCCGGCGGCGCAGCAGGTCGCCTGGTCGCCGCACAGGGTCCCGCCGACGCACGTGTCGGCGTCGATGCCCGCGTCGGCGGTCGGACCGTCGGCGCCGCCGCCGGGTGCATCGACGCCGTCTCCGGATCCGGCGTTGGACCCGCCGCACGCCGCCACCAGCACGAGGATCAGGAACGCGCGCGAGAGGCTCCCCATTCGGCGCCACGGTACTGCAACTGCGGCGCCAGTCCGGTTACGCACGGGATAGGCGCAAGCGGACGCCGCGCGCGCGCCGGCGCTGCAACCGGGCGGTTGCTGGGGTCAGGTGACCTGGGCACGCGCGACCACCCTCGAGCTCGCGTACCATGCCGCCCATGGATGTGCGGCGGCTCCTCGGGCTCACCTCGCTGGCCGCCGCGGTGGCGTGTGGCAGCGATCCCGATCCTCGGCTCGAGGTGCTCGGCCGTTGCGACGACCACGACCCCATGCGGCGGCCGTTCTTCGGCGACCTGCACGTGCACACGTCGCTGTCGCTCGACGCCAACCTGAAGGGCACGCAGCTCGGGCCGGTCGACGCCTACCGCTTCGCGCGCGGCGAGGTCGTCGGGCTGCCGCCATATGACGCCCAGGGCAACGCCGCGCGCACCCTCCAGCTCGACCGGCCGCTCGACTTCGTCGCGCTGACCGACCACGCCGAGTTCCTCGGCCTCATGCAGACGTGCACGACCCCCGGCGCGCCGGGCTACGATCACCCCAACTGCGTCAACTACCGCGAGAGCCCGGCGGCCGCGTTCCTCGGCCTCAACGCCGCGCTGTCGCTCGACGGCGCGCTCCCGCCGGCGCCGTGCACCGAGACCGGCTGCCCGCAGGCGACGCTCGACGCGTGGGCGCAGGTGCAGGACACGGCCGAGGCCGCGTACGACCGGACGCCGACCTGCAGCTTCACCAGCTTCGTCGCGTACGAGTGGTCGGGCTCCCCGGGGACGCGCAACCTGCATCGCAACGTCATCTTCCGCAACCACGTCGTGCCCCGCACGCCCTTCAGCTACTTCGACAGCGACGATCCCGAGGACCTGTGGAGCGCGCTCACGCGCGACTGCACCGGCGCCGGCTCGCGGTGCGACGTGCTCACGATCCCGCACAACAGCAACCTCTCGAACGGGCTCATGTTCGATCAGCTGCGGCGCGACGGCTCGCCGTTCGACGCCGACTACGCCCGCGCGCGCGCCGCGATGGAGCCGCTGGTCGAGGTCTTCCAGCACAAGAGCGACTCCGAGTGCCTGCCGGCGCAGGCCGACGGCGGCGATCCGCTCTGCAGCTTCGAGAAGTCGCCCTACCACACGCTGTCGGCGTCGACCCTCGGCGGCGAGCGCGTGCCGGCCAACCCGCGCGATTACCTCCGCGATGCGCTCGGGCAGGGGCTCGCGCTCGGCGCGCAGCTCGGCACCAACCCGTTCGCCTACGGCATGGTCGCGTCGACGGACACGCACCAGTCGATCCCCGGCGCCGTCGACGAGGAGACCTTCGTCGGTCACGGCGGCGCGGGCGCGGCGGGCAGCGACTGGCGGCCCGATCGGCTGGCCGACCTCGCCTGGTTCAACCCGGGCGGGCTCGCCGTGCTCTGGGCCGAGGAGAACTCGCGCGAGGCGCTGTTCGCGGCGATGCGCCGGCGCGAGGCGTACGGCACCAGCGGACCGCGCATCGTCTTGCGCTTCTTCGCCGGCGACTACCCCGACGATCTGTGCGCGCAGCCGGACTTCGCGGCGCGTGGCTACGCGAGCGGCGTGCCCATGGGCGGCACGCTGCCGGCGGTGGCCGCGGCGCCGGCCTTCGCGGTGTGGGCCCAGCGCGATCCGGGCACCGCGTCGCGCCCGGGGCTCCCGCTGCAGCGCGTGCAGATCGTGAAGGGCTGGCTCGACGCGGGGGTGCCGCGCTTCCAGGTGTTCGACGTGGCCGGCGACGCGAACAACGGCGCCGCCGTCGATCTCTCGACGTGCACGCCGACCGGCGCCGGCGCCGACGAGCTGTGCGCGGTGTGGCGCGATCCGGGCTACGACCCCGCGGCGGCCGCGTTCTACTACGCCCGCGCCGTCGAGAACCCGAGCTGTCGCTGGCACACCGCCGCGTGCAACGCGCTCGGCGTCGACTGCGCCGCGGGCGGCGTGCCGCCCGAGCACGCGGGGTGCTGCGACCCCGACATGGAGGCGACGATCCAGGAGCGCGCCTGGTCGAGCCCGATCTGGACCGGCGCGGCGACAGCGGCGGCGGCGGCGGCGACGCCCGGAGCGCCATGATCGGGAGCGCGCGGCGCGTGCACCTCGCGCGCTTCCTGGTCCTCGGCCTCGTCCTCCTCGCCGGCCGGCGGCTGCTCGTGCCTGCCTCCGACGGCGCCGCGCCCCTCGTCGTCGAGGTCGCGGCCGGGACCGACGACGGCGCGATCCGGCGCGCGGTCGTGGACGCCGTCCTGGTCGACGAGGCCGTGCGCGCGCGCTGGCCGCTCGCCGATCCCGTGGTGCGAGAGCGCCTGCGCGACGCGGCGGCCGTGGCCGGCCTCGACGCGGACGCCGAGCCCGGGCAGCGCCTCGCGTCGAGCTTGCCGGCGCTCGATCCGGTCACCCGCGCGCGGCTCGTCTGGATCGGCCGCGAGCTGATGCGCGCCGAGCTGCCGTCGCGCGCACCGACCGCCGCCGAGCTGGCCGCGTACCGCGACGCGCACCCGGCTCGTTACGAACCGGCGTGGCTCGGGTTCCGGCAGCGCGTCGTGAGCCACGCGCGCCGCGGCGCGCACGTCGAGGCCGCCGCCCGCGCGCTCGCCGACGAGCTGGCCGCCGCCGGACCCGACGCTACCGGCGGCGATCCGTCGCTCCTGCCGGCGCGCATGAGCGGCACCCCGGCGATGATCGACGCGCGCTTCGGTCCCGGCTTCGCCGCGCGGGTCGCCGCCGCGCCCGAGGGGCGCTGGTCGGGGCCGGTGCCTGGCACCTTCGGCGCGCACGTCGTGTGGCGTGAGCGGGCACACCCGCCCGACGAGGTCGCCGCGCGCGACGCCGTCGCGCTCCGGGTCGCGCGCGACTGGGCCCACGACCGACACGCGGACGAGCTGCGCCGCGCGATCGATCGGCTGGTGGCGCGCCGCCGCGTGGTCGTGCGCGAGGTGACGCCGTGACGTGCGGGCTCGACCGCGCCGTGGCGGTCGCCGCGGTGGTGACGGCGCTCGTCACGCTCGCGGCGGCGACGGCAGGCGCGCACCCCCTGGCGCCCTCGTCGCTCCACATCGACGAGCAGGCGCCCGGCGTCGCCACCGTCCGCCTCGAGACGCCCGACGGCGCGCGGCTCACGCCGGTGTGGCCGGTCGACTGCGCCGCGCGCCCGCACGCGGCCGAGGTCTCGGACGGCGTGCGCATCGAGCGGTTCGACCTCGCGTGCGGCGGCCGGTCGCTGGCGGGCGCCACCTTCGGTCTCGACGGCCTCGCCGACCGCGACACCATCGCGCTGGTGCGCGCCCGCCTCGCCGCCGGCGGCGTCGTGCGGGAGGTGCTCGGCCCGTCGCGGCCACGCGTCACGCTCCCCGCGTCGACCCCGTGGCCCCGCGTCTTCGTCGATCATCTTCGCCTCGGCTTCGCGCATCTCCTCGCCGGCCTCGATCACGTCCTCTTCGTCCTCGGCCTCCTGCTCGTCGTCCCCGGGCTCCGCGAGCGTGTGCTCGTCCTCACCGCGTTCACCGCTGGTCACAGCGCCACGCTCGTCCTCGCCGCCCTCGGCGTCGTCGCCGTGCCGTCGGCGCCCGTCGAGATCCTGATCGCGCTGACGCTCGTGGCCGTCGCGATGCGCGCCCTCGATCCGCCGAGGCGCGCGGCGCCCGCGGGGCGCGCCGCGTGGCTCCTGGCCGTGGGCTTCGGCGCGATCCACGGCCTCGGCTTCGCCGGCGCGCTCGCTGGCGCGGGCCTCGGCGGCGCCGACCTCGCGCTCGCGCTCGCCGCCTTCAACGTCGGGATCGAGCTCGGCCAGCTCGTGCTCGTCGTGTCGTTCGTCGCGCTCGCCGCCATCGCGTCGCGCCTCGCGACGAGCGTCACGCTCGCCGCCGCGCCGGCGCTGCGCGCCGTGGTTGCCCACGTCATCGGTGGGCTGGCCACGATGTGGTTCCTCGAGCGCACCTGGTCCGCCCTCAGCTGAGGCCGGACGGGTATGGACGGGTGAACCAGCTGGCAAGCGCTCGCCTCCGCCTGCCCGCGCGCGTAGGATGGATCGGGGTGCCATGAAGCTCGAGATCGACCTTCGCCTCGACGGTGACATCTGGCGCGTGGCGCTCGTGGGACTGGTGGACGAGGACGCCGAGCTCGAGCGGCTCGACGCCGTCAGCGGCAAGGTCGAGATCAACCTGCGCCGCGTGCGTCGCTTCAACTCCGTCGGCACCCGCGACTGGGTGCGCACGATGCAGCGCCTGGGCGAGCGCGCGACGATCGGCCTCGTCGAGTGCTCGCCGGCGGTCATCGGTCAGCTCAACATGATCAGCGGCTTCCTCGGCCACGGGACCGTGCGCTCCTTCATCGGCCCGATGCTCTGCGGCCGCTGCGACCACGAGGTCGAGCATCTCTTCACGACCCGCGAGTGCCGGGACCACGACGGGCTGCCGCCGGTCGATTGCCCCAAGTGCGGGTCGCCGATGGCGCTCGACGAGCTCGAGGACTCGTACCTGCTCTTCCTGCGCGAGCCGACCATCGTCGGCAAGCTCTGAGGCCTCAGACGGGCACCAGCACGGACGCGATGCGCTCGTACTCGTCGACGCCGGCGGCTCGTAGCTCGTCGGCGGCCGCGCGTAGCTCATCGCGCTCGCTCGCCACCCGCGCGCGCTGGTAGCGCGCGGCGCGGGCGAACAGCGCCATGCCGGCGCGACGGAACCCGGCCGTCGCTTCCTCGAGCCGGCTCGCGCCGGTCGCCGCGTCGCCGCGGATGGCGGCGAGCCCGCCCTCGAGCGCCGCCGCCATCGCGTCGGCGAGCGGCGTGTGCTCGCGCCGCAGTTGCGCGATCGCGCCGGGGACGCCGAGCGCGCGTCGCGGATCGCCGGAGCTCCGTGCCGCGGCGAGCTCGCACCGCGCTCGCAGATGCGTCGCATTGATGCGGACGTACTGCACGCGCAGGAGCAGCGATCGGCGGAGCGCGGGCCAGGTTTCATGGACCAGCCGCGCCGCGCCGTCCCCGTCGCCGCGGAACATCGCGATCTGACAACGCGACCACAGCGCGAAGTAGTGCTGGACCTGGAACTGCGGGAGACCAGGCGGCATGACGAGCGCGGCCGTCGCTTCCTCGAGATGCGCCTCGAGCTCGTCGACCCGGCCCGCGGCGAGGAGCACGAGGTTCGCGATGCCGCAGCGCACCCACCCGATCATGTAGCGGTTGCCCCGCTCCTCGGCCTCGCGGATGCGTCGCGGGATCTCGGAGCGGAGGGTCGCGAGGTCGCCCATGTAGCCGATGGACGAGAGCGCGTACACCGTGGCGTTGGTCAGCTCCCAGTCCACCCCCGTGCACTGCTCGCGGAAGATCCGCTCCGCCTCGAGGCAACCGGCCGCGGCGCTCGCCCATTCGCCGAGGAGGAAGTGGTTGGTGCCACGGATGAGCGTGACGAAGCCGGTGGTCTGCGGGTCGTCGAGGTCGGCGGCGACGGCAGCGGCGCGTTCGAGCAGCGAGGCGGCGCGCGCGCGACTCGCGCTGCCGGCGGTGGAGGTGTACGCCGCCTCCATCGCGAGCGCGCGCGCCACGCGCCGGGGCTCGCCGGTGGCGAGCGCGAGGGCGAGGTGGCGGGTCTGGAAGTCGGCACCCCGGATCGTGTCGATCATCGAGAGCCCGGTCGCGGCCGCCCAGAACACATCCAGCCGCGACAGGGTCTCGGGTGCGATCTGACTGGCGTCGCGTCGGCGCCAGCTCACGCCGCGGACGCGCGCGAGCGCTCGGCGTACCACCAGGCCTGCGAGCGCGCGCCGTGGGCTCGTCGCGAGGTCGAGGCCGATCGTGCCGAGCACGTCGCGGATGGCGGTCAGGCCGCGATCGGCGTGGCCCGTGTAGAGCCACTGCTGGGCGGCACGGCGTCGCAGCTCCAGCGCCGCGGCCTCGGTCGACGCCTCGGCGGCAGCGGCGGTCCACACCTCGGCGGCCTCGGCGCCGCGGCCCGAGTCGGCGAGCGCATCGCCGAGCGCGACGCGCATGGCCGTGACGCCGGGCGCGTCGGGGGCCAGATCGATCGCCGTGCGGTAGAGCCGCGCGGCGCGGGCGAAGGCGAGACCTTCGGTCGCCCGCTCGGCGGCTTCGCGGGCGTGCGACGCCGCGCGCACCGCATGGCCGGCTTCACTCCAGTGATCGGCGAGGAACTCGTGATCGGGGTGGAGGCTGGCCTCGGCGGCGAGGGCGAGTCGTTCGTGGAGCGCGCGGCGTGCCGTCGGCTCGAGCCGGGCGACCGCGGCGACGCGGATCCGCTCGTGGTAGACGTCGAGCGCGTCGTCGCCGCTGCGCAAGGTACAGGCGCGGAGGACGTGGTCGAGGCGCAGCTCGGCGCATGCGGTCGGCCCTTGCGCCCCGACGTCGGCGGCCTGGAGCGCGATCGCGGTCGCCACGGGGCGCCCCGCGAGCGCGACCGCGGCGAGCACGGACCTCGACGTGGGGTCGAGTCGGTCGACGCGCGCTTGCAAGAGCGAGCTGATGGGCTCGTCGCCCTCGCGGGTCGGCGAGACGTTGCCGTGTCGCCGTAGCCACCGCGCCAGCACCGTCACCAGGAGCGGGTTGCCCTGCGCTTCGTTCGCGATCATCTCCGGATGCGAGGCGGGTGCGTCCTCCCCGAGGACGGCGCGGGCCAGGGCCAGCGCGGCGCCGCCTGCCAGCGGCGCGATGTCCACCTCGCGGTACGACGCCGCGGCGAGCGTGTCGACGCGCAGCATCTCGGCGAGCATCGGCGCGTGCCGATCGGCGCTGGGGAAGCTCAACACGAGCAGGATCGGCGGCGCGTCGGGAGGATTGGTGAGCTCGCGGAGCAGCCGCGCGCTGTCGAGGTCGCCCCAGTGGACGTCGTCGATCGCGAACACGATGGGCCGGCGCCGCGCGAGGTTGGCGAGCAGCTCGCGTAACGCGGCGAAGGCACGGCGCTGGAGCTCGCCCGGGCTCCGGACGCTGGTGGCGGGCAGCGGCGGCGCGGCGATCGCGCGCACGCGCCTGAGGACCGGGAACAGGCGCGCGAGGTACGCGACGCCCGTCGGGACCATGCTCTCGGCTTCGCTGCGCGGCAACCCGGCCAGATGAAGGCTCAACGCGTCGACGATCGTGTCGAAGGCCTTGAACGGTACGCTCTCGCGCTGGTAGCAGCGGCCGTAGAGCGCGACCGCGCGCCCTGAGGCTCGCTCCACGAACTGGCGCAGCAGCGTCGTCTTGCCGGATCCGGTATCGCCGTGGACCAGCGTGGTCACGGCGACGCCGGCGGCGCTCTGGTCGAGCGCGGCGTCGAGCTCGGCGAGCTCGCGCTCGCGGCCGACGACGTCTCCCACCGCCGTCGTCCAGATCGGCCCGGCCGCCTGACCGAACGACGCGAGCACCTCGGACGCGCCCGGGCGGTGCCCGGGCTCGGTGCGCAGCAACCGCTGACACAGCGCGGCCAGATCGGGTGGCGCATCCGTACACAGGTCGAGCACGCTCGGGGCCGCCATGGTCTGCTTGCGCGCGAGCACGTCGTGAGCCTCGCCGACGAACGGGACGCGTCCCGTGAGGCACTCGAAGAGCACGGCCCCGAACGCGTACCAGTCGCTCGCCGTGCCCTGTGGCTTGCCGGCGGCCTGCTCCGGGGACATGTACGGCACCGTGCCGACGAGCACGTCTTCGTCTCCGGTCACGCCGCGTGCGTTCAGCGCGCGCGCGATCGAGAAGTCGCACAGGACGACCCGGCCATGCGCATCGACGAGGATGTTGGCCGGCTTGACGTCGCGGTGCAGGTACCCCTGCTGGTGGAGATGGGCGAGGCCCAGAGCCAGCTGTCGGGCGGCGTCGCGCACGCGGTCCGCATCGAAGCGAACCGAGGTGCCGGGCGCGATCGGCCCGCCGCGAGCGACGTGGTCGCAAGGCGCCGTGGTGATGGTGTCGAGTCGCTCGCCGGACAGATCGGGACCGTGGACCCAGTCGAGCAGGGTCAGCCCTTCGACCAGCTCCATCGTGAAGAACCACGTCCCGTCGGCGCACAGCAGCTCGTGGAGCTCGACCAGGTTGGGGTGACGGACGTCGGCGAGCACGCGGAACTCCTGCTTGAGCCGGAGCACCGCCGACGGTTCGACGTTGACCACGAACTTGAGCGCGACCTCGTGGCCTCGTTCGCGATCGTACGCGCCGTAGACGACACCCATCCCACCGGTGCCGAGCCGGCGTCGCACCTCGAAGCGACCGGCGATGAGCTCGCGGTCGGTCTCCGCACGCGTCCGATCCATCCCCATCGCGTCGCCGAGCGTCGCACGATTGCGTCGGACGCGCTGTGCGAAACGCTCGTCCGGCGTTGTCGTCGTGATGTCGGCAGCCGCGCGCGGACCGGGTTAGATCGAGCGCGGGGGAGCATGGCTATCGAACGAGGAAGAACGCCATGCCCGCACGTATCTCGATCATCGCGACGTTCTTGCTGACGGCCGCTGCATGCGCCTTCGAGCCCGAGGGCGCTCCGCCGGATGCGCGCCTCGGTGAGAGCCCGGCGCAGAGCGATGGCTCGACGGCGGACGCGCTCGCGGAGGTCACTCCGGACGCCAGCCCCGACGCACCGACCGACGCCCCGACCGACGCCCCGACCGACGCCCCGCCCTGTGGTGGTTCGGGCCAGGCCTGCTGCGACACCTTCGGCATGGCGTGCGACGGGTTCGGGGTCTGCGTGCTCGGGACCTGCCGGCCCTGAGCGGCCGACCCACTTAGGACGGGACGCAACCAGCATCCGCGGTCGAGTTGGTTGACGTTGACGGTCGGGACGCGACCCTGGCGGCTTGCGCGGCGACAAGCCGATGCCGGCGACGCCGGCCGAGCCTCGCCGTCGTGGCGATCGCCCTCAACGATCCTCGCTCCCGGTCGAAGCGATGAGCGTGAGTCGGATCCGGTTCGGCTGGACGGTGTGGATGGTACTGATGACGGCCGGCTGCGGACACCCTGACGGTCCGTCGTCGGGTGGCGGAGACACCGTGGGCGACACGACCCACGACGACTGCGCACGCCAGGCCTGCGACCCCGTCGGGCTGACGTGCGATCGGGATGGGACTTGCCCATCGGGACTCTGGTGCCACCCGGTTGCGAGCACCTGCGTCGACGAACCACCGCCCATCATGTCGCCCGAGCTGACCCCGCAGGAGGTCGAGCTACAACCGTCGATCGGTAGCTCGCCAGCGACCGCACAGATCGGCGCTACGCAGCTGGTGATCTGGTCCGATAGTCGGCGCGTGTGGGCGAACTACAGGCGTGAGAACGGGGCGTTCGACCTGTATGCGACCGTGCTCGACGTCGGCAGTCACTCTCCGGATCTCCCGGCACGTCCGCTGGTGATCGCCCGCGGTAACCAGCTGTTTCCGGCGCTCGCCACCAACGGCGCGCTCTACCTGCTGGTCTGGACGGACGAGCTCGGTGACGCCGTCTCGCTGCGTGCCATGCGTCTTGACGCCGGTGGCAGGCCGCTCGATCCGGTACCGCTGGACCTGGGAACGAGCGCGCGTCGACCGGCGCGGCTGGCGAGTCTCGGCAGCGATTTCGTGGTCGTCTGGAGCGATGATCGGGGCGACGGCGAGGCGGTCTTCGCCACCGAGGTGACGCTGTCCGGGCACGTCCGCTACCCCGGAGGGCGGCGGATCACCTCGCCCCACCTGGGAGCCAGCTACGCCCCGAGGTTGACGGCCGGCCCCGGCGGCTACCTCGCGGTGTGGACGGACACGCGCAGCACCGCGTCGGGCGCGAAGATCTACGGCGCGCGGCTCGACGCCAGCGGAGCGCGCGTCGGCGATGAGCTCGCGATCGCGGTCGCGCCGAACCGGGTCAGGCTCGACCCGCACGTCGTCTTCGCTGCGGGATCGTTCGTCGTGACCTGGAGTCAGACGCAGGGGCTCTACGACTACGACGTCATGGGCAGCCGGGTCACGCCCGAGGGGCTCGTGCTCGACCCCGAAGGGGTTCCGGTCGTGACGGGACCAACGCGCGCCTTCGCCGCGGCGATGACGTCGACGGTCGATGGCGTCTGGCTCACGTGGATCGAGCAAGCTGGCCAGCAACCTGCGTGGGTGGGGATGCTCGATGACCGCTTGGGCCTGGTCGGCGACCCGCGCCCGATGGGTGATCGCACGAGGCAGGTCACATGGACGGTGGCCTCGGAGCCGCCTCGCTTCGTCGCCGTGCACCACGACGAGACGGTCGTGGCAGGCGCCTTGCCGCCGGATCACGCGCCGATCTCGGCTGCCGCCGTCGCGGTCGCGGCGAACCGCCAGCTCGAGGTCAGCATCGCCGCCGGTGCCGGAGGCTACCTCGTGGCCTGGTACGACACGCACACGCCGCCAGGTGTCTACGCGATGCGCGTGGATGCTGCCGGGCGGATGCTCGATCCGACCCCGCGACGCATCGCTCGGGTGAACGTTCCGCGAACCTGGCCCGCCGTGGCATCGAGCGCCAGCGGATGGCTCGTGGTCTGGGAGGACCGCTCGCCAGCCAGCGACGACGTCGTGTACGCGGTCCGCCTGGCGAGCGACGGCGCCGTCCTCGACGAGTTGCCGATCACGATCTCGACCGGCGCGGGGACCGCCGCGATCAACCCCGACGTCGCGTTCGACGGCGACAACTTCATGGTCGTGTGGGAGGACTACCGCGAGGACTGGTACGCGCGTCTCTACATGAGCCGGGTCGCCTCCGATGGTCGGGTGCTCGATCCCGACGGCACGCCGGTGGCGCCGGGCAGCGCCGAGCAGTTCGATCCGCGGATCGAGGCGGGTGAGGGGCAGGTCGCGATCGTCTGGAACGAGTCGAGCACGCCGGGCGAAGACGCGATCGCCGGCGTGTGGCTCGGCGCGCAACCTGGCCTGCCGGGCACGCCGTTCACCGTCACCGAGCCGCACGTGCCAGTCGCCGTGACCTCGACGTCGCTCGATGGCGGCGCGCTCCACGTGGCGTGGTCGGCGTGGAACGATGGGATCCAGGCGGCGAGCTACGTCCGAACGATGGTTCCGGGCGACCCGAGCGGCGGGGCGACCGTCCCGCTGGGCGACGAGGTCGTCGGCCTGGCCCACGACGGCGTCAGCCTGGTGGCATCCGTGGGATCTCCGGCGGTGCCGGGTTCGGGTCGTCTCCTGCGCATCGATGAGGAAGGCGTGGGGCCGACGGTGACGATCCCGGAGGGCGCGGTGCTCGCCAGCGGCCGCAGCGGTCAGATCGCGGTCGGGTACACGCGCTTCGACGAGCGCCCGGCCGTGCAGGCTCCCCGCGTGTTCGTCCGTTTCGCCGCGCTGCCGCCCTGATCAGAACGCCAGGCCGACGTTGAGCCGGGGGGCTACCGGGCGTCGATGCGCAGCGTGTACACGGCGCTCGTGCCCGGCCGCATGTAGACGGTCGGGTAGACCACCTCGCCGGCGGCGAGCGGACCGCCGCTGCCGAACTGTCGGACGTCGTAGGTACAGGTCGTCTCGGCGGAGCCGACGATGCAGCAGTTGCCGCCGGGGTTGCAGAGGCAGCCGTCGGTCGTGTCGCAGTGGTTGGCCTGCGCCGTCGGAGGGGCGGCGAGCGCCAGCGTGTAGACGCCGGCCGCCGGCGCGGTGAACACGAAGTAGTGGCCGTCGCCGCCGTAGTCGGCGGAGATGGGCGTCCCCGCCGTGATCGGTGTGGGCGCCGTCGGATCGGTGCTGGGACCGCCGCCGGCGGGCGCGTCGACGGCGCTGTTGCCGCCGTCAGGACCGTCGTCGTCGCCGCCGTCGCCGCCGCTGCCGCCACAGGCGGCGACGGAGCCCAGGCACAGGGAGAGCGCGAGACCCGTGATCGTCTTGTTCATGTCAGCACCAGTCCTCGAAGCAGGTGGTCCCGCAGTCGAAGTACTCGCTGCAGGTCGGTCGAGCGAGACACGCGCAGTTGCACGTGGTGTAGCCGGCGATGTCGGCGCACGAGGTCGTGGCCGGATCGTAGAAGCCGAGGCACGCCTCCTCGGAGATGTTGACCATGCACTCGCCGCGCGTCCGGGCGCACAGCTCGGCGCCGCCGCAGGCCGGCGCGGCGGCGTCGATCGCGGCGTCGAGCGCGGTGGGCGCGTCGAGCGCGGGCGTGCCGCCGTCGTCGTCCTCGCCGCCGCCACACGCGGCGGCGAGCGCGAGGCACGCCAGCAAGGGAATCCACGTTCTTGTCGTCATCTCGTCCTCCTGTGCCCTGGTAGAGAAGCGACCGGCGCGATCGATCACTGGCCGAAGCCGTATCGGCGCCAGCCGAGCGTGTACCGCCAGGTGCGCGGCGGCGGCGAGCCGATCGGGCTGGTCGACGTGCGCTGGAGATGGTGTACGGCCCCGTACCAGAGGCGGACGCCGTGGGTGGCGGCGGTGGGACACGGCGCCGGGAAGAAGAGGCTCCCGCACTCGCCGGTCGCTTGCACCGCGTAGCGGTGCTCTGGGTACGGGCCGGCGAGGAAGTCGGACATGGGCGCGGGCCCCGTCCACATCACCGTGCCGGGGCCGCCGCTCGCGCCGCAGGCCGTCAGCTGCGGTCCGGAGAGATCGGTGCAGTCGACGATCTGGTGGAAGATCACGTCTCCGCCCGCGCAGAACGGATGGTCGGAGCGGAAGCTCTGGCCGGTGACGTCGACCGGCAACGGCCCGCCGGCGGCGCCGAGATCGCTGAACACCGCGTGGCGCACGTCGAGGCGGAAGCGGCCGACCGAGCGCACGGCGCGCAGGTCCGCGTCCTTGTCATCGCGGATCACCTCGATCGTCCAGGTGTCGGGCGGGAAGCGCGTCTGGTCGAGGCGGAACGTGATCTGCGTGTCGGTCCAGCTCGCGATCTCCGGGTACGGCGACACGACGAGCGGATCGACACAGTCGTGCTCGCTCTCGAGCTTGAGGCGCCCGCGCTCGTTGCCGAAGTTGTAGCCACGGATCGTCACCAGCGGATCGAGGACGTCGGGGGCGAAGCTGATGTCGCCGGTCAGCGTGTACCCGGGCGTGACGAGGATCCGGTCGCCCAGCAGACCGACCGCGTAGTCCTCGTCGTCGACGTGGATGACCGGCAGCGCCTGGCACCAGGCCTTCGTGCTGCGGTAGACGGGCGCCCCGTAGTGAAGGTCGGTGGCGTGGGGGCCGTGACGCCTGGAGACGTAGCCCGGGTGCGGTTGCGCCGGTCCGTCATAGAAGGGTACGCCGCCGCCGTTGAGCAGGGCACAGGGCGACCGCGCGATCTGCGCGCCGTCGTCGCCGTGGCCGACGCGCCGATCCTCGCGCTGGTCGCCGGTGTACGTCCAAGAAGCGAGCGGGTTGCCCGACCCGGTGTGCTCGAACGCGCGGTCGGCGAGCAGGACGCATGCGTCGAGGCGGCGCGCCAGCTCGCCCGCCTGCTCCGCCGATGGTCCGGCGCTCCCGCCCGGCAAGGGCACCGGCCACCGCAGGCCCTGCTGCGGATCGGCGAACGCGCGGCCGCGATCGTAGGGGAGTACCTGGCCGCTGTGATCGCACCAGAAGCGCGACTGGGCCTGGTGGAAGAAGCCGTGCAGGGCGTGCCGGTCGCGGCCGGGACGATCGTCCGCCGCAGGGGTGCCGTGGTCGGCGTGCCAGGGTAACGCGCTCGGCGTCGACGGATCCGAGTAGTCCATCGGCACGCTGTCGAGGTAGTGCTGCCCGGGGCGGGCGCCGAGCAGGTCGGGCAGCGTCACGCCGCGCGCCAGATCGGTGCCGCCGGGATCGCGCTGGGCGACGCGGCGGATGCGGTTGGTCGCGAGCCACAGCGCGCGCCAGTCGAGGCGCACCGGGCCGATGTGCACGCGCGGGTGCAGGAGGCGCAGGCCGAAGACGCCGGGCTTGACGGCGAGATCGACGAGCTTGCCCTGACCGAGCGTCTCGATACCGATCCGCACCGCGTCGTTGGTCGCCCACATGTCCCAGCACGGCGCGCTGACCCCGCCGCCGCTCGCGGCCGCCAGCGTGGGGTCGCCGCCGAACGTCGGCGTGTCGGGCGTGATCGCGAGGCCGAGGCCGTAGCTCCGGCCGCCGTCGAGATGAAAGCCCCGCACGACGTCGCCCCACCCCGCCATCGAGCAGCGCAGCATGTCCTCGAGCTGGGTCGAGACGTCGAGCGGATGATCGGGCGCGTCCGGACCGACGCCGTACTCGCGGCCGAAGCCGCCGTCGAGCGCGTCGCGCAACCGGTCGTCGCCGATCATCGGGATCGTGCCGTCGCCGTGGGCCGCCTCGAGCACCGAGATGCCGTCGCCGGTGAAGAGCGGCGAGCACATCGGATCGGCGGCGATGTAGCCGCCGGCGATCGGCACCCTGCGCAGCGCGGCCTCGGCGCCGTGCAGGAACCCGGCGATGAGGCCGGTCGAGACGCTGTCGAACAGGCCCCGCTTGCCAGAGCCCGACTGATCGGCGTGGCGCGGACCGTTCCACCGGTTCCACGCGTGGCCCATCGACCAGCGATCCTGCAGGTAGTGCTGGGCGACTGCCTCGAAGGCGAGCGCCTGCCGCTCGGCCGCGCGCACCAGCTCGAGCATCTCGTCGCGGTCCTCGGCGACCGCCGCGGCGAGCCCGACCTGGCGCGCGTCGGCGGCGAGCGAGAGCGCGAGCTCGTGGTAGTGGCGGTACATGCGCGTCGCCTGATCGCCGAAGTGCGACGAGTTGAGCGCGGCGCCGTGCCACGCGGCGTAGACGTAGCAGGACGCGTCGCGCTCGGTCGCGTCGGGCGGCAGCGCCGGGCACAAGGTGGTGGCGTTGATCCAGTCGTGCATCGCGTAGGCGTAGTCGGGCAGACCGGCGAAGCGGGTGATCCCCGGCCACGTACGCTCGACGAGCGGGGTCGCCAGGTCGTCGCCGATGCCGTCGGCCTGGAGCGCCTCGCGGGCGCGCGGCCGCCACACCGACGCGTTCAGGTCGATCATCTTCGGCGGTGTCTCCGACAGGAGCGAGCCCCATCCGAGCCGCAGGAGCGCGATCGCCGTCAGCTCGCGGTGCTCGTTGTTGGCGAGCAAGCCGAGGTCGTAGCCGGCCGGACGCCAGAGCCCGGTCATCGCGGCGTCGGCGGCGCCCTCGTAGGCGTTCACGTAGATGTGCGGGGGCTCGGGCTCGCGCACCCGGGTCTCCCAGCCGGCGCACGCGAGCGCGAGCACGGCGGCGGCGAGGCGCCGGTTCACGGTGACACCTCCGTGGTGGCGGGCGGTGCACACGGCGCGCTCTCGTCGAGGAACACCGCCTCGACCGCGGCGGTCTGCGCGTCGAGATCGGTCGCGCCGCCGAGGATGCGGGCGTACTCGTCGCGGCACGGCCGCGGACAGACCGACGCCGCGACGCAGGACGCGAGATCGGCATCGCCGGTCCAGCATGCGAGCACCGAGCGCGCGCACTCGCCGAACTGGGCGAGGCCGTCGGTCGCGGTCGGATCGTGGAACAGCACGAGCGCGCCGGCGTGGGCGTCGTCGACGTCGGCGATGTCCTCGCACGCGCTCGTACAGTCGACGTCGCCGGGGCTACCGGGGCGCCACGGGTCAGCGAGGGTGGGTGTGAAGTCGTCGCCGCCGCATCCGGCGGCCACGATCAGGAGCGCGAACAGGCGGTGAGCGGGCATGGTCTGCCCTGGTAGAGCCGCGACGCGGCCGTTCGATCACTCGCGCGCGATCATTCTGGATGCGCGGCGAGCCAGGCGGTCGCGCGGGCGTGGATGTCCGCGTGACCAGGCCCGGCGGCGGCGAGCACGGCGGCGGCCGCGGCGACGTCGGCGCGGGCGCCGCGCTCGCCCGACGCCCAGCGGACCTGCGCCAGGCCGAGGCGGGCGCGCGCGAGGTCGGCGGCCGGGGTGTCAGGCGCCGCGGTCCAGAGGGCGATCGCGCGCTCGAACGCCGCGCGGGCGGCACGCAGGTTGCCGAGCGCGAGCTCGGACTCGCCGATGCCGACGAGCGGATCGCCGAGGAGCGGCGAGTCGGCGGGCATCGCGGCCTCGAGCACGGCGAGCGCGCGCGTGAAATGGGCGAGCGCGTCGGCGGGCCGGCGACGCCGCGCCGCGATGTCGCCGAGCAGGAGGAGGTTGACCGCGGTCGACGGGTGCGCGGCGCCGCGCACCGCCTGCTTGCCCGCGAGCGCCGCACGCACGTGCGCCTCGGCGTCGTCGAGACGGCCGAGGTTCAGCGCGGCCAGCCCGAGGTTCGTGCGGACGATCTGCACCATGATGTGATCGCCGCCGAGCCGGGCGACCAGGATCGCCTCGGCGCGGCGGTGATGCTGTTCGGCGAGGTCCCAGGCGCCGGCGGCGCCGTGGGTGGCTCCGATCCCATCCATCGTCAGCGCGACGTCGGGGTGATCGTCGCCGAGGTTGGCGCGCTCGATCGCGAGCGCGCGCTGGAGCTCGACGAGCGCGTCGTCGTGGCGCTCGACGTCGCGCAGCGCCGCGCCGAGGTTGGCGTGGCCCATGGCGAGGAGCGGATGGCTCTCGCCGAGCACCTCGCGCCAGATGCCGACCGCCTGCTCCAGCCGCTCGACGCGCTCGGCGTAGCGACCGAGCAGGCCGAACGCGTTGCCTTCGTTGTGCAGCGCGCCGCCGAGGTCGACGCGGTGATCGCCGGGCAGCGCGCGCCATGCGTCCTGGGCGCGGCGAAACCCCGCCTGCGCGGCGGCGTAATCGCCCGCCACCTGCGCGAGGTTCGCCTCGATGTTCACGAGCTTCGCGCGCACGACGGGATCGTCGCCCACCCGGCGGAGGTGAGCGTCGGCGGTCGCGACCCAGCGCCTGCCGTCGGCGACCCGCTCGTCGCCGAAGCCGGTCGCCTGCGCCAGGGCGGCGGCCGCCAGCGCGGCGTCGCTGTCGTCGCCGGCGGCGATCGCCTCGTGATAGGCGCGCTCGAGCAGCCTCTCGCCCTCCGCGTCGTCGAGCGCCGCGCTCGCGGTGCCGGCGAGCAGGAGCGCCTGCGCGACCAGCGGCAGGTGGCCGAGCGGTTCGCCGCTCGCGAGCACGGCGCGCGCCCGCGCCACGGCGTCGGCGTACTGACCGGCGAGCTGCGCGGCCTGGGCCTCGGCGAGCTCGCCGAAGAGCGCCTCGACGCGCGCCGCGGCGGCGGGGTCGTCGGGCAGGGGGCGGCGTTGCCGGAGCGCCGCCAGGTCGCCGCAGCGCTCGAGCGACGGCAGCGAGGACGCGGCGCGCACCGCCTGCTCGCCCAGCGTGGCGCCGCCGGTCGCGAAGCGGGCGGCCAGCGCGGCGAGGACGCGGCGGCGGTCGTCGAGGCAGAGCTGGCGGGCGGTCGTCAACGTGGTGGACTGGATGCGGAACCCGCGCGTGGCCTCGCACGCCTGGCGGTGGGCGACGCGCCAGCGCCGGGCGTAGTCGTCGAGGATCTCGGTGGTGCGCGCCGCCGCCGTCGCCGAGTAGGGCTTGTCGCCGCTGGCGATCGCGTCGCGCACCTCCCGGGCGCGCGTCGCGTTCCACGCGCCGGCGAGCGCGGCGTCCGCGCCATCGCAGCGGTCGATCGCCGCGGCGCCGCCGGGCGCCGGGCGCGCGGCGATCCACACCACCATCGCGGCGAGCGCGAGCACCAGCCCGCCGGCGATCCACCACGCGATCGGCCGCGCCGGCGGCCTCAGCTCGCGCAGGAGCGCGTCCATGTCGGCGTGGCGGGCGGCCGGATCGGCGGCGAGCGCGCGCACGAGCGCGCGGCGGGCGGCGGGCGGCAACGCGCCGACCGCGGCGCGCCCCGCAGACCGGGCGCGCGGCTCGCCGGCCTCGATCGCGGCGATCAGGTCGGCGGCCGTGATGCCGGCGAACGGCCGCTGTCCGTGGAGCGCTTCGTGGAGCGCGACCGCGAACGCGAACTGATCGGAGCGTGGGGTCGCCGGCTCCCCACGCAGCTGCTCGGGCGCCATGTACGCCGGCGTCCCGGCCGGGCCGGCGGCGCCGTCATCCGTGGCGCGGGCGAGCCCGAAGTCCGCGACCCGCGCCAGGCCCGACGCGTCGACGAGCACGTTGTCGGGCTTGAAGTCGCGGTGCACGAGCCCGGCGACGTGGGCCGCGGCGAGCCCGCGCCCCGCCCCCGCGAACACCGCGAGGATCTCGTCGACCCCGCGTCGGCGCGCGGCGAGCCACGCGCGCACCGTGGGCCCCTCCACGCGCTCCATCGCGACGAACGCGATGCCCTGCCACGTCCCGATCTCGTGCACGGCGACGACGTTGGGATGACGCAGCCGCGCCATCGCCTGGGCCTCGCGCCGCAGGAGCTCGCCGCCGCCGTCGCCGCCGAGCAGGATCTTGAGCGCGACGTCTCGCGAGAGCTCGGGGTCGTGGGCGAGCCACACCGAGCCCATCGCGCCGATGCCGAGCCGCTCGCGCAGCTCGAAACGGTCGACGCGCACCACCGGGTCGCCGCCGAAGAGCGCGCTTCGCACCTGGGCGCGCATCCACGCGATCTCCAGCGGATCGGCAAAGAACCCGGCGCGCTCCATACCGTCCTCGGTAGATGCGTGGGCCAGCGAATCGATCACCGCGTTCTCACGACCCGAGCGCCGCGATGCGACCCGCGAGCGGGCGCATCGACTCCTCGGCGGTGGCGGGGTCGCCCACGAGCTCGGCGAGCCGCGCCGCCAGCATCTCCTTGCCGCGTCTCAGGCGGCTCCGCGCGGTGCCCTCGGGCACGCCGAGCGCCGCCGCGAGCTCGGGCCCGGTGAGATCCTCCCAGTACACCAGCTCGAGCGCGATCTGCAGGTCGAGCGGCAGCGCGCGCAGCGCCTCGAGCAGGACCTGCTGCTCGTGCCGGCGGGCCAGCACCCGGCTCGGCCCCGCGCTCGACATCGCGGCCACCGAGATCTCCGTGACGTCGACCTCGTCGTTGCGCCGCCCGCGCTTGCGCCAGTGCCCCAGCAGCTCGTTGCGGGCGATGGCGAACAGGTACGACCGGAAGCTCGCCTCGCCGCGGAAGCGATCGAGTGATCCGACGATCGCCAGGAACGTCTGCTGGATCAGATCCTCGACGCCATCGTCGGCCTTGTTGCGGAAGAACCGGTAGAGCGCCTCGAAGTACTTCTCGAACAACGCCTCGCCCGCCGCCTTGTCACCGGCGCGCCAGGCCGCCACCGCGACCGCGTCGGGATCGTCGGGCCCCTGCATGCTCCCCATCGTATCAGGTCGCCGGGGGGCTCAGGCCGGCAGCGCGGCCGGGGGCGCCGGCGCGCGCAGCAGTCGCCCGGCGAGCGCGGCGGGGATCGGGCCGCCGCGGAGAGCCTCCGGCACCGGCGCGAAGGAGCACCACAGCATCACGCGGCGGTGGCCGGCGGCGCGCGCGTGGCGGAGCAGCCAGCCCGCGGCCTTGGCGACGTAGGTCGAGTCGGCGACGACGCCGTCCTCGGCGAGCAGCTCGGCGGCCTCGGTCCCGTCGGCGCTGGGCGCGCCGTAGCCGTTGCCCGCGCCGTCGACGACGGTGAGCAGCGACGCCGCGCGGCGGGCCTCGGCGCGATCGGCGGCGAGCCGGCGCGCCCAGCGGCGCACGGTCGCCGGCCGCGTCGCCCATCCGTGGCGCGCCTGCACCGCGAGCACGCGGCACGTCGGCTCCATGCGGGCGCACGCGACGGCGAGCCCGGCGCTCAGGCCGCCCGAGCCGAGCGCGCAGGCCACCGCGTCGGGCGCGGGCACCTCACCGGCGGCGATCTGCGCCCGGAGCTCGTCGCCGGCCACGACGCAGCCGGCGACGCCGGCGTGCGACGTCCCGCCCGGCGCGATCAGCATCGGGCGCCGGCCGGCGCGGCGCAGCCGCCACCACGTGCGCAGCGCGCGCGTGACGACCGCGAGCTCGCCGCCGACCGCGTGGAGCTGGGCGCCGGCGGTGATCGTCGCGCCCAGCACGTCGCGCGCGACCGCGGTGTCCCACTGCGGGAGGAGCACGGCGTGGACGTCGAGCCCGGCGGCGCGTCCGTGCACGGTGGTCGCGAGCACGTGGGTCGAGCCCGCGGCGCCGACGGTGACGAGGTCGGTCGCCCCCCGGGTTTCGGCTTCACGCAGGAGCTCGCGCAGCTTGCGCACCTTGCTGCCGCCGTACGTGGCGTGGGAGAGGTCATCGCGCTTGACGAACACGTCGACGCCCGCGGCCGCCGACAGCCGCGCCGCGAACGTGACCGGCGTCGGCTCGACGGTGATCACGGCGCCAGGCCGAGCGCCGCGAACGTCGCGAGCGCCGCCGTCGCGAGCGTGCGCCGCGTGCGGAACCACCGGCCCGGCGGCGGGAGCGGCGCGCAGTCGCGGTGGGCCCAGAGCTCCTCGAAGTGCGCGGTCGCGTCGGCGACGACGGCCTCGCAGCCGCGGACCTCGACGTCGGTCTCGGTCCACGCGCCGGAGAAGGAGTTGGGCGTCGCGTTGCACTGGCCGCCGATCACGACCGGCTCCCGTCCGCGCGCGATCAGCGTCTTCAGGTGCATCATCGCGCCCGCGCCGGAGTGGAACACGCGGACCTCGAGCCCGGGCGGCGACGCGACACGCGCGCGATCGAGCACCGCCCGGTTGGCGAGGTGGCGCACGACCGTGCCGTGCAGCCGCGGCAGGGGGAGTGCGACCAGGTCGTCGACGAGCACGCGGATCCGTGCGCCGCGCTCCGCCGCCGCGACCAGTCGATCCCACACCGCCAGGTCCGAGAAGTACGCGGTCGCGAGGTCGAGCGCGTCACCCGCCCCGACCCTGTCGATCACGTGCTCGAAGCGGGTGCGGATCTCGGCGTCGGCGAGCACGGTCACGTCGGCGGGCACGCGCGCTCGCGCCAGGTGCGGCGCCGGCGCCGGCGCTTCGGTCGTCGCGAGCGCCGTGACCGCCGCGCGCGCGTCGGCGTCGAGTCGCTGCGGGATCTCGAGCGCGCGCGCGAGCGCGACCTGCGTCTGCGCGAACACGGCGCGCCCCGCGTCGCCGGTGAGCACGAACCCGTTCTCGTGCCAGTCGAACGCGACGTCGATCAGGTTGTGCGACGTCACCAGCGCCGCGGCCCCTCCGTCGATCACGAGGTTCTTGCGGTGGTCCTCCACGTTGTGCAGGACCTGCCAGCGGTGCTGCGCGGGCACCCACGCCTCGGCCGGCGTGTCCCCGCCGTCGAGGTGGAACCGGCAGCTCGGTGGAAACCTGCGCTCGGCGTCGAACCGGTTGTGGAACAGGTTCGCGACCAGGACCGCGATCCCGGCGTCGCGCAGGCGCTGGCTGACGAGCGGCGCCGAGCCGTCGATCACCCGCGCCGGATCGTCGGGCGTGTTGCTGTCGAGCACGACGACGATCGGCATCGCCGGGTGACGTCGCCGCTTGGCGATGAGCCAGTCGCACACGACGCCGGCGTGGGCGGCGGCGCCGGCGCGCGGCTGGACCAGGGCCAGCTGGCCGTTGGCCGCGAAGAGGTACATCTGCAGGACGATCGACGTCTCGGCGGCGTCGATCAGCTCGCCGATCGCCGCGCGCACGCCGGCGGCGTCGCGGACGTACGCGGCGCGCGATCCGGTCATCGCGCGAGCCGTTCGAGCAGCGTGGCGAGCGCCCCGGCGTCCGGCAGCGCCAGCCCGCGCAGCTGGGCCGCGAAGCTGGTCATGCCGGCGCGGTCGGACGCCGACGCGCCACGCACCTCCAGCGCGCGACGGGTCGCGTCGTCGAGCCCGGCCTCGCGGGCGAGCGCGGCCGTCATCCGCCGCCAGCCGGCGCGGGCCCGGCGATCGCAGTGGACGAGCAGGGGCAGCACCGTCCACACGTCGGCGCGCAGGCGCCAGCGCGGCTCGCGCTCGATGGCGTCGCGCAGCACGTGCTTGTCGAGCGCGATGTGACCGCGCTCCTCGTCGGCGTGCAGCGCCATCACCTCGAAGAGCGGCGCGTAGTGCACGGGAGCCTCGGCGAGCAGCCGCGGCACCCACAGCGTGATCTCCTCGAACAGGGCCGCGAGCAAGAAGAACGGCACCGGTCGTACGGCTCGCACCAGCAGGTCGTCGGCGAGGCCCCAGGCCATGAATCGTTGCCCGCCGCCGGGGTAGAGGTCGGGGCGGATGACGGCCAGCAGCCGGGCGAACGCGGCGACGTGGCGCCGCTCCTCCGCGACGAAGCGGCGCCAGCGTCCGGGTGAGCCCGGCAAGGTCGCGGCGTGGCGCTCGACGTACTCGACGAGGTAGCGCTCGAAGTGGATGAACAGCTCGCAGGTGTGACAGGTCGCGAGCTGGCTGAAGCGGATCCGCTGCGCCGGCGTGAGCGCGGCCAGGCCGTCGACCGCGTAGTGATCGGCGTCGATCAGCTCGGCCCAGGGCACGGCGGGCGACCAGTCGATCGCCGCCCACGCTCGCTCCGAACGGCTGTCTCGCGACGTCAGCTCGGCGGGCATCGCTTCCACGATAGCGCGGGGCTCGGGTGCCGGAAGGTCGGTTCACGGCAACTTCACGCCCGCGCAGGCCGGCCACGGTGACAGACACGGAAAAACGCAGCCCCGTGCACTTTCTCCGCAACCGCCGCCGGTCGCCTTCGATACGGGGGGCATGAAGATGAACATCCCGGACGAGGGCTGCGGCTCGCCGCGGCTCCGAGGAGCGCACCCATGTCGATGATCGGAGAGCTGAGGCAGGTCCCGGCGACGTTGATCCCCGCGCTGCACGACAAGGCGGCGGGAAAGACGGCGCTCGAGGCCGTCATGGACGCCGCCGGACTGTCGGTGGACAAGGCGTGGGACGGCTTGACCGCGCTCCTCGAGTTCCGGTGCACCAACGGACCGCTCGAGGGCGTGCCGGTGTACGGCGTCGACACCGGCTACGGACCGCCGCAGCTCATCACACCCGACGAGGTGCGGCAGTGCGCGGACGAGCTGTCCGCGCTCGGCGAGGACGAGCTGCGCGAGGCCTACGATCCGCAGGGCATGGCCGCCGACGGGCGGTATCCCCAGGTCTGGGATCGCGAGGAAGAGCGCGCGCAGAACCTGGACTGGCTGCTCGCCGTCTTCCGCGAGGTGCGCGCGTTCTACCAGGACGCGGCGCAGCGCGGGAACGGCGTCCTGTTCTTTCTCACCTGATCGGAGCCCGACATGAGCTGGAAGATCACCTATCGAATCGAACGGGACGTGATGCTCGACGCCGCCGAGCGTGCGGCGCTCGAGGCCCACGTCGCGACCTGCGCCGAGGGCTGGGTCACGGCGCGATACGGGCTCGAGATCGGGGGCAGCGCGCCGCTGCTCGCGCGTGGCATGACGACCGTGCCGCTCGACTTCGCGCACGCCGACGTGGCGCGCCTGCTCGACGTCCTGACCGCGCTGCGCGGCGTGGTCCCCAGCGCGACCTGCATCGTCGAGGACGACCGCGCGCTGATCGGATGGGACCCGACCGGGGGGTACGCGATCAACGCGGGTGTGGTGGCCGCGCCCCCGCCGGCGCCGCCGGCGCCGCCGGCGCCGGTGATGGACGTCGATCCCGTGCTGGCGGATCGCATCCGCAAGCTGGTCGGTCACGCCGACGCCTGGACGGAGCGGCGCTCGCTCGACGTGCAGGACCCGCAGCAGGTCGCGCTCGCCGGGCTGGCGGTGTTTCGCGAGCTGCCCGAGAGCTTCGACGTCCGCGCGTCGATCAGCACCGCCCTGGAGCGGGTCGTCGATCGCACGCCGCTGCGCGAGGCGATGATCGCGCTGTGGGCCGAGCCGGCGCCGCGCCAGGACTGGTGGCGCGACGTCGCGCGCGCCCTCGAGCCGGCCGCATCGGATCCGGTGCTGGTCGAGGCGATGGTCGAGATCGTGCGCGCCGACGTCGGCGACGACGAGCGTCGGCGCGCGGCGGTCGAGCTGCTCGCGTACGCGCGCACGGCGTGGGCCGACGTGATGCCGGTGCTGGTCGAGCGCCTGCGCCGCGATCGAGACCGCAGCCGCGACGACGCGCGCTGGCGCGAGGCCGCGATCGAGGCGCTCGGTCGGCTCGGGCGCGCCGAGGCGCTGCCGACGTTCGTGCTGGAGATGGCCGCCGAGGCCCACGTCGGCTGGTATCCGCTCCTGCGCGCCCTCGGGCGCGCGTGCGGCGCCGACGCGCTCCCCTGGCTGCGCCGGGCGTTTCCGTGCTCGGGCGCCGCCGAGTACGTGATCGACGTGCTCGAGGATCTCCCGGCGGCGCGCGACTGGCTGCGGGAGCTGGCCGCGAGCCCCGCGCCGCGTTTCCGCGCGCTGGCCGGTCGCTACCTCGGCCGCCGCGGTGACAGCGAGCTGCCGCTGGTCGCGGCGATCTGGAAGTCGCTCGACGCGATCCGCTACGAGCAGACGTCGAGCTTCCGCGAGGAGGCGCAGGAGCGGCTCGGGGTGCCGCGCGGTCAGCCGTTCGAGGACTGGGACGTGCTGGTGCGCCGGCGCGGTCAGGAGCCGGTCGAGGTGCCGCCCGTGGGCGACGTGCTCGCCGGCCTGGTCGCCGATGACGACAGCCGCATGCGCGCGGTGGAACGCCTGGGCCGCGACGAACCCGACCCCGCGCTGCTCCTCGCGCTGGTGCTCGCGGTCGAGCTCGACGAGGCGCTCGGTCGCCGCGGCCACCGCAAGGCGTCGTCGCCGAAGTGGGACGTCTGGGCCCGCCTGGTGCCGGCGTGGCGGCGCTTCTCGGACCGGTACGGCTACAGCCCCGACATGGGCGAGTGGATCCGCGCCAACCGAGGTGACCTGCCCCCGCAGCGCCTGTCGCCGATGCTCGAGCGCGTCCTCGACGAGGGCGCCGACGCGGTCGCGGCGACGATGCACGATCCGCGCTTCCTGCTCGACGCGGCCGAGGCCATCACGATCGATGCGGCCGAGCGCGTGCTCGTCGCGACCGGGAGGATGACGGCGACGGCGGCCGGCGCGCGTGTGCCGTCGCCGACGGTCGACGTCGCCGAACCGAGCGTGCCGCCGTTCGACGCGAGCGACCTGTTCGGCGCGCGCCTGGAGCCGCCACCGCCGCGCGTCGCGCCGGTCTCGCGCGAGCGGGCGACCGCGATCCTCGAGGGCACGGCCGGCGGCGAGGCGCTCGCGCTCGTCCCGGGCACGACGTGGATCGAGGTCGATCGCTCGGATCCGACGCTGCCGTGGTTGACCTTCGAGAGCGCGGTCGAGAACCGCTCGACCCGTCCGATGAAGCTGGTCTCGCTCGAGCTCGCGCTGCGCGACGCCGACGGCAGGCTGCAGGACGTCGCGCGCCGCGTCCTGCGCGATCAGTTCTGGCACGTCCAGGCCGTCGACGCGCGCGTCGGCTTCAGCCAGGGCTCGTTCGACCGCGCGGCCACGGTCGACGCGTACCTCACGCACGAGGTCGGATACCGCGCGCGGGTGTTCGCCGCCGACCTCGTGCCGTACGACGGCGCGCCGCTCGACGCCCGCACGCCGTGGCCGTACACCGTGCGACCGATCGAGCCGGGCTATCCGCACGTCGACGCCCGGCTCGCGGTCTTCCGTCCGCGCGCCGACTACCTGCGGATCGAGTTCGTCGTCGAGCTCGCCCAGCGCAGCCCTCTGCGCGAGCCGACCGAGACCGAGGTCTGCGTGGCCCTGCGCAACCGCGGCGGCAGCCTCGTCGAGAAGTCGACCCTGAAGGTGACGCTGGAGAACGGCGGCCCGACCTTCGTCCACGGCCAGCTCTACGTCGACCTGCCGATGCTGCGCACCGCGCGTCGCATCGAGGTCGCGATCGCGGGCAGCACGCGCCGGACCGAGCGCGTCGGCGCGTTCGCGCTCGGGTCATGACGCGGCGATCAGAACGCCACGCCGGCGTTGAGCCGGAAGTTCAGCCACACGCCGCGGTGGGGCAGCTGCTGCGCCTTGGCGCTGCCCGGCGGCGCCTCCTCGCTGGCGAGGCCGTAGCTGAGCCCGCCGCCGGCGGACAGCGCCCAGCGCCCCAGGAGCCGCTGGTAGCCGGCCTGCCCGCCGACGCTCGCGACCCAGCCGTCGAGGGTCTTCACGTCGTGCTCGTAGACCATGCCGCGATAGAGCGAGAAGTACGGGCTCGCGAAGAGCCCCGCGGGCGCGCGACCGAACCAGTAGCGCGCGCCGAAATCCGCGCCGCCGCCGCGGGCGGTGGTGTGCTCGGCGTGGGCGAACGGGTACCAGGTCGCGTGGTAGAAGCCGATGGGCGCGAGGAAGACGCCGACGCGCGGCGCGACGACGCGCTCGACGTCGACCTGCACGTGCAGGATGGCCATGCGCACCGGGTTGGTCGTGACGATCCAGCGCGGCGGCGCCGGCTCGTCGGCGGCGGCGACCCCGGCGGCGTGAACGAGCCCTGCGAGGACGGCGGCGAACAACAACGGCATCCGCATCACCGACGATCTTCGCCGATCGGCGAGGCGCTAGATAGCAGCGACATCGCCAACCATACGGGCGCGAGGCCGAGGCGCAGCGGGTGCTCGACCGCTGGGCTGACGACCTGGCGACGTGTCCGCAGCTGTCGTCCTACCGCGCGGAGACCAACCCCCCTCGGCCAGGCCTGGTTGCTGGCGCTCGACGACGCGCGCACGATCGAGCTACAGCTCTCCACCGGCAACGAGGCCAACACCTTGCCGACGTTGACGGTCCGGGTGAAGAAGGCCGGCCCGTGACGGCGGCCCCGCCCACGTACGCCCTCTCGTCGTACTTACGGGACACCTCTTAGGAGCGTCGTGTCCGCTGCGGTATATCCGGGGCATGGGTTTCGCCGACGACCTCGCAGCGCGATCGAAGGACCGGCTCACCGCCATCATCGAGGCCGGCCAGAACGCGGGTGGCGGCGCCGGCGACGCCGACGCGAAGGCGCTGTTGCAGGTCGCGCTCGTGAACGAGATCTCGGTGAGCGAGCTCGCGGCGTCGTGGGTGGCGTCGACTCCCGAGGTCGACGTCAAGCTGGCGTTCGCGCGCCAGGCTGGCGACGAGGCCGGCCACTTCCAGCTGGTGGCGGAGCGGCTGCGCGCGCTCGGGTTCGACGTCGACGGGTTCGTGCCGCCGGCCGCCAACCCGCTCTTCCAGTATCTGGCGACGCTCACGTCCACGGCCGAGCGCGTGGCGGCTGGCCTCTTCGCCCTCGAGTCGATCGCCTACGGCGTGAACGAGAACTTCATCGCGTACTGCCGTGCCCACGGCGACGACGAGACGGTGCGGCTGTACGAGTCGATCATCCAGCCCGAGGAACGCGAGCACCAGCAGATCGGGCGCGCGCTCCTCGACAAGTACGCGACCTCGGCGGACGCGCAGGCGCGCGCGAGCGCGGCGGTCGACCGCGTGCTCGAGATCGCGTCCGCGACGCGGGCGGCGGCCGCGGGTCGTCTGGGTGTCACCTGCTTCCCCGGCTGCTGAGGCCGTGCACGGAGGCGCCGTGCATGTAGACTCATCGAGATCCTCGGCTGGCGGTTCGGAACGTTTCCGACGTCGATCCTGGAGTCGATCTCTGACGACAGGAACGACGATGATTCGACGATACAGCGGAGACAAGAAGAGCATCGAAGCGCGCTCCGACGACAACGGCCGGACCTGGTCCGTGAAGCTCTTCGACGCCGGGCGGCTCACCAAGTACTCGGGCGGAACGCTCGCCGAGGTCGATGCCCTGGCCCGCAAGCATCAGATGACACTCGACCGGTAGCGAACCCGCCGATCGCGGAGGCCCAGGCCCGCCGGTCTCGTCAGCGAACCTCCACCTCGTGGAGGAACAAGTTGCTGATCTTCGCCCCGTGCAGCGCTCGCGCGAGCGGCTCGCCGAGGAAGATGTCGTACGTCCATTCCGGCACGCGGAAGAGCGGCGGCAACGCCGTACACCGCGCCCGGTCGAAGACGTAGGACTCCACCGACGTGACCTCCCCTCGAGGATCGTCGTCTTCGAACTCGAGCTCGCTCGCTGCACGATCCACCACGTCACAGAATCGCACCGGATGAACGATCACGTAGTCAGCGCTGAGCAGGGTTCCGTCCGGCTCGTGCAGCGTGAACGGCAGGTACTCGACGCCGTCATCTCCGCAGACCGATCGGACCACCTCGCACGTCCGCCGGTTCACCAGAAAGCACCACTCGGTGTTCGACAACACATCGGTCAGCTCTCGGCCCGGTTGCGACTCGCGCAGCAGGAGCCGCGCGTCCTGCGGGAAGGTCCCGTTGAAGGCTTCGCCCGTTCCGAGCTTGAACCCGCTTCTACCGAGTCCCTCCGGCCCGCGGTCGACCACCACGTGTCGCTGCATGGCGTATCGGTCACCAAGACACTCGAGCTGAAAGACCCGCATCGGGTGCAAGGCTATCGGCGATCAGCGGGCGGTCCAACCGGATCGGTCAACGGTTTCGCGACACCGGGGAGCGCGGTCCCGCATCACGCCGCGAGCGCCGCGAGATCCGCGAGCACCGCGGCGGCGTGGCCGGCGGCGTCGGTGACGTCGTAGACCTTCACGACGCGGCGGTCCGGCCCGACGAGGAACGAGCGCCGCAACGGGTAGCCGGGATCGGTGGGGTCGTCGACGTCGTACGTGGCCGCCGTCGTCTTCTCGGGATCGCAGAGCAGGCGGTACGGATAGGCGAACTTCTCGGCGAAGGCGCGGTTGGCCTCGACGGTGTCGAAGCTGATCCCGAGGATCACGCAGTCCCTCGCGGCGAAGTCGCGGGCTCGATCACGGAGCCCGTTGCCCTGGAGCGTTCAACCGGGTGTGTCGGCCTGCGGGTAGAACCAGAGGAGCACGTGCGATCCGGCGAGCGCGGACAGCGTCACGGTCGACCCGTCGTGGGCGCGGAGCGTGAAGTCTGGCGCGAGATCGCCGGCGGCGGGTCGCATGGGCTCGACTCTACCTCGGGACCGACGGCCACAGCTCCTGGATCCGCTTGATCGAGACCGGCACGGCCGTCTTCAGCTCGGGCGCGAAGGTCTGGACGCGCAGCTCCTCGAGGAGCCAGCCCAGCTCGGCGAGCTCAGGGAGCGGCAGCCCGCGCGTGACCGCGCCGTCGCGCGTGGCGACGAACGTCTGCCACAGCGCGACCACGGGACCTGCCTTGGTCTGATCCTTGAGTGGATCGAGCTCCAGCCGCTCGATCCTCACCTTCATCGCGCGCAGGTAGCGCGGGAGATGGCGCAGGCGGCTCGGCGGCGCCTTCAGCATCAGGTCGGCAGGCACGAGGTGCGCGAGCTGGGACTGCATGTCGTCGTGGGCGGCCCGCCACGGCCCGGGCTTGCCGGCGACGCGCTTGAGGGCCGCGCGCACGGCGTCGAGCTCCAGGCTCAGCTGCGCGGCGGTGTGGCCGAGCTCGGCGAGCGTCGGAGCTAGGGCCGCGCGACCGGCGACGAGGCGCTCCGCGAACGCGTCGCGCGTCCGCGGGAAGTCGGCCGGATCGACGAGGCCGAACGCCTCGTCGATCGCGCGGAGCACGACCTGGCGACGCGGCGTCAACGGCGCCCCGGGCACCGCCAGCGACGCGGGCGTGAGCGTGCCGGGCAGCATCGCCTCCTGCTTGGCGACGGTGGTGCGCAGCTGGAGCAGGAACAGGCGGCGCAGGCCGGCGCGTGTCGCCTCGCCGGCGGCGTCGGGCGATTCGAGCAGCCGCACGTCGACGGCGGTCTCGCGGTCGACGAGCGCCGGATACGCGAGCAGGGTGCGGCCACCGACGGCCAGGTGCACCGACACCGGCAGCTCGTCGAGATCGAACGTGGTGAGCCCGCTGCGCTCGTGGCGCTCGCGCGGCGCCCGCTCCCACAGATCACGCGCGCGCCCGGCCAGGGTGCGCTGCAGCTCGCCGAGGTCGCGGCCCTGGCCCAGCGTCCGGTCGCGCTCGTCGACGATGCGGAAGGTGAAGCCGAGGTACGGCGGCAGCCCGCGCAGGTCCCAGGCGTCGCGCGCGATCCGCTCGCCGGTGCGCGCGTGGATCGCGCGCTCGAGCGCGGGCAGGAGCGGGCCGTGGAACGGGGTCAGCACGATCGCCAGCTCGTAGGCCAGCTCGTCGAGCGGCGCCAGCGTCTTGCGCACGGCGCGGGGCAGCGCCTCGAGCAGCGCCTCGAGCTTGGCGACCATCCATCCCGGGATGGTCCAGTCGAACACCGCCGGGTCGAGCTGCGGCAGCGCGGCCAGCGGCACCGTCACCGTGATGCCGTCCTCGTCGAGCGACGGATCGAAGACGTAGTGGAGCGGGAGCGTGACGCCTTCGAGGGTGAGCTCGTCGGGGTAGCGCGCCGCCGACAGCTCGTGCGCCTCGTCGAGGAGGACGTCGGGCAGCGTCAGCTCGAGCAGCCGCGGGTCCTTCGCCTCGGCGGTCTTGCGCCACGCCTCGAACGTGGCCCCGCTGTGGACGTGATCGGGGATGCGCTCCTCGAAGAAGCGAGCGAGCGCGAGATCGTCGGCGAGCATGTCGCTCTTCCGGGCCTTGTCGCGCAGGTGCTGCACCTCGTCGAGCAGCGCGCGGTTCTTCGCCATGAACGGCGCCTTGGTGGTGAGCTCGTGGCGGACCAGCGCGTGATCGATGAAGACGCGGCGACTGAGGTCGGGATCGATCGGTCCGTACGCGACGCGGCGGTCGAGGACGGGCAGGCCATAGAGCGTGACGTGCTCCTTCACCATCACCTGGGCCTGCTTCTGCTCCCAGTGCGGCGGGCCGTGGCTGCGCTTGCACAGCGGCCCGGCGGCGCGTTCGATCCACGCCGGATCGATCCGGGCGGCGGTGCGTGCGAACAGCTGCGAGGTCTCGACCAGCTCGGCCGCCATCACCCACGGCGGCGGCTTGCGCGCCAGCGCCGACGAGGGATGGAGGAGGAAGCGGGTCTGGCGGGCGCCGTTATAGACCCGCTGGTTCTGGTTCCACGTCCCGATCTTGCTCAGCAGGCCGGGCAGGAGCGCGCGATGGATCTGGTCGCCGCTGGCCTTGCCGTCCGACGGGCGCAGCTCGAGCTCGCGCGCGACCCGCGAGAGCTGCTCGTGCAGATCCTCCCACTCGCGCATCCGGCGCGCCGAGAGGAACGTGTCGCGGCACAGCCGCAGGAGCGCCGACTTCCTGTGCGTGCGCCGCGCCTCCTGCCAGAAGTCCCAGAGCTTGAGGAGCCCGATGAAGTCGCTGGTCTCGTCGCGGAAGCGGCGGTGGGCCTCGTCGGCCTTCTGCTGCGCCGCGAGCGGACGTTCGCGCGGGTCCTGGAGGCCGAGCACCGCCGCCAGCACGAGGACCTCGCGCAGCGCGCCCTCGTCGCGACCGCCGAGGATCATCCGACCCAGGCGCGGATCGACGGGCAGGCGGGCGAGCTGGACCCCGATCGGCGTGAGCGTGCCGTCGGCGGCGAGCGCGCCGAGCTCCTCGAGCACGCGATAGCCCTCGTCGACGGCACGCTTCTGCGGCGGATCGATGAACGGAAACGTCGCGACGTCGCCGAGCCGCAGGGACATCATGCGCAGGATGACCCCGGCGAGCCCGACCCGCTGGATCTCGGGGTCGGTGTAGAGCGGGCGGCTCTCGTAGTCCGCTTCCTCGTAGAGCCGGAAGCAGACGCCGCTCGCGGTGCGGCCGCAGCGACCCTTGCGCTGATCGGCGCTCGCGCGCGACACCGGCTCGACGAGGAGCTGGGTCACGCCGGTGCGCACGCTGTAGCGGTTCATGCGGGCCAGACCGGCGTCGACGACGTAGATGATGCCGGGGATGGTGAGCGAGGTCTCGGCGACGTTGGTCGCGAGCACGACGCGGCGCTGGGGCAGGGTGCGAAAGGCGCGCTGCTGATCGGCGGCCGACAGGCGGGCGTAGAGCGGCACGAGGACGGTGTGCGGGAGCGCGCGCTGCTCGAGCTCGAACATCGCGTCGCGGATCTCGCGCTCGCCGGGGAGGAACACCAGGATGTCGCCCCGCGGATCGAGCTCGGTGATCTCGTTGACGGCGTTGGCCACCGTGTCGGCGAGGTCGCCTTCGTCGTCGCGGGGCGGGCGGTAGAGGACGTCGACCGGGAAGGTCCGGCCCGAGACCTCGACGACCGGCGCCCCGCCGAAGAACTCGCTGAAGCGCTCGGTGGCGAGCGTGGCCGAGCTGATGATCACGCGCAGGTCGGGGCGGCGCGGCAGGATCCGCTTCAGGTAGCCGAGGAGGAAGTCGATGTTGAGGCTGCGCTCGTGGGCCTCGTCGATGATGAGCGTGTCGTACGCGCGCAGGAGCGGATCCCCCTCGAGCTCGGCGAGCAGGATGCCGTCGGTCATGAACTTGATCCACGAGTCGCGGCGGATGCGATCGTCGAAGCGGATCTTGTAGCCGACGACGTCGCCGAGCTCGGTGTCGAGCTCCTGCGCGACGCGGGCCGCGACGCTCGTGGCGGCGATGCGGCGCGGCTGGGTGCATCCGATGAGGCCGTGGGTGCCGCGGCCCATGGCCAGGCAGATCTTGGGCAATTGCGTGGTCTTGCCCGACCCGGTCTCGCCCGCGACGATGATCACCTGGTGCTCGTCGATCGCGTTGGCCAGATCGACGAGGCGCGCGGTGATCGGCAGGTCCGGAAAACGGACCTTGTCGGAGAGGTGCAACCCGGGGCGCAGCTCGGCGGGTGCGTCGGCGGGGCGAGACATCGGGGGGGCGGGTTCTAGCACCCCTGGCGCCGCGGCGCGTGGCCCCCGGAGCGTGTGGCGCGCGTGTCGCCACGAGATAACCCGTGGCCAGAGGGCTCCAGGATGGTATGACTCCCTTCCACCAGTCTTCGTATCACGATCGGCTTATAGGACGACATGGCACAAAATTCTCGACCGACCTTCTCCAAGGGACAGCGCGAAGCGGATCAGAAGCATCGCGTCGCTCAACGCGCGGCGCGTCGCGAGGACCGCAAGGCGCGCGCCGCTGACCGCGCCGCCGCCGGTCACGTCGGTCCGCCCATGGGCGAGCCGATGGCGCCGCTCACGAGTGACGAGTTCGCGCCTCCGCCCCGCGACGAGGGGGCGAACGGCGAGGGCGCGCGGCCCAGCGCGCGCGACGCGATGGGGAACCGTCTCTACGTCGGGAACCTCTCGTTCAACACCGACGCCGACGCGATCCGCGAGCTGTTCGCGACGGCGGGCCAGGTCAGCGACGTGTACCTGGTGATGGATCGCGACAGCGGCCGGCCGCGCGGCTTCGCCTTCGTCACGATGGCCACGGGCGCCGAGGCCAAGAAGGCGATCGCGGCGCTCGACGGCGCGACGCTCGACAACCGGCAGTTGCGGGTCAACGCGGCCGAGGAGCGCCAGGCACGCGGCGGCGGCGGCGGCGGCGGCGGTCGCCGCTACTGATCCCGCGGTCACGGCGGCGTGACCGGCGCGGATACGGTCACCGCGCGTCGTGGCGGACCGCCTCGACCACGTCGACCGTGATGGGGGCGGCCGGCGGCGCCTCGAGGTGGACGTGGCCCCAGCGGGGATCTTCATCCAGCATGGCGCCCACCCAGTCGAGCAGCGCGACCGATTCGCCGGTGCCGCGCTCGACGAAGCGCTCGGTCCACCAGGGCCGGGCGTACATCCACTGGTGCTGACTGGTGTCGTGCACGACGAACGCCTTGACGTCCTCGTACTGGTCGTACAGCTCGTCGACCAGGCTCGTGGTCGCGTCGGCGACCGCCTGCTCGGCGGCGGCGCGCTGCGTCGCGCTGGGGAGCGCCGGCCTGACGAGCCGGCGGCAGCCGTCGGCGAACGCGAAGAACGACACGGTCGCGTAGCTGTCGCGATCGCTGACCACGAGCCCCATGCGGCTGCCGGCGCGGCGAGCGCCCGCCCGGCCGCGGCCGTACTCCTCGAACAGCGTGCGCAACCGCAGGCTGATCCAGTCGTCGGCGTTCCACGGGCAGTCCTCGCCCGGGCACCCGGGCAGGACCGGGAACGAGCGATCCATCCGCCACAGGTTCTTGACCCGGGCCGCGCCGCACGACGCGACGTGCTCGTCGGGGTAGAGCGGGCCGGCGTCGCTGAGGAGGTAGGTGCGCTCCGCCCCGAACACGTCGGCGAAGCGGTGGAAGTTGAGGAACGCGCCGATGCCCCCGGCGCTGTTGCCGGTCACTAGGACCTTCGCGTGATCGGTGCCCACCAGCGCGACCAGCGCGGCCAGCGAGTGCTGCAGGTTCCGGCTGCCGAGGAAGCGGCTGGTCCCCAGGCCGATCGCGATCGGATCCGGCGCCAGCCCGGCGTGCCAGTCGCCCGAGCAGTACGGGATGAAGACCTTGGTCCAGTCGGCGAACGGGTTGCCGCGGTCACCGTCGAGGACGCCGAACCACGGGCCGTCGGCGAGCGTGCGGGTTCGCCAGCGCGCGTCGGGGTCGGCGCCGGGCGCGTCGGGGGCACAGCCGTCGAGGTGCGTGCACAGCTTCTGCTTCCACGCGTCCTGATCGAAGCGCGAGCGGTTGAGCTGCTCGACACAGCCGGCGTTCAGGCACGCACCGCCGCCTTGCAGGAAGATCATCAGCTTGTCCGAGCGCGGCCGTCCGTCGGGGCCCACCGGCACCTGGTACGCGATGCCGGTGCTCGAGCCGTCACGGCAGACCGTGCCGGGCAGGTCGACCCAGCGCCAGCCGGCGATCGGCGACGAGGGTGTGAGCGGACCGACCGCGGGCAGCGGCGGATCGGGCTCGGGCTGCGCGGGGCCGGCGTAGATCTGCGCGGGATCGGGGTCCTTGAGGCCGCAGGCCGCGGCGGTGACGAGGGCGAAGGCGAGCAGCGAGCGGAGGCTCATGGCGGGGGCTCCTTCAGGTGGTCATGGAGGGGGCGCGACGCTCCGGTAGATAGCGGTCCGCGCGTGCATCGTCACTGTCCGCTCCGGCCAGAGGTCGGAACCATCGCGGCCACGCCGGCAGACGTTGCACCATTGCCGTGCGCGACCACACGCGGCGGGCCCGGCCGATCTGCTAAGACCCGATGCGACGCCCGATGCAGGACGCGGCTTACCGGATCTCGGTGCGGATCATCGGCTTCGTCCGGGACGCGATGATCCAGGTCGGGGTGCCGGCCGCGCCGCTCGACGCCTGGCTCGTCGAGCGGGAGATCGACGTCGCGAACGGGGCGGCGCGCGTGCCGTGGCTGCGCTACCGGGAGCTGTGGGCGTGGGCCGAGGCGATGCACCCGGTGCCCGCGCTCGGGATCCGGGTGGCCGAGTCGATCCCGTTCGGTGCCCGCGAGCTGTCGGACTACCTGCTGCGCAGCGCGGCCACCTTCGGCGAGGTCGCCAGCCGGTTCCTCGAGCTGTCCCGCCTGTTCGACGAGGCGTTGATCCCGACGATTACGCCTCGCGGCGAGGAGGTCCATCTGATCGCCGCGTTCGCGCCCGGCCACACGCCGACCGCGGCGATGAGCGACTACGGCATGGCGCGCCTGCTCCAGACCATCCGCGATCTCGCCGGCGAGCCGATCGCGCCGCTCCAGGTCCGGCTCACCCGACCCCGCCCGCGCGACACCGCCGTCCACGACGCGTTCTTCGCCTGCCCGATCGCGTACGGTCAGGCCGGCAACGCGCTGATCGTCCCGGCCGCCCTGTTCGCCCGGCCGCTCCCGTCGGCGGATCCGGGCCTGCACCGCGCGCTGCTCGAGCACACCCGCGCGTCGCTGGCGGGGACCGCCCCTGCGCCGCGTGGATGGACCGCCCGGGTCGCGGAGGTCGTCGACGAGCTGCTCGCGACCGGTCGCGAGGCGGGCCAGGATCTGGTCGCTCGCCGCCTGGCCGTCAGCACGCGCGCGCTCCGGCGGGCGCTGGCGAGCGAGGCGACCACGTTCGCGGCGATCGTGCAGGACGTCCGCCGCGAGCGCGCGCAGGCGCTCCTGCTCGAAGGGCATCGCATCGACGAGGTCGCGGCGCGCCTCGGCTACGCGTCGCCCGAGGCCTTCTTGCGCGCCTTCCGCCGCTGGCACGGGGCGGGGCCGCGCGCCTGGCTCGAGGCGCGTCGCGCCGGGGCCTGAACGTCCTCGCTGAGCCGAGGCTCGACGCGGCGCTCGCCGATCTCACCTTCGAAGGTGCAGTCGCGATCGGGGCGCATCGTGCCCGGTGACGCCGGAGCGGCCTGGCGTGGACCTCGCCGATCGCCGTGCGCGCGCGGGGTATCGCACGATCGCAGCTCGGCGCGGGGGTCGCGGCGCCGCCGACCCCGGTCGGGCGCGGGCAGGAGCGGTGCGGCATCGCCGGTCGGCAGGGCGGCGCGCTGTCGGTGTGCGTCGACTTCACGCTGCCGCAGACCGCGACCGCCGGCGTGCGCAAGGCCTGGCGCGATGCGCGCGGCCACGAGTGGGCCGACGTCGAGCTCGACGTGCGCTGGGAGGACTGGAGCGCGGGCTCCGACACCCGCGTCGCCCTCGATGGCAGCGCGCGCCAGCAGCCCGACGTCCGGCTACCGCTCGCACCGTCGAACCCGTCAGCCGTACCACCCGTACAACGCCGGTGCGTACGCGAGCGGCTACTGGATCGCGTCGAGCGCGGTGACGGTGTCGTGGTGATTCCGGCCGTCGCCCTCGCCGCGCCGCGGGCGCTGACCCTCCGACGATGTGACCGCCTCGACGCGGATGCATTAGAGCGCGACACGGATGTCGCGGTGCGGGGGTGCTCTCGGTCTCGCTCCGAGCGTTGTCGCTCGTCTGCGCGTGGCACGCCCGCTGCACCCGTGCGCGGCGTGAGATCGCTGCGTGTCGAGATCCTAGGCGTGATCGTCGCCTCCCAGCTGGCCTCCACCGGTTGTGATCCTTGCGGCCCGCCCGCAGAGCCGCTGGTCACTGTCGAGGTGGTCATCTCGCAGAATGTCCAGCCGCGCGAAACCGACTATCTGCACCTTGAGATGCAGAACGCCGCTGGCGCGCACGTCACCTCCTACCATGTCCCAGTCGCCTCGATCGAGAGCTTCCCCTTCGAGCACCTACTCGGGAACTGCGACGGGACTCCACAGCAGTCCGGGACGTTCACGATCCGCGGCTGGCTCAGCCTCCAGCGCTACGACGCCATCGCACCGGCGCCCACCGATCCGCAGGACCAGACCACGGTTGCGGTCGTGTGCAGGAACGACGGCTGCTACGCCGCCGGGGCGGTCGCGCTCGAGATCACCGCGCCTTGACGTTGTGGCGCTCCCACCGCGGCCGGTGGGATCGGCGGCTACCGCGACTTCGGGGACGTTCTGAGCGCGGTTGGAGCGCTGGTGATGGGAGGCGCGGCAATCGCAGGCGTGTTCATACCCATCGCACCGGTTGTCGGAATCGGGTTCTGGCTCGTGACCTGGCTCATCGACGTCGTGTTCCTCGAGGCCTGACGTGGCACGGTCCTCATTACGGCTTCGCCTCGTCATGGCGATCTTGCTTGCGTCAGCAAGCGGTGCAAACGCACAACGCGCGACGGACGCTCCAGTCTCGCCCCCACGAGCGGTCGCGCGTGAGAAGTCGCCCTGGGTGGCAACCGGCCTCGCGCTAGGCGTGACGGTTGGGGGCCTGGGGATCGGCGGTGTCGCCGACAGCCTCGACCCTGACGCATCGTCGCCGATGACGTGGATTGGGCTCGGCATCGGCTATGCCGGAATCGCTGGGGGTCCATCGACGGGGCACTGGTATGCAGGCGAGGGCAAGCACGCGTTGACGTGGACGGTGGCACGTGGCGCCGGGCTCGCTGCTGCCGGCGGGGGCATCTACCTCGCATTCCACGCATACGACGACGACCGTGCCGTTGTCCCTGGTGTGTTACTCGCCAGCGCCGGCACAGTTGCGTTCACTGTCGGGCTCTACTGGGACGTCGTGGATGCACACCGCGCAGCACACCGAGCCAACCGGCGTGCACGACAGGCATCACCAATGATTGTGGCAGTGCCGTTGTCCGGAGGGGGCGCGCTGACGTTGTGCGGGACATTCTAACGTTGCGCCCTCTCGCGGCCTGCATCATACTATACCCTGTACAGGGAATAATTATGATCGAGCTAACTTCCACTGAAGTCGCCGCACTCTTCGACCTCGATGAACGCCGGATCCGCAAGGACGTCGAGTACGGCGTGTTCGAGCGGCTGAAGAGTCCTCCTCGGTTCGATCTCGCCGCGGTCGTGTACCTGTACACCGTTGCGGGAATGAGCCTCGACCTGGGCGTCGAAGATCGCAAGAAGCTCTACCGTTTGATCGTCTCGGCGCTGCGAGAGAAGCGTCCGCACGATCTGCAGCTGAGCGCGTACGTCGTCGTGAAGCTCGACAACGCCGTCCACGATGTGGAGGAGCGTCTGAGCGACTTCGACAAGTGGAAGAAGAAGCTGGTCGAGCGCGCGGACATTCTCGGCGGTGAGCCCGTGTTCCCGAAGAGCCGGCTCGCAGTTCGCCACATCGGCGAGATGGCCCGACGCGGCGCGCCGGTCGAGGAGATCGTCGAGGACTATCCACGTCTGAGTAAGCAGGACGTCGAGTTCGCGAAGCGCTACGTGGTCGCATATCCTCGTGTCGGTCGTCCCCGTGCTCGTGAAGCTCCTGCTCGATGGGAACATCTCGCCGGTCGTGGTGCGTGCGCTCGCGGCTGACGGTGTCGACGCGTGGCACGTGAGGGACCGTGGTCTGGGAGGGCGCGGCCGATCACGAGCTTCTCGACCGCGCGTACGCCGAGGATCGCATTCTCGTCACCTTGAACGTCGGTGACTTCGAGGCGCTCGTCCGCAAGCGCGAGCTCCACGCCGGTGTCGTTCTGATCGAGCGCGCCGGTCTCCGCCGTGACGAGCAGATTGCGCTCATGAAGAAGGTTGTCGCTTCTCTCGCCGAACACGGCGCCTTGATCAACGAGGTGCTGCGGGTTGCCGAGGACGAAACGATGACCTTCGAGAGCCTTCCAACATCTGCGTAGCGCCGAAGTCGTTCACCGCTTGCGCGAGCGGATCGCCTCGACCGCGGCGCGAGCACGCGCAACCGAGTTCTCTCGCGTGTAGCTCGAGTTGCAACCGCTGAGCGCGTCGATCGCGCGCCGCTTGATCTCCTCGAGCTCGTCGCGCTGCGGTTCCATTCCTCGAGCCTACCCAACGCATCGGCGTGGCAGCAACGGTTGGCTATCGCACGGAGGATTCGTTGCCTTCGCACGCGAGGCTCTGGGGCAGGGGCGGCATGTCCCACTGGACCGGAAGCTCCCACTCGACGAGGCGAACGTAGCCGGGCGCATCTCCGCCCTGTCCCGGCATTGCGAATCGCAGCTCGCACCGGTTGACGACGATGGCGAAGCGGCCGTCCGGCTCAGCCGTCTCGTGTAACGCCATCGCACTTGAGCGAGGACGCGATGACGGCTGAGATGCTGGAACAGCTTCTGGCTGACATGCGCGACTACATGGAGTCGGAAGCGGCCGTCTACGGCGAGGTCGACATCGAGGAGTGCGCAACGATCATCAACGAACACGCGACGGCCACGAGAACCGTCACGAATCGGACGGAAGCGCTGGAGTTGGTTCGCGGGACCGTGTTGCGGCTCAACAAGCTCAACAAGCTCAACAAGCTCAACGAGCGTTGCGACGGCACGCTCATCGAGACCGACCAGCGCGAAATGATCTGCACCTTCATCATCCGCACGGGCCACCTCCGCGGGTTCAACGCAGAGAACGAAGACGTCACGGAACCCTGGCGCGAGTGGTAACGCTACGCGTTGCCTGGGTCGTCGTCCGGAACAGGGCCGCCCCAGCTCGCACCGTCCCAACGCCACAGCGCGTCGATCGCGAGACGGCGCGATGGGCCCTACGCGGGTGCCGTCGCGAATCCGCGAGCTACATTGAGGACGTTCCAGGTCCGCACCCTCGCGGTGACGAATCCGCTCTCGACCTCGCTGTCGTCTACGATCTCGACGTCACGCCGAATGTCGGGAACGAGGAACCGCGTCAGCTGGTTGCCTCTCCTGAAGCGTCGCTTGCGGAGCCAGTTGCGAAGCATGATCAGACGCGAGATCGCCATCGGATTGGATTCGAGCTGCCACGGCGGATCATGATCACCCTGCGCTGATCGCTCGTCTCGACGAACACGACCACGTACGGAAACCGGTCGACAAACTCACGGCGAACGACGCCGCCTTCGACCGTGGCGATCGGGGCAGTCGCGAACTTCTCCTCATGCGCGATGCGCATCAGCACGCGGTCCACCTCGGCTACGAACTCGAAGCCGAGACCGTCGCGTTGCGTCTCGTACCAACCCGCGGCCTCTTCGAACTCGGCCTGGGCGACCGCTTCGACGCGGAAATCCTTCACGGCTTGCGGGAACGGATCGCTTCAACCGCAGCGCGCGCACGCGCGACCGAGTCCTCGCGCGCATAGCTCTGAGTGCGACCGCTGAGCGCGTCCATCGCGCGCTGCTTGATCTCTTCGAGTTCTTCGGACGACTCGGTCCGTCGACCCTGCTCGTACGCCTCGCGCATGAGCGCGGCCTCGATGTATTCGCGATCCTCGAATGGAAGCGCGCGGATCTGCTCCAGCAGATCATCTCGTCGCGCCGGTGTCGCCATCCCATGAGGGTACCTACGTCCTGTTGCGACGGCAACGGTTGGTTGTGACGGGGCGGGCCAACCGTGGCTGACCGAACGAGCGGGGTAGCGTCACGGATCGGGCCATGTCGATCCGCGAGCTGAGCGAGGAGGAGTTTCACGCGACGTTCGTCTCCCCGATGCGACGGCTGGGCGAGGGCGAGGCTCCGCCTGCCGCGGTCAGTCTCTCTGACTACGCATCGGCGACGATCGATGCGCTGGGGCTGCCAACGACGCTCGACGAGATCGAGGTCCACCACGTGTACGTCGCGAACGGCGACCGGCACACGCACGTCCTCTTCAACTTCGGCGAGTCCGACATCTATCTCGTCCTTGTCATCGACAATCGGGCGCGAGCAGTGCTCGGGCACCGGCTTCTCGATCTCCAGAAGCTCTACGGCTTGAAGTCCGAGGCGTGACCTTCGCCCGCCGTATGCGGAAAGCCGAGGACGGCGTCCTCGTGGCACTCGCGCGGCTGATTTTCGTGGCAACGGCGTGGCAACGACGGTCGGCGCGCTCTTCGAGAACAACCGCTGCACCCTGGGGTGCAAGACCCGTCCGGACCCGAAATCGCCGATCTCGGACGATCGCGCGCGAAACGCCCCTCTCTTCCGAGAGGGGCGTTGGCGGGGCAGTCGGCCCAAACCGCGAACCTCTTCCGGAGCATGCGCGGGAGCGAGCGGCCCTGCGCGTGACAGCCCGATTCTCCGGAACGATGCTCCCGACGGTTCCGGAGAATCGGAGCGGGAGAAGTTCAGCGATGCTGAGTGTTTGGACGTCGAGTTCAACGTCACGCAGTGATGGCGCGATGATCACTACCACGCCACTCCGTCGCGTTCATCGGGTTCGACCAATCGCGCTGAGTTCGGCGAACAGACTTCAGTATGCGTAGCGACCTTCGACGCCTGCCTGCATGATCCCTCACATTCCGCGGAGGCGTCTACCGTGGCGTCGGGTTCGACGGGACCTGGCTCGCTGCCGCAGGCCACGAGCATTGCCGAGCTCAGGGCGAACGCGTAGGTCCTCATCGGGTAGGAAAGAGCTTGAGCAGGACGGGTTCGCCGAGCGACGCAGGCGACCCGTCCGAGCCGGCCAGAAGGAAGTAACTCCCCGCGGGTAGCTGTGCGTCTCCCGTAACCACGGTGTCGAACGCTTCGTCACGTCCGCGATAGAACGGACCGTGATCTTCCTCGCCACACGGCTCCACGCGGAAGAACGGGCGCGCGTCGACCGCCGATTCAACGACAACGCGCAACGTCCCGGGCGTCTCCAGTCGGAAGTTGACCACCGTCGAGCGGTCGATGGGTTCTGCCAGATCGGGAGCGTGAATCAGTCCGACCAGCATGGTTGGCAGTGTGTCGTACCCGAGCGATACGCGGTGGGCGCGTGCGCACTCCGCCAGAGGCAGGCGAAACATGCGCCCGTACCGCGCTGGTGCTCCGTGCCACCGTTCGACGAGGTTCTCAAGGCCGCCCAGATCGTCCCAGTCCTCCACCGTCGATGTAAGCACCAAGCGCTTGGCGAGTTCGTCCGGTCCCAGCTCGTCGATCAAGAAACGCGTGAAGTCGGCGGCTGGCCGGACGACACGATGGACCCATCGCAGGTCATCGGTCCGCGCTCTTTCGGAGAGGTAGGTCTCGTCCGATAGCATCGCGCTCACGTTCAGGTCGGAACGGATAATCTCGTCGTCGAACCAGTCCGGGTGACCAACGCCGCCGACCAGCACTTCGACGAGTCCGTCGCGAAACAGCAGCGGAGCCGGCCCGAGCTGATCGACGAGCGCGGCCGCAAGTCGAGGGATGCACTGCCGAGTCACGTCGCTGCATGCGATCGTGACGCGCGCGTCCTCGACGCAATACGGTGCCGGGCAACTGGTCGGCTTCTCGTAGCCGTAGATTCGGAGCGGCGGCACGATGAGTGCGCCGCGGAAGGTCGCCTCGAGCTCGTCGACATAGGTTGTGTACCAACGTTGCTGCGCCTCGCTCACCGAGATGAACTCGATCCTTCCGGGATCCACGTCCTCTACCGGCCGCTCCTCGACGGTACAACCGCCGAGAAGAACCGCCAATGCGAGGGGGATGAGACGCATGCAGGATTCCCTATCGATCGCGGCGACGCCGTCGTAGCAGAGCCAGTAGCGGAAGTCCGAGGGCGAGGTTCGGAGAGGAGCTCGAAGAGCAGCCGCCGCTTTGTGCGCCGATCCTATCATCAGGGTAGGGCTCGGGGTCGCCGATCTGCCCTTGTGACGTGGACGACGTCACGCATCTCGGATCGAGCTCACCCGCGATCTCCCCTCCCCGGTTGTCGCACCGGTTGCTTCCCTGATCGTGTGGCACCGAGACCAGCAGATTGCCGATGGCCGAGTTGCCGTTGGCATCGGTCGCTTGCACGACCACATCGTAGGTACGACCATCGCGCACGCCGCCTTGGCGTTCGCTCCGTACGCAGACAGACCCCGGGTGAACGACGATGTCGTCATCGGTGTTGCCGTCGCCGAGCCCGTTGTCCGGTTGGTTGCTTGACCCCGAAACGAACTCCACCGTCGCCGACGGGTCACACACATCGAACACCGCGATGTCCTCGACATCCACGACATAGACATCATGGTTGGGCGGCCACAGGCAGAACGAGTCGATGGAAAGTGCAGGCGCTGTCGTGTCCTGCACCAGCACCGTGGTGCTCGCGCTCGCTTCCCCACCGTTCTCGTCGAACACGGTGACCTCGACGCGGTGGCTCCCCAGCGTGAGCTCCGTCGCCAAGACGTCCACATTCACGGCAACCAACTGACCATCGACTCTCCACTGCGACGTGTGCTGCAGACCATCGCTGTCGATGATGTTCGCGGGCAGCGAGATCGCTGCGGCACCCGGCTGGTTGCACTCGAAGACTTGGCTCGCAGCCAAGGTGACCGTTGGGGGAACGTTGTCGACGTTCGCCACGATCTGTGCTCGCCGGAACCTGATCCCATCGACGTCTTCCTCGCCATGGACGGAGGCAGCGTCAGCCAAACACTCCCTCACCGTCGCGCCGTGACGTAAGGTCGTGGGCCTCGATGGCCGATTCCCCGGACGATGTGACGTTGCCGTCGTCGACGGCCACGCCCATCTACGACGACGACGCAGCAGCCACGTCGGATGGCGTCGGCGGCGGCGCGGTCGCGCCGGGTGCCACGATCGGTCGTTACCGGATCCACGACGTCCTCGGGGCGGGCGGCGCTGGGGTGGTGCTGTCGGCGCTCGACACCGAGCTCGGGCGGCGCGTGGCGATCAAGCTGCTCGTGCGTGATCACGCCGAGGGGCGCGTGCGGCTGGTGCGCGAGGCGCAGGCGATGGCGAAGCTGTCGCATCCCAACGTCGTCAGCGTCCACGAGATCATCCGCGTCGGCGACCGCACGGGCATCGTGATGGAGCTCGTCGACGGCGTGAACCTGCGCGCATGAGCCGCCCGCGGACGCGGCCCTGCGGTCGCTCAACGAGACGCTGCAAGGACGGCTGCGGCGCGCCGAGGCGCTCGAGCGCGCGGCCCGCACGGATGACGCGCTGGCCGAGGTCGACGCCGTGCTGCGCCTCGCCGAGCAGGGTGGTGATGAAGCGACGCAAGTCGACGCGCTGCTCATCAAGGGCCGCATCCTGGTGCTGAGTCAACGCCTCGATGAAGCGGTGGCTCCGCTGCGTACTGCGGAGTCGCGCGCCGCGGCGCGAGGTCGAATCGCCGCAGCGGTCATCGCGGGCGCGCGTCGCATCTACGCGGAAGCGCTCCTCGCGCGCGACCCCCCGGGTCTCCTGCGGCAGGCGGAGTCGCTCGAGCCGTGGGGCGAAGCCGTCGCGCGCGACCCGCTGGCCCGGCCGCTCTTGCTCAACACGCTCGGTGGGCTCCAGCTCGTCACCAGGCACCGCGATCGCGCCCGTGAGTACTTCTTGGCCGCGCGCGAAGCCCGTCAGCGACTCGCGGTTCCGGATCCAGAGCTGGCTGCGATCGATTTGAACCTGGCGATGGTGGCGGACGATCCCGTGCAGCGCGTCGCGCTGACAGAGGCCGCGTGGTCGAGATCCCGCGACCAGCTGGGGCCGAACCACGCGATCACGTTGGGCGCACGACACATGCACGCGACCTCTCTGCGGGATCCCGAGCGCGCGCTTCCGATCTTGATCGAGCTCGTTGACTCCCTCGAGGCGAATCACCCCGGCGCGCTCGGGGATCGAATCACTGCAGGCGCGAGCAGCGCCTTCTACGCCGCCGAGGTGGGCTCCACCGAGCGGGCGGCGCGCGAGCTGACAAGGATCGTCTCGCTCCTGTCGTCGGGTAACCACCCCGACTTGGAGGTGACGCGCCTGATCGCAACCGGCGAGCTCGCACTGCTCTCCGATGGAGCCGTCGGCGACGCGTTCCGGGAGGTGCTTGCGAAGACCGAGGGACAGAACGATTTTGGATCCCTGCTCGCGCGGGCCGCGGCACTGGTAGGCGATGGCGAGTACGCCATGCGCGCCGGTGATCGTGACCGCGCCATCGCGGGCTTCGAGAACGCGGTCGCGCTGTACACCGAGTTCACGGCGGCTCCCGAGTTCGCGTTACGCCGGGCACGCGCCCAGCTACTCCTGGCCGAGGCGCTCCGCGGTCGCCCGGCCGACGCCGCGCGGCGGCAGCAGCTCGTCGACGTGTTGGTGGTCTCGTAGATCCGCGTGAATCTGGATCGGGTCGGCGTCGCGAAG
>ERZ761602.278-NODE-278-length-121021-cov-44.349420_pt1 | contig 121021 bp, 101 predicted proteins | sample MGYA00512165_ERZ761602 | MGnify/ENA primary metagenome ERZ761602 (study PRJEB28899, sample SAMN02445085) | bioreactor sludge metagenome | biome: EBPR sludge; isolation source: Thorneside wastewater treatment plant | place: Australia: Brisbane, Thorneside...
GGTTCATGGACATGGATTCTGGTGGGTGGTGGTCCAGAAATCCAGCTCACCTCAACCCTTATGCCGGACGGGGGATGGGGCGTCAAGTTTGGCGAAACTGGGGTGTGATTTCTTGCTCATACTCTTTACTCCTTACTCTTACTCCATCCGAGCGTTGAGAGACTTCCGATTTCGAGTAAGAGGTAAGAGTAAGGAGTAAAGAGTATGAGTAGGAATTTACGCATAGCGAAATCACCGAGCGTTCTGGTATAATGGGTCCCCGCCCATGAGAACTCATCACCCCTCCGGCCTGCCCCATCCGCTGGGACCTCACCTCGAACACGGAGGCGCGAATTTCTCGATCTTCTCGAAATCGGCGACGGAGGTGGAACTCCTCCTCTTCGACGATGCCGGGGATCTCCGTCCGAGCCGGGTTGTCGCGCTCGATCCGGCGACGCAGCGCACCTACCACTATTGGCACGCCTTCGTCCCCGGCGTGGAGGCGGGGCAGCTCTACGCCTGGCGGATGGGCGGTCCCTACGATCCGGCGCGGGGGATGCGCTTCGATCCCTCGAAGGCCCTCCTCGATCCCTACGGGAAAGGCGTCGTGATTCCACATGGCTACGACCGGGTCGCGTCCTCGGTCTATGGCGAGGCGGCGGGTCCGCCGATGAAAAGCGTCGTCGTCGACCCCTCGGCCTACGATTGGGAGGACGACAAGCCGCCCCGCCGCCCGGCTTCGCGCACGGTGATCTACGAGGCGCACGTCCGGGGCATGACGCGGCATCCGAGTTCGGGGGTGGACGTGGCGCGGCGCGGCACCTACGCGGGATTGATCGAGAAGATCCCCTATTTGAAGGATCTCGGGATCACGGCGGTGGAGCTGCTCCCGGTCTTCGCCTACGACGCGCAGGACGCGCCGCCGGGGCTGACGAACTACTGGGGCTACGCCCCGGTCTCCTTTTTCGCCCCGCATCCGGCCTACAGCTCGGACCAGAGCCCGCTCGGCCCGATGAACGAATTTCGCGACCTCGTGAAGGCGATGCACCGCGCCGGGATCGAGGTGATCCTCGACGTGGTCTACAACCACACCGCCGAGGGCGGGGCGGACGGGCCGACCCTCGGGTTCCGGGGTATCGAGAACGCGGCCTACTACCTGCTGGAGCGCGACCGCTCGCAATACGCGAACTACAGCGGCACGGGCAACACCTTGCGGGCGAACCATCCGGTGGTGCGTCGGCTCATCCTCGACAGCCTGCGCTTCTGGGTCGACGAGATGCACGTCGACGGATTCCGCTTCGACCTTGCCTCCATCCTCGCGCGGGACGAGGAGGGCCACGTCCTTCCGGACCCGCCGGTGCTCTGGGACATCGAGACCGATCCCGCTCTCGCCGGGGTGAAGCTGATCGCCGAGGCTTGGGACGCGGGGGGCCTCTACCAGGTGGGCAGCTTCACGGGGGACAGTTGGAAGGAGTGGAACGGCCGCTTCCGCGACGACGTGCGCGATTTCCTCCGGGGGGAAAAAGGGTCGGTGCGCCGCGTCGCCGACCGTCTCCTCGGCAGCCCGGAGATCTACGGGCACAAGGAGCGCGAGGCGGAGCAGAGCGTGAATTTCGCCACCTGCCACGACGGCTTCACCCTGAACGACCTCGTCTCCTACAGCGAGAAGCGAAATGAGGCCAATGGCGAGGGCAACGAGGACGGCGGCGACGACAACCGCAGTTGGAATTGCGGGGTGGAGGGACCGAGCGACGACCCGGCGGTCGAGGCGCTGCGCAACCGCCAGGCGAAGAATTTCCTCTCCGTGACCCTGCTCTCGCTGGGCATCCCCATGATCCTGATGGGCGACGAGATGCGGCGCACGCAGGGCGGCAACAACAACGCCTACTGCCAGGACAACGAGACGGGCTGGCTCGACTGGAGCCTGCTGGAGAAGCACGCCGACCTGCACCGCTTCGTGAAGCTGCTCGCGGCGCGGCGGCAGCGGCGCGACCTCGGGCGCGAGCGGCAGTGCCTCAGCGAGCTGATCCGCGAGGCGGACATCGTCTGGCATGGGACGCGCTGCGGCCACCCGGACTGGAGCGACGACTCGCACAGCCTCGCCTTCACCGTCGAGCTGAGGCGTCACCGGATGCGGTTCCACTACCTGATGAACGCCTGGCACGAAGCGCTCGACTTCGAGCTGCCCTGCGCCCCGGGCGGCCTTTGGAAGCGCTGGATCGACACGGCCCTGCCCTCGCCGGAAGATGTCGTCGTGTGGGAGGAGGCGCCGGTGTTCGAGGGATCGAGCTACCGTGTCGAGGCCCACGCGGTGGCGGCTTTGGTGATGAGTCACGGGTCATGAGTCATGAGTTGCAGGTCACAGTGCGCCGCTCGCAACCCGTGATCTGTGACGAAGCGGCGTCCCGCCGCTTCCACCCCGCAAACCCTTTGACGAACGCTCCGCCCCCGCGACAGTGGCGCGGTGCCGCTCTACCTCCTCCTCCCCGTCGTTGCCGCTGTCGTCTACGCGCTTGGTTCCATCGTGATCAAGCGCGCCCTCCGCGACGGCGTCGGAATGGACCAGTCCTTTCATCTGGCGAACGTCGTCCTCGGCCTTGCGTTCCTGCCGCTCCTCTTCGTCGGGATCGGGAAAGTCGATTGGGGCCTGCTCTGGAAGCCGCTCGTCATGGGCACTACCTTCTTCGTCGCTCACTGGCTCACCTTCGCCGCGATCCGGCGGGGCGACGTCTCCCTCGTGACCCCGCTGATGGGGACGAAGGTCGTCTTCGTCGCCCTCGGGGTCGTCGTTCTCACCGGCGGGATGCCGAGCCGCCCGCTCTGGATCGCCGCCTTCCTCACCACCCTCGGGATTTTCACGATGGGCCTTGCCGACTTGAAAGGCGGCAGCCATTTCCTCTTCACCGTCGCCGTGGCCCTCGCCAGCGCCGCGGTCTTCGGTGTCAGCGACGTGCTCGTCGCCGGATGGGCGGAGGGCTTCGGGGCGATGCCTTTCCTCGCTGTCGGTTCGGGAACCGTCGCCCTCTGGACCATCGTGATGTGGCTTTGCCAGGGACGGCCTGCTTTCTTCCCGAGGGGCTTGGGAGCGAAGTGGGCTTGGGCGGGCGCGGGGTTCATCGCCCTGCAGGCCATGATTTTGGGGATCGCCCTCGCCCTCTTCGACGACGCCACTGGGATCAACGTCGTCTACACCTCGCGCGGACTCTGGGCCATCGCCCTCGTGGTTGTCTTCGGGCGCTTTCTCGGGAACAGTGAGCATCGTGACACGGGGAGGGCCTTCCTCTGGCGGGTCGCGGGCACCCTGCTGCTGACCGTGGCCATCGTCATCGCGGTGGTGGACCGGGCGCGGGCGGTGGGATGAAAAGACGCAGCGTTCCAAGGTTTCCATGAGCGGCACCGATACTCCCGACACCATCGGCATGATCGCAGGCAACGGCCTCTATCCCGGCATCTTCGCGCGGGCGGCGAGGAAGGCTGGCGTGACCTCGTTCGTCGCGGCGGCCTTCGTCGACGAGACCGATCCCGTCCTCGGCGAACTCGTCGACCACATCGAGTGGCTGCGGGTCGGCCAGCTCGGGAGGATGATCAAGCATTTCAAAAGCCACGGCGTGACCCGCGCCGTCATGGTCGGGCAGATCGCGCCGAAGAACCTTTTCGACCTGCGTCCCGACCTGCGCCTTCTCAAAATGCTCAGCCGCGTGAAGGAGCGCAACGCCGAGACCCTCTTCGCCGCCATCGCCGGCGAGCTGGAGGCGGACGGCATTGTCCTGCTCCCCGCGACGACCTTTCTCGACGACCTCCTCCCCGGTCCCGGTCACGTCTGCGGCCCCGCCCTGAGCGCGCGGCAGGAGGAGGACGCCGCCTTCGGCTTCCGCATCGCGAAGGAGGTGAGCCGCCTCGACATCGGTCAGACCGTCGTCGTGAAAAAGGGCACTGTCCTCGCCGTCGAGGCCTTCGAGGGGACGAACGAGGCGGTCCGACGCGGCGGGGCGATGGGGAAGGGGGGGGCGATGATGGTGAAGGTCTCCAAGCCGAACCAGGATTTCCGTTTCGACGTGCCCGTGGTCGGCCCTGCCACTATCGAGACCGCTGCGGCCTCGGGCGTCGATGCCATCGTCGTCGAGGCGGGCCGCACCCTGCTGCTGGGGAAGGAGGAGGTCTTCCGCCTGTGCAAGGAGCGGAAGGTGAGTCTGGTGGCGAGGGGGTGAAAATCCGAAATCTGAAGCTCGAAATCCGAAGGCTGAACCACTGCGCGGGACCGCTGATTGACGCTGATCCGCGCTGATTTTATCCAGCCCAAAAAGATCAGCGGATATCAGCGAAGATCAGCGGTCGCCGGAGGCCAAGTTCGGATTTCGAGCTTCGGATTTCGGATTTCGACTACGATCCGCAGTTGCCACCTCGCTCGTACGCTGGCATAGCCTTCCCCGAATATGAAAGTCAAAGCAGGAGTCGTCGGAGTCGGGGCCATCGGGCGGAACCACGCCCGCATCTACGCGGGGCTGGACAGCGCCGAGCTGGTCGCGATCTACGACGCGAACCACGAGCACGCCCGCGCGCTCGCGGCGGAGTTCGGGACCGAGGCCGTCGCGACGCTCGAGGAGTTGGTCGAGCGCGTCGATGCCGCCTCGGTGGCCACGCCCACGGTGACGCACCGCGAGGTCGCGACGAAGTTGCTGACGGCGAAGAAGCACGTCCTCGTCGAGAAACCCATCTCCGACTCCGTCGATGACGCGAAGGCCATGATCGACCTCGCCGCCGCGCAAGGCTGCGTCCTCCAAGTCGGGCACATCGAGCGTTTCAACCCCGTGATGAGTCGGCTGGAGGCGGTGCTCGACTCGCCCAAGTTCATCGAATGCCACCGCCTCTCGCCCTTTCCGCAGCGCAGCCTCGACATCGGCGTGGTCCTCGACCTGATGATCCACGACCTTGAGATCGTGCTGCACCTCGTCAATTCGCCCCTCGCCTCCATCGACGCCGTCGGCATCCCCGTGCTGACTCGGCGCGAGGACATCGCCAACGCCCGCCTCCGTTTCGAAAACGGCTGCGTCGCCAACATCACCGCGAGCCGGATCAGCCCCGAGCGGATGCGCAAGATCCGCGTCTTCCAAGGAGACGCCTATCTCTCCCTCGACTATCAGGAGCAGAGCGGCTGGATCTACCGCAAGGATGGCATGGCCATCGCCCGCGAGGAGGTGCAGGTGGAGAAGGACGAGCCGCTGAAATGCGAACTCGCCGCCTTCATCGACTGCGCCGCGAGAGGGGAGCAGCCCAAGGTCAGCGGCCTCCAAGGCGCGGCGGCCCTCGACGTGGCGCTGGAGATCACCCGCCGGATCGAGGCGGAAGGGTGAGGGGAGGGGGAGGTTGCGCCAGTCGGGATTCGTGGCCATTCGCGGAGATTTGCGGCCATTCGCGTTGAAACATTTGGAACGCGAATGGCCACGAATGGCCGCGAATCATCGCGAATGCCGTGCCTCTGGAAAATGGGAGGCTTCCTGTTTCTTCCGCATGTTCCATCTGCGGAAATTTGCGGCCATCTGCGTCAAAAGAAATGAGGAACGCAGATTTCCACGGATGAAACGCGGATTGGCGCAGATGGAGGAGCGTTGGCGAGATTCTTCCTCTTGCTCATCGTAACGGTTTTTCTCAAAAATAAGAGACAATTTCGAAAAGATTTTAAAATTTGATTGAAAATTAGTTTAAGGGGGTTAAATTTTTGGAGTTGCTTATGAAAACTGCCGCCCCGATCTCCGTCATCTCCGTCGCCATCCTTCTTTCCGCCGTCCTCGTCTCCCCGGCGATGTCGGCTCCGAAAGCCAAATCCCGCGAATACCGCCCCTTGATGGCGAAGGCCGTCCGCATCGAGGTCGCGACCGCCGTTCCCGGTCAACGAGGCAAAGGCGCGGCGGCGACGCGCGAGGGATGGGCGCATTTCGACAAACAGGAATGGGAGAAGGCGATGGACCGCTTCCTCGCCGCGCTGGAGACCGATTCCAGCGACACCTCCGCCGCGGAGGGCTTGACCATGGCCGTCTACCGCTCCGGCGACCGTCGCTCCGCCGCCGAGTTGGGCGAGGAGTTCTCCCTAGCGATGCCTTGGATCCGGGGCATGGTCGCCGAGACCGTGCTGGCCGACGTGAAGGGGGAAGTCGAGCGCGGCGAGCTCCTCTCCGCCCAAGAGCTGGTCGAAACGCTGCCTCACGGCGGAGGTGCCTACGACCGCGTCCGCGACCTCGTCGAAGGCGCGATGGCGGAGCAGGCCGAGGTCGTGAAGAACACGGTGGCGCAGGCCGGCAACGGCAAGCGGTGAAAAGGCGTCAGTTGTGGGTCATGGGTCACGAGTCATGGGACTGGGCGGCCACCCGTGACCCATGGCCCGTGACTCATTCCGTCCTCACCGCTCCTTCTTCCACTCGGCCCGGTGGTTCACCGTCCAATCGACCAAGGCTGCCTCGAAGCCGATGTCGTTTCCGGCTTCTTCGCTCTGGATCCATTTGTGTTTCAAGATCTCCTCGCGCTCGGCGAGGAATTCCTGGTAGAGCGACCGCTCGTCGCTGAGGTCGTCGGGTTCTTCGGGCATGGGAGGGGGGGCGCGGACTCGTCCTTGAAGTTTTCCACCGGAGGCCTTTTTCTTCAAACGCTTTGCGAGGCCCTTGGCCCCGGCGGAAAAGGAAATGATTCGAGCGACTCTCCTCATCACGAGCCTCCTCGCGGCGGTGCCGGCTTTCCCCAACCCGTCCGCTCCCGCGACGCCGTCCCTTCCCGAATGGCGGCAATGGCGCGGTCCCAACGGCAACGGGACCGCTGCGGCGGACGCGGCTCCGCCCCTGACTTGGAGCGAGACGGAGAACGTGAAGTGGAAGGCCCATGTGCCGGGCCGGGGACTGTCGAGTCCCGTCGTCGTCGGGGATCTCGTGATCGTGACGACGGCGGAGGGCGACGGCCAGTTCGTCCTCGCCTACGCGCGGTCCGACGGGTTGCTGAGGTGGAAGGAGCGGGCTCACGAAGGAGGGCTGCCGGAGAGGCTCCACCAGAAGAACAGCGCCGCGACCCCGACCCCGGCCTCGGACGGGCGGAACCTCTACGCCGCCTTCCACAACTCGGGCCGCGTCTTCCTGACCGCGATCTCGTTGCAAGGCGGGCGCCTCTGGCAGCGGGATGCGGGGCCCTACGAATGCGACTACGGTTTCGGCTACGCGCCGAGCCCGACCCTGCACGGGGACAAGATCGTCGTCTCTTCCGAATTCGCCGCCGACGGCTGGCTCGCCGCTTTCCGCACGGGCGACGGAGCGGACTTGTGGCGCACGGAGCGGAGGGTGAAGACGAGCTACTCCTCGCCCATCGTCGCGCGGGTCGCGGGCCGGGAGCAGATCCTGCTGAGCGGGGCGGCCAAGGTGAGCGGCTACGATCCCGCCGACGGGCGGCTGCTCTGGCAGGTTGATGGCTGCACCGCCGCCACCTGCGGGACGATGGTGTGGAACGAGGACACCGTCTTCGCGAGCGGCGGCTTCCCCAACAAGGAGACCGTCGCCGTGCGCCTCGACGGGACGCCGCGGGTGGCGTGGAAGAACGGCGACAAGTCCTACGAGCAGTCCCTGCTCTACCACGACGGGCACCTCTACTCCTTCAACGACGGGGGCATCGCCCACTGCTGGGACGCGGCCACGGGCGAGGAGAAATGGAAGATGCGCCTTGGCGGCCCGGTCAGCGCCTCGCCCGTCTTCGCTGGGGGGCGCATCTACGCGATGAACGAGCGGGGCATCACCCATGTTTTCGCGCCGAATCCGGGCCAGTTCACCAAGCTCGCGGAAAACACTCTCGGCGACGAAGGCTTCGCGACGCCCGTCTTCGTCGGCGGGCAGGTTTTCATTCGCACCGCGACGAATTCCGGCGGGCGGATGGAGTGGCTGTATTGTTTGGAGGAGAGGCTGTAGCTTCCAAGGCAGCGGTCTGCGCCGTTCCGCATTGTAGAGAAGTTCGTGAGAACTTCTCCCCTTCGAAGCAAAGGGACGTTCGTCGAAGTTCTCACGAACTTCGCTACATCGGCGGGCGGGAGCGTCGGGAGACTGAAATGTGCCCTTCTCCCTTTCCGATTGCCCATCGCCCCGCTTTGCCGTAAACGAAAGCAAATGCAGATCAACGCTTGGTTCCTCGCCATCGTCCTCGCCCTCGTCGTCCTCTGGAAGGTCGATCTGTTCGCGACCTTGCTGAACCTGAAATCCCTCGGCTCTGGGATTCCCGGGGAGTTCGGCGAGGTCGTCGACGAGGAGGCCTACGAGCGCTCCCAGGAATACACCCGCGCCAAGGCGGTTTTCGGGATCGGGCGGGGGGGCTTCTTTCTGCTGGTGCTCCTGGTCTTCTGGTGCCTCGGGGGTTTCGGCTGGCTCGACGGTCGCGTCCGCGACCTCGTCGGCAATGGCGGCCCTGTTCTCGCGGGTCTCGTCTATGTCGCCGCGCTTGTGCTCGGGCTCGGGTTGCTGCGGTTGCCCTTCGACTACTACGAGACCTTCGTCATCGAGGAGGGCTTCGGCTTCAACCGCGCTACTTTCGGGGTTTGGGTGGCGGATCTGGTCAAAGGCGCGGCCCTCGCCTTCGTCCTCGGCGCTCCTCTGCTCGCCGCTCTGATCTGGATTTTCCAGTCCGTGCCCCTTGCCTGGCTGTGGGGCTGGATTCTCGTCACCGTCCTCTCGCTGCTCCTCGCCTACGTCGCGCCGACTTGGATCTTGCCGCTCTTCAATCAATACGAGCCGCTCCCCGACGGCAGCCTGCGCCGCTCGATCGAGGAGATGGCGCGGAAATGCGACTACCCCCTCGCCGAGATCAGCGTGATGGACGGCTCGAAGCGCTCCGCCAAGTCGAACGCCTTCTTCACCGGCTTCGGGAAGCGCAAGCGCATCGCCCTCTTCGACACCCTCGTCGAAAAGCACACCGAGCCGGAGCTCGTCGCGGTGCTCGCGCACGAGATCGGCCATTTCAAAAAAGGGCACATCGTGAAATCGCTCGTCATCGGGACGCTCACCACGGGGGCGCTGTTCTTCCTCCTCGGGCAGATGATGAACAACCACGCCCTCTTCGACGCCTTCGGGGTGAAGGAGACCTCCGTCTACGTCAGCCTCGTCCTCTTCGTCATTCTCGTGTCGCCGATGAACGAAGTGCTCTCCGTCGCGGGCAACTGGCTCAGCCGGAAGCACGAGTTCGAGGCCGACGCCTACGCCGCGGAGGCCACCGGAGACCCCGCAGCCATGGCCGGAGCCCTGCGCAAGCTGAGCCGCGACAATCTCAGCAACCTCACCCCGCATCCCTTCTACGTCTTCCTCCACTACACCCACCCTCCCGTGGCCGAGCGCATCCGCGCGCTGGGGGCTCCTTGAGCGATGACCGCTGTTTGGGTGGTTTTGTCAGGCTTGGCCCTCCTCGTCGGAGGATGGCACCTCTTCGAGCATTTCTGGAACCGGCGGCTGTTCCGCTGCGATTCGCCGGAGGACTTCGTCGCGAACGTGCGGGCGAGGAAGGCGCTGGGGTTGTGGCGCGAGACGCCCGATCTGATCGTCCTCGACGTGCGGCCCGAATGGGGTTGGCGGGTGGCCCGGCTGCCGGGAGCGGTCAACGCCCCTTTCGCCATGGGCGGGGAGGGCTTCGAAGTCGCTTCGCTTGACGGCCTGTCCCGAGACCAGCCCGTTCTCGTCTATTGCGACGGAGGCTTCCGCAGCCGCCTCGCCCTCCCGGCCTTGCGCGAGGCGGGCTTCCGCCGCATCCATCACCTCCATCGCGGCATCCTCTCGTGGAAGGCAGCGGGAGGGGAGACGCGCGGCGGGGATGGGCGGGCCGATCCGGGTTCGTGACGGTGCCGCGTTGGTTCCGTCTGCGTTTTATCGTTCGATCACTGCCTCCATCGCATCGACCCGCCCCTTCGGCGTCGGGAAGCACACCGACACGAGGATCGTGACGAGTGCGCCGCAGGCGATGCGCCAAGGGAAGGCGAGGACGAGGGGAGCTTCGATCCCGACGGCTGTCTGCAAGTCGGCCCTGCTGAAGAAGACCACGGCGACGAAGCCGAGGATCATCGCGAGGACGTTGCCGACGTCGTTGCCGCGCCGTTTGAAGAAGATGCCGACGAGGAAGATGCCGAGGAGCGAGCCGAAGGTGAAGCCGAGGATGCCGAGGACGAGGGGGATGATCTGCGTCTCGGGATGGTAGGTGACGTAGTAGGAGGTGACCACGCCGACGGCGATGATGGCGATGGCGAAGCCGAGGGTGCTCCAGCGCAGCGCGGCGACGCGACGGGACTCGGGCATGTCCTCGGGGGCGCGGTAGAGGAGGAAGTCGCGGGCGAAGCTGGTGGCGAGGGCGTTGAGCGCGGTGCTGAGCGATCCCATCGCCGTGGCCATGATCCCGGCGACGACGAGTCCGCGCAGTCCGGCGGGCATCTGCGTGAGGATGAAGTGGGGGAAGACGTTCCGCGTTTCCAAAGTGCCGTCGGTGGCGCGGGGCAGGGTGGGGTCGGGATGGTGCAGGTAGAAGGCGTAGAGGAGTACGCCGATGAAGATGAAGGCGCTGACCACGGGCAGGTCGATGATGCCGCTCATGATCGTGGCGAGGGCGCTCTGGCGGCGGTTTTTCGCGGTCAGCATGCGCTGCACGGTATCTTGGTCGATGCCGTGTGTGGCCATGGTCAGGAAGGTGATGCCGATTACGGCGGTCCAGAGGGTGTAGTCGGCGGTGAGGACGTTGCGCAGCCAAGCGGCGAGTCCGGGCTCCGCAGGCTTGGCGAAGTCGAAGAAATAGGGCTTTTCCATCACCGCTTGGACCGAGGTCCAGCCTTCGGGGAGCTTGCCGAGGAGGAAGAAGATGGTGAAAGCCAGCGCGGCGACGAGGACGGAGACTTGGATGAAGTCGGTCCAGATCACCGCGCGGATGCCGCCGACCATGGTGTAGATCGCGGTCATCAGGCTGAGGATGGTGAGGGCCACGGCAAAGATGAGGAACTTCTGTTGTGGGATGACGGGTCCGTTCCAGAGTTCCCAGGCCAGCACCACGACGATGGCGGCGACGTAGAGGCGGGTGCCGATGGCGAGGACGCGGGTGATGGCGAAGGTGGCCGAGGCGAAGCGGCGTGTCGCCCCGCCGAAGCGTGTCTCAAGGTATTCGTAGAGCGAGATGACCCCGTGTCGGTAGAACAGGGGGATGAAGAGGAAGCTCACGATGATGCGAGCGATGATCGTGCCGATGGCGAACTGCGCGTAGGCCCAGTTGCGATGGGTGTAGCCCGACTCCGGCGCCCCGAGGAAAGTGGCCGCGCTGATTTCCGCCGCGAGGATGGAGGCGAGCACCGCCCACCACGCGATCTGCCGCTCGCCGAGGGTGTAGCCCTCGACGCTGTTGCTCTTCTTGCGCTGCGAAAGCCCGATTCCGACGATGATCGCGAAGTAGGCGAGGAGGACGACGGCATCGAGGGCGAACTTCATGGCGGGGGGAAGTCTGCGTTCGGACTCACGCGGTTTCGGGAAGACGGACGTAGGGGTCCTCTTTCAGGACGGCCTTTTTGGTGCCGCCGAGGAGTTTGATCCATTCCAGTAGACAACCGAGGAAGATGAGGGCGACGGCGATCAGGAAGAAGGACGTGACGGTGACGTTGACCATGGCGTTGAACTTCCGCGTGGTCCATTCCGCGATCTGGTCGGCGGTGCCTCCGGCGGCGATCTTCGCGTTGTAGGAGTCCACTTCGGCGAGGAAGCCGAGGGTGGGACTGGCGTCGAAGAGCTTGATATAGCCGGCGCTGAAGGTGACGGCCATGAGGAAGGCGAGCGGGATGAGGGTGACGGCGAGATAGCGCGTCTTGCCCATCTTGATCAGGATGGTGGTACCGAGGCAGAAGGCGATGACGGCGAGGAGCTGGTTGGCGATGCCGAAGAGCGGCCAGAGGGTGTTGATGCCGCCGAGGGGATCGACGACGCCCTGATAGAGGAAGTATCCCCAGGCGGCGACGAGGAGCGCGGAGGAGAAGGCGTTGGCGGGCCAGCTCCGGGTGTTGCCCAGCGGTTTCCAGACGCCGCCGAGGAAGTCCTGGAGGATGAAGCGGCCCACGCGGGTTCCGGCGTCGATCGTGGTCAGGATGAAGAGGGCCTCGAACATGATGGCGAAGTGGTACCAGAACTTCATGACCGACTCGCCGAAGAGCTTGGAGAACATGTGGGCCATGCCGACGGCGAAGGTGGGGGCACCCCCGACGCGGCCGAACATGGTGTGCTCGCCGATGTCCTCGGCCAGCTTGTCCATGCCGGCGACGGTGACGGGAAAGCCCGCGGCGGTGATCATCTCGGTCACGGCGGGTCCCTGCGACGGATCGCTCTGCACCACCTTGGCCGCGCCGGCGTTGATGGCGAAGTATTGGCCGGGCTCAAGGGCGCAGGCGGCGACGAGGGCCATCAGGGCGACCAGCATTTCGGTGACCATGGCTCCGTAGGCGACGCTGCGGATCGAGTCCTCGCGGTCGAGCAGCTTCGGCGTCGTGCCCGAGGAGATGAGGGCGTGGAAGCCGGAGACGGCCCCGCAGGCGATGGTGATGAAGACGAAGGGGAAGACCTTGCCGGCGAAGACGAGGCCGCCCCCGTCGGTGAACTGGGTGAACTTGGGCATCTGCAGATGCGGCGCGACGAAGACGACGGCGATGGCGAGGACGGCCACCGTGCCGATCTTCATGAAAGTGCTGAGGTAGTCGCGCGGCGCCAGCAGCATCCAGACGGGGAGCACCGAGGCGGCGAAGCCGTAGATCATGATGGACCAGGCGAGGTCCTTGCCATCGAGAAGGAAATACTTCGCGATGCCCCACTGCTCCAGGTAGCCTCCGGCGTAGACACTGCCGAGGAGGCCGACGATGCCGAAAATGGTGACGGCCCGCACGCTGGCTTTGAAGAGGGTGTGGGCCACGCCCATGATCAGGGCGAGGGGGATGGTCATGGCGATGGTGAAGAGGCCCCAGGGGCTTTCGGCCAGGGCTTTGACGACGACGAGCCCCAGCACGGCGAGGAGGATGGTCATGATGGCGAGGACGGAGACCATGGCGACGAGGCCGACGACGGGATTGACCTCCTCCTTGAGCATCTGGCCGACGGATTTGCCGCCGCGGCGGATGGAGGCGAACATGACGATGGCATCATGCACGCCGCCGCCGAGGGCCGCCCCGACGAGAATCCAGAGCATCCCCGGCAGGTAGCCGAACTGCGCCGCGAGGACGGGACCGACGAGCGGGCCGGGTCCGGCGATGGCGGCGAAGTGGTGGCCGAAGACGACCCATTTGTTGGTGGGGACGAAATCCTTGCCGTCGTTCTTCGTGTGGGCGGGCGTGGCGCGAGCCTTGTCGAGGACGAGGACCTTGGTGATCAGCCACTTGCTGTAGAAGCGGTAGGCCACCGCGAAAGTGCAGAGTCCCGCCACGACGAGCCAGAGGGCGTTGATCGTCTCCCCCTTGTGGAAGGCGGAGAATCCGACGGCGGTGGCGCCGAGCGCGGAGATGCCGAACCAGAGGAGGATGCGGAGGAGGCGTTTCATGGTCGCCGATCCTATTGCGCCTTTGCTTCGCGCTCAAGGCTGAAAACGGGCGGAAAGGCGGTCTTTTCGTGGCGTTCATCGCCTGATGCGAAGATTTCGGGGAGGAAAAAGCGGCGTTCTGGGCGAAGCTGGGGCCGTCCCGCACGCGATCCATGCCACCGTCCCTTCCCAGCCTCCGCAACGCGGCCCGCACCGACCAGATCGCGGTCCTCGCGGTCTTGGCCTTGGTCGTCCTCGGCTGCTTCTTCGTCCTGCGACCCTTCCTCTCGGCCATGCTCTGGGCGGTGATCCTCTCCTTTTCGAGCTGGCCCGCCTACCGTCGCCTACTCGGATGGACGCGGGGACGCCGCAATGTCGCGGCCTTCCTGATGACTCTTGGGATCACGGTCGTGCTCCTCGTCCCCTCGCTCGTCATCGTCCTGACTCTCGCCGGCAACGTGAAGGAGTTCGCCGCCGCCACGGTGGCGTGGTTCCGCCAGGGGCCGCCCGTCCCGCCGGAATGGATCGGTCGGATTCCCTGGGTGGGCAGCGAGATCGTGGAGGTGTGGAACGAGTATGCCGCCGACAGCAAGCAGCTCCTCCTCGCGATGGAGCAGTTCGTGGACCCGCTCAGCTCTTGGTTGTTGAAGGTCGGGAAAACCCTCGGCCAGGGAATTCTTGAGCTGTCTCTCAGCATCTTCCTCGCCTTTTTCTTTTTCCGCGACGGGGCCAAGCTCGGCGACCGCTCCCTCGCGGTGGCGAAGCGCCTCGCCGGGGAGCGGGGCGACCATCTCCTCCGCGATGTCGCCGGGGGCACCATCCGCGGCGTCGTCTACGGCATCCTCGGCACGGCCATTGCCCAGGGCCTGCTCGCCGGAATCGGTTTCTCCATCGCGGGCGTGCCCGCCGCCGTCCTCCTCGGCCTCATCACCTTCCTGATCTCCGTGATTCCGGGAGGGCCGCCCCTGATCTGGATTCCGGCCTCGATTTGGGTCTTCCAGCACGATTCCGTCGGCATGGGCGTCTTCATGCTTCTGTGGGGCCTGCTCGTGGTCAGCTCGGTTGACAATTTCATCCGTCCCCTCATCATCAGCCAAGGCAACAAGATGCCTTTCGTCCTCATTTTCATGGGTGTCGTCGGAGGCGGCCTCGCCTTCGGGCTGATCGGGATTTTTCTGGGGCCGACCTTGCTGGCGGTGAGCTACCGCCTCGGCGAGGAGTGGCTCGCTTATCGGAAGAAGCCGGCAGCGAAGGCGGAGGAGCCGCCGAGCGGTCCGGAGGACTCCCCGTCACCGGAAGCGGCGGGCTAGGCAGCGGCGCAATATATCTAGCGTTGGCTTGGTCGCTGCGCGTTCCGTCCACGGGACGCCCGGCTTCGTGCTTGGGCCGGGCACGGCAGCTTGGCTTGCGGCGTCCGTCGCGCCTTAACGGAATTGTTAATAATCCGTAATGTCCTAGTCATTTTCCGGCGTCATCTTGGCACCGCAAAGAAAACCCGAAGCCACCACCAGACCTTGGCTTGCCGCTCCGCCATCCACCCGGGCCGGAACTTGAAATCAAGGCAGCCAGTGTCCTGCTCGGCAAATCCGTCGATGAAATGGTTTCTCCACGTTTTCAAAGCATGCAATGGAAAAACCATAAGAAATGATTTCGGTCGTCGTTCCTGTTCTAGACCCATTGCCAAAATTTTCTGCCGAAAAGCGGAATTATGACTTGTACTAAATATTACATCAGTCATGGTGATGGATCGGACGTTATCACGATCTTCCCAATCCGGAGAACTGTTCCTTCGCGGAGTTGGAACGGGCGATGGATTGCGGTCCCGATCTCAAGAGTTTCCGGCGGCTCAATGCGATGCATTTGCTCATGATCGGAACTCCCTATGAACTGGTCGTTCGCAACAGTCGCGTCAGTGAAAGAACGGTTCGTTTGTGGGTTTCGCGATTCAACGAATACGGCATCGACGGGGTGATCCATCGCTAGCCGGACAGACGCATTGGACGGCACGCAAGCTTTGCGGCTGGCTCAACGAAAACCTTGACGCAGGGTTCTCCTACCGCACCGTCGTGCGCTATCTCCACGAACACGGCTACAAGCGCAAGATTCCCCGTCCCATGCCGGAGCCACCCGATCGGGATGCGTGGGAAGACCGGCGCGATGCCTTTGTGGGTGAACTTCTCCGGCTCCTCGAGGACGACGGATGCGAAGTGTTTTTTGGAGACGAAGCAGGCTTTGAAGGAGATCCGCGATCGCGTCAAAAATGGGTGAAGCGAGGAACGCGACCGACGGTGGGATATTATGGCGGACATATCCGGCAGAATGTGGTCGGGGCGGTCAACCCCCGGGACGGACAATTGGTGAGCCTGATTGTGTCGCACAACGACACGGAGGTCTTCCAGGCATTCCTCGATACCATGGCCGAGGAAGTTCCCGACGGCGGCAAACCGATCTGGCTGGTTCTCGACAACGCCAGCTGGCATCATTCCAAATCGCTGAACTGGTACCACATCAAACCTCTTTACCTGCCGCCCTACAGTCCCGACCTCAATCCGATCGAAAGGCTCTGGCAGCACCTAAAAAGTCATTACCTGGCAGGCTTCATCACAAAACGTTCGGATGAACTGGCGGACAAACTCGAAGCGTCCATCAAACAACTTCTTTCCACACCGAAAACGATCCGATCGGTGTGTCGAACCCACTCTGAATAACGGCAGAAAATTTTGGCAAACGGTCTAACTCCGGGGCCAGCGGATGACGAACGGGCCAGCGGATGACGAACCGGGTGCCTTTTCCCTCCTCGCTGGACACGGAGACTTTGGCATGATGGAGGTCGGCGATGGTTTTGACGATGGCGAGGCCGAGTCCCGTCTGCGCCGTGGTGCCGTCGTCATGGGTTCTGGCGGTGTCGATACGGTAGAAGCGGTCGAAGAGGTGCGGCAGATGCGCCTCGGCGATGCCTTCGCCAGTATCTTCGACGACGAGCGCGTTGGCTGCGCCGGAGCCTCCCTCCGCAGGGCCGAAGGAGATGTCGATGCGTCCGCCTTCCGGGGTATGGCGGATGGCGTTGCTGACGAGATTGGTGAGGGCTTGGCGGAAGAGCATGCGGTCGGCGGTGAGCGTTCCGCTTGCCTGAACGCGCAAGGCCACCCCCTTGTCGGCGGCAAGCCCCGCGTGGTAGTCGATGATCTCCTGGATGGCTTCGTCGACGGGGAAGGTGGAGAAAGTCAGGGCGCTTTTCCGGTGGTCGGCCCGTGAGATGAAGAGCAGGCCGTCGGCGAGCTCCCGCAGGCGCTCGCATTCCTCCAGAGTGCTCTCCAGGGCGGCGCGGTATTCCTCCGGCGTGCGCTCACGCTGCAAGGCCAGCGACGCGAGGTTGAACAGGTTGTTGAGCGGGCTTCGGATCTCGTGGGCTGCGTCGTCGGAGAACTGCCGCAATTGCTGGAACGCATGGCTCAGCCGATGGCGGAGGTCGGTGAAGGCCGAGGCGAGCGCCGCCAGTTCCCGGGGCCATCTCTGGGCGGACTCGGGCGGGATGGCGTCGTCGCTCCCGGTGGATTGAAGGACCTTCGCCGTGGTCGATTCGATGTGCCGGGTGATGCGGTGGAGCGGGGCCGGCCCGCGCCGGACGATGATCCAGCCGAGTGCGGCGATGAGCATCGTGCCGCCAAGGACGGCCGCTCCAATTTTGATGCGGAAGACTTGCTCGAAATGCTGTTCCGGTTTGGCATCGATGGTGTAGTAGTAGATGATCGGGGCCGTGTTCCCCGGTCGAGGGACCAGCGCCGAGGTGATGTAGACGGGGTGCCGTTCGCCGTTGGTGGCGGTGGCGACCGCGCCTCCTCCACCGAGGCGTCCACGGGCGGGGGAAATGCCGACAGCGGGGGACTGGCGGTGCGGAATCCCGGAGTCTCGGCGAGCCAGTCGCCGGTGTCCGCCTCGACGAGGGCGCCGTAGCTTTTCTCGTTCTTGTCGGCACCCGTGGTGAGGTGCAGCAGCTCCTTGACCTCGTGGAAGGTCGTGGTGTCGGCGGCCACGGCCTTGCGGACGGCGGCGAGATGGTCCACCAGCAGCTCCTCGTGCTCGTGGACGAGGCCCCGGTGCATCGCATGGTCGAGGTAGCACCCGGCGATGGACAGGGTCAGGAACGCGACGGCGGTGATGGCGAGGAGAAGGCGGGTGCCGAGCGCCATGCTGCTTCCGGTGCTCATGGACGGAACTCCAGGGTGACGCCCAAGCCCCGGATGGTATGGATCAACCTCGTCTCGCCGACTCCGTCCAGCTTCTTTCTCAGGCGTCCGATGGCGACATCGACCGCGTTGGAGTCGGTGGAGAAATTCATGTCCCACACCTGCTCGGCGAGCGTGGTGCGGGACAGCACCTGCCCGCTGCGACGGGCGAGATAGGCGAGTAGCTGGAACTCCTTGGCGGTGAGGTCGAGCGGCTTTCCGCCGCGCCGGGCCTTCATGCGGGTCAGGTCGATCTCCAGATCGTGGATGGCGATGACGCCGCTGCCGTCGGGATGGAATCCCACCTCCGACTCCGGGGGGCTCTGGCGTCGCAGGATGTTGCGGACGCGGGCGAGGAACTCGGACCACGCGAAGGGCTTGACCAGATAGTCTTCGGCCCCGAGTTCAAGACCCTTTACCCGGTCGGGCACGCTGTCGCGGGCGGTGAGGAAGAGCACGGGCGTCCTGATGCCCCGCGCCCGCAGCTCGGCGATGGTCCTCCATCCGTCCCAGCCGGGCATCATGATGTCGAGCACGATCAGGTCGTAGGCCCGGTCCTCCGCCGACTCCACGCCGAGGAGGCCGTGGGCGACGGCGTCGGCGACGAAGCCCTCCTCGCGCAGCCCCTTCGAGAGCAGCTCGCGGGTCTTGGGATCGTCTTCGACAAGGGGGATTCGCATGGTTGGGAAACTGTCCGCTATTCTCCGATCATGTCAGGAGGAATGTCCGCCAGGAAGGTCCGGTAGGGACGCCTCGCCGAGGCGTCCGCCGATGCAAGGAGGACGCCCGACCGACGCGGACGCCCCGGCGGTGCGTCCCTACCATGCTTTGCGTCGCCGCTCCTTGTTCTATCGAAAGCATGCCATGTTCAGATTCGCGCTACGAGGCGCTCCTCCCACCCCGCCGCCAGCCGAAGAGGGCGGGCAGGAAGAGCAGGTTCATCAGGGTGCTGGTGGCGAGGCCTCCGAGGATGACGATGGCCATCGGTGCTCGATCTTGTGGCCGGGCACGTCGCCTTCCCACACGATGGGCACGAGGGCGAGCCCGGCGCAGGCGGCGGTCATGAGGATGGGGGAGAGGCGCTCCAGGGCGCCCCGGAGGATCAGCTCCGGGCCGAAGTCCATGCCCTCGTGCTCCATGAGGTGCTGGTAGTGGCTGATGAGCATGATCCCGTTCCGCGCGGCGATGCCGAGCACGGTGACGAAGCCCACGAGCGAGCCCAGCGAGATGACGCCGCCCCATTGCCACGCGGCGAGCAGCCCGCCGATGAGCGAGAAGCTGAGGCTGAGCATGACGAGCGCGGTGTGGCGAACTTTCTGGAAATCCGCCTGCAGCAAGGCCATGATGCCGAGCAGCGACGCGGCGCTGAGCCAGAGAATCTGCCGGGAGCTTTTCTGCCGGGCCGTGTGCTCGCTGAGAAACTCGATATGGTAGCCCGCCGGGAAGTCGAGGGCCGCGACCCGCTGCTGGATGTCCCGCACCACGGAGCCGAGGTCGCGGCCTTCGGCGTCGCAGGTGATGTCGAGGCGGCGCGAGGCGCCCTCGCGCTTGATCTCGTTCTGGGCGGGGGAGATGCCGACGTCCGCCACGTTGGCGAGGCGCACGGGCACGCCGGCGGGAGTGTCGATCAGCAGCTCCTTGAGCGCGGCGAGGTCGGTGCGGACCTCGGGGACGCTCCAGACGGCCACGTCGTGGATGCGCTGCTCCTGGTAGATCTCGCCGACTTTCCGCCCCTTGATCATGGTGGTGACGGCCTGGCGGATGGAGGCCTCGTCGAGGCCGTGGAAGGCGGCCCGCTCGTTGTGGATGCGCAGGTCGATCTGCGGCACGAGCATCTGCGCCTCCACCTTCAGCGACTTGACGCCGGGCACGTCCGCGATGGCGTCGCCGATGCGGCTGCCCTCGCTGCGCAGGGTGGCGAGATCGGGACCGAACAGGCGCACCACGATGCTGGCCCCCGCGCCCGAGAGCACCTCCTTGACCCGCTCGCGCAGGTAGGTCTGCACGTCGCGGTAGAGCCCCGGATAGCCGTCCACGATCTCCTGGATTTTTGCCAGCGAGGTGTGGTAGTCCACCTCGGGATCGAGCGAGACCCACAGCTCGGTGAAGTTCGGCCCCACGACTTCGTCGCCCAGCTCCGCGCGGGTGATGTGGGCGCCGAAGTTGCGGACGCCCTCCACGGAGCGCAGCTCGCGGCTGGCGGCGATGGTGATGCGAGTCATGGCCTCCAGCGAGGTGCCGGGCTTCTCCACCCAGTGCATGAGGAAATCGCGCTCTTGGAAATTGGGCAGGAACTCCTGCCCCAGCCGGGTGGAGAGCCAGCCCGTCCCGGCCAGCATGGCGAGGCTGGCGGCGAGAATGGTGCGGGGCCGCGCGGCGAACCACGGCAGGACGCGGGCGTAGAGCCGCTTGAGTACGCGGAGGAGAGGCCCGTCTCGGTGCTCACGCGGCGTCTTGCGCAGCATCATGCAGCTCAGCGCCGGAGTGACCGTGAGCGCCACGACCAGCGACGCGAGGATGGAAAGGACGTAGGCGAGCGCCAGCGGGCGGAAGAAGCTGCCCGCCAGCCCGTCGAGGAAGAACACCGGCAGCATGACCAGCGCCACGATGAAGCTGGCATAGACCACCGCGCTGCGAACCTCCAGCGAGGCGGAGAGGATGACGGAGAGGAAGGACTCGTCCTCCCGGCGCGAGCGCAGGCGGCGCAGGATGTTCTCCACGTCGATGATGGCGTCGTCCACCACCTCGCCGAGGGCGATGGCTTCCTTGGCATGGAAAGATGGGGAATCCGGACGCATGGAGATCGCTTCTACGAGCGCGTCCAAGCTTGGGTCTGATTCCGACCCGAAGATGACAGAAGGTTAACGATTCTGTTAATCTGGAAGGGCTGGGGAGGCGTGGCGGGGAGGTTAAAGGGGGCACTTCCGCTTTTCTATTCCGCATGATGGGCGATCATGGAGACATGGTTCCCTACGCTGAACTGGAGTCGTTCTTCTCCGGCCTCGTCGCCACGGCGCAGTCGCGCGGCATCACCTGCGCGATCACCAGCGGCATGGCTTGCGTGCATTTCGGCGTCGCCGCGACGACGAAGGACTGCGACGTGCTCTGCGATGCGGCGAAGTCGGACGACTTCCGCGCCCTCATCGCCGGAACCCTGCTGCGCGGCCTGTCGCCGAACTACCGCGGACACCTCTCCCCGCCCCTCGACGCCCGCTGGATGCGTGGAGGGTGGACTTCGCACTTCACTTGGAGGACGAAGCCCGAGGAGACCTGTTTGGACATCTTCGGCATCGCGCCGCGAGGGAGTTCGCCGTGGGACCGGCAATTGCACGGCATCTACGCCTGCCCCAACGTGGTGGCGGAGATGAAGCGAACCAACCGCGAAAAGGATTGGCCCTTCGCCACGGCCCTCGGCGGCCAGATGCTGGAAGAAGGGGATCTGGAAGGCTGGTTGCATCTCCACGACGCGGATATTCTGCGCCGCTTCATGAAACACCCGGCTCCGACGGAGCGTCTCATGGGCTTGCGTCCCTTGCTCGGGCTGGCTCCGTTCACCGACACACTCCGGGTGAAGCGCCTGCTGCTCGCCGAACGTGCCTTCTGGAGCGAACTGGACGAATTGCGCATCCGCATCTACCAGAAGCATTTGCGTCCCTACGTGAGCGCCGTGCGCAGGGCTTCGTCCGGACGGCGCGATCTGGAAGTCGCCGAATCCCACGCGCTACGGCTCGAATGCGCACTGGAACACCTGCCCTTCCATCCGCTCCGGGACTATGGATTGGAACAAATGGTGGCGGAAGCCAAGGCAAATGTGGGCGTGACGGTTGGCGCCGACGTGGTAGAATGGTTGCCAGCAGCCGAATACAACTTCGACGGACTATGAACCAAGCCGGACAGAGCGAAACCCGAGTGACCTTGACTGCGGCGCAACGACGTCGTTGTCGCAGGATCATGCGCGACTTCCACGTCCGCGCCTTCGGCGAAGAGCTGGCCCGGATCAATTTCCTGCCGGAGAAGCGGCGAAAACAAGCGGTGGCGGAGATGATCGACCACGCCCGGAGCAAAGGGGTCAAGCTCACGCGTCCCGCCTTGGGGGTGACTCCGTGAACGCCGGGCGCAGCCCGCTCAACTCCGCCCTCACTCCCCCTTCGCCTCGCGTTCGCTCGCCTCGCGCAGAATCTCGGCGGCTTGCTCGACCTCCTGCGTCGGCAGGGGCAGGCGCGCCGTGCGGAAGAACAGCCGGAAGGGGGCGAGCACCGCCCAGACGACCACGCCGAGGGTCAGGTCGTAGAGCCGCACGGGCCACATCAGCGCGGCGTTGACCGGCTTCATCACCGCTTGGACGGCGGCGCTCTTCGAGAACCAGATGGTCAGGGCGATGATCGCGACGATGCCCGCGAACTTCTGGTAGGTCTTGATGTCGTAGTGGAAGCTCAGTTCGGTGACGAGGAGCAGGCCGACGAAACCGATGAGGAGGAAGGCGGTGTGCTCCAGCACGGGGAATTTCTCGATGAGGCGGATGCAGTGGCCCGCGATGAAGCGCAGCGCGAGGATGCCGATGAAGACGCCGGTGCAGACCACCCACATCTCGTCGCTGAGGGCGACGGCAGCGACGACGTTGTCCACGCCGAGGCTCAGGTCCATCAGTTCGATGGAGGCGACCGTGGCCCAGAAGCCCCGCTGCGCCACTTTCCCGACGGCGGCGACGGCCTCTCCGTTCGCGCGGGCCTCGTCCGCGGCGGCGGCTTCCGCCTCGGCTTTATTTCGCCTGTGGCGCTCCGCGAAATGGTGCGCCATCAGGTGGATGAGGTAGAGCGCGCCGAGCAGCTTCAACCAAGGGTTCTCGATGATGAACTGGGCCAGCAGCAGGGCGAGCCCCCGGAAGAAGTAAGCCCCGAGGATGCCGACGCGGAGGGCCCAGTATTTCTGCTTCCCGGGCAGGTGCGAGGCCATCGCGGCGATGGCGAGGGCGTTGTCCACGGAGAGAAGCCCCTCGATGATGATCAGCGAGAGGATCACGGGCAGGGCTTCGAGAATGACGGTGCGGATTTCCGGGGAGAGGAGTTCGGCAAGCATGCGGGGGTGGATGGGGGAGGATGCCCCTGATGGAGGCACCGCGCAAGCGTGGGTTTCCGGGCGTCGGGTTTGGCCTGCGGCGACCGCTGGTTGTCGCTAATTGGATTGACTCCGCCTTCCCGCCGACCGCCAGCGTTTGGAAGGCGACAGATCCGGTTTGAATATCTTGAGGAACCTCTCCTCGGCCGCGATGTCGCCGATGAGGAAGATGCGGCCGGCGGGGGGCAGGCGGTAGTCGGGCGGGGGGTTGTCGACGCGTTCGCCGCCCGCCTCCACCGCGATGATGCTGCATCCGGTCTGGGCGCGGACGTCGAGTTCCGAGAGGAGCCGCCCCGCCATCGATGGCGGGATGGTCGCGGGAAAGATGTTTACCCCCTCGGCGAGGAGGAGGTGGTCGGACCCACGCAGGACGTTGAGCACGGTGTTCGACCCCATCGAGGCGTAGGAGAGCACGAGGTCGGCGCCGGCGCGGAGGAGGGTAGGGACGTTCCGGTCGAGGGTGGAGCGGGCGAGGATGTGGAAGGTGCTGCGGAGGCGGCGGAAGAAGATGGTGAGGGCCACGTTGGTGTCGTCGTCGTGCGTGGTGATGATGAGCGAGGTGGCCTCGCGGGCCGACGCCAGCTTGAGCACGTCCATCTGCGTCGCGTCCCCGACGATCGCCTCGGGGATGCCGCGGACCCGTTCGGGATTGCGCTCGATGATGGAGATGCAGCAGGCGTCGCGCTCCTTCAAGGCGCGGTAGGTGGCGCGCCCGACACGGCCCCCGCCGATGACGAGCACGCGGGGTTTCGTCTCCGCATTGGTCGTGAAGGTGGTGTTGAAGGAGTCCAACTGCTGCTTCGTCCCGGCGAGGACGAACAGGGTGTGCTCGGTGATGGCGAGGTCGGGGCTGGCGAACTCGAGGCGGCCGTGGTTCCAGATGCCGATGACGTTCACTCCGGTCTTGGAGCGGATCTGGCTGTGCCGCAGGGTCTGGCCGACGAGGGCGGTGCCGGCGGCGGCGGCTTCCGCGATGTGGAGCCCCCCGAGCTTTCCGATGACATGGGCGTCGGAATCCCGGAGGCTGATGCGGCGGGCGAGGGCTTGCCCCATCATTTTCTCAAGCCGCAGGACGAGGGTGGCTCCGGCGAGCTCCAGCACGTCCTGGGAGGCGTCGGAATCCGCCGAGGCGACGATGGGGAGGCGTGGAGCCAGTTCGCGGGCGGTGAAGGTCACGTTCGCGTTCACCATGTCCCCCCGGGTCGAGACGAGCATCGCGGCTCGGTCGATTCGCATCTTCCGGTAGGTGTCCGGGTCGTCCAGATCCCCGACGGCCGATTTGACCCCGCGCTCGTCCAGCGCGAGCGCCTCCGCCGGGGTCGGGCAGAGCACGATGTAGGGGTGGCCGTAGTTCTCCAGCATGGGGATCAGCGCAGAGGCGACGGCGTCGTAGTTCGTGAGGATGACGTGCTGCCGCCAACTGGAGGGCAGTTCGCGAGGAGCCCGGGCTGCCGCCTGCGCCCGCATCCACGGAGCGTAGAAGAACTGGATGAAGGTGAAGGGCAGCAGCACGAGCAGGTAGATGACGCCGGTGACGAGCACGACGATGGAGAACAGCCGGCCGAGGTCGCTCTGGAAGGTGATGTCGCCGAAGCCCAGGGTCGACATGACCGTCAGCGTCCAGTAGACCCCGGTGATCCACGAATGCTCCTGGCCCTCCCGGATCATGAGGAGGTGGAACAGCACGCTGAAGAGGACGACCAGTCCGAGGAGGACGGCCAGCAGGCGCAGCAGCGACTTCAGATTGGTGCGGCTGGCGCGATCCTGGAGAATGGCGGTGACGACGGAGACCAAGCCTTTCATTCGCCGCCACGATGCGGCGGGATCGGGCTTTCCGCAAACGGGGAGAGAGGGGGGCTGTCGTCGTCGGATCGCCCCTTTTCCGCATTCCGGGATTCGGACTTCGGATTTCGAGCTTTGGATTTCACCTTGCGCCCCGCCCGATCCGGCCTTTCATCTCGCCACCTATGAGCCAAACCTACCAGATCGCGGTGCTGCCCGGAGACGGCATCGGTCCCGAAGTGATGTCCGAAGCCCGCAAGGTCCTCGGGAAAGTCTCCGAGCGTTTCGGCCTCCGCTTCGAGACGGAGGAGCGCCTCGTCGGCGGGGCCGCCCTCGACGCCACCGGCCATCCCCTGCCCGAGGACACGGTGAAAGCCTGCGAGGCGGCCGACGCCATCCTCTTCGGCTCCGTCGGCGGTCCGAAATGGGAGACTCTGCCGCCGGACCTCCAGCCCGAGCGCGGCGCTTTGTTGCCCCTGCGCAAGCACTTCGGCCTTTTCGCGAACCTGCGTCCCGCCGTCTGCTTCCCCGCCTTGACCCACGCCTCCCCGGTGAAGGAGGACCGCATCGCCGGCGGCTTCGACGTGCTCTGCGTGCGCGAATTGACCGGCGGCCTCTACTTCGGCCAGCCCAAGAGCATCGAGACCCGCGACGGCGAGGAGGTCGCGATCGACACGATGGTCTACAAGAAAAGCGAGATCGAGCGCATCGCCCGCGTCGCCTTCGCGGCGGCGGAGAAGCGCGGGGGCCGACTCTGCTCCATCGACAAGGCCAACGTTTTGCAAAACGGCCTCCTCTGGCGGCGCACCGTCGAGGAGGTGGCGAAGGAGTTCCCCGGCGTCTCGCTCAGCCACCTCTACGTGGACAACGCCGCGATGCAGCTCGTGGCGCGTCCCCGCGACTTCGATGTCGTCCTCGCGGAGAACCTCTTCGGCGACATCCTCAGCGACGAGATGGCCATGATCGCCGGCTCCCTCGGGATGCTCGCCAGCGCCAGCCTCGGCGAGAGCAAGGGCGACGGCCTCTACTTCGGTCTCTACGAGCCCAGCGGCGGCACCGCCCCCGACATCGCGGGCAAGGGGATCGCCAACCCCATCGCCCAGATCCTCTCCGTGGCCTTGATGCTGCGTTTCTCCTTCGGCGAGCACGAGGCCGCCGAGGCCATCGACGCGGCGGTGAAGGCCGTGATCGACGAGGGCTACCGCACCGGCGACATTTTCACCGGCGGCGAGGGTCAGCGAAAGGTCGGGACCGCCGAGATGGGGGATGCGATTGTGGCGAGGGTGTAGAGAAGCTCGTGAGAGCTTCTCCTCGGTCGGCGTGCCAATGGACGTTCGTCGAAGTTCTCACGAACTTCGCTACGGCTCTGCTTGAAGGCATGGTAGAGAAGTTCGTGAGAACTTCTCTTGGCCGGTGTTTCAAACGTCGCTACGGAGTTCCGTCTGCCCTCGCCTCCCCGATCCGGGCATGGATTTCCCGGATCGACTCCGCCACGCGGCGGCTCTCGCGGTAGGGCGATGAACCGTATTCGAGGAGCTGGTTGTCGTCGGTCACGGGAACCGACTCTGCTACGAAACGGCGCAGGCCCTCCGCGTCGAGCGCGACCTGCCCTTTCGCCTCGGTGGCCGTGAGGCTCCGCCGCCCCGATTCGGAGGGGCGGGCGTATCCGGGCCATTCCTCCCGGAAGCTCCCCGCCGCTTCCCCCTCCAGCGGCTTGCGTCCGACGAGGATGCCTTGGTCGGGCAATCCCGAGGCGCTGAGGCTGCCGGGGTCCATCCAGAGGATCGTGTCGGGAAAGGCCTCCACAAAAGACGCGGCGACGGACTTGGCCTGCTCCGGTGTCATCAGGTGCAGCGGGAACCACTGCGCAAGGAGGCCGCCGGGACGGAGCCGCGAGTGGACGAGATGGTAGAACTCCGTGGAATACAGCGCGTTCGACCCGCTAAAAAAGGGAGGCATGGGTTCGAGCGTGACGACGTCGTAGTCCTGCTCCGTCCGGCGCAGCCAAGCTCGTCCGTCCATCACGACTTTCCGCACCCGGGGATCGTCGAGCACCCTGTGGTTCGACTCGAAATGCCGCCCCAGTTCGAAGACGGCCGCGTTCAGATCGGCGAGGTCGAGGCGTTGCGGCCCTTCGTCGCGGACCGAGTGGGCGGTCTGCCCCGTGCCGAAGCAGATCACCAGCGCGTCGTGCGGATTGGGATGCAGCAGCATGGGGAGGCGGCCGATCGACTCCATGTAGCGGAAGCGCGGATCGGACGCTCCGGTCGATCCGCTCGATTCGGCGGTGGTGGCGAAGCCGTTGATGAACAAAGCCTTTCCCCCCTCGTAACCGACCACCGAGATCGTCGCGTCGGGGCCGTGCCGTCTCTCGATCAGCTCGATCTGTCCCGAAAAGGAGCGTCCCGCCCCCGGCACCCGCCGCCATTCGCCGCGTTCGAACCAGACCGCCGCCGCTAAGGCGAGCACAAAGCCGGTGGCCGCATAGATTCCGACGGCTCGGGATCCGGCGGCGATCCACGCGCCGAGGGCGAGCAAGGCCCCGGCCACCCACGAGGCGGCGGCGGGGCCGATCCATTCGAGGAGGAGCCAGGCGGCGGCGTTCGCCCCCACGACCGCGCCGAGGGTGTTAACCGCGTAGAGCACGGCCCAGTCCCGGGGGCGGCGGACCTCGTCGAGCAGGGTCGGGAGCGAGAGGCCGATCAAGGCCACGGGAGGCCCGATCACCGCCAGACCGGCGAGCGTCCGGCTGAGCTGCCGCCACGCCCCCTTCGCTTGGAAGGCGTCCACCAGATCGAAGCGACCCAGCAACGGCGTCGCGAGGACCACCAGCGCCGCCGCGCCCGCGAAGGCCAGCGAGATCGTCCATCCTTTCCGCCGCCACACCGGAGCCGCCGCCGCGCCGAGGGCCAAGGCGACGAGAAAGCAGAACAGCATGACCGCGAGGCTGTCGGAAGTGCTGAACCAAGCCGAGCGCAGCGAGCGGAACCACGAGACCTCGAGGATGAACGCCGCGCCGCCCGAGAGGAAGGCCAGGGCCAAGGCGTGCCGGGTCCGCGTCGGGGGCGCGTCGGACGGATCGTCCACTGCGGTCGTCTTGCGCCTTCCCAGCAGCAGGCAGGCGAGGGCGAGGGAAAGGTGCATCGCGACCAGCGCCGCCGTCGTGCCGCGCAGGCCCAGATTCGGGATCAGGGCGAAGGCCGCCAGCAGCACGCCCGCCGCCGCGCCCGCCGTGTTGCAGGCGTAGAGGCGCGAGAGCGGGCGGTCGAGCGACCGCGCGATCAGCCCCATCGCCGGCACCGTCGCGCCCATGGCGAGGCAGGCCGGTCCGATCGAAGCGGAGAGGGCGAGCAGGGTGAACGGCGTCGCCGCGAGTGGCCAGCGGCGGTGGATCGCGCCGTCGAGCTGCATGATCCCGTCCTCCGCGAGGCCGGGGATCAGGGCGCAGAGGCCGATGGCCAGTTCCAGCGCCCCGTAGAGCAGGATCGGGTCGAAGGTCTTCCCGCCCCGCAGGAGCCGGGCGCAGAGGATCGCCCCGGCCGTCATCCCCGCCATCGCCGTGGCCACGGTCAGGGCGACGCCGCGGGCCGAGGCCCCGAGCGCCAGCCCGAGATGGTGCGACCAGACGAGTTGCCAGCCAAGCGCCGCCGCGCCGCCGAGGAGGAGGATGAAACGCATCGCGGGGATTATCGGTCGGGACGGGGGCGATTGGGTAGGGAAATTCGCGAAAATTGATGATCGACGATCCGTCCCCGGAAGCATTCTCCACCAGTCCGGATTCGCGGCCATTCGCGAAGATTTGCGGTCATTCGCGTCTGAAAAAAGGGGGAACGCGAATCTCCGCGAATGAAACGCGAATGCTCGCGAATGGGGGAAGAAGGTTTTGCAATTGTCACCTTTCCCCTTTTACTTTCCCACCTTTCACGCGCCCGCAGGGCGCCTCCTCCATGACCTACGCCCGCCGCCTCCAGCAACGCATCGCCGACATCGGCAGCGCTCTTTGCGTCGGGATCGACCCGCGCCTCGACCGTCACGATTCGGTCGCGGCCCTCGGGAGCTTCTGCGAACGGGTCATCGGCGAGACCGCCGGGTTCGCCGCCGCTTTCAAGCCGAACCTCGCCTACTTCGAGGCCCTCGGGGTTCCCGGATACCAGCTCGTGGAAGACCTCATCGCGAAGATGAAGGCCACCGGCGCGCCCGTGATCCTCGACGCGAAGCGCGGCGACATCGGCACCACCCAGGAGCACTACGCCAAGGCCTATTTCGAGAACTGGGACGTCGATGCCGTGACCCTCAGCCCCTACATGGGCTACGACTCGGTCGAGCCTTTCCTGCAATCTCCCGGCAAGGGCGTCTACCTCCTCGCCGTGACCTCGAATCCCGGTGCGGTCGACTTGGAACTGCGCGATCTCGCCGACGGACGCCGCGTCTTCGAACTCGTCGGCGAACTCGCCGCCCGCGCCGCCGCGACCCCGGCGGGGGAGGGGAGTGCCGGCCTCGTCCTCGGTCTCACCAACGCCTCCGGTGACATCCTCGACCGCCTTCCCGACGTGCCCCTGCTCATCCCCGGACTCGGCGCCCAAGGCGGCGACCTCGAGGCCCTGCGCGGGGCAAAGCGCAGCGCCCCCTCCGTCGTCAACGTCTCCCGCGGCATTCTCTACGCCGACGAGCACCTCTCCTTCGCCGAAAAAGCCCGAGATTATGCGCACCGAATTGCCCAAGTCACCTGAGGAAACCATCGCCCTGCTTAAGGACTACGGAGCGGTCGAGGAGGGTCACTTCATCCTCGCCAGCGGGAAGCATTCCGCCTACTACGTGAAGAAAGGCAAGCTTGTGCAGCATCCCTGGGAGCTCCAGCGCATGATCGAGCAGGTCGTGCCCGAGATCGAGGCGCTCGGCGTCGTCGACGTGGTCCTCAGCCCCGCCATGGGCGGCGTGCCCGTGGGACAGCAGGTCGGGCTCGCCCTCCACGCCCGCACGATCTACGCCGAGCGCAACGCCGCGACCAACCAGCTCGAGCTGAAGCGCGGCTTCGAGATCCGTCCCGGCGAGCGGCTCCTTCTCGTCGAGGACGTCATTACCACCGGCGGCACCTTGCTGGAACTGACCGATTTCATCGAATCGCAGGGCGGGACCGTCGCCGGCGTCTTCGTCGTGGTGAACCGCTCCGGAAAAAAGACCGTGGGCGACTACCCCGTCGTCTCCTGCATGGAGATCGAATTCCCCGTCTACGAAGCCGACGCCGTACCCGCCGAACTCGCCGTGATCCCGGCGGTGCGCCCGGGCACGAAACGGGTGGAGCAGGGGTGAAACTTGGTCGAGATTTCGCATTTCCGGCAGGGTGCGATTTTTTTTCCTTTACACTTTTCGCGAAATGCATCAAAAACGGACCCTGCCAGAAATCTGAACGACAAACCACCCCGCTGATGTCCCCTAACATGTCCTCCACCGGCACCCGTCCCCTGCTCCTCCTCGCCTTCGGCGTCCTCGCGATCCTCTCCCTTTCCACCCCCGACCTGTGGGCGCAGGACGCCGCCCCGGCCGCCGCCGCCGCGGAAGGCGGCGAGGCTGCCAAGGCACCGACCTCCCTCATGGACATGATCATCGGCGGCGGGTGGTTCATGGTCCCGATCGGCCTTTTGTCCCTCTGGATGATCACGCTCTCGGTGTTCCTCACCCTCCAGCTCGGCAAGGGTAAGTTCGTCCCCGCCGGGCTGAAGCGGGAGATCCTGGACCTGATGTCCGAGGTGAAGGTGCGCAGCACCATCGACGTGGCCTCCCAGAACAGCTCCTTCCTCGGTCGCCTCGCCACGCACGCCTACGTCCAGGTCGACGCCACCGATCCCGAGACCCTCGGTCGCGCCAAGGTCGAGGACGCGATGTCGGACTTCGTCACCAAGGAGGGCCTCGGCATGAACATCCTCATCGGCTACCTCTCGGTCATCGCGCAGACTTCGACGATGCTCGGCCTTTTCGGCACCGTCGCGGGGATGGTGCTCGCCTTCGACTCGATGGGGCTCAGCGGCGGTTCGGACCCCGGCGCCCTCGCCGGGAACATCTCCTTGGCGCTGATCACCACGGCGGGCGGCCTCGTCGTCGCCATCCCTGCCCTCCTGGTCTACTACACCTTTAAAAACCGCCACAACAGGCTCGTCAGCGAGGCCCAGAACGTGGTGATCGAGGGCTTGGAGGCAGCCGTGGTCACGGTCAACGCCGACCAGGCCCTTTCCAAGGTCCCCGAGGGCATCGCCGAAGTCTGAGCCGTCTCGTACCCCTCGTTCTCCCATGGCCGCAAGCCGCAAGAAACAGGCCGCCTCCGACATGGAGGAGTCCGTGCCGTTGGACATGTCGCCGATGATCGACTTGACCTTCCTCCTGCTCGTCTTCTTCATGGTCGCCTCGCACCTCATCACCGTGCAGATCGACCGGAGGGTCAACGCGCCGATCGCGAAGAACTCGCAGGTGGCGAAAGACGCCTCCGGTCGTGTCGTCGTCAACATCCTCGCCGACGGCACGGTGTGGGGCATGGACAGGATGGAACTCCCCACCTCCGGCGCGATCCAGGACTACGTCGAGCAGGCCCGCATCCAGAACGAGGAGAGGGGAGTCTCGCCCACCCGGCTCAATCTCCGCGCCGACCAGGACGTCGACACTCGCATCATCAAGCGGGTCGTCCAAGCGTCCGGCGCGGCCGGCGTCAGCGAGGTGATCTTCGGCAGCCTCGCCGTGGACAGCAAGTGACCCTATCCCATCCCCCATCCGACCATGGCGAGAAAAGCCTTCCCCCCGCTGCCCGATCCGGAGCTGGACATGTCGCCGATGATCGACATGAGCTTCCTGCTCCTCATCTACTTCCTCGTCACCTCGACCCTCGAGCCCATCGAGGGGGATCTCGCCATGACGATGCCCTCGAGCACCAAGACCGCGCCGTCGGAGGTGAAGATCGACATGGCGACCGTCAAGGTGAACCCGGCCGGGCACGTCGAACTCAACGACGAGGTGCTCGACACCGACGCGACCACCCGGGAGGTCCCCATGCTGGTGGACCGGCTCCGCTCCTACGTGGAGGCCGCCAAGCTCACTGGGACGGACCCGACGGTGATCATCTCGGCCGACGACGCCGCGAAAGGGCAGCGTTTCATCGACGTCTTGAACGCGCTCGCCGACAAGAGTGTCAACATCCAGAAGGTGACGATCACCGGCTTCTCGGAGGATTGAGCGTCCCGACAACGCGATGAAACCTGATCCCGCCACCTCCTTCCGGAAAGCGGCCCTCGCCGCTCTCTCCATCCTTCTTGCCGTCTCCGCCGGGTTCCGCCTGTCCGCGCAGGACGACGACGAGGATAGCCTTGAGGTCCTCTATCACAAGGCCATCGAGCAGAACGGGGCGGGCCAGCACGCCGAAGCTTCGGCGACCTTCGAGCGCCTGTTCCAAGTCGAAGGGGGGCAGGAGAGGCTTTTCGAGAACTACGGAGCCGAGGCTGGCGGGATCATCTTCGACTACGGGATGACCTTGCTGCCGCAGGAGCGCTGGGAGGACGCGAAGAAAGCCTTCGGGGACTCCGCCAAGGCGGCGGAGATCGCCGAGCAGGTTCTGTCCCAGGCGAGAAAGCCCAACCCCCGCGCCAACCTCGCGAAATTCCAGCTCGGCTTCTGCGAGGCGCAACTCGGCAACCACGCCGAGGCGCTCCGGCTCTACGACGAGTATCTCGCCTCCAATCCCCCCCAGGAGGAGATCGTCCAGGTCCGCAACAGCTACAAGCTCCGCTACGGCACCTCCTTGATGAAGCTGGGCCGGGTCGAGGAAGGGTTGGCTCTGGTCCAGGAACTCTTCGACAACCGCGAGGCGTGGAAGGTGCATCCGCAGTTCCTCATGCAAGGGGTGCTCGAGCTCGGGCTCGCGTGGGTCGACCAAGCCAACGGCGTCGCGGGCGACGGGGACGCCATCGAGAGCATCTCGGACCGCGGCCACCAGTTCCTCGACAAGAACGAGAAATACATCCATGTCGAGCCGATCGACCAGTTCCGTTTCGGCTTTGTCGACCGTCTCCGCAAACTCGGCTTCGAATCGACCAAGTCGGGGCTCTATTCCTTGGCCCTGCGCTACTTCTCCTACATCCCCACCATCGAGGATGTCCGCCGGGACGTGCTCCTCGCCGTGGCGCGGCAGCCCGTCGGGGCGGGGGTGCCAACCCAGTTCCAGGCCCTCCTCGACCAGCTCGTCGAGAGGGAGAAGGCCCCCGTCCATCCCGACGCCGAGGTCCTGCGCCTCGTCGCGGCCTGCTACGAGCGCCTCGGCAACACCTACGCCCCCCGCGCCATCTACTGGTATCTAGCGGAGCAGTATCCCGGGATCGATCCCGCCCTCCGCGGCGAGATCCTGCACGAGGCGTCGCGGCTCTCCTCCCTGCTCGGCGACTATCCCGCCGCCCAGTATTTCGGCGAGAAGTTCGGAGCCGAGGCGCCCAAGGACCACCCCCTGCGGGACAACGTCTCGACCTTCATGCTCCACTCCCTCTTCACCTCGCAGGCCTACGACGAGGTCGTCCGCATCGCGGAGAACGTGCGGGATCGCTACGCGACGGGTTCGCCCGAGCGGGAACTGGCCGACTCCCTCAGCTCCCTTTCCCTCTACGCCACGCAAAAGCACGCCGAGGCCGAGGAACCCTTCGCCGAATACGTGAAGTCCTACCCCGAAGGGTCGAACCGCGAGGCGGTGATGTTCCATCGGGCCAGCAACTCCCTCACTCTCGGCAAGATGCGGGAGGCGGCGGAGCAATACGAGGACTTCCTCAAAGCCTACCCCGAATCCGAGCGCTTCCTCGACACCGCCCTCGCCGAGCTCGTCATCGCCCGTTTCAATCTCGCGGACTACCCGGCGGTGGTCGAGAACGCGGACAAGCTCGTCGCGGCCCGTCCCCAGACCATCCATATTGGTCGCATCTTGAATTTGAAGGGCGACGCCCTCCTCAACCAGTCCGACACGGTGAAGAACGACCAGCCGGAGGAGTCCGCCGCGATGCGCCAAGCCGGGCTCGCGGCCTACCTCGCCGCCGCCGAGGCCGCCAAAACCGCGCAGTCGGGCGACCCCGACCGCGCCGCCTTCCACAAGGAGGTGGGGGGCGAAGCCCTTTGGAAAGCCGCCGACATCCACTTCCAGGACGGGCAGCCCGAGCAGGGCCTCGCCCGCTACGACGCCTTCTTCCCCGCCTACGCCGGCACCCACTTCGAGCCGCAGATGGCGATCCACGCCATCGAGGCCCTCGAGGCGGCGAACCGGGGCGAGGAGGCGCTGGCGAACGCCGAGAAGGCCATCATCGCCCTCGGCTCCCGTCCGCCCGAGCGGCAGGACGTCCTCCTCCTCCGCCAGGTGCTCGGCTCCTACAGCGAGGCATCCGTCCGCATTCGCGACATGGAGAAGACCGTGGCCACGCTCGCGAACTTCCCCGGTGCCGACCCCGCCGACCAGGCCCTCCAGACTTGGTTGAAGATCCAGCAGGTCATCGTCTTGCAGGATGCGCAGAAGAAAACCACCAAGGACACCCCCGAACACGTGGCCTTCGAGCCCCGCATCACGGCGATTTTCGAAGACCTCCGCCAGTTCGAGAAACGCGAGCTCACCGAATTCGCCCTCCAGCAGATCGGACTCTACTTCGCCGGCACGGACAATCCCTTCCTCGGCGTGCCCTACTTCGAGGAGCTGCTCGCCCGCACCACCCCCGAGGCCGAGACTTTCAAAGGCCCTGCCGAGATGGAACTCGGCAAGATCGAGATGCGCGCCGCCGACCCCGCCAAGGTCCAGTCGGCCCGTGCTCGCTTCCAGCGCATCATCGACGACGGCAGCGACGACGCTCGCCCTCTCAAAGCCCAAGCCTATCTCAATCTCGCCGACCTCCACATGCGGAACAAGGAGTGGAGGGAGGCCCTCGCCGCCCTCGACGCGATCAACAAGAACAAGGACTACTTCTCCAAAGAGCGCGCCAAGCGGGCCGAGGCGACCTTCAAGCTGGGATTCGTCTACGATCAGCTCGGCAACCCCGCCGAGGCGAGCAACGCCTACCTCTCCGTTCTTTCGACGGCCAACGCCTACAAGGACTGGGTGACCCAGGCATGGGAGCGCCATGTCGCCAACGCCCTCGCCGACATCAAGGCGATGAAGCTGGACAACCCGATCTCCATCGCCCTGAAGCGCCAGCGCGAGCTCGCCCTCTACAAGCTCTGCGTGCAGCGCATCTACGAATGGCAGAAGCTCGACGAGCAGGTGGACGCGCCCTCCGGCGCCCTAGGGCGTCTGCGCCGCTACGTTCCGGAATTGAAGAACGAACTCAACATCACCCCCTTGGAGGAGCAGACCATCCTCAAGGAACTGGGCATCGCCCCCCAGTGACAACCCCTGCGAAGCACCCGATGAAAACGCTCCATGCCTTCCTCTGCTGGGGAGCCGCGCTGCTTCCCGGCGTCCTCTCCGCCCAAGTCCGGGAGACCCCCGCGATCCTCGCCTTGACCGAGGGGGGCAACCCCCAAGGCTTCGTCCAAGGAGCCAACGACCAGGGCATCCTCTTCGCCACTGCCTCCGGCGGCCAGGCGCAACTGGTGCCCTACTCGAAGATTCGCGGCGAGGAGTTCGACAAGCTGATCCGCTTCGAGGAAAGGACAGAGCAGCTCGGCGGGCCGAGGGCCCTGTTCGCGGCCGGCCAGTACCACGAGGCCGCCGAGGCCTTCGGGAAGGTCGCCCGCGACTACGCCATCCTCCTCGGGGCGCCGAAGAACTTCGCCTCTGAGGCGCTCTTCTACCAGATGGAGAGCCTCAAGCGGGCCGGGCAGTACGCCGTCCTCGCTCCGCTCGTGAACTCCCCCCCTGCCGCCACGATCGCGACCAAGCTCCCCGACGCCTACAAGCGGCCCTTCGAATTCCACAAGCTCTGGGCGCTTTACGGCCAGAGCGATTGGGCGGGATTGAAGACCGCCCTCGCGGTTTACCAGGAGCCTGTCACCGGGGACGCCAAGCTCTTGAAGTCCCCGAACTTCACGGAACTGCCGCCGAACGAACTCGCCCAGATCTCCTTCCTGAGGGCGAAGGTCTACGAATCCGAAGGAGCCAAGGACAACGCCTTGGAAGACTACTACCGCTCCTTCACCCTCGCCTACGGTAACGACATCCTCCTGTCCAAACTCGCGATGGGGGCGGCCATGCTCATCCAGAAGGGGGATCCCAAGGTGGCCGCGCAGAACGAAGCCGCCCTCCATCAGATGCAGAGCATCGCCTATTTCTACGGACGCCGTTTCGGGAAGGATTCGATGCCTGCCGAGTTCCAGGCCTTCGCAGTGAAACCCGTCCTCCCGCAGCTCGCCCCGCCTCCTGCGACGGGGGACCAAGCGGAAGGCGCCGCCAAGCCGGCGGAGGAGCCGAAACCCGAGGAAAAAGAGAAGAAGGAGTAGCTTCGGAAGGCATGGTAGAGAAGCTCGTGAGAGCTTCTCCCGGTCGATGCTTCAAGGGGCCTCGTCGAATTTCCCGAATGTCCTTCCCGTGCCCTTCTTCGTCTTCGACCCGCTTGGAGGATGGTAGAGAAGTTCGTGAGAACTTCTCCCCGGATGGTTGCTTCGTCGATACTTCTCGTGAGGTGGTCCTCCTTAGGCTTTTCGAGAACAGGTACAGGGAAGTTTATCGACAACCTCCTTCGCTCACCAAGCACCGACCTGATCCTTGATCCGTTGGCGGTTGAACCACACGATCAGGAAAACGGGAAAGGCGGCGATCCAGAGGAGGCCGAACCCAAGGCCGATCCACATCGCATAGGAGGTGATTTGCCCGACGGCTTGCGCCTCTTGGCCTCCGCCTCCGGGGACCGCATCGAAGATGATCTCCATTTGCAGCCGCGAGATCGCCATCTGCTTGAAGATGAAGAATCCACCCGCGACGATCTTCAGCATCGCCCAGACTTGCAGCAGCAGCGGGGAGACGCGCCGCCGCTTGATCAGCAGGATGCCGCCGACCAGTAGCAGCACGGCGACCGCCCCAAGGACCGCCGAATTCGTGTAGGCGAAAGTTCCGAATTGCCGCAGATACTCGTCGATCCGGCCTTGATCCGCCCCTTGTTTGGCGAACTCCTGCATCTGGCTGCGGACCATGAACGGCCCAAGAGGCGCGAGCAGCGATTGGAGCAGGCCACCTGCCGCGAATACGATGGCGATCGCGCCGATCACGGTCGGCCATTTCGAGGTCGGAGGGGCGGCGAGGGCGGGAGGCGTTTCCATGGGCGTTTTCGTCGGCGACTCAGGCCGGGGCAGGAGGAAGTAAAAGGCAGAAAGTGGAAAGCGAAAGGTGAAAAGCATCGCCGTCCCTCACATCGCCTTCTCGTCCATCGTGGCGGGCGGGGCGTCGCTATCGCCCGTCTCGTCCTCCAGCACGATGCCCGCCTCGGCGGCGAAGTCGGCGAGCGCTAGCTCCTCAAGGGCGGCCCGTTCCGTTTCGAGGCGTTCGAGATCGCCCGTGTCGATGCTGTCCCTCGCGACGCGGGCGCGTCCCTTGGCCTTCTCCTTCTCCTCGCGGACCATCTCTTCGAGGCGGTTGAGGGTGTCGCCGGAGCCGCCGATCTCGTTGATCATTCCGGCGGCCATCTCGTTGAGTTCCGCCGTGGCCTTGGCGATGCGGGTCTGGTCGATGTCGCGGGAGAGGGCTTCGATCTTGTCCTTCGCCGCCTTCACCGCGACCTCCTGCGCCTTCCTCAGCTCGGCGTAGGTCTTCTCGGCGTCGGTGAGTTCGGCGACGTTCTCCGCATGGGACTCCTTGAGCTGCTGGAGGCGCAGCGCGTATTCGCCGGCGAGCTTCCGGTTCCCCGCCTTGAGATGGGCGGCGGCCTTGGCGGTGAGTTCTCGGAGGTCCTTTTCCTCCCTCTTCACCTGCGACATGAGCCGTTCGCAGAGCGCGGCATGAGCGGCGAGGCCCTTGTTGTATTCGGAGATCTGCTTACGCAGGTTCTCCTTCTCCAATTCGAGGAGGGCTTCGGGATTTTTCTTTTCCAGGTCGGAGACGAACAGGCCGAAAAAGCCGCGGATGAGGTTGCCGAGTCGCTTGAACATGGCCGGACTTTCGCATGGGTGGAGCCGGAACGCAAAAGGCGAAAACGTCCCGCCCGCGATGCTGAGGGCAGCCCCTCCGTCGGTCGGGATTCGTGGCCATTCGCGATGATTCGTGGCCATTCGCGTTCAAAAAATGGGAAACGCGAATTTTCGCAAATGGCCGCGAATCATCGCGAATGGAGGAAAGGGCCAGCCAGAATTTCGGATTTCGAGTTTCGAGCTTCGGATTTTCCCCCATCAATTCACGTGACTTGCGTTTTCCAAGGGAATCGGCGATTTTCGCGGCATGAAGCCTGTCCTGCCCGTCGTTGCCCTACTTTTCGCTTTCGCCGCCCCGTTGTCCGCAAGGACTTGGAAACAAGCCTCCTCAGGCAAGACCATCGAGGCCGAGTTGATCAAGGTCGAGGGCGGCAAAGTCCACCTGAAACTGCCCAACGGCAACATCGGGCAGGTCGAGGTGCTCGCCTTGAGCCTTGAGGACCAGGAATACCTCGCCTCGGTTGAGAAGCTCGCCACCTCCTCGTCGGGCGCAGGCCAGTGGCCGGCCTTCCGCGGGCCGAAGGCCGACGGCATCTCGCCCGATACCGGCCTGCTGAAGACATGGCCCAAAGACGGGCCGAAGCAGCTATGGGTCTACGATGGCGCGGGCTTCGGCTATTCTGGCTACAGCATCGTGGATGGTCGGCTCTACACCCTCGGCACGCGCGGCGACGACGTGACCGTCGTCTGCGTGGACACCGCCACGGGCAAGGAGGTCTGGGCCTCCGCGATCTCGAAGGACACGCAGGAGGGCTACAACACCGGCTGGGGGCACGGGCCCCGCAGCACCCCGACGGTGTCGGACGGCCAAGTCTACGCGATCGATTCCCAAGGCGCCGTGGCTTGCCTGAGCGCCGACGACGGCAAGGTGATCTGGAAGAAGCACCTCGTCGACGACTTCAAGGGGCAGATGGGAGGCTGGGGCTTCTCCGAATCCCCCCTCGTCGATGGGCCGAACCTCATCCTCGCCCCCGGCGGCAGCGACGCGGGCATGGTGGCCCTCGACAAGAAGAGCGGCGAGGTCGTCTGGAAGACCTCCGAACTCAAGCCCGGCAAGGCCGAATACGCCACCATCCTCGTGACCGAGATCAACGGTATCAAGCAATACGTGAAACTCTTCGAGAGCCAGGTCGTCGGCGTCGCGGCGGACGACGGTCGCATCGTCTGGAGTTCGCCTTGGGAGGGCAAGGTCGCCGTCATCCCCACCCCCATCGTGGACGGGAATGAGATCTACATCTCCTCCGGCTATGGCATCGGCTGCAAGCTCATCCGCATCGGTGCGGACAACACCGCCAGCGACGTCTGGCAGAACAAGACGATGGTCAACCACCACGGCGGCGTCATCAAGGTGGGCGACCACCTCTACGGCTTTTCCGACGCGAAGGGGCTGATCTGCCAGGATTGGAAGACGGGCGAGATGGTCTGGAACGAAAAGGGCCAGTTCACCCTGAAGGGTTCCGTCCACGTCGCCGACGGCCACCTCTACGCCCTCAACGAGGACGACGGCACCCTCACCCTCGTCGAGATCAGTCCCAATGGTTACAAGCAGAAAGGGCAGTTCAAGCTCGACCCGCAGAGCCCGAACCGGAATCCCAAGGGCAAGGTCTGGACCCATCCGCTCGTCCTCGACGGCAAGCTCTACCTGCGCGACCAGGAGTATCTCGTCTGCTACGACGTGAAGGGTTGACCTCGCCTCCTCCCGCCGGGCGGACCTGACAGGGTCGGGTCGTCCATCCGACCCTCTTTGCTCCGATGAGCCACGATGCACCCGGCGAATCCCCCGCGTGGGAAACCGTGCCCTTGCCCCCGCCCCTGCCCGTGGAGAGGAAGGCGGCGTGGTGGGCGTGGCCCTTGGTGTTTTTCGCGCTGATCCCTTTCGACAAAGTGGCTGGCTGGTTTGTCGAGGAACCGGGGCGGACGACGAAACCGCCCGCCGCGAGCGCCTCCGATCTCGCCTTGTTGAAATTGCAGGCCCAGATCGTGATCGCGTCGGCGAAAATCGATCCCTCGTCCTCGCGGGAGGCCCTTGACGATCTCGCGGGGATGGTGTCGGGCGACCGGGCGGTCGCGGCCTTGGCTTTGTTGGAATGCTTCGTCGATCCGGCATCGCCGGGGTTGGGTTCGCTGCTGGAGCGCTTCTCCGGCGACTCGGGCGATCTGGCCGGACTCACCGACGAGGCGGTGCGCGAGGGGGTGGGGGAGGAGGACCGCGAACGCTTGCGCGACCGTCTCGGCTGGTTCGCCGAACTCGCCCGGGGTCCGGGGCTGGCCCCACCGCCGCAGGAGGGCGAGATCAAAACCCGCTCGTTTATCGTCCTCGCCGTGCTGGGTCTCCTCGTCACGGGCGTCTGCCTCGCCCTGCTCTCCGGCGCGGTCCTGCTCGTGCTGCATTGGCGTCGGGTGCGGAACGACGCACGGGCGAACGCCTTCGTTCCCTCGGCCCGCCACGGCGGGGTGCTGCTGGAGTGTTTCGCCCTCTATCTCGGGATCATGACCGCCGGGGCGCTCGTCTCGGCTTGGCTAGGCGTGTGGGCCGCCATCGCGTGCTCCGTGGCGGCGGTCGTCGTGCCCTTGCTCTGGCCCCGGTGGCGGGGGCTGCGATGGGCGGATTTCCGCGCCGCGATCGGTCTGCACCGGGGGCGCGGCTGGTGGCGCGAGATCGGGGCGGGCTTCGTCGGCTACTTCGGCGTGCTCGCGATCGCCTCCATCGGCATTGCCTTGACCCTCGTCCTGACGTTGATCGCGGGCTTGATGGCTGGCGGAGGAGAGAATGTCGCGGGCGCGGGTGGGGGAGGGCCGCCTGGACCCCAAGCCCATCCCGTGGTCGGCTGGATCTACGAGGGCGGCCTCTGGATGAAGCTCGCTTGCCTCGCCCTCGCGGCGGGGTTCGCCCCGGTCTTCGAGGAGATCTTTTTCCGGGGGGCTTTGCAGCGCTATTTCCGGGGGCGTTTCCGTTTCTTCGCCTCGGCCTTGCTCGCCTCTTTGATTTTCGCGGCGCTGCATCCGCAGGGTTTCTTCGCGATCCCCGCCCTCGCCGGGATGGGGATCGGCTTCTCCCTGCTGCGGGAATGGCGCGACTCGCTGATCGCCCCGATGACCGCCCACGCGATCAACAACGGCTCCCTCGTCGCGATGCTCTGGTGGATCCTTTGAGGGCGGGGCGACCGGGAGAAAAGAGGGTTCCCCACCCCTTCATGCCCCTTTCGGAGGCTTTTTTGGTTTTTTTGGTGGTCTTAAATATAAAAATGTCTTGATAAAACAGCCTCTTCCATATAGGCTGGTTTATTAGAAAAATCATAAACTCGGAGCAATTCCATTTCGAAGCTCCTGTCGTTTGTGAGAATCTCTTCGAATGTGCTCCATCCGGTAGAACCGCCATGTCCTTCTCGTTCCGAAACATCTTTTCACCGGACGATTCCGAATTCGAGATTTCTTCCGATACCGCCGCCATTCCGAACGGATTTTCCGCCCCGGGCGACGGGTCGGCGGCGAGGGGGAATCTCGGGGGCGGACCGACTGCCAGCACTCCTTCGCTGACCTTCCTCGTGAGCGAGCTGCTCCCCTACATTCCCAAAGCCATCGCCGCGCAGAGCGGAATCCCGATGGAGCGCGAGGTGCGGGTGCCCCTGTCCAACGAGGGCGTTCTCGACGTGCCGCTGTCCGCGATCTACCAAGCCTGTCCCGAGCTCTTCGCCGCGGAGATCACGCCGTTGAACGATTCGGTCGTGACCCTGCCACCGCGTCTCGGGGCGACGCCTCCGGTGGAGGAAGCCTCGGCCACCCTGACGCGGAGTCCCCATATCGGGAAAGCGAAGCTCTCCGCCGGTCTGGCCCCGGAGGAGGTGCCGTCGGGCAACCCCTTCTGGTCTCCGGCGGCTTCCGCGGAGGCGACTCCCCCTGCCTCGGGAAATCCCTTTGCTCCGTCCGGGACCGGCCCGGGCAAGATCGCGGGAGGCTTCGACGCTCCTGTCGTGCCGATGGGGAACAAATCGCCCGATCCGGTCGTGCCTGCTCGCCCGAGCCCCTTCGGGAGTCCGTCGGGTTTCTCGACGCCTTTTTCAAAGCAGGCCGAAGCGGACGCCTCCATCCCTTTCCCCGGAAAATCGGATGCGGTGGAGGAACCGACAAAAGCGGTCGCGCCGGAAAAACCGAAGGAGGCCGAGGGGGTATGGGGCGCGATGTTCAGCGGTCGCGCCTTCGGCGACGGGAAGGAGGACGCGCTTCCTTCGACGTCCGCCCCTTTCGAGAGCATCGGGAATCTGCTGAACCAGTCCGCGCCTGTCGAGTCGGCTCCCGCGCCGCCCAAGTCCGAAGCCCCCGTTGAACCGGCTCCTGCGGCTCCCGCATCGCCCGCTTCCCCGTTCGAGGGCTTCGCCGCCCCTTCTGCCCCCCTCGCCCCGCTCCCGGACACGAGTGGCGCTTTCGCCGCCGGGTTCACCGCTTTCGCGCCCGCCAGCGCGGAGGAGCCGAAGGCGGAGGTCTCCCCGAAAGAGCGGGGGGACGAGACCGTGCCGCCTTTCGAGCCGCTTTTCGATGCCAAGCCCGAACCTGCCCAGCCCGCCCTCGCCGAGCCAGCGGTGTCCGAAACCGTGCCGACTCCCGCCGCTCCGGTGGACTTCGTCCCCTCGGCCTTGGCAAGCCCGGCGGCATCAGCAGCGCCGATAGCGGAAGCCAGCGACGATCTCCGCGATCTCGAACTGCGGGCGATTTTCTCGACGGGCGAATCCTTCACCCTCTCGAAAGTGGCCCGCAAAGTCGTCGACCTGCCGGGCATCGTCAGTTGCTCGCTTTCCGTCCCGGGGAAGTTCGTGCAAGCCTCCCGCAAGGAGGAGAGCCGGGTCGGCGACGAGGCCCGCGAGATGGTCGCGACCCTGCGCAGCCTCGCCAAGCTCACCGGCCTGCCCGAGGCCCGCACCTTCACCCTCCAGACGGACCGGGGCATCGTCAGTCTCTTCCTCGAGGGCGAGAGCTGCGTCACCGTCCACCACGAGAATGCCGCCTTCACGCCGGGAGTCCGGGAGAAGCTGATCCTCGTCGCCCGCAGCCTCGCCAAACTGCGCGAATAAGCCCCGCATCCGCCATGGCCCTGGTCCGACACGACAAGCGAGAAGTTCAGTTCAAGATCGTGTATTGCGGTCCGCCCGAGGGTGGCAAGACGAGCAACCTCCAGTACATCCACCGCCGCCTCGACCCGGCCCTGCGCGGCGATCTCGTCTCCGTCGCCACCGAGACGAACCGGACCATCTGCTTCGACTTCCTCCCCGTCCACGAGACCGTCGTCGCGGGCTACCGCACCCGCTTCCAGCTCTACGCGGTGCCGGGTCAGCGCCTCCTCGCCGGGACGCGCCAGAGCGTGCTCGCCGGGGCCGATGGCGTCGTTTTCGTGGCCGACTCCTCCCGCGCCCGGCTCGCGGCCAACCTCGAAGCTTGGCAGGGCTGCCGCGAGGCCCTCGCCGCGAACGGCCTCCATCCCGGGCGTATTCCCGTCGCCTGGCAATACAACAAGCGCGACCAAGCCGACGCCCTGCCGCCCGAGGATTTCGACGAGGTTTTCGACGTGCGCGACCCCGCCTTCCTCGCCTGCGCGGTCTCCGGCTATCAAGTATTCGCCACCCTCGACTGGATTTCCGGGGAAATCCTGCGCATATTCCACGCTTCCCTTCCTGCGGGGAGGCGTGCTAAAGCGCCCTTGGCCCTCAGCCGTTAGCCTTTGGCCGGTGCCGCAGTACCCCGAGGCGGGCCGATGATCGGGGACCAAGGACCACGGAGCCCAACATGGAAACCAGAGACAGCGAGCCGCCCGATGACGGGCCGGATATCACCGCCGCCGTGCCTCTCGAAATCGACGAGGAGACCGCGGCCCGGGCCGACGACCTCTTGCGCGAGCTGGCCGAGGACGCGGGGCTGGAGTCGGCCCTCGTCGTGGATCGCAGCGGGGCGCTGGTCGCGGGCATCTCCAGCGAGCCCGAGGTGGGCGTCGAGGTCATCTCCGCCCTTGTCGCCGGGGCCAGCGGGGCGATGCGCGCCCTCGTCGAGCGGCTCGGCGGGGGAGGGGCTCTGGAGAGTATGCATCTAGGGGGCGGACGGCTCATCTATTTGAAGGAGACGGTCCATCGTTTCATCCTCGTCGCGGTGGCCGAGGCGGCGCGTCCCGCCGGGCTCGTCCGCGAGAAGGCCCACTCCCTCGAAGGCGCGCTCGCCGAGATCCTGCGGGACGTGCGCCCCGGCGAGCCGCCGCCCGATCCCCCCGCCCCGCCCGCCCGATCGCTCCGCGCCGTCATCGCACCGTCGTTCCCCGAAGAGGACGAGGAGGAACCGATCTTCGACGACGCTCCTGAGGAGGACGAGGAGGCCATTGAGCTTCCCTGCGCCGTCGGTCCCGGGATCGAGGTGGCTTTCGAGCCATTCGATGCCCTTGAGCCGTTCGATTTGCTGTCCGAATGGGAGAGCGAGGACGAGAGCGCCGACCTGCCTCCGCCGGAGCCGAAGGAGATCCTTGAGCCGATCGACCTCGAAGAAACCGAAGTCGTGATCGAGTCGGCTCCGTCTTCGTCCCTTCATGCGGTTCCTCTCACGGCCAAGGCGTTTCCCGTGGTGTCCGTCCCTCCTGCCGACGATTCGCCCTTCGAGGTCGACGATTTGGAAGAGGCGGACGAAACCGAAGAGGAGGACGAGGTGGATGAAGATGCGGAGGATCTGCCCGTCATCGTCGTGCCGGACTCCGATCCCGCCCCCGAGGAGGGTGAGGGGATCGAGGGGATCGAGGAGGAGAAGAAGCGGTCCATCGTCCCGCCCGAGCCACCCGTGTCCCTCTTCGAGGCGGATGATGACGACGAGGAGGAAGAGGAGGACGAGGAAGCGTTCGAAGGCTTTTTCGAGTTCGACGAGGACGCGGGTGGGGAAGAGGACGACGAGGAGGAGGATGCGTCGACCGCCGAACCCGATGGCGAAGAGGACGAGGAGACGGTTGACGAAGAGGACGAGGAATCCGAGATTCGCAGTTCGGGGCCGTTCTATTTTTGACCTCCCGGCTTCGATTTGGCTTCCCATCCGAAGCCGGGGATGCGATCATGGCGGCATGAAACGCACGCGCCATCGATTCCTCGCCGCAGCGTTCGCGTCGTTTTTTTTCGCCACCTTTTCTGTCCATGGGCAGGGCACCGTCAAAAAGGAGATCGACGTCGCCTTCGCGCCTATCGAGGCGGTGCGCCCTGTGTTGAAGGGGGTTCTCTCGCCGCAGGGCCGCTTCGTGATGCTCCCTCACCAAGGCGCGGTCCTCGTCATCGACACGCCCGAGGGCGTCCTCGCCGCCGAGCAGGCGCTCGCGCAGGCCGAGTTGCCGCCCGCCGAGGTGTCGCTCGACTTTCAGTTCGTCACCGGCCTCCCGGTTCGCGAACATTCGCTTACGGTGGCGCAGGACGTGCCGTTCCCCGTCGCCTTCGCCCCGCCCACCATTCTCGTGGGGCCGGACGGCGGCATCGCCGGATTCATCCCCGCGACGCCGACGAAGTTCCAGCGGCGCAGCCTCGGCGTCGTCAGCGAATCGAGCGGATACCTCAACCCCGACGGATCGGTGACTCTCGACATCCGGACCGAATCGACCGGATTCGAGGGCTTCGTCCAATACGGCTCCGGCGTCTTCCCCTCCGGCTCCGTCGGGACCGTTCCGGTGCCGGGGCAGGTGGGCGATCCGCTCTTTTTCGCGCCTTTCATCAACACCGGTGGCGTCTTCCTGCCCATCGTCTCGACGACGCGGATCACGACCTCCGTGGTGGTGCGCCCGAGGGTGGGGGCGGGCGTGGTCGATCTCGACCTCATGCCCCGGCTCGAAGTGAAGCTGGAGGGATCGGAGACGGAGCCGCAGCAGATCGACCTGAAGCAATTCCATACCGTGCTTTCCGTGCGGAACCAACAGATCGGACGTGTCGGCGGCTTCCTCGGGGCCGAGGCGGAATTCAACCGCCGGTTCCTCGGCGCGAAGGAGGGGCAGGACGGGGACACCGCCATCGTTGTGAAGGTCTCGGCCAAGGCGGCGGTCCCGGCCGGGAGGTGAGAGCGCGTCCGCTTCGGAACGTCGTTGAAACCCCTGCCTCTCCGCCCTCACGAACGTGGTCGCCTTCCGTTGATTCTAAGGCGCTTGCAGGAATTCCGCGATGGAGGCGAGGGCGGGAATCGAACCCGCGATAGGGCTTTTGCAGAGCCCGGCCTTACCACTTGGCGACCTCGCCATCGCTTGGAGTCCCGCCCGGTCCGGGCGGGACGGAAGTAAACGCTCGATCCGGGCGGCTGTCAAACGCCGGAGTGCTCGCGCTCCCTCCGCATCGGCCCGGCTCACAGCACGACCGTCTTCGCGGATTGGATGCCGGGGATGGCGAGGATTTTCGCCAAGGTCCCCGCATCGACCGCGGAGTCGAGGTTCAGCACGCTCAGGGCCTGCCCGCCGACCTTGTTCCGGCTCAGGGACATGTTCGCGATGTTGATGTCGGCTTCTCCGAGGACGCGGCCGATGGCTCCGACCACGCCGGGGGCGTCGGTGTTCTCGAAAATGAGGAGGTGCCCCTCGGGCGTGGCGTCGAGGTGGTGGTGGTCGATGCGCACGACGCGGGGGCGGCTGCCGAAGAAGGTGCCGGAGACGGTCGCCTTCTCCTTGTCGTTGCCGACGGTCACGGTGATGAGGTCGGTGAACTCGCATGCCTCGGCGGGGCGGCTCTCGGTGACGCGGATACCCCGGCCCTCGGCGAGGGAGGGGGCGTTGAGGTAGTTCGCCGAGCCGGAGGTCGCCCCGGTCTCCAAGTAGCCTTTCAACGCGGAGCGGGTCACGAGGGTGGTGTCGATCTCGGCGACCTTGCCGGTGTATTCGATGCGGAAAGCGTCCGACTGCTTCGGCGCGATCTGGCCGGCGAGTTTGCCGAGCATCTCGGAGAGGCCGAGATGGGGGCCGATCAGCTTCAGGGTGGCCTCGTCGAGATTGGGCATGTTCACCGCGTTGACGACCTCGCCGCGGAGGAGGCGGTTGGCGATGGCCTCGGCGATCTCGATGCCGACGTTTTCCTGGGCCTCCTCGGTCGAGGCGCCGAGGTGGGGGGTGAAGACCATCTCGGGGCGGGTGAGCAATTCGTAGTCCGGCGCGGGCGGCTCGATCTCGAACACGTCGAGCGCGGCCCCGGCGATCTTGCCGGATTGGATGCCTTCGAGCAGCGCGGCCTCGTCGACGAGACCGCCCCGGGCGCAGTTGACGATGCGCACGCCGGGCTTCATCAGGGCGATGCGCGCCGCGTTGATGAGGTGGGTCGTCTCCGGCGTCTTCGGCATGTGCAGGGTGATGAAGTCGGCTTGGGCCACGGCCTCATCGACCGTCTCGCAAAGCTCGACGCGCATGGCCGCGGCCTTGCTCGCGGCGAGGTAGGGATCGTAGGCGACGACGCGCATCCCGAAGCCCATGGCGCGGCGGGCGAACTCGCTCCCGATGCGGCCCATCCCGAGGATCGCGAGCGTCTTGTTGTAAAGCTCGACCCCGGCGTAGGCCTTGCGGCCCTCCTTGAAGCGGCCTTCGACGACGGACTGGTGCGCCTGGGGGATGTGGCGGGCGAGCGCCATCATCAGGGTGAAGGCATGCTCGGCGGTGGAGATGGTGTTGCCCGCCGGAGTGTTCATCACGACGACGCCATGCTTGGTCGCGGCGGGGATGTCGATGTTGTCCACCCCGACCCCGGCCCGACCGATGGCGCGCAGGACGCCGGCCCCGGCCTCGATCACGGGGGCGGTGATCTTGACCCCCGAGCGGACGATGATGCCCTCGTAGTTCGGCGCGTTCTCGACCAGCTCCGCCTCGCTGAGGCCCAGCTTGACATCGACGGAGAGACCCCGGGAGGTCAGCAGATCGATGCCTTTTTCGGAAATGGGGTCGCAGACGAGGACGCGGCGCTGGCTCATGAGGGTAGGGGATTGAAGAAAGGCGGCAAAGGTAGGGGAGGCGGGGCGGGAAGCAAGGTGGAAAATCCGAAGCCCGAAATCCGAATGGCTGAACCGCTACGCGGGACCGCTGATTGACGCTGATCTCCGCTGATTTTTTTCCAAGCCCCGGAAGGATCAGCGGAAATCAGCGAAGATCAGCAGTCGGCCATTCGGATTTCGGATTTCGGATTTCCCCCACGGTATGCCACGCTAGGGGGTTGACTCCCGCATCCAACCCTGTTGATTCCGGCATGGCCATCGACCCTGACGCCGGATTCGAAACCCGGGCGATCCATCTTGGACGCGATTTCGTGAGCGACACCGGCGCGGTGATCCCGCCGGTGTGGTTGACTTCGACCTTCGAATACGGCAATCCGAACGGTTTCGACTACACCCGCTCGGGCAATCCGAACTTCCGGCTCCTCGACCGCGCCGTCGCCAGCCTGGAGGGCGCGGCCTTCTCCACCTGCTTCGGCAGCGGGGTCTCGGCCATCACCGCCGTGGTCTCGACCCTGAAAAGCGGCGATGTCGTCGTGGCCGAGGAGAACCTCTACGGCTGCACCTTCCGCCTCTTCGCCCAGGTCTTCGCGAAGTTCGGCGTCTCCGTCGTCTACCTCGACTTCACCGGCCCGGCCTCGCTGGAGACCCTCGCCTCGCATTCGCCCGCCCTCGTCTGGATCGAGTCGCCGACGAACCCGAACCTGAAAGTGATCGACATCGCCGCCGTCGCGGAGGCGGCCCATGCGGCGGGCGCGCCCCTGCTGGTGGACAACACCTTCGCCAGCAGCTACGTGCAGCGCCCCGTCGAACTCGGCGCGGACCTCTCGCTGATCTCCCTCACGAAATACGCCAACGGCCACTCCGACGCCCTCGCCGGGGCCGTCGCCACGAATTCGGAGGAATGGCACGCGAAGATGGTCTTCGCGCAAAAGGCCCTCGGACTCCAGCCCGCGCCGCTCGACTGCTGGCTCGTCTCGCGCGGGCTGAAGACCCTCGCCCTCCGCATGGAGCGCCACAGCGAGAACGCCCTCGCCTTCGCCCTCTTCTTGGAGGAGGAGACGGGCGCGGTATCGGTGCGCCATCCCTTCCTGCCCTCGCATCCGCAGCACGAGCTGGCGAAACGTCAGATGCGCGGCGGCTCGGGCATCGTCACGGCGGATTTCGGGCTCGACCTCGGGGAGACGCTCGCCTTCCTCGAACGGCTCCAGCTTTTCCCGAAGGCCGAGAGCCTCGGCGGGATCGAGTCGCTCTGCTGCCACCCCGCCTCCATGACCCACGCGAGCGTGCCGCGCGAGCGTCGCGAGGCCGTCGGCATCACCGACTCCTTGGTGCGCTTTTCCGTCGGGCTGGAGACGGTCGAGGACCTCGTCGCCGACGTCCGCCAAGCTCTGGCAACCGTCTCCTGACATGAATGGCACTCGGTTAAGCGAAATGGTAGGGACGCCTGGCTCAGGCGTCCGCCATGGATGCCCTGCGCGACCTTGCGGCGGACGCCTGAGCCAGGCGTCCCTACCGCGCTTCGCGTTTGGATCGGATGCCGAGCCTTAACCGAGTGCCATTCCTCCTGACATGCCCGCACGCGACCCTTTCGAAGAACCCTTCTGCCGACCCGAGGACCTCGGCCTCGCTATCCCGGAGAGCGACCACGCCGTCTCCGTGTGCCTGCCGCGCTGGCGGGACGTGATCGGCTACGAGGAGGGCGACCCCGAGGTGATCGAGACCTTCGAGAGCGGCTACCCGCGCTTCGTCGCCCATCCCTGGGTGGCCGAGCTGTTCCTCGCGGCCCAGGCGGAGTTCGCGAAGAACTCCAAGACGCCCGAGTCGGCCCTCGTCTTCCCCTCCCTCGCCGCCGCTTGGCGCTGCGCCGACTACGTGAAGCGCCGCGCCGGGGCCTCCTCCCGGCTGGAGTCCTACGGATGGGGCGGCCTCACCGCCGTCCTCCTCGACGAATCGGCCTACGACACCGCTTGGAAATACTGGCAGCACGGCGGCGAGATCGTCAGCAGTCGCCTCGCCGAGTCGGCCCTCGCCGACGCTCCCCTCGATCCGGCCGCTGCGGAAGCCGGGGCGCAGGCCGACCGCGTTCTCCGCGAGCGGATCGCCGCCCTCCATCCCGGCGCGGAGGCGGATGATGTGTTCCTGTTCTCCTCCGGCATGGGGGCGATCTCCGCGGTCCATCGGCTGCTCGCGTCGGGGCGTCCCGGCGCGCCGACGGCGCAGGTCGAGTTCCCCTACATCGACTCTTTCAAAATCCAGGACCAGTTCGGGGGCGGGGTCGTCGATCTCACCCTGCCCTCCGAGTCCGGCGGCGTCGCGGAGCTGGAGGCGCATTTCGCCGCCGGAGGCCAAGCCGCCGCCGTCTTCACCGAGCTGCCCAGCAATCCCCTCCTCCACACCGCCGACCTCGCCGGGATCGCCTCGATCCTGCGGCGCGAGGGTGTGCCCCTCGTCATCGACGACACCGTCGCCACGGCGGTCAATGTCGAGCCTTTCCGCTTCGCCGACGCGGTCACGACCAGCCTGACGAAGCTCTTCTCCGGCGCGGGCGACGTCGCGGGCGGGGCGGTGGTCCTGAACCCGGCCTCGCCCTTCCACGCGGAACTGAAGGCCACCCTGCCCGCCGAGGAGGCGGCCAGTCCGCTCTTCGCCCGCGACGCCATCGTCCTGGAGCGGAACTCGCGGCATTTCACCGAGCGGGTCGAGGCGACCAACGAGAACGCCCTCGAACTCGTCGAGTGGCTCCGCTCGCGCCCCGAGGTCGCCACGATTTGGCATCCCTCCCTCGTCCGCCGCGAGTTCTACGACGCGGCCCGGCGGCCCGGCGGCGGCTACGGCGGCCTCCTCTCGATCGAATTGCACGGGGGCGAGGCGGCTGCGGCGGCGTTCTATGATGCGCTGCGGGTTTCCAAAGGGCCGGGTCTCGGGACGAATTTCAGCCTTGCTTGTCCCTACACCCTTCTCGCGCACTATCGCGAGCTGGATTGGGCCGCGCAGCGGGGGGTGCCGCGAAATTTGATCCGGGTTTGGGTCGGGTTGGAGGAACCGGGGGATTTGATGGGACGCTTTGCTTTTTAGTTCTTTATTCAGTTTTCAGCGTTCTCCTGCTTTTTCTCTTACTCCTTACTCTTACTCCTTACTCCTTACTCCTTACTCCATTCGAGCGTCCAAGGGACATCCGGTTTCGAGTAAGGAGTAAGAGTAAGGAGTAACGAGTAAGAGTCAGAAAAGACTTCCCAAGAGCCAATCCCCCCGCTACCCTGACCCCACAGCGAGTCCTGAAAAAATGAAAGTATTCCTCCTCACCCTCGCCCTCCTCCTTTCCCTTCCCGCCCTCGCCTCCGACCGTGCCGCCTTGGTCATCGGGATCGATGGTTACCCTTCCGCCCCCTTGCAGAACGCGGTGCGCGACGCGGCGGCGGTGAAGGCGATGCTGACCTCGCAGCTTGGCTTCGCCGAGGAGAGCGTCGTCTACGCCGAGAACCCCGGACGGGTGGCGCTTTTCGAGAGCTTCGGCCAGTTCAAGGCCAAGGCCGCGCAGGCGAGGATCGTGGTGCTCTACTACGCCGGGCACGGCATGGAGAGCCTCGATGGACGGGAGAACTTCCTGCTGCCGGTGGACGCCGAGGTGCGGGAGGCGGCCGCCTCCGAGGCCGTGCTGCGGGCCACGGGGGTGAATCTCGCCGACCTCACCCGCGAGCTGGCCGAGAGCAGCGCCGGGGCCAAGGTGGTGCTGATGGACTGCTGCCGCGAGCGGCCCGCCGCCCGCGCGGCGGGCGGGGGCGCGCGGGCCGGGGGCGGGCTGGCGACCTACGCCGACGATCGCGTCCCGGCGGACACCCTGATGATCCTCGCGGCCGCGCCAGCGCCCTCGCCAGCGACGGGGAGCGGCACGGCCCCCTCACCAAGGCCCTCCTCGACGTGCTGCCCCGGGGCGGGCGGAACCTGATGGACGCCTTCTTCGCGGTGAGCGACCGCGTGAAGGAGGTCACGGCTGGCTCGCAGGTGCCGTGGATGAAGTTCGACGGGTCGGGCCAGATCTTCCGCGAGCACCGCTTCCTCGACGCCGCCGCGCCAGCGATGGCGGCGATGAGCGAGACGGAGCGGCGCTTGCAGCGCGAGCTGGAGGAGGCCCGTGCCAAGCTGGCCGCCGCTCCCGGCGCCATGGCCCGCCCCGACCCCGCCGGGCCGGGCGGCTTCGCGGCCTCGTCCCCGGCGGCGGCGCGTCTGCGGGCCGCGACGAAGGCGGCCCCCTTCGTCAATTCGCTGGGCTTGGAGTTTGTGCCCGTGCCGGGGGTGGCGGGCGTGTGGATGGCCCGCACGCCGACGCGGGTGCGGGATTTCGAGGCCTTCGTGAACGCCACGGGCCACGACGCCAGCAAGGGGGCCTACACGCTGGAGAAGGGCGGCTGGAAGCAGGTCGGCGGGTCGTGGCGGAACCCGCGCTTCCCCAGCTCCGCCGCGCAGACGCCCGACCATCCCGTGGTCTGCGTGAGCCAGGAGGACGCGAGGGCCTTCTGCCAGTGGCTGACGAAGGAGGAGGCGGGGCTGGCCTACCGCCTGCCCAGCGACGCCGAGTGGAGCGCGGCGGTAGGGTCGGAGAAATACCCATGGGGGAACGCGTGGCCCCCGCCGCCGGGGGCCGGGAACTACGCGGGCGGCGAGGCCTCGGTCGGCGCGTTCGCGTCGAACAACTTCAAAGTCCTCAGCGGTTACCGGGATGGCTACGCGAGAACCTCCCCGGTCGCGAGCTTTGAGCCGAATCGCTTCGGCTTCTTCGACCTTGGGGGGAATGTGTTGGAATGGTGCGAGGATCTCTACAAGGCTTCGATGAACGACGCGGATGCGTTGAGGGAGTTTCCGGCTCTCAAAAATGAGAAACATTCGGATGGCACTCCATACCGTGTGCTGCGCGGCGGTTCTTGGATCAATAATGCGGAGATCAATCTGCGTTCCTCGTATCGCGACTACGGGCATCCCACGAGTCGAAACTTCAACTACGGCTTCCGTATTGTCGTGGTCGTCGGTGCCGGCGGCTAGGTTCCCTTACCCTTTACAGCCGCCATCGGCGGCTTTACCCCCCCTTCCGACCGCGAAGCGGTCGAAATTTTTTTGATGAGCGGGCGTGGGTAGGGCCGTTCGGCTCGAACGGTCGCGACCGGCGCTTCAGGGGAGGCTCGCCGAAAGTTCCCGCGAACTTCGCTGCGGCCCTGCTTGGAGGGGCCGCCCACGGAAACTCACGGAATTTCAGGCATGGGAAAAGAAATTTCAGTGAGTTCCCCAGTGGTTCATGTCAGCAAGAATGACGGGCAAGATCGTGGAAACACGCTCCAGCGCTGTAGCCGGCCTCACTGAGGCCGGACCGGATGTCCAAACAACGCTCGACCGGCCAGTGGCCTCGGCTACAGTTTCCGCCTCCGGCGGGTCTCGCGGAATCACGAATACTTCGGATCCCGGCCCGGCTCGGTCTCGTAGAGATGCTCGACCCGGCTCGTCGTCTTCGATTTGAGGGTTTCGTTCTCGAAGCGGACGAAGTGGGGATCCTCGCGGAACATGGCGTACTTGTCGCGGCTCTCGAAATCGGCGGAGAGGAAGAAGGCGAACTCACCCTTCGCATCGAGATTGCGGCCGGAGCGGAAGTTGCGGGCCTCGTGGACGCGGTGGAAGCAGGTGCGGCTGGCGCGGATCAGCTCCTCGAGATCCTCGTCGGAGGTCGCCTTGCCGACCCGGAAGAGCGCGATGTAGTGGACCATCTGAGCGGATGACGGGGGTTGCCGGGGCCGCTCTCAGCGGCGCCAGTCGAGAGCGCCCTTTTTCAGCGCGTAGAGGTAGGCGATGAAGAGGATGCCGACGAAGCCGAGCATGCCCAAAAGGAAGACGATCGCGCCGCCGGCGATCTGCTCGCGGTAGACCGTCGCCCAAGGGATGAGGAAGACGACCTCGATGTCGAAGAGGACGAAGAGCATGGCGACGAGGTAGAACTTCACGCTGAAGCGGGCTTGTCCGCCGCCGATGGGGTTCATGCCGCATTCGTAGGCCGAGTCCTTGACGCGGTTGCGGCTGGCGCGCTTTCCGAGAAGGGCGCTGGCGATCAGCGTGGCCACGGCGAAACCCGAGGCGATCACGATCTGGACGATGACGGGGAGGTAGTCCGTAAGCATGGCATGAAAATCCATCGGTCCGGGGCGGGGCCGGAACCGACGGAATGTAGCGGGATCAAGCGCCGCGTCCAGACGAATTCACAACTCCGTCTGTAGCGAGATTCGGGGCGGGTGTCCTGTCGACGTTCGACCGAGGTCAGTGACCTCGGCTACAGGGTTCACCCCCGAAGAACGCGCCAGCGCTGTAGCCAGCCTCACTGAGGCCGGATAGGACATCCCTGTCGACGTTCGACCGAGGTCAATGACCTCGGCTACAGAAGCCGGATCGGACATCCCTGCGACCCTTGAGCGAGGCCGATGGCAGTCCCGACCCCTCCGCCAAGGACGGAGCAGGGTCGGGTCGGCGATGAAACAGGGTCGAAGACTCCCGCCTCAGGACGCTGCCGGGACGCTGGAGGCTTCGTGGATGTTTTCGAGACCGCGATACTCCTTGCCCTTCTTCTCGACGAGACCGCGGGTGACAAGGTTCTGGAGTTTCTCGTAAGCCCTCAGCCGCAGCATCTCCTCGCCCCCGCTGACGGCATTGCGGGCTTTCAGGTTTTCGTAGACGACCTCGAACAAGTCGTTAAACCCGAAGGTTTGTTTGTCGGAGAGGACAGTTACCAGTTCGTCGGTGACGTGATCTGGAACCCGGCGGGAGAAACGTGTTCTACGTGTGGTTGACATAGAACTCTATCTTACCACATCCGCCCCGGCCTGCCTACCCTTTTCTTCGCCGAAATTCGCAGAATCTGAATCTTCTCAATCCTGCGACCCGTCGATGAAATGGAAACCGAATTCGATAAGTGATTGATGAACAATGACTTTTAAGTTTCCTAAAGCGATTCCGGGGGAGGCTTGGAAGGTGCAGCAGTGGATGTAGCCGACGATTCCGCGCCAGGGGCGGCGCGTCTCGCCCCGTCCGGCGAGCCAGAGGTCGAAGGCGGCGAGGGCCTCGATCCAGTCGGCGAGGGAGTAGTCGGAGGCGTCGACGGCTTCGAGGAAAGCGGCGCGGTCCTCCTCGCTCCACGCGGCGAGGGAGTCGGCGGTGAATGCGGGCGCGGCTGGGTGGGTTTCCATGGACGAAGGGGACGCTGGGCTGGGCACCCTCTTCCATCATTCCAGCTTCATCAGCTCCTCCGGCGTCCACGGGGCGCGGGGGGCGACGGATTCGCGGTAGCGGGCCACGGCCCCGGCGGAGACGGGCGGTGCTCCGTTGCCCCAGGCGTTGCGCACGTAGGTCATGATGGCGGCGAGCTGCTCGTCGGTGAACTCGGGGTTCAGCCTCAGGCCGGGCATGACGGGCTGGATCTCGGGCGCGGTGTAGGTCTTGCCGAGCACCTCGATGGGGCCGGTGACGCCGTCGAGGACGAGGGCGATGAGCCGCCGCTCCGGCCCGAGCACCCACTCCGCACCGACGAGGGGAGGGGCGAGGTATTGTTGGCCGTTGCCGTGGATCTGGTGGCAGCCGAGGCAGATGCGCTGGTAGTGGGCTTCGCCCTCTTTGAACTGGCGGCGGTGCTCCTCGGTGAGCAGGAAGACCTCCTCCTCGCCGCTGCCGACTTGGAAGAGGGCGGCGAGACGCTGCCGCGCCGGAGCGTCGAGGTGGCCGCGTTCGAGGGCGAGATCGAGTTCGTCGAGCGCTTTCACGGGGATGGGTTTGAAGGCCTTGTCCTTGCCCCCGTCGAGGAGGCCCTCGACGATGGCTTTGCGCACGGCGGGATCGGTCGCGGCGTCGGCGACGAGCGCGAGGAGGGAGACGGCCCCGTCGCCACGGCGCTGGGCGGCGGAGGTGCGGGCGAGGGCGCGGAATTCGCCGGGATCGCCGAGCAGGCCAGTGAGTTCGGCGAACTGCCCCTTGGCGTTGCGTTTCACCAAGGTCTCGATGAGACGGGGGCGGAGGTTGTGTTTCGGCGGTAGGGCTTTGAAGAGGGCGAGTTCGTGGCGGTGCAGCCCGCTCACGGCGAGGTCGCCGATGAGTTGGTCTTTCTCGTGGTCCTGCACGAGGGCGGCGAGGACGGGCACGGCGCGTTCGCCGAAGAGGCCGAGGCTCGCGGCGAGCTGGCGACGGACGTGGAGGCTTTCGCTCCCGGCGAGCTTGGCGAGAAGATCGAAGGCGGCGTCGGCTTGCTCCGTCCCGGCGAGGGATTCGGCGGCGCGGACGGCCTCGGCGACGGCGCGGGGATGGCCCAGGGAAAAGGCGGTCTTCAAGGTCGCGGGATCGAGTTTCCCGAGTCCTTCGAGGGTCCAGACCGCGTGGATCGCGGTGAGTTCGTCCGATCCGTCGGCGAGGAGGGATTTCAACGCTTCGACCGCTTCGTCGCCGCCGCGCTCGACGAGGAGCCGCTGGGCGGTGTCGCGCCACCAGCCGTTCGGATGGGAGAGGCGGGCGACGAGGGCGGCGCTGGATTCGCCGGAAAGGCGGGGGCGCTCCGCATCCCGCTTGCCGTCGCGGTGCGTCACCCGCCAGAGGCGTCCGAGGCCGATGTGTTCGTCGAGTTTCCGCTCGATCACCTGGGCGCGGAGGTAGGAGGTCATGTAGACCCGGTGCTGGAGGATGCCCCGGTAGAGATCGATGAGGTAGAGGGAGCCGTCGGGCGCGAGGTGGGCGTTGACGATGCGGCTGCGCTCGTCGGTGGAGGTGAGGAACTCGTGCCCGGTGGTGGCGCTCGTCAGGGTGCGGAAGCCGTCCGCCGCCGTCTCCACCGCGAGGCGTTTGACGAGGTTCCCGGCGGGTTCGGGGATGAAAAGCTGGCCCCGGTATTCGAGCGGGAACTGGTCGCCGCGGTAGAGGGCGAGACCGGAGACGGCGGTGGGCTTTACGAGATGGCCTTCCTCGTCGAGGGTGCCTTCGAGGTAGCCGCGGTTGACGCCGGGATTGATGCGCCCCGGCCAGAGGCTCTGGTCCTTCACGGTGGAGACGACGGGGGCGCGGAAGCTGTAGTGGGGATTCCGCGTCCGCACACCGGGCGGGACCTCCTCGACGGAGACGAGGTTGGAGTTGGTGTTGGTGAGGAGGCGCCCGTAGTCGTCCTGGACGATGCCCCATTGGCCGCGCGACTCGGTTTTCTCCTTGATCCAGGCGCCGTCCACCTTCTTGTAGCGGGCGTCGCATTTCGCGCTGTAGATCCAGTTGTCGAGGGCGCGGACGAGCCCGTTGGATTTGTGCTCGGGATTGCCGCCCTTGGCGTATTCCTCGTCCACGACGACGACCTTGCCCGCACGGATCGCGCCCGTGCCGTCGATGAGGATTTCGGCCTCGTAGAGCCGTTCGTTGTCGGCGAAGAGGAGGCGGCGGTCGGCGTCGACGAGGGCGACGGCGCGGGGCAGCAGGTAGTCTTCGAGGAAGACGGTGCGCTTGTCCGCCTTTCCGTCCCCGTCGGTGTCTTCGAGCACGGCGATGCGACCGTAGGTCGATTCCTCCAGCTTGCCGTCGATGTCGGGCATGTAGCCCAGCATCTCGGCCACCCAGATGCGACCATCGGCGTCGAAGGCGAGGGCGACGGGGTCGTGGACCATGGGTTCGGCGGCGGCGAGCTCGAGCACGAAGCCGTCTTCGAGGGTCATGGTCGCGGCGGCCTCGTCGGGGGGCACCACGGGAGCGGGCGGGATCTTCCAATACGCCGGGGGCGGGGCCATGACGTGGTCGGGCCGGTCCCCTTGCTGGGCGCGGAGGGGGAGGGCTGGGAGCAGGGCGGCCATGCCGACGATCCCGGCGCGGCGCGAAAGAAGGCTTTGAAAAATCATGAAAGGGAGTATCCCATCCGTGTCCATCCTTTTCAACCCGCCGAAAGCCGGGCCAGCCTCCGCCCTCTTCTTCCCCATGAGCCAACTCGTCCCCGAATCCGGCATCGGCCAGGCGCTCGCCGATGCCCGTCTCATCGCCGTGCTCGTCATCGATGAAGCTGAGTCCGCCGTGCCTCTCGCCGAGGCCCTCCTGCGCGGCGGCGTCACCGCGATGGAGCTGACGCTGCGCACCCCCGCCGCCTTCGCCGCCGCCGCCGCGATCCGTGCGGCCTGCCCCGACATGCGCCTCGGCCTCGGCACGATCCTTTCGACCGACCAGATCGCGCCCGCCCTCGCCGCCGGGGCCGAGTTCGGCGTGTCGCCGGGGGTGAATCCCGAGATCATCCGCCGGGCGGCGGAGGCGGGCCTGCCTTTCGGTCCCGGCGTGATGACCCCGACCGACGTCGATGTCGCGATCCGCGAGGGTTGCCGTCTCCTGAAGTTCTTCCCCGCCGAATCCGCCGGTGGCCTCGCCCATCTGAAAAACATCGCCGCGCCGTTCGCCCATCTCGGGCCGAAGTTCGTGCCTCTCGGCGGCATCCATCTCGGCAATTTGAAGACTTGGCTCGACTCCGACCTCGTCGCCGCCGTCGGCGGGAGCTGGATCGCCCCCCGCGAAGCCATCCAAGCGCGGGACTGGCAGCGGATCGAGGCGGACGCCCGCGAGGCGATGGCCGTGGCCAAGTAGCGGCGGAGAAGCGCCCGCCCGATTTCCGCCCCTTGCCGCCTTTCCCCGTCTACCGAGAGTTTCCGCATGAACCGCCTTTTCCCCATCCTGCCCCTCCTGCTCGCCTTCCTGTCCGCTCGCGGCGAAAACGGCGATCTCCCCGGCGAGGCGAGGCTGCTCCTCCCTCCGGCGATCCATGCGCTGGAGAGGTTGGAGGCGAACCTCTATTTCGAGAACGCCTTCCTCCTTCTCAATCCCGCCGCAGTCGTGCCGGACGTCGTCTCCGCGAGAGGGGCGCAGCAGAACGCCCGCTGGACTTGGACGCCAAAACCGGAGGATGTCGGCGACCACGCCCTGCGCCTCGAACTGCGGGACGGCGGCAACGCGGTCGTCGCCCGCGCCTCGACCACGGTGCGGGTGCGGCCCCGGGCGTTGGCGAGCGCTCCCGACCGGCCTCTCAGCCTCCTCATCGTCGGCGACAGCCTCACCGCCGCCTCGGTCTACCCGGCGCGGGTGCTGGAGCTCGCGAAGGAGGACGGCCTGCCCCTGAAGCTCGTCGGCACGCGCGGTCCGGGGGCGGAGGAGGGCAAGCCCCTCGGCGAAGTCCGCCACGAAGGCTACGGCGGCTGGACGGCGAAGCGCTTCGCGACCCATTACACTGGCAAGGCCCGCGGCGGTCCCGCCAAGGAATGCGGCAGCCCCTTCCTCTACCAAGACCCGTCCGACGAGAAGCCCCGCTTCGACCTCGCCCGCTACTACGGCGAGTTCAACGAGGGGGCCGCCCCCGATTTCGTCACGATCCTTCTCGGTTGCAACGACACCTTTCACGCCACCGACGAGACCATCGAGGAGCGTATCGACCTCTTCGTCCGCCACACCGAGACCCTCCTCGCGCAAATCCGCGAGGCGGGGGCGGACACCCGCATCGGTCTCCTCCTGCCTATGCCGCCCGCCGCGAGCCAGGACGCTTTCGGGGCGAACTACGGCAGCAACCAGACCCGCTGGCAGTATCTGCGCAACCGCCACCGTCTCGTCGGGCGCATGGTCGAGACCTTTTCGGGGCGGGAGAAGGCAGGGATCGATCTCGTCCCGGCGCATCTGAATCTCGACCCGGTCCACGGCTTCCCCTCGGCGACGGCTCCGGCGCATGCCCGGACGGAAACTGAAGTGACCCGGCAGAACAACGGCGTCCATCCCTCTCCGGCGGGCTACAAGCAGATCGGCGATGCGGTTTATGCTTGGTTGCGGGGGGTGTAGCTTGGAACCCCTCCTGCTCATACTCCCTACTCCTTACTCTTACTCTTACTCTTACTCTTACTCCCCGATTTTGGGCTAGAGCAGGGAGGAGTAAGAGTAAGGAGTAGGGAGTATGAGCAGGAGAGTGGAAGCGGCGGGGCCGCCGCCTCCACAGGCCCCAACTAATTCCCGCTTGCCTTCGGGCCGCTTTGCACAACACTACCCGCTCCAAAAATTCGGTTCGATCCCAACCCTCCAGTAGATGACAGACCTCTCCAAATACAGAAACATCGGCATTTTCGCGCACGTCGACGCCGGCAAGACCACGACCACGGAGCGCATTCTCAAGCTCACGGGCAAAATCCACAAGCTGGGCGAGGTCCACGACGGCGAATCGACCATGGACTTCATGGAGCAGGAGGCCGAGCGCGGCATCACGATCCAGTCCGCCGCCACCACCTGCTTCTGGAACGACCACCGCTTCAACGTGATCGACACTCCCGGCCACGTCGATTTCACCATCGAGGTCTATCGCTCCCTGAAAGTGCTCGACGGCGGCATCGGTGTCTTCTGCGGCTCCGGCGGCGTCGAGCCCCAGTCCGAGACGAACTGGCGCTACGCCAACGACTCCAAGGTCTCCCGCATCATCTTCGTGAACAAGCTCGACCGCATCGGCGCGGACTTCTACCGCGTCGTCGAGCAGATCAAGAAAGTGCTCGGGGCCAAGCCGCTCGTCATGGTCCTGCCCATCGGCGAGGAAGACCAGTTCAAGGGCGTCGTCAACCTGATCACCCGCGAGGCGTGGGTCTGGGACGACTCCGGCCAGCCGGAGAACTACAAGATCGAGGAGATCCCCGCCGACATGAAGGACAAGGTCGAGCAATACCGTGCCGAGCTCGTCGAGACCGCCGTGGAGCAGGACGACGAGGTCATGGAAGCCTACCTCGAAGGCAACGAGCCCGATGCCGAGACGCTCAAGAAGTGCATCCGCAAAGGCACCATTGCCCTGAAATTCTTCCCCACTTTCTGCGGTTCGGCCTTCAAGAACAAGGGCATGCAGCTCGTTCTCGACGCCGTCGTGGACTACCTCCCCAGCCCCACCGAGGTGAACCCCCAGCCCGAGGTCGACCTCGAAGGCAACGAGACCGGCAAGTTCGCCGTTGTCACCCCCGACGCCCCGCTGCGCGCCCTCGCCTTCAAGATCATGGACGACCAGTATGGCGCCCTGACCTTCACCCGCGTCTACTCCGGCAAGCTGAGCAAGGGCGACACCCTGCTGAACACCTTCACCGGAAAGACCGAGCGCGTCGGCCGCATCGTCGAGATGCACGCGAACTCGCGCCAGGAGCTCGACGGAGCCTCGGCGGGCGACATCGTTGCCCTCGTCGGGCTGAAGAACGTGCAGACCGGACACACCCTCTGCGATCCGAAGGACCCGGCGACGCTTGAGCCCATGGTCTTCCCCGATCCGGTCATCTCCATCGCCGTCGCGCCGAAGGACAAGAGCGCCTCGGAGAAGCTCGGCGAAGCCATCGCGAAGATGGTGCGCGAGGACCCCTCCTTCCACGTCGAGACCGACCAGGAGACCGGCGAGACCATCCTCAAGGGCATGGGCGAACTGCACCTCGACATCAAGGTGGACATCCTCAAGCGCACCCACAAGGTCGAGGTCGAGGTCGGTGCGCCGCAGGTCGCCTACCGCGAGACCATCACCAAGGCGACGAACGACTCCTACACCCACAAGAAGCAGTCCGGCGGCTCCGGCCAGTATGGCAAGATCGACTACATGATCGAGCCCGGCGAGCCCGGCACCGGATTCATCTTCGAATCGAAGGTCGTCGGCGGCAACGTGCCCAAGGAATTCTGGCCCGCCATCGAGAAGGGCTTCCGCCTCTCGAAGGAGAAGGGCACCCTCGCGGGCTATCCCCTGCTCGACTTCAAGGTGACCCTGCTAGACGGTGGTTTCCACGCGGTGGACTCCTCGGCCATCGCCTTCGAGGTGGCGGCGAAGGCCGGCTACCGCCAGACCATTCCCAAGTGCGCTCCACAGATTCTGGAGCCGATCATGAAGATCGACGTCTTTACCCCCGATAACCACGTCGGCGACGTTATCGGCGACCTCAACCGCCGCCGCGGCATGATCAAATCGCAGGACTCCGGCCCGACCGGGGTGCGCGTGAAGGCCGATGCCCCGCTCAGCGAAATGTTCGGCTACATCGGCGACCTCCGCACCATGACCTCCGGTCGCGGGCAGTTCTCCATGGAGTTCTCGCATTACGCGCCCTGTCCGAGGAACATCTCCGACGACATCATCGCCAAAGCCGCCGCCGCCAAGGCGGCAGCCGACGCGGCCCGCTGAGCGGAAGTTTCACGCAACGGACTCAATTCGGAAAAGGCCGGGCGTCGCCCGGCCTTTTTTCGTGCGGCTTTCGAGGGGATCTCTACTGGGAGGGGGACTTTCCAAGTCCCCGTGGGCGGAAGCTTTGGGACGGAGCCAACCGACGCAAAACCAGCGGTGGGGACTTGGAAAGCCCCCCTCCAAGCTCAAAGCTTCTCGTAGGTGCCTTGGTCGCGGCGTTCCAAGACGGTGAAGCCCGCTTTCTTCGCGTCGGTGACGGAGAGGGGTTTCGCGATTTTGGGCGAGGTGACGCCCTTCGAGAGGAGCTTTTTCACCGGATTCCGGCAAAGGGGGCAGAGATCCAGCGGCGGGCGGTCGAGCGGGCGACGCAGTTCGAAACCTTGGCGGCAGATGCGGCAGCCTTTCTCCGAGTCCGTTGTGATGTATTCGTAGAGGGGCATGGGGAAACATCCGCTGTCGGCGGGGACTTTCAAATCCGAAACCCAAAATCCGGAGTTCGAAGCCCGAGAGCAAGGGACAAAAAAAGCGGAACCTGACGGCTCCGCCTCTTCGTTTCGGTCACGAGGGCGACTCGCTTACCAACTGGACTTGGTCACGCCGGGGATGAGACCGTGGGAGGCCATTTCGCGGAAGGTGATCCGAGACATCCTGAAGCGACGCAGGTAGCCGCGACGGCGACCGGTAACTTCGCAGCGGTTCACCACCCGGGTCGGGCTGGCATCACGCGGCAGCAGGGTGAGACCGTCGTAGTCCTTCTCCGCCTTCAGCTTCTCGCGAAGCTTGGCGTATTTTGCTACGGTGCGCGCTTTGCGCTGGTTCCGGGTGATCCAACTTTGTTTTGCCATGGTGGGGGTGGGAAATTTACGCTTTCTGCCAGGGATTCAAGCAGAAAATGAACATTTCGGCTCGCCAAAGCGTCCCCGTCTGTGCTTCTCTCATCGCAATGCGCCTCTCTTTTCCCCATCTCCTGCTCGTCCTCGCCATCCTGCCGTCCATCGCGATTCCGCAGGAGACCCCGCCCGGTCCCGCGTCGGGGGAGAAGGACTGGCTCGAACATTACTACGAAAATCCCGATCCGGAGCGCTTCGTCGAGCAGATGAAGGATTGGGCCGGCGATGGCACGCTCGACAACGATCATGCCAAGCCCGCCCTGATCGCTTTCGCCAGCCAAGTGATCCGGCAGAACCGGGAGCGGCTGAAGGAGTGGTATGAAGCGCTCTCCGGCCTCGATCCCAAGCAGATGCAGGTGCTCCACACCGCGATGCTCTTCTCGCGGACGGAGGAGGCCGACACGATCTTGCGGGACGCCTTCGGGTCGGCCTACGACGAGCAGAAGCGCGAGACCCGGAAGATATTGGAGATGCCTCTCGACAAGCAAGGGACCATGGACATGCTCTGGGGCTTCTACTACGCCACCGGGTCCGAGACCGCGATCCGCCGCATCGTCATCGCCTTCCGCTTCCGTGACGCCCCGGACAAGCCGGAGGACGTCGATGTGCCGGATGGATATGTGCCTCTCTACAAGCACCTGCCCCATTTCGCGCACGAGGCGCTCTTGGCGAACGCCGAGCGCCATCCCCGCCTCGTCGAGATCCTCCGGACAATGCTGGAAAAGGACGAGACCCTCTTGCCTGTGGAGAAGGAGGGGGTGTATTCGGTGCTTTCCCACCTCGATCCGAAGACGTGGCCGCCGAAGGACGGGGCGGCCAAGGGGGCGTAAGGGTTGGAGTCAGTTGCCGACCTCGAACTGCTCGGTGGTGACGGGCGGCACCGCTGCTGTCGGTCGGAAATGATAGACGCGCTTGGCTTGGCCAGCGGGGTCCTCGGCGGCGTAGATGGCGACTTCGACCTTGGGGCTGTTGCCACCCCGCCCGGCTTCGGGGAGGAGGCGTGATTCGATTTTGACGCTGTTGCCGCCGCGCCGCAGCCCGCCCATGACCAGCTCGGTGACTTTGGCGTTCTTGAAGGTGCCGGTGAGATGGCCGTTCACCGTGACTGTGACCTCGTGCCCGGTCGAGTCGATCCACGCCTCGGCGACGAAGGCGGGGGTCTCGACCGGCTGAGGCAGGGGGGGGAGGGAGGGCGCGGGCTGGAACTCCGCGCCGTTGAGGAAGGAGAAGTCGGCGTTGCGGATTTGCAGGAGGAGCTCGGCGTCGCCCCCGATCTTCACGATGCGGAGGTTGTCGAAGAGCCATTTGCCCTCCTCGCGGAGGAAGTGCAGCACGAGGAGGTTGTCCGAGATGGGCACGCCCGGCTCCTCGCCGAAATTCGCCTTGCCGAAGTAGGTCGCGGTGGCGGTGTCGCCAGTGGAGAGCACGCCGAGGGCGATGAGTCCGCCTAGCGAAGGCGAGCCGACGGGATCGTCGAAGAGCGCCTGCGGGAAGGGTAGCTTCTGGGAGACGATGCGGTTGCGCGTCTCGATTTGCCGGGAGAAGGCGGTGGTCTGCTCCCACAGCGCGAGATCGCCGGCGTCCATGGCGCGGCGCCAGGCGTCGTAGGCCGATTCGAGGCTGACGCGGATGCTGTTGTCGGGCCGCGTGGCGGAGGCGTTCCCCGCTTGGGAACGGACGGAGAGGGGGGCGAGGCAGACGGCGAGGGCGGCGGCCACGAAGAGACGGGAAAGGTGCATGACCCGACGATAGCGCATCGGCCCGCCTCTTTTCCAGCTTGAAATCGTCCCGGCGCGTCCTAGTCTCGGCGCAGGGTGGCGCAATGAAAAAAGACTTCCACTGGCTGAAGGACCGGGAAAGGCTGCTGCTGGAGCAGGCCCGCCGCTCCGTATACAAGACCCTCGACGATGGCGGCGAGCTGGCCCTGCACTGGTTCCTCCCCAAGGATCTCCGCGAAGGCGGGCCGAGAGCGGTCTTTCTCTTTTTCCACGGTGGCGCGTGGGACCGGGGCAGCGTCGTCCAGTTCGCCCCGCACGCGCTCCACTACGTCGGGCGTGGGGCGGTCTGTGCCCTTGTCGAATACCTCCATCGCGCCTCGCATCCCGGCTCCAGCCCCTCGCAATCGCACGCCGACGCCCGCGCCGCGATCCGCTACGCGCGCGAGCAGACGGCGGAGTTGAACCTCGATCCCGCGCGTCTCATCGCCGTCGGAGCCGGGGCCGGGGCCAATCTCGCCGGGGCGGCCTCGCTCGGGGCCGCGCTCCCCACGTCCGAGTCCGCCTTCGACCCTGCCGGTTCCCGGCCCGATGCGGCTGTCCTGATCAGCGCGATTTTCGACGTGGTTCGCGGTGGCCCCGGTTACGACCTTTGCGTCGACGCCGCCGAAGCCCGGTCGCTGTCCCTGTCGCGACTGGTTGGCTCGCGAAAACCGCCCTTGCTCGTTCTCCACGGAAACGCCGACCGCGTCGTGCCCATGGAGGAGGCGAGCGCCTTTGTCGAGAAAATGGAGCGGAAAAAGAGCCCCTGCCGCCTCGTCGAGTTCGAGGGAAGGGACCGCGATTTCTTCAACCTCAACGTCGATCCCGTCTCCTACGAGGCCGTCCTCGCCGAGATCGACGCCTTCCTCGACGGGCACGGCTTGCTGAGGAAGGAGCCGGGCGAGGAGGGGCCGAACCTCCTTTCGTGGCGCGAGGAGGATTTCTGATTCGACCGACCCGGCGCTTGCGCGAGGCCCGTCGGGCGGGGAGATTCGGGGATGCGGCGGCTCCTTCTCCCCCTTCCTCTCGTCCTGCTCCTTTCCATTCCCTGCGAGGCCTCGGAATGGGAACTGACCTTTTTCGACGACTTCGACGGCGAGGAACTCGACCGCACGAAATGGGTTCCGCAGGACCCCTGGGGCATCGTCCGCAACGACGAACTGCAAGCCTACATCATGAAGGCCTTCGAGGTGCGGGACGGCATCCTGTGCATCCGTTGCGAGGACGAGCCCGCCTACTACGACGGGGCGAAGCGTGACTATCGCTCGGGCATGATGACGACCACGGGCAAGTTCTCCCAGACCTACGGGCGCTTCGAAGTCCGCTGCAAAGTCCCGAAAGGTCGCGGGCTTTGGCCGGCCTTCTGGCTGCTGCCCGAGCCGCCCGCTTGGCCGCCCGAGATCGACGTGCTCGAGATCCTCTGTCACGAGCCGGACAACATCCATTTCGCCCACCACTGGGCCGACCCCGCCAACCCCGGCGGCAAGAACCTCTCCCAGAGCGGGGAATTCAAGGGCGTCGATTTCTCGGAGGGATTCCACACCGCCGCCGTCGAGTGGGAGCCGGGCGAGATCCGCTGGTATGTCGATGGCACGCTTCGCCACCGCAGCACGGAGCAGGTGCCCGACGGCCCCATGTTCCTCCTCCTCAACCTCGCCGTCGGCGGATGGGCCGAAGCCCCGACGCCGGAGACCGTTTTTCCCGCCGAGTTCCAGATCGATTACGTGAAGGCTTGGAAGAGAAAGGCGAAGTGACGCGGAGTTCGAACCCCGCCGACGACATGCCCGATCTCGACTCCTTCCGCCTCGACGGACCCGCCACCACCGACGCGGTCCTCGACGCCTTCCTCGGCTACCTCGTCGAGTCGGGCATCGAACCCTACGAGCATCAGGAGACCGCCATCCTCGAACTCTTCGCGGACCGCAACGTCATCCTCAACACCCCCACCGGATCGGGCAAGACCCTCGTCGCCCTCGCGGCGCAGTTCCGCGCGATCTGCCAAGGGCGTCGCAGCTTCTACACCGTGCCGGTCAAGGCCCTCGCCAACGAGAAGTTCCTCGCCCTCTGCCAAGTCTTCGGGCCGGAGCGGGTCGGTCTCATCACTGGCGACGCCACGGTGAACCCGCAGGCCCCGGTCATCTGCTGCACCGCCGAGATCCTCGCGAACCAAGCCCTGCGCGAGGGCGCAAGCGCCGCGATCGACGACGTGATCATGGACGAGTTCCACTACTACTCCGACCCGGAGCGCGGCGTGGCTTGGCAGATCCCCCTGCTGGCCTTGCCGGGGGCGCGTTTCCTCCTGATGTCGGCGACCTTGGGGGACACCGCCTTTTTCGAGAGGGAACTCACCCGGCTCACCGGGGCGACGACCGTGCTGGTGAAATCGGCGCAGCGGCCCGTGCCTTTGGAATTCGAATACAACGACCTCCTCCCCCTTGAGGAGAAAGTCGAGGAACTGGTGGAGCAGGGCCGCGCCCCCATCTACCTCGTCCACTTCACCCAGCGCTCCTGCGCCGAGTCGGCGCAGAACCTGATGAGCCGCAACTACTGCACCAAGGCGGAGAAGGAGGCCATCGCCGCCGAGCTGACCGGGGCCGACTTCCGCAGCCCCTACGGCAAGGAGATCCGGAAGTTCATCCGCCACGGCATCGGCATCCACCACGCCGGACTCCTCCCGAAATACCGCGTCCTCGTCGAGCGGCTCGCGCAGAAAGGGCTCCTCAAGGTCGTCTGCGGCACCGACACCCTCGGTGTGGGGGTGAACGTGCCCATCCGCACCGTCCTCTTCACCCAGCTCTTCAAATACAGCGGGGACAAGACGAAGATCCTCGCGTCGCGCGACTTCCACCAGATCGCGGGACGTGCCGGGCGGCGCGGCTTCGACACCCTCGGCCACGTCGTCGCCCAAGCGCCCGGCCACGTCATCGCGAACCTGCGCGCCGAGGCGAAGGCGGCGGAGAAAGGGGGCAAGAACCGCCTCGTGAAGCAGAAGCCGCCCGAGGGCTTCGTGATGTGGGACAAAAGCACCTTCGAGAGCCTCATCGGGTCCGAACCCGAGCGGCTCGTCTCGCGCTTCGCCATCCACCACGGGCTGATCCTGAACGTCCTCTCCCGCCGCGACGAGGACGGCTGCCTCGCCTTGCGGAAGCTCATCCGCGACTGCCACGAGAGCGGAGCGGCGAAGAAAAAGCTGCGCCGCCGCGCCTTCTCCCTCTTCCGGGGACTGGTCGAGGGAAAGATCCTGACAATCCTCCCAAAATCCGAGCGACGCGGCCCCGCCAAGGTCGCCCTGCATCTCGAATTGCAGGAGGACTTCTCCCTCAACCAAGCCCTCGGACTCTACCTGATCGAGGCCCTGACAAAGCTCGAATTCGACGCGCCCGACTACGCCTTGAACGCGATCTCCCTGATCGAGGCCATCCTCGAAAACCCGGCGACCCTCCTCCGCCGCCAAGTCGAGAAGGCGAAGACCGCCCTGATGGCCGAGATGAAGGCCGAGGGGATCGAATACGACGAGCGCATCGAGAGGCTCGACGAGGTCGAGCATCCCCAGCCGGGGAAGGAGTTCATCTACGCGACCTACAACGACTTCGTCACGCGCAACCCTTGGGCGAAGGAGGCCTCGGTGCGGCCCAAGTCCATCGCCCGCGAGATGTTCGAGAACTGGCAGTCCTTCGAGGACTACATCAAGGTCTACGGCCTCGAACGCAGCGAGGCCGTGCTGCTGCGGCACCTCTCCGAGGTCTACAAGGTGCTCGTCCAGACCGTGCCGCCGGGGCTGAAAACGATGGACCTCGACGAGGCCGAATTCTTCTTCGGAACGATGCTGCGCGGAATCGACTCCACTTTGCTCGACGAGTGGGAGCGGATGCGGAGCGGGGAGTTCGCGCCCCCGGTCGAGCGGCAGGAGGCGGCCCCTCCGAAACCGGCGGCGATCACGCGCGACCGCGCCGCCTTCACCCGCCAAGTGCGCGGACTCGTCTTCGACTTCCTCAAGCGGCTCTGGCAGGGCGACGAGGCCGGGGCCTTGGAATCGGTCGGGATCGCGGCGGAGGCCACGGGCAGCCCGCTCGCAAGGATCGCCGCCTTTCGCGAAGCGGGGGGCCTGCTGCGGTTCGATCCCGAGGCGAGGAATGCGAAGCATTTCCATGTGGAGGCCGACGAGGCCAAGCGGATCTGGCGCGTCGAGCAGGCTCTCGTCGATGCCGAGGAGATCCACGACTGGAGCGCGACCTTCCACGTCGATCTCGCCGCCAGCGACGCGGCGGGAAAGCCGGTGGTGGAGTGGACGGGGATGGGGGATCGGTAGGGCGGAGGCGCAGCCAATCCATCGGAAAAGGCGGCGTGCCTTCAGCGGATCTCCAGTCGGATGTCGCCGGGACGCATCACCGAGCGCAGGGAGACCTCCGCTTCGCGCTCCTGTCCTAGCCACTCAAGGAGCACGGCGACGCGCTCGCCGGCTCCGACGAAGCGGGTGACGATCGTTTTCAACCCCTTCAGCGCCCCCTCCGTCACGACGATCTCGTCGCCCAGTTCGATCTGCTGATGGACCACGCGGATCGCGTTCTCCTCCTCGGGGAATTCCTCGCGCAGCTCGCGGATGTAGTCGTCGTGGATTTGCGGATAGAAGTCGGCGAAATGCAGCACCCCCGTCACGCCGGAGGCCGCGTTCACGGCACGGAGATCCTCCTCGAGATCGAAGCGGGCGAAGAAATAGCCTGGGAAAAGCGATTCCACGAACCAGACCCGACCCCGGCGCGTTGCCTTCTCGTAGCGGATGCGGGGGCAGAAGACCTCGTCGAGATGGGCGAACTGCTGAAGGTTGCGCGCGGCGATGTGCTCGCTCTTCGGACGGGAACGGACGCAGAACCAACCGGAAAGCGAGTCGAGAACGGGGGCTGACATGAGAGATGGGAAACGTAGGCGAGGTCCACATGCACGACAATGGAAGAACGCAGGATCGGGAGAGCGCCCTGTCGGGGTGCAAACAGACGCATTGGCCAGTTTTGGAGACTTCCGCCTCATTCCTATTCGGGCCAGCGGTTTTCCGACACCCGCTCCCATGCGAAAATCGTTGACCGAACCGATCCAAGGAGGCGATGCTCCTTCCGAAATGGTCTTGATTGCCCCTTCCTCCCCCCGTCTTCCCGCGTTGCTCGTGGGATGCCTTTTTCTTCTGGCCTCGACGGGCGAGTGCCGGGAGTTGGACCCGGTTTTGCAGGATATCCAGCCCGGCTACCAGTCCATCGTCGGAAGCCGCTACACGTATATCAATCGCGGGGAGTTCATCGACATCTACGACAACAAGTCGAAGGCTCTCTATCGGAGCATTCCCGTCGCGATGGACGAGGGGGCTGGAAAAGGGATCGCGGAGGCCTTTGTCGTGTCGTCGGACGAGCGCCTTTTGCAGGCGATCGTTCGTGTGAAATATGTGGGCGAGATCGAATTCACCTATGAGATCGCGTCGGGTCTCCCCGTCGAAAACCGACCGGTCACGGGAATGCGGACGGCGGTGTCGGATGACGGATACCTCTTCGATGAAGACCCCACTCTGCTGCCCGATGGTGTCGAGAGCCGGCCTGTCGTCCGTTTTGAAAAGGCCCCCGTCCGGTTTCACGACAGTCAGTCGTTCTATCTCGACGAGGTGTCGGGGGACGGCCCTCCCGCGCTCGTCCATGTCGATCTGCTCGAAAGCGTGCGCAACGCGGTCCCGTCCCGGACAGCGCCGGACGGGGTTCGTTTTGCTCCGGGCTTCGATGTGGACCCCTATGCGGAGGCGGGGGCTTCCGTGGTCCGTTCCTTCCCCGTGGATGAAGTGAGGCGGATCGCGGGCACGAGGCCGCTTGCCGGTGCGGGCGGTCTCTCCCCTGCCGGAGGTGATCCGATGGAGGTGCTGTGCCTCGTCGATGCCTCTGGCCAGCCCACGGCGGTGGCCAGTTCACCCTATCAAATCGACCATCATCTGGTCCGGGATCTGATTGCTCGCAGCGACGGGACGGCCTGCGCTCTGTCCTGGGATGTCCTGCCCGGCAGGGCCTCCGATCTCTACGGGATCGAGGTTCGTTCCCTGCGCGACGGGAGCCTCCTCTTCCGCGACGAATGGATTTACGCCGACTGCCTCAGTTTCGGGCGCGAGTCGGATGTCCTCTACTTGGTGGGCCGTTTCGGACACCCCAAGGGGCCGATGTCGGCGATCAAAGACCGCGTCCTCGCCAAATTGAGGCTCACGGGCGCCGGGGCGAGGGTGGAGTGGCATCGGCCCATCGGCGCGATCCAAGACCTCTCGGTCGATCCTGACGGAAGCTCCCTTTACACCGTTTCCGACGACGGGCTCCTCACCCTCTTCGACGCCGCGACAGGGGGTGCAAAGGTGAACGCAAGAGGGTATCACGAGACCGGACTGATCGTTTCCACCCCGGATCACTTTTTCATGGCCACGGGTGGCGCGGAGGAAGCGATCGCGCTGCGTTCCGAGGGACGGGCCTACCCGCTGGAGCAATTCGACCTGCATTTCAACCAGCCCCATCTCGTCCTCGAAATCCTCGGCGCATCCGGTTCGCGGATAGCAAACGCCCGCGAGGCCTATGAGGACAGGCTGCTCCTTCATGGCATCTCCACGACGTCTTTCAAGCTGGCGGAGGCGCTCCCCGAAGTCAGCGCAGCGATCCGATCCGAATCGGAAGGCTCCCTGACGATCTCGGCGCGGGCGCGGGGCGGTTCGTCCGGGCTGGTGAAGCTGTTCGCTTGGGTGAACCATGTCCCCGTCTTCGGAAAGGCGGGAGCGCCCCTCACGGGAGCACCCGAGTTTTCGGGCGAGGTCAGGGTGCCTCTCGTCTCGGGGAGAAACGAGATCCAGATTTCGGTGATGGATTCCGAAGGCATGGAATCGATCCGGGAGACCCTGACCTACGAGAACCGGACGGCGGCGCGGGGCAGGGTCGTTCGTCTCCTCGCCATCGGCGTCTCCGACTATTTGGGCACGGACTACGATCTCAACTTCGCGGCGAAGGATGCCGACGATCTCCTTTCCGTCCTCTCCAGCGAGATCGGGGGATCTGCGGAGGTGAAGGTCAAACGGCTCACCGATTCCGCCGCGACCAAGGAGGGCATTCTCGCGGCAAAAGCCTTCTTCGAGGAAGGAGGTCCGGACGACTTGGCCCTCGTCTTTCTCGCCGGACACGGAGTGCGGGAGGCCGCGACGAACCAGTTCTTCTTTTGCCCGGCCGATATGGACTTCGAGAATTTCGCCGCGAAAGGGGTCGCCTACGAGGAGATCGAGTCGCTCTTCGAAGGAATCCCCGCGCTGCGGAGGGTGATCCTGATGGACTGCTGCCACGCGGGCGAGCTAACGCCGGGCGAATTGAAACGGCTGGAGAGCGCCTCCAGTGTTGCGGCGCAGAATGGCACCGAGGTGAGAGCGCTCCGGGTCGTGAACACCGGCACCACGTCGCCAGCGTCCGGGGGGGCGAAGGTCGGCTACGGGTTCCGGGATCTGCGCCGTCAGGTGGGGGCGCAGGTGTTGAGCGCGGCGGGACCGCTTGAGTTCGCCCTTGAGGGAGCCGGGATGGAAAACGGACTCTTCACTTTTTTCTTTTTGTCAGGAATTCGGGAAAAGACCGCAGACCGGAACGGTGATGGGGCGATTACGGTGACGGAGCTTTTTTCCTTCGTTTCGGGGAAGGTGATCGAACTCTCCGAAGGAGTCCAGCAGCCCCGTTTCCGCCACGCGAACCGCGCCTTTGATTTTGTGTTGGCGGGCAAGGAACCCTCGCCCGGAACCGTTCCTCAAACGCTGGTCGCGAGACCTCCGGTGTTGGCCCCGCCGCAAGCACCCGTCGCAGCGATGGCGAGGGCTCCCCGCTTGGAGGGACGCCGCTACCCTGAAGCGAGCGAGCGGCTCCTCACGGAAGCGGAGGTCAAGGCGATGTCCTTCGGGCAATTGCGATACGCGATCAACGAACTCTACGCCGTCTACGGCTTCGCCTTCTCCTCCGCCTCGGCGGCGGAGATTCGCAAGCATTTCTCCCAATTCTCCTGGTTCCAACCCGACCCGGCGATGACGATGGAGTTGATCGATCAGCGGATGTCCGAAATCGAGAGGCGAAATATCGAAATTCTCGCCGCGGAACGCAACCTGAAGAAATAATACGAAATCCCGAAAAGATCTGGACGATTGCGAACCTCCCGCCGAGGTCGTCGTCAGATTCATTACATAGATAGAGGAGTCAATTGCAGGACCTTCTTCCATTTGCGGCGATTCGCGTTCCATTCGCGAAAATTCGCGTTTCTCATCTTTTTCAAACGCGAATGGCCGAAAATCTCCGCGAATGCTCACGAATCCGGTCTGGCAGCGGGTGATTTGCAATCACCTCAAAGATCAAGAAAATTCGTGTCCATTGGTGGCCATCCGTGGTCCAAACCTCAATGTAACGAAGTGGGCATAAGCCCTGACGGGCATTTGCCGGCCCAATCACTTTCTGCGCTGCCCCGCGAGCACCTCCAATGCTTGCAGACAGGCGGCCGTGCGGGTCTCGACGCCGAGGGCCACGAAGATGTCGAGGACGTGCTTCTTCACGGTGGCCTCGCTGATGCCGAGGATGGTGGCGATGTCGCCGTTGGTCTTGCCTTGGGCCAGCCAGAGCAGGGTCTCGGCCACTCGCGGGGTCAGGCCGAAGGCTTTCTCCAAGGGCAATGGAGAGTCGAAGTCCGGCTCGAAGCCTCCGCCGCCGCTTTGCCCAGCACGTTTCAGCCGCGAATGGATGGCGGCGAGCAGGTCGGCCTTGGCCACCGGCTTGGTCAGATAGTCGTCGGCGCCGAGATTCATGCCCGCACGGATGTCGGGTTTCTCGCCTTTCGCGGTCAGGAAGATGAAGGGTGTGGCCTCCGTCACGGAGTCGGCACGCAAGGCGCCCAGTACGCCGTAGCCGTCGAGTTCGGGCATCATCACATCGCAGAGGATGACGTCGGGCCGTTCGGCGAGGGCGAGCGCGACGCCTTCGCGACCGTGGGCGGCGGTGAGCGGACGGAAGCCTTCCAGCCGCAGGATGGTGGCAAGGTTGCGCCGCATTTCCGGCTCGTCTTCGATGATGAGGATCGTTTTCATGGTTCGGTCGGAAGGGGAAGAAGCGGAATGTCGAGGGTGAAGCGCGAGCCTTGGCTGGGTCGGCTGTGGACGTGGATCGTACCGCCGTGCAGCTCGACGCTGCGTTTGATGATGACGAGGCCGAGGCCGGTACCCTGCCGTGCACCGACGTTCGAGCCTCGGCGGAAGGACTCGAACAGGTGCGGCTGCTCCTCCTCGGGAATGCCGATGCCGCGGTCGCTCACGACGAAGCGCACGCCCGTCGGAGTGGCGCTGGCTTTGAAGGTGACCGCCGCGCCTTCGTGCGAGTATTTGACGGCGTTGGTCAGCAGATTGACAAGCATGTGGCGCAGCAGGCGCTCGTCGGCCCGGCTCTCGGCAGGCAGTCCCTCGGTGGAGAATTCGATGGGGCAGCGGCTTTCCAGGGCGGAGTCCACTTCATCGACGAGCCGTCGGCAAAAGGCGGCGAGATCGATGGGGCCGGGCCGGAACTCCATGCGCCCGGCGTCGAGACGGCCCAGCAGCAGCACGTCCTCCATCAGCCCGGCCATGCGGCGCGCGTTCTTGGTGATCGAGCCGAGCTGCTCGCGTCGCTCTTCGGGCGCGAGCTGGTCGAGGTAGTCGTCGAGGATTTCCGCCGAGGACTGAATGATGCCCAGCGGCGTGCGGAACTCATGCGATACCATCGCCACGAAGTCGCTCTTGAGTTGGTTCAGCTCGCGTTCGCGTTCCAATGCCTTCTTCAGTTCCGTCTCCGCGCGGCGGCGTTCGGAGATGTCGCTCACCACCGCCTGCACCAGATGAAGGTCGCCGTCGGTGATGCGGCTGAGCACGACCTCCATCAGCAGCTCGTACCCTTGAGAATGGAGATGCGTCCACTCGAATCGCGCCAGTCCATGCTCCAGGCAATGCGCGATATGCCGCTGCGCGACATCCGCCGAGCGCTGGCCGTCGGGCTGGAACTCGGGGGCCAGCTCGGCCGGATGCCTGCCGATGAGCGCCTCCGGCGTCAGGCCGAAGATCCCCGCCGCCGCCTGGTTCACGTCGGCGAAAAACTGGTGCTCGTCGTGCAGCATCACCCCTTGGCTGGAGGTCTCGAAAAGCAGCCGGTATTTGCGTTCGGACTCCCGCACCGCCTGCTCGGCGCGACGGCTTTCGGTCACGTCCTGGGTGATGCCCCAGAGCTGCTCCTGCCCGTCGGGCGAGCGGACCAGCACGCCATAGAGCACGATGGGAATGGAATGGCCGTCGGCGTGGATGTATTCCTTTTCGAAGGGGCCCGTGTAGCCGTGCTCCCGGATCGTCTCCAGCACTTGCAGCTCCTGCTCCCGGTATTTCTCCGGCGTGATCTCCCAGTAGGTCATCCGCAGCAGTTCCTCCTGCGTGCGCCCGACGGTGCGGGCGAAGGAGGGATTCACTTGGAGGAAGCGCCCCTCCCAGTCAATCTGCGAGATGCCCAGAGGCGAGAGCTCGAAGAGCAGGCGGAATTTCTCCTCGCTCGCCTGCCATTCCTTGGTCCGCTCGGCGATGCGTTGCTCGAGCGATTGGTGAAGCTGCCGCACCTCCTCTTGCGCCACCTTGCGCTCGGTGTCGTCTTCGTGGACGCAGACGACCTCGGCGATGCGGCCTAGGCTGTCGAAGACGGGAAACATGGTGGAGCCGATCCATTTCACGCCGCGCGCCGGCTGCTCGGGCGTGGCTTTCAGCTCGAAGGGGATCGGTGGAATCACTGAGGCCCCACCGGTGAAGGCGCGCTCGATCTGCTCGCCGAATCCCGCCTCCGCCAGTTGCGCGTCGGTGCGGATGTTGAAATGGTCGAGGTCGGTGAGGATGAGCCGGAAGAGCTTCTCGAACGAGCGGTTCACCTCGCGCGTGCTGCCGTCCGGCGCGAAGATCTGCATGCTGAGCGGCGCCTGCTCGAAGACGCGCCGCCAGCGGCCCTCCGCCAGCCGCAGCTCCTCCTCCAGCCGCTTGCGCTCGTCGATGTTGCGGCCGGCGGTGAGCAGCATCGGCCGGCCTTCCAGCTCCAGCGAGGTGAGCACCACATCGTAGAAGGTGAGGGTGCCGTCGCGGCGCAGGATCTGCCATTCGAAGCGGTGCGTGCCCTTCTCCATCGCCAGCGCGATCACCTCTCGCGTCACGTCCTCCGAGCGCCGCCCGTCCGGCTGGAACTCCGGCGCGAAGGCATTGGGCGAAAGGCCGTTCATCTCCGCCGGGTCCTCCACGCCCATCGCCTGCGCGGACGCCTCGTTGTGCGCGAGGAAGATGCCGTTCACAGGGTCGAACAAAGTCATCGCCTCCGCGCTGCGCTCGAAGAGCAGCCGGAACCAGTCCGCGCCCGGCGGAAAGATCGTGGCAGATGAGGCGGGGGTTTCGTTCATGCCGAACGATGCCATGCCCGCGATGGCTTGGAAAGCATGTGGCGATACACCTTTCGTTCCATTGTGGAAATGGCGGCGGTCCTGCGCTTTGCGGAGGGCCTGCGAGATGCCTGCGACAGGCGCTTCCGCCCGGCTATTTCCGCGCCCACAGTGCCAGCAGCGCTTCCATGCGACCGCTGACATACTGCGGAATCACGTCGAAGGGCACGGGCACTCCTTCGGTCAGCACGAAATTGCGGGCGTGCGCATCGAACACCGCCAGACGGTCTTCGGTGCGAAAGTAGACGTTCTCTCCCCCCGCCTTGCGGAAGCCGTTGTCGGCCATGAAGCTTTCGATCTGGGGGATCTCGGGCTTTTCGCCCCGAAGGAAAATTTGGGAAATCACCATGCTCAACCTGCCACGCTGGCGGACCAGTCCCAGGAATTCCACATCGTCACCAAAGAGGTCATTGTGGAGCGCCAGGCGGTCCAGATATTGCAGTGGCGTGGCGGGACCAAGCCCGATGGCGTCGGAAAGGCGATCCGGCATCGTTCCGGCAGGCAGGACGAGACGCATCCGCAGTCCGTATTCGCCCGGATAGGTTACCTTGACGAGACGCTCGTCTCCTGCCGCGTGCTGGATGAAGTGCTCCGCTCCACCACACTGCGCCTCGGTCAGCCATCCACCGCCAGCAAGCTCTCCTCGTGCTTCGGCCCAGGCTTCGAGACCTCCGAGCTGTTCGAGGATGTCGGGATCGGTTCCGGATTGTCCTGGAACGCCTTCACTTGCGCCCAGAAGACTTCGGAACTCACGGGCCGCTGCTTGCGGCGAATCGCCTCGAGTTTTTTGGCCAGTTGGTTCATTCATGAAAGGATTGCCTTGAAACTTGCCGAGGTCAACCCCGATGCCAAACGCATTCCGCAGACATGCGGTCATTTTATCCAGTTGACCCTGTTCGGTCACCCTCGCGACCCTGTTCACGGTTGGTCCTGCGGTGATACGCCTTTCGTCCCATTGAGGAAAGGCCGGAGGCAAACGCCTTCACCCTTGGTAGCATTTACCAAAGAGGATCGCCGGGGCAGAATGCCATCGCTATTTGACTCGACCACGATGAAATCCCAACACCTGCATCCCATGACCCCCACCCTCTATCATCCTGAAAACGCCAGCTATCGCCCTTGCTTCGGAGGGCAATCGGAATGCTTCCTGAGCGCCGCACAGACGAAGGGCTGGCTGAGCGCCTGGTATATGCTCATCCCGCCCGACAACGGCCCGCCAATGCACATCCACCACCGCGAGGACGAAATCCTCATCGTCATGGAGGGGCGCTTCGCCTTCCATGCCGAAGGCCGTTGGATCGAGGGCGGGCCGGGCATGGCGGTGTATCTGCCGCGCGAACGGCCGCATTCGTTCCGGAATGTGGGAAGCACCACCGGAAAGATCTGCGTGCTGGCCACCCCCGCAGGGCTGGAGTCCTTCTTTTCGCAGTGCGAGAAGCCCTTTCATCGACCCGACGGGCCGGACATGGAGACCATCACCAGTATCGCCGAAGAGCATGGGATTGAATTCGTATGAACTAGGCATTCCCGAAAACTCAATCCGACATCCACCATGAATGCAATCAAACTATCGCTATGCCTGCTGGCGACGAGCTGCGCCGGAATCACGGAAGCCTCGGAGACGGGACTGGTCGGAATGGCCAGTTCTCTAGCGCCGATGGTGACGTGGTTGCTGGTCGGCGGCCTCTTGGGGGTACCCCTGTTCACTCCTCCCGTCCGCTCGGAGAGGAGAACGGCTCGGGTGGAGGAACTCCGCCGCGCCGTTGGATGGGCTGGGCAGAGTGAGCGCGTCGTTACCGTGCTCTTCGCCGACATCCGGGATTTCACGACCCGCTGCGAGTCGCTCGCCCCGGTCGACGCGGTGCGCTTTCTCAACCTCTACCACGAGCACATGACCTCCGTCATCGAGGCGAATGGCGGTATCGTGAACCAGCTTGTCGGCGACGGAATCATGGCCATCTTCGGAGCGACGGGGCAATCCCGGCACGCGGACGAAGCCATCGCGGCAGGACGCGCCATGCTGGGTAGCTTGGGCGAGCTTGGCGAGACACTCGAATTCCACGGCTTTGGCCCGGTGAGGATCGGCGTCGGCGTCAACACCGGCCCCGCCGTCGTTGGCACGATCGGCTCGCCCCGGAGGATGGAATACACCGCCATCGGCGACACTGTGAACACCGCAGCCCGGATCGAGAGCCTCACCAAGGAGCTCGGCTATTCCCTCCTCGTCTCCGCCGCGACTTGGACAGCGGCGGAGCGGAAGCCGGAGGGTCGGGCGCTCGATCCCGTCTCCATCCGCGGTCGCCGCGCGGAGATGACGCTCTACGCCGTGGCGATCTGATCCGGCGCAAGCGCGGCAGTCACCACACGCCTCGAATTTGAAAAAAATCTCGCGAGTTTCCCACACGGACTTAGCGTGCCGAACACCAGACTCCGCCCTCTCCGATGAAGCCATTCCATTTGCTCGCCGCTGTCGTTTTCCTCCATCAGACGCTCTCCGCCGAACCCGCGCCCAAGGCGGCCAATCTGCCTCCGGGCGTCCGGATGGAGCGTGACCTCGCCTATGTGCCGGACGGCGACGAAGCGCAACGGCTCGACCTCTACCTGCCTGAGCAGACCTCGGAGCATCCGCTGCCGCTGGTCGTCCACATCCACGGGGGCGGTTGGATGGGAGGCAGCAAGTTCCCGTGCCCGGTGGTCGGGATGGTGCTGAAAGGCTATGCGGTGGCCAGCATCGAATACCGCTTCAGCCAGAAGGCGAAGTTCCCCGCGCAGATCCAGGATTGCCAAGCGGCGATCCGCTGGCTGCGGGCGAACCGCGAGAAATACCACATCGACCCGGAGAAAGTCGGCGTGGTGGGCGCTTCGGCGGGCGGGCATCTCTCCGCCTTGGTCGGGACCGCCGGGGGGAAGGGCGCGTTCCCCGTGATCGGCGGGAACGAGGACCAGTCGGACCAAGTCCAAGCGGTCTGCGACATCTTCGGCCCGACCGACTTCGTCAACGTGGTGCGGCAGGCCGAGGAGGACGACAAGGTGAAGAACGTCTTCGAATTCAATTCGCCCAAGGATCCCTATTCCTCCCTGATCGGCACCCGCCTCGACGACGAGGAGAAAGCCAAAGCCGTCAGCCCGGCGACCTACGTCGGCGAAGGCAATCCGCCCTTCCTCATCCTCCACGGGACACACGACGCGCTCGTGCCGTATGCGCAGAGCACGCAATTCGCCGAGGCGCTGAAGGCGAAGGGCGTGCCGGTCTGGTTGCAAACCCTGCCTGGGGCCGGGCATGGCGGACCCGCCTTCGGCAAACCGGAAGTGATCCGGTTGATGAACGATTTCTTCGACAAGTTCCTGAAGGGTGCCGAAGTGGAGATCCAGCTCGTGCCCGAGGCGGAGTTGGCGGTGGAACCGAAGAATTGACGCTCGAAGGAGCCGATTCGTTGCCTTTCCCATGCAACCTTGTCTTTTCTCCATCAGCTATGGGGGCCTCTGGGGCCAATCCGCCTTGGGCCTCGCCGACTTCATCGTCCGGGCCGGGCGGCTTGGTTACCCCTCCGTCATGATCGCGGGCAAGCGTCCGCATCTTTCGCCGCTGGACGCCACCCCGGAGTTCGTGAGGTCCATCCAAGAGGCGCTGTCGGCCGCGAAGGTGCGCTGCGCTGTGCTTGGTGCCTACACGAACCTTGCGCCGCCCGCCGGTGTCGGTGGCGAGGTGCCCCTCGTCGAATTTCAGATCGCCTATGTCGAATCGCTCGCCCGCCTCGCCGCCCAGCTTGGGGCGGGGGTGGTGCGCATCTTCACCGCCTACGAAACCGGGGGGCAGGACCCGCAGGCGCAATGGCAGCGCTGTGTCGCCGCCATTCGCGAAATGTGCGACCGCGCCGCCGCGCACGGGGTGCTCGTCGCCATCCAGAACCATCACGATATCGCCCTGCACACCGAGGCGCTGCTGGAGCTGCTCGTCGACATCGACCGCCCGAACTGCAAGCTCGGCTTCGACGCCTGGTCGCCCGCATTGCGTGGCGAGGCGCTCTACGAAGCCGCCAGACTGGCTGCGCCGCACACGGTCATCACGACCAACGCCGACTACATCAAAGTGCCGCGCCACCGCTACCGGCCCGAACTTGTGAACTACGAGCGCGAAGCGGTCGATTGGGTGCGGGCGGTGCCCTTCGGCACGGGCTTCATCGACTACGCCGCCTTTTTCGAAGGGCTGCGCGACGGAGGATTCGACGGAGTCGCCACCTTCGAGATGTGCTCGCCCCTGCGCGGAGGCGGTTCGCTGGAGAACCTCGACGCCTGCGCGTCTGGCTACCTGAAGTGGATGGCGGAAAGGAATCTCATCCGCTCATAACTCCACGTTGTCTCGTTGAAGCTCACTTCGCGATTTTCTCGTCGCCGTGCGAGGCGTCTTCGGCGGTCCACTTGCCTCCTTTCTGCGAGGCCAGAAAGGCCACGAGATCGCGGAAATCCCGTGGCGGCAGGGCTGCGGCCATCGGGGGCATGGCGGAGACGGGCGGGGCGACGGACGCGATCCCTCCGCGCGGAATCTCGCGACGGCTGTTGTCGAGCCCGACCACGACGACGCGCTGCTCGCTCTCCTCGGCGAGACGGCCGATGAGGGCTTCGCCATTTGTCAGGGTCACGGTGGTCATGCCGTAGCCGGGGCTGATCTCGGCTCCGGGATCGGCGACGGATTCGAGGATATTCTCCCGCGACAGGCGCTTCGCCACGTCGCGCAGGTCGGGGCCTTGGATTCCGCCGCCTTCCCCTCCTTCGCCGCCGACCTTGTGGCATTGGAGGCAGGCGCCCTGATTCTTGAAGACGATTTCGCCCGCCGCCGGATCGCCGCCTTCCAGCCCGAGGAGGAAGACTGCGTTCGTCGCTGAGGCGGCGTGGGCGGTGGCTTGGGCGTGGCCTTTTTCGTTGAGGGCGAGATAGGCGTCGAGCCAGAGGCCGGGCCGCAGCTTCGTGCTGCGCTCTTTCCATAATCCGACGACGGATTCGAGATCGACTTTTGCCAGCCCGGCGATGGCGGCGCGGGCGACGGGCAGGGGAGCGTCGGCGACGGCGGTGGAGGCCTGAGCGGCGATGCCTTCGAGGCCGAGGGCGAAGGCCGCTTCCATCGCGGCGGCGCGGACCGGGACCGCCTTGTCGGAGAGCAGGGCGGCGACGCGCTCGCGGGCGCCCTCGGGCCGCGAGGCGGCGAGGCTTTCGATCACGGCGACGCGCAATCCGGGGGCGAGGGTTTCGTTTCCTGCTTGGGCGAGCAGGGTCGCGGGATCGAGTTCGATCTTCGCGCCGGTGGCGAACTCCAAGGCGAGGGCGATCAGCTCGGGGTCGTGGGGATCGCCGAGGAATTTCCGCAGCGGTTCGGCGAGGCCGGGCGCGAGGGCGGAGAAGGAGCGGCCTTCCTTCACGGCTTGGGGCCGGTAATGGCCGAGCACGGGGTCGGTGTCGATAGCGGCCTCCCATTGCTTCAATCCGTGGAAGGCGGCCTTGCGCACCGATTTGGCGAGTCCGCCGTCGGCGGCGAGTTGGATCAAGGCGAGGGCGTGGGCGGGCGTGCCTCGGCGGTAGTTCGCGGCGACGACGCGGCGCTGGATGGTCTCGGGCAGATCGGCGAGTCCCTTGCGGAAGGCGGCGAGACGCTCGCCAGCGGCGCTGTCGAGGGCCTGCGTGTCATGGATCGCGCGGATCGCCTCGCGCAGGACGAGGGGATCGCTCTCGTCGAGGAAGGCCGCCAACTCGGGGCTTTCCCTCCGCCGCAGCACGAGCACGGCGAGAAGGCGCTCCTCGCGCGAGGGCGAGGCGGCTTTCGCGACGGCTTCGGCCTCGGTTACAACTTCGGACAGGGCGGCGAGGATCGCGTGACGCAGGACGATGTCGGGCTCGCTTTGACCGTTGGTCAGGGCGGCGGCGAAGAGGGCTTTCGTAACCTCCGCGTCGCCCGGCTTGGCGATGCGTCCGAGGGCGATGGCGGCGAGGGATCGGACGTGGAGGGATTCGTCCTTGGCGAGCGTTTCGAGCAAAGCGCCTCTCGCCGTTTCCAAGCGCAGGTCGCCGAGAACGCGGGCGGCGTTGGCTCGGATTTCGGGTTCGGCGTCGTTCAGCAGGGGCAAGAGCGTGTCCGCCACCTCGACGCTGAGTCGGCCCGCTTGACCGATCCCCCAAATCGCGTGGAGCCGGGGGATGAGATCGACGTTGCCTCCGGCGAGTTCTTTGAGAATCGCCAGCCCCTCCTCCCCGCGATCTACGAGCGCAAATTGAGCCGCCTGCCGCACGCGGCGGTCGGGATGGTCGAGGAACCCGCGCAATTCGGCGGCGGGACGTTGCGAAAAGCCTTCTTTGAACAAGGCCGCGACCTTCGCCCCGGCCTCGCGCTGGGCCGGGTCTTTCGAGGCGACAACTTGGATGGAGCCGTTTTCGTTCACGCTCCAACCGCCGCCGAAGTCGCAAATGTAGAGCTTGCCGTCGTAGCCGAGCTCGACGTCGCTCGCGCCGACGCCCCTGACCAGCTCTCCCACCTCGGTGGCGACGTAGCCAGCGCCCTTCGGCCCGGTGGCGATGAGGAGCAGATTGCAGTTGTCCGAAGCGCCGCGGTAGTTCGAGAGGAGGAATTTGCCTCGCAGATCCTCGGGCAGCGATTCGCCAGTCAGCCATGTGACGCCGGAGGGACCGTTCGCGACATGCGAGGCGGGCGGATAGACCCATTGCGGCTGCTCCTCGTTGTGCAGGTCGAACATACGCTCCGCCACCCACATCGATTTCTCCGGGCGGAAGCCGCCCCAATCGAGATGCGTGGCGTAGTGGTGCGGCGATTGGTGGGCCATGTCCCAGCCGGAGTCGCTGCCTTCGAGGACGTAGACGAGGCGGGCCTTGTCGCCGATGTCCCCGGTGTTGTCGAAGGTGAAGAGGTTGCCGTGGTCGTCGAAGGCGAGCTCCTGCGGGTTGCGTAGCCCCGTGCAGACGAGCTCCAGTCCCGAGCCGTCGGATTCGCAGCGGAAGACGGCCCCGACTCCCGAACCCGGATGCGTCTTCCCGTCCGCCGTGGTGACGTGGTAGCCGCGGTCGCCGACCGAGAAGTAGAGCCGACCGTCCGGCCCGCGCACGAGACCGTGGAGGTCGTGGCCGATGAAGGAGACGCGCACCCCGTAGCCAGTCGAGATTTCCTCCTCCTCGTCGGCGCGTCCGTCGCCGTCGGTGTCGCGCAGTTTCCACACGCTGGGGATGCAGGTGAAATAGACATGGCCGTCGTCGGCGAGGATGGAGAAGCCGATGCCGTCCTCGGGGCGTTTGAAGCGGTCGGAGAAAAGCGAGCGATGGTCGGCGGCTCCGTTGCCGTCGCGGTCTTCGAGGAGGATGAGCCGGTCGGCGACTCGGCTGAACCAGCCTTCGGGAAAGCTCGCCGCGTATTTTTGGTACATCGTCAGGCGGTCTGCCACGGTCACCGCCTTGAAGTCGTCGCGGATCAGTTCGTTGGCCCCGCGCAGGTCGGGGACGCCGAGCCAGAAGCGGTTTGCCTCGGCCACGTAGAGGCGGCCCTGCGGGTCGAAGCCGAAGCTGCCGGGGTTCTCGACGAAGGGAAAGGCGACCCAGGTGTGGCCTTCGAGGCCCTCGTGATGGATCAGTCCGCGGAAGGGGCCGGGCTGGTTGCTGAGGGGCGGCAGTTCGTCCTCGGGCACGGTGGGGAGCTGCTTGAAGCGCGCCTCCAGTTCCGCCGGGGTGATGGCGAAGGCGGGGGCGGCCAGCCCGGCGAGGGCGAGGAGAGGGAGGAGAAGGCGTCTCATGGGGGGCATTTTTAGCCCGTCGTCGGGACGATGGCAATAGTGGAACGACGGTGGACCTTGCTGTCGGGATGCCATCGGTCGAAGTTCTCGCGGACTCCGTCGCGGTTTCCGGGCGTACTCCCCGCATGAAACGGCTGGCGGCCCTTTTCCTGCTATGCCTGCCGCTGCCAGGCGGGGGTGGCGGAGAACGCTACCCCTCAATGTGGACGATTTTTCCGGAGAAGTCCCCGCGTTGGCCTTCGGGCCAAGTTTCGGAGGCGGGCCAGCCGAGGTAGAAAAGCCCCAGGCATTTGTCGCGGGGATCGGAAAGGCCGAGCCATTGCCGCATCTCGTCGCTGTAGACGAGGGGTGGCGTGGACCAGAAAGCGGCCATGCCGAGCGCCGAGGCGGTGAGGTGCATATTGTGGACGGAACAGGCGACGGCCTCGACCTCCTCGATCTCGGGGATTTTCTCGATCTCCTGCCGCTTCATCGCGATGGCGACGACGACGGGGGCGAGGAGGGGCTGCGAGCGCAGCTTGTCGAATTTGTCCTGGCGGAAGGCGTCGTCGAGGGTGAGGCGGCGATAGAGGGACTGGCAGAAATCGGCGAGCCGCTCGCGCCCGGCCCCGGTGAAAACGAAGAAGCGCCAAGGCTCGGTCATGCCGTGGGTCGGTGCCCAGTTCGCATTTTCGAGGATGGCGGCGAGATGGCGGGGATCGACGGGACGTTGGTCCATCGCTTGCGGCTTGATGCTGCGGCGGCGGCGGATCAGGGCGTTGGCCGCCGCGAGGCGAAGCGACAGCGCGTCGAGGGGCGGGGTGGCGGGGGGATCGCTCATTTCGTGGGATGGCCTTTGCCCCGCGCCTTTGGCGAAGGCGTGAGGAGGACGAGGGAATGGGGGCCGGGTTCGACGAGCCGACGGCGATAGAGGGAGCCGATGGCCGCTTTGAACGCTTTCTTGCTCGCGCCGAAGGCTTCGCGGATCGCTTCGGGCGTGCTCCCGTCGCCGAGTTCGATGCGCCCGCCCCCGTTGCGGAGGGCTTCGAGAATGCGGTCGGAAAGGCTGGTGACCCGGCCGAATCCGACGGGTTCGAGGGAGAGGTCGATCTTGTAGTCCTCCTTCACCTCCCTGACAAAACCACCGATCTCCTCGCCGGGCTGGAGGGGGCGGTGGACTTCGTTGGCGTGGAGCAGTCCGCGGTGGCTGCCTTCGACGATGGCGCTCCAACCGAGCGGGGTGCGCTCCAGGATTCTCAAGGAGACGGGTTGTCCGGGCTGGTAGCGCGGCGCGGTCTTGTCGAGATAGCGTCCCAGCTTGGTCGTGGCGATGAGGCGGTCGCTCTTCGGATCGATGAGGACGCGCACGACGACGGTCTCCCCGACGCGGACGGGCTTGCTCTGCTCGGCGAAGGGGAGGAGGAGATCTTTGACGAGACCCCAGTCGAGAAAGGCCCCGAGGCGAGGGTTCACCTCGACCACTTTCAGCCCGGCGTAGTCTCCGGCTTGGCAGAGGGGCAGCCTCGTCGTGGCGACGAGACGGTCTTCGGAATCGCGCGAGATGAAGACGCGCACCTCGTCGCCCGGCTCGGTCCCGGCCGGAACCTCGCGGGTCGGCAGGAGGATATCGCCGTCGAGGTAGAGGCCGTGGTCCGACTCGCGAAGGGCGACCAAGTTCTGGATGCGACCGAGGAGGGGCATTCCGGGAGGGGGGGAGTGGGGAAGGGTCAGCGCCAGGCGAGGTCGTGCGTTTTCCCGTGCCCGGGATGCGAGGGGTCGAGGGAGCGGAGCTCGAGGGAGAGGCCTCCGGCGGTCACGGTGGCGCGGACCCAGCCGCTCGGATGGGCGGCGTTGAAGACGTAGGCGGTGGTCGGCAGGTTGACCTGGTGCAGGCCGTCCTCCTCCTGCTTGAGCTTCCAGGCATGGCTGTGGCCGTAGATGTAGGCCTTCGCGGAGGGGCGGGGCCGGATCGTCTCGAAGAAGGATTCGGTGTCGAGGATGCCGGTGATCTTGGGCTTTTCCTCGCCGGGCACGTCGGGGGGGAGGAACTGCGGATTGTGGTGGCCGACGAGGATGGCGGGCTTGTCGGGATGGGCGTCGAGGAGACGGGCGATCCAAGCGAGCTGATCCGCGCCGAACTCGCCCTCGACTTGGTTCACGTAGCGCAGCGAGTCGAGGAGGATCCAGTTCGCCAGCGGGGTTTCGATGAGGGTGCATCGCTTGCCCGCGACGGGTGGCTCTCCGGTGGCCTCCCCGAGGGCGGCGGCGATCTTCTCGCGGTCGTCGTGGTTGCCCATGGTGAAGTGGATCGGCAGCCCCGCCTCGCGGAGGGGGGCGAGCAGTTCGATGAGGGTGGCGTAGTCCTCCGCCTTGCCATCAAGGTAGGCGCAATCGCCGTCGATGATGACTCCGGCGAGGCTGTCCTTTTCGGCCAGCACCTCGGCGACGACGCGTTGGAGGTGGTCGGCCATGTTCACGGCTCCCCGCACGACGGTGGTCCGGTCGGCGGCGATGTGGGTGTCCGAGAGCAAGGCCCAGGTCTCGGACTCCGCCGCCGTCGCGGAATCCCGGAGGAAGGGCGAAAGGACAAGGACGGCGGAACCGCCGAGGAAACGGCGACGCGACAGGGGATCGAGGTGCAGGGGCATGGCCGGAATATGGCCGAAAATCGGCGCGGGGGAAAGCGGCGTGATGGGGGCGGGGGTTTTCCCCCGACCCGCACCGACTGGGCCAGATTCAACAGGCGGTGGCGGCTTCCAAAAACGCGAGGTGCGCGGCGATGCGGCGGGTCAAATCCAGTTCGCTCGGCGTTTCGAAGGTGTAGCCCGTCCCGGCGTGCTTCAGAAAGAGATAGGCCGCTTCGGGAAAACCGCCGAGCCGTTCCGCGACGACCTGCTCGATCTCCGTGGACCGGACCAGCAATCCGTTCGCGAAAGGCGATCCGTCGATCTCGCCCGCCCGCTCCCTCGGGATGATCCCTTCGCAGGCGGCGAGCAGGGCGTCGCCTGCGGATTCCCCGCGCGTCAGTTCGTAGAGGTAGATGCCGGAGGCGTCGTAGTCCTCGTGAAGGTTGATGGCCGTTTCGAAACGGCGCCCTTGGAGGAAGCCTTGCCACGTCCCGACCACGGGATGGGAACCGTTTTCGAAGCATCGGTTCAAGTCGATCCCGTCCCCGTCGAGCCGGGTGTTCCAGAGTAGGCCGACGGGGTTGAGGCAGGGGAGGATCACGACGGGCCGCTCCCGCAGGATCGCGGACGCGCCCTCCGCCCACGCCAGCAGAGCCCATACCGGGGCGCATTCGTCGCCGTGGACTCCGGCACTGAGGTAAAGGCCGCCGGGCTCGCCGGAGGCGGCGCGTTCGCTCTCGACGGCGAGCACGGGATGGCCGCCCGCTTCGCAGAGGGTGCGGACGATCAGGCCGCTGCTCCCGTCGAGCTCCCGCCATCGCCGCAGGAGTTCTCCGTAGTCGTGTCCGACACCGGGCGGCAGTCCTGGCATTTCAACCATCTTTGAAATGAAGGCGGATCGATCGATCTCACTTCCAGCTCTTGTCGAAAAATCCCGCCGCGACGACGCGGCCCGGCGAGAGGGCGTCGGGGTCGCGGTCGAGTCCGATCACGGCCCAGTCGGGCAGCTTGGGATTCTGCTGGGAGTTCGTCCGGTCGTGGCCTTCGCGGAAGGTGAGGCCGCTGTTGAGGACGACATAGCGATCCGGGTTCAGCGGATTCGGGAAGACGAGGACGGGGACATGCTCGCCGCGCGGGTAGGTTTCGCCCCGGAGGGTGAAGGAGCCGCCCTGCCACACGACGGGCAGCTTCGCTGCGATCTTGGCGATGAGGGGGTTCGATTCGGGATCACCCCAGAGGACGAGGTTCGCGTCGGCGATGTCCTCGGCGTCGATCTGGTCGGCGCGTTTTTCCGGGAGTTCGCCGCGCATCAGGGTGCGCCAGCGGGAGCGGAAATGGTCGAGTTCGAAGGCGGTCCAGCGCGCCGTTTTCGGATCGGACGGAACCCGGTCGGGCGGCACGACGACGAAGCGGCTCAGGAAGGCGTCGTCGATGGGGCCTTGGAGGCCGGGACGCTTCGAGCCTGGGTCCGGTTGGCCCCAAGTCCAGCGCCCGTCGCGGCGGACGAGGGAGAGGGTGGTGGCGGGAGAGCCGGAAGACGCGGCGGTGAGGGTGTCCCCGCCGATCTCGATCTTCGTCCCGGCGAGGCGGTGGCCCGGTCCCGGAGCAATCTCAAAAGCGGTGACACCTGCGAGGTCGAGGGTGATGAGTTTTTTCTCACGGTCCCATTCGGCTTTGGCGGAGGCGGTCGTCCAATGCGCCTCCAGCCCGGTGAGCCGCAGCCAATCGTAGCCGCCGTAGCGCAGGGTCGGCGTCTGCCAGCGGATCGTCCGGGCCGGGCGTTGGCGGCCCGTTCGCCAAGTTTCGGAGAGCCATTCGCCGATTTCCGCGACGGCTTCGGCGGTGTATTTGTGCTCGGTGTCGGGGGCGACGACATGGCGCAGCTCGTGGCCGACCTTGGCCAGTTCGCGGGCCATGAGGTCGGCGGCGGCCTTCTGCTTGTCCTTCTCCCCGGAATAGGCGAGGAGGGGGCCGTTGAGGAAATTGGCGGCATACTCCGGCACGTCGTAGACCTTCCACAGGGTCTGCTCGTGGACCGCAGGGTATTTGTCGGGGGTGAGGCGGTTGTATTCCTTCGTCTCTGCGAATCCCGCCCCGGCGTGGACGCCGCAGAAGCGATCACGGTAGTGGGCGCCGATGTGCCAGGCGCCGGCCCCGCCCATGGAGAAGCCCGCGAGGATGATGCGGTCGGGGTCGATGGAGTAGTCGGCCATCACCGCCTCGATCGCCTCGAAGACGTCGATCTCGCCCGCGTGTTTCCAGCCGACGCAATGCCGTCCGAAGGGGTGCAGGACGATGGCTTCGGCCTGCTCCTTGTAGAAACCGCCGAAGGCTTGGCTCCTCGTGCGGCATTGCTCCAGAAAGTGCAGGTCGGTGGCCTTGTCGCCGCGGCCGCGCAGCCAGACGAGCAGGGGGACGGGACGCGAGAGGTCGAGGGATTCGGGAATTTCGAGACCGTAGGGCTGGTAGGACTGGTCGATCTGCGAGCGGTAGCCGCGGACGACGAGGCCGCGCTGCTTCAGCCAGGGGCGCTGGCCTTTCCTCCCGAGGGCGCGGAGGCGCTCGTCGGCGAGATCGAGCATCGTCGCGGCGCGGGGAAACTCCTTGTCCGAGTAGAATTCGCCGTTCCTCAGGGCGAAATCGACGGCTTTGACCAGCACTGCGGCATCGGCGGCGTGGGGGTCCCGCTCGATCTTGCGGATCTGCTCGGAGAGGGAGGAGACGCGTTTTTCGAGAGGGTCGCGGAGTTCCGGTGGAAGGGCGACAGCACCCTCCTCCGGCGGGAGAATGCGCACGATGGGCGCGATGGGATCGAGCGCCGGGGCCGTCGTCGCCGCGAGCAGGGCGAGGATGGTGGCGGCGAAGGGGGGAAGGGAGTTGGTCGTTTTTTTCATCAGATGCGGTCCTCCGTCACCGGGTCGATCCAAGCATGGACCCGGCCGCCCCGGAGGAGGGCTTTGTATTCCACGGGAAAGCGTCCGAAAATGGTGTCGATCTCGAAACGCACCGTCACCGTGTCGTAGGTCCCGGCGTATTCGCCCCGGATCGTCTCGGAACCGTTCCAGTGGAAGGAGCGGGCCTCCTCGAACGTCGCGCTGGCGACCTCGCCCGCCTTCAGGCTCGCCTTCACCGGGGCGACGCGGGGATCCCCGCCGTCGTCGTTGCCGACGGAAGGCGCCGCCTTGCCGACGAGGAGGTCGAGCTTCGCGGGATCGGCGGCGAGGATCTGGCGGGCGCGGGCGCGTTTGGTTTCGACTTCCTGCCGTTTCGTCTCGACGAACTGTCGGTAGCGGGCCTCGATGCGTTCTTTGAAATCGGTCTGGTCCACGGCGATCTCGGCGCTCATCGACGGGTCGGCGGGCGAGGCGACGAAGAGCCGCCCACCCACGAGGCGCACTGGCTTCAACGGTGTGCCGGGGGCGACGTTGCTCGACCCGACCGCCTGTCCGTTCACCACGAGCTGGAAGGCGACGGCCTCCTTCGCCGTCACCTCGGCGGGATAGGCTTTCGGCGGGACGTTGCGCCATTCGTCGACGATGGCCGTCAGCGGCGGGATTTCCGGCATGGGGTATTTCGCCTCCAAGAGGAGTTCCAATTCCGATTTCGGGGCTGGGGGGGCGGGCGTCGCCGGAGCGGGCGTCGAGGGTCCCGCAGATTCCGTTTTCGGTTTCGCGACCGGGGGCGGGGGGACGTCCGACGGGTTCTTGATCACGTGGCTGCTGTCGTTCGAGGAGGTGCCCCCGGTGAACTTCTCCACATAGGGCTTCAGCCAGGGATCGTAGAGAAACCAAGCGGCGGCGGCGAGACCGCCGAGCACGAGGAAGGTGGCGAAAAGGCCTTTCGCGTGGGAAGGCGGAGGGGCGGGGTTCTTCCGGCTCATGGGATGGAGGGGTATTCATCCACCTTGCCGCCCCGGATTGCAAGCCGCGCGAGAGGCGGGCGCGTATGACGCCCAAAAGGGTGGCGGTTCCCGCCGATGTGGGTTAGCCTTTCCACCCCCAAGCCTTGGATGAGTGAGATAGGATCTGTCGAAACCCGCTTCGAAATCCTCGCGACGCGGGACGAGCCTTTCGTCTTCCGCAGCGGCGAGTCGCTCGACCATGTCGAGATCGCCTACGAGACCTACGGCGAATTGAACGAGGACAGGTCGAACGCGATCCTGCTCTTCCACGCCTTTTCGGGCAGTCAGCACGCCGCGGGGACCAACCGCTGGGTCAAGGAGAACGAGTTCTGGACGCAGGAATGCGTGCCGGGCTGGTGGGATCCTTTCATCGGTCCCGGCAAGGCTCTCGACACGACCCGCTACCATGTCATCTGCGCGAACTACCTCGGCGGCTGCTACGGCTCGACCGGCCCGTCGAGCATGAACCCGGCCACGGGAAAACGCTACGCCTCCTCCTTTCCCCACGTCTCCGTCTCCGACATCGTGCGCAGCCAGGCCATGCTCCTCGACCGGCTCGGGATCGAGCGACTCCTCGCGGTGGTCGGGCCGTCGACGGGCGGGCTCGGCGCGACCACCTTCGCGACGACCTACCCGGAGCGCACCCGCCTCGTCATCTCCATCGCCTCGGGGGTGAAGACCACGGTGCTGAACCGCATCATCCTCCTGGAGCAGATCCTCGCCATCGAGAACGACCCGAGCTTCCGCGCCGGGGACTACTACGAGAGCGGCGCGCCGGAGACGGGCCTTTCCCTCGCCCGGATGATCAGCCACAAGACCTTCGTCCACCTCGACGCGATCGAGCGCCGCGCAAGCCATGACGTGATCCAGCCGGGGGACCGCTTCGCCTGGTATCAGGCCCACGACCACGTCGAAAGCTACATGCTGCACCAGGGGAAGAAGTTCACCGACCGCTTCGACGCGAACACCTACCTGCGCATCTGCGAGGCATGGAGCCGCTACGACCCCGTGGGCGAAGGCGGCGCGAGGGACGCGGCCGACCTTTTCGGACGCTCCCGCGAGGCGGGGCACCAGTATCTCGTCTTCAGCATCGACGAGGACTACTGTTTCTACCCCGAGGAGCAGGCCGCCCTCGTCGAGCATCTCAAGGGCGCCTCGGTGCCGCACCTCTACTTCACGGTGCATTCGGAGAAGGGGCACGACTCCTTCCTCCTCGAACCCGACCTCTACACCCCGCACATCCAAGTGATGCTGCACAACGCGACGAAGGCGCTCGTGGCGGAGTAAAATCCGAAACCCGAAATCCGAATGGCCTCCGGCGACCGATGATCTTCGCTGATTGCCGCTGATTTTTCTGGGCTTGGAAAAAAATCAGCGCGGATCAGCGCCAATCAGCGGTCCCGCGTAGCGGTTCAGCGTCCGGATTTCGGGCTTCGGATTTCCAGATTGTGTTGATTCGGCGCGGCACTTCGCCTAATCTCCGCGCCATGGTCCGACACAGCGTCTACTTCTGGCTCGATCCCGCCCTCACCGACGAACAAAAAGCCTCCTTCGAGGAGGGCCTCCGCGCCCTCTTCCGCATCGACGTGGTCGCGGCGGGCTCTTTCGGCAAGGCCGCGGCGACCCCGGTCCGTCCCGTCACGCAAAACACCTTCGACTACGCGCTCGTCCTTGAGTTCGACTCCGTCGCGCAGCACGACGCCTACCAAGTCCATCCGGAGCACGGCGTCTTTGTGGAGTCCTTCTCCCCGTGGTTCCGCGAGGTCCGGGTCTTTGACACCCAATTCTGAGTCCCCGGACGGGTGGCCAAGAAAAGAGCGCCCGGCGTCTTTTTCCGTTTTTTTCGCTTAGACAATTCGGATCGCCCTCGCAAATTATCGCGACAACCGTCCGCCTGAACCGCATGCATCTCGAAATCCTCAATTCCTCCAAGGAAACCCTCGACTACGAGTTCCACGGAGATCCTTCCGACACCTCCCTCCTCGCCATCATCGGCCACGGGGTCACCGGAAACAAGGACCGCCCTTGGGCTGTCGGCCTCGCCGAGGCGCTGGAGAAGGCGGGCTTCAACGCTCTGCGCTTCTCCTTCTCCGGCAACGGCAAGTCGGGCGGCAAGTTCGAGGACAGCACCATCACGAAGGAGGTGAAGGATCTCAAGACCATCGTCGACGCGGCGGAGGAAGAGGGCTACCACCGCGTCTGCTACATCGGCCACAGCATGGGCGCTGCCGTCGGGGTGCTCGCCACGGCGAAGGACGAGCGCATCGAACTGCTCGTCTCCCTCTCCGGCATGGTCCACACCAAGCAGTTCCTCGAACGCGAGTTCGGCGACCAGAAGCCCGGCAAGGGCTGCATGTGGGACGACAAGGACTGCCCCCTCTCCCAAGCCTTCGCCGACGACCTCACCAAGATCGGCAACGTCCTTTCCAAGACCGAGAAGATCGAGGTGCCTTGGCTTATCGTCCACGGCGATGCCGACGACGTCGTGCCCGTCGAGGAGGGGCAGGAGATCTACGCGAGCGCCTACGAGCCGAAGGAGATCGTCATCCTTCCCGGCGTGGACCACGTCTACAGCGGCGACGGCCTCGTCCAAATGACCGACGCCGTCGTCTCGTGGCTGAAGGGCCACAGCCACTGATGCCCCGGGAGCCGGCGCCAGGGATCGTCGGGTTCGGCATGTCCGTGCTCGATTGCGTCCAAGTCGTGGATTCCTTTCCCGCGCAGGGCGGCGTCACCCGCGTCCTTGAGTCCGCGACGATGGGCGGCGGTCCGGTGCCCACGGCCCTCTGCGCCGCCGCCCGGCTTGGGGCGGAAACCGCGCTCCTCGACCGCGTCGGCGACGACTGGCGGGGGCACCTTCTCCGCGCGGACTACGAGCGCTTCGGTGTGTTCGTCGGCCACCTCCTCCACGAGGCGGGTCGCCGCAGCACGCTGGGCACCGTGCTGGTGCGGAGGTCCGACGGGGAGCGCCACCTGATCTACGACGAAGGCGATGCCACCCCGCTCGCCGAGGAGGAGTTGCCGCTCGATCTCCTGCGGCGCTGCCGCGTCCTCCACCTCAACGGACGCCACTGGCCCGCCTGCCTCGCGGCGGCGCGGATCGTTCGGGAGGCGGGCGGGCTCGTCTCCTTCGACGGCGGGGCGCATCGCTATGATCCGAAGTTCGAGGAGCTGCTCCCCCTCGTTGATCTGCTCATCGTCGCCGCCGACTTCGCGGACCGCGCCGTCGGGGCGGGGGAGCGCGAGGAGCAACTACGGCGTCTCGCGCGACGGGGGGTGAAACTGGCGGGCATCACCGATGGAGAGCGCGGCAGTTGGTTCCTCGTGAGCGATGGGACGAGCTTCCATCAACCCGCCTTCGCCGTTCCTCGCGTCGTCGATACCACGGGATGCGGCGATGTGTTCCACGGGGCTTTTCTCGCGGAGGTCGTCCGGGGGGAGCCGTTGTCGGTCTGCGCCCGTCGTGCCTCGGCCGCCGCGGCGATGGCGGCGACCGGGTTGGGGGGCAGGGGATTCCTCCCGACGCTCGGGGAGGTTGAGGGGTTTCTTTCGACTTTATCTCCTACTCCTTACTCTTACCTCTTACTCCCCGAAGAACGGTTGGCCAACGACGAGGAGTAAGAGGTAAGAGTAAGGAGTAAGGAGTAAGGAGTGGAATCAAGGAAGACCCCCAACAATCCTCTCCAGCCCCTCGATATTCTCCCGCAGCACCTCCTCGGCATCGCGGGTCGCGACATGGCCGAGGATGGCGACGGGTCCGTCGTAGCCTTGCTCGATGAGCTCGGCGATCATCGCCGCCTCGTGCTCGCCGGTGCCAAGAGGCTTGATGCGATTCTCGCTTTTCGAAATGTCGCTCTTCGCCGGGTCGGCCATGCCGTTGAGGGAGACGCAGAGGAGATGGGGCCGCATCTTCCTCAGATCGTCGGCGAAAGTGCCGATGCGGGGATGGGCGTTGTGGAAGGTGTAGGCGATGCCGACCTGCTCGAACCCCCTCTCGCGCAGCCCCGCGCTCACCGCCGCGAGATTGTCGGGCAGTCCGCCCCAGCCGCCCTGGTTGTAGAGCCCGAGGGCGAAGCCCCGCTCCGCCGTCTCGCGGGCGAGGGGAACGAGGGACTCGACCGCGTTGGCGACCTTCTCCTGGTTCGAGAGTCCTTTCCCGGTTTGCAGGGGCACCCAGATTTGGGGTTTCAGATCGAGCTGTTCGAAGATCGCCTTGGCCTCGGGATGGTTCTTCCAGAAGGCGAAGAGCTCGATGCCGTGCTCGCGGTAGGCGAGGAACTCGATCTCGAACTCGGGCACATGCTCCTCGCGCCAGTCGTAGGCGACACGCTTCAGGCCGAGGCGGGACAGCATCGCGGCCCGATCGTGCGGGGTGCGCTTTTTCGCGTCGAAAGGGGCGACGCACCAAGCGACGAGATTCTCTCGGCGGAAGTTTTCAGGAGGCTCGGCTGCGACGGCAGGGAAGATGGCGAGGAGCAGGGAGAGGTGGAAAGAGGCGCGAAGCGGGGTTGCCGTCCCTTTGCGTGCGTTCGTGTCCATGTCGCCAACGCTTTTCAGGCTCCCTTCAACAAGCCCACCACTTGATCCCGCAGCGCCGCGTTCGTCGCGAGGGCTTCGCCGCCGTCGATGCGGCCCTCGTTGCCGGACCAGTCCCCGAAATATCCTCCCGCTTCCCGCAAGATCGGCGGGAAGGGCCCGCAATCCCACACCGCCATGACCGGGTCGACCATGATCTCGGCCCGTCCCGTCGCGACGAGGAGGTAGCCGTAGGCGTCGCACCAGCCGGCGTTGTAGTAGACCGCTTGTTGCAAACGCTTCCACGGCTCGCCCTTGCCGTTCTTCCCGAAATAAGCCGTGTCGATGTGGGCGCAGACCGCGCGGCTCAGGTCGGAGACCTCCGAGACGCGGGCGGGCTTGCCGTTCCACCAAGCCCCGTGCCCGGTCGCGGCGGAGATCGTTTCGTTCAGGGCGGGGAAGTGGGCGCAGCCGACCTCGACTTTCCCCTCGATCTCCAAGGCGAGGAGAACGCCGTAGAGCGGCACGCCGTGGGTGAAGGACTTCGTTCCGTCGATCGGGTCGATGATCCAGCGGAACTCCGACCCGCCCGACGACGCGCCGAACTCCTCGCCCACGATCTCGTGGTCGGGAAAGGTTTCCTCGATGTGGCGGCGGATCAGCTCCTCGGCCCGCCGGTCGGCCACAGTCACGGGCGTGTCGTCGGCCTTGAACTCGGGCCGCGCCGCGTCGGTGAGGAAATACTCCAAGGTCAAAGCCCCGGCCTCGCGGGCGGTGTTCTCGGCGAATCGGAGGTAGTCTTGGAGCATTGTCAGGATACGATGAAATGGGATCGGAGTTCAGGCGATCGGATTGGAAATGGTCATGGCCATGCGCAATCCTCAGATCTCTTGAACTCCCCTGTGAATTCGAACCGCTTTCTTACCATTGCGAGGCATTCCTCAAACGAATCTCCGGAAAAATCCGAATCGACCGATCCATTTTTCCTGTCGATGGCGAACGCTTTGAAAGACGGGCCGTATCGCACGACGGCAATATGAAGGCGTCTACCCTCGCCTTCGGTGACGAAATCACGTCGTTCATCCGGTGGAAAAGAGGGCCGGAAGAGACGAACCAATTCACCTCTCCCAGTGGTGTGGTGATTCCATCGAAGCTCACGATTGACGGCGGATGCCGCCGCTTCGGTGATTTCCTGCCCGGTACGGATCGATTCAGCCGTTGCTTCCTCCTGAGGCTGGCTGGACGGTTCCCGGTCCGCGCAGCCTTGGAGGAGGAACGAAAAGCCCAGCATTCCAACGGGAATGTGGGAAAAGGCTCGATTCATTTCCTTGGCGCGGGGACTTCGGTGATCAAAGAGGGTTGCGTCGACAGTTCGACAGGGTCCAGTCAGGGCTGTTCCGGCGCGGTCGCGACCTCCACTTTCACGCTGCCGGAGGGCGTGGCGTCGGCGTCGAGATCCGTGAGAGCATATTGGATGCCATCGAGCATGTGCTGGAGGGCGGCGCGGTTCGCGAAGGTGAGGTCGTTGTGGCCGAGGTTGGTGAAGAAGAGGCGGCCCTGCCCGACCTCGCGGCACCAGGAGACGGGCACGTCCACGTCGGCGGGGGCTTTGCCGAGGAGCTTGGGAGACTCCTTCTCGTTCTCGATGGGCTTGCGGGTCTCGGCCTTGGAGAAATCGAGGCTGAGGAGGACGCGCAGTTTCTCGCGGCCTTGGAAGCTCTCGGGCTTGTACCAGTAAATCTCGTCCTTATGCCAGAAGCCCTTGCCCCCGAAGGCGGCGTTGAGCGGGTGGCCGGGATCCTCGACCTTGAAGGCCCAGGTGCCTCCGGCGTTCCAGGGGTGGCCGTTGAAGATGCCGCCGATGAGGGCGACGCCCTCCTCCCACTTGTTGAAATTGTCGGCGGCGGCGTGGAGGCCGACGATGCCTTTGCCCCCGTGGATGAAGTCGAGGATGGCGGCGCGCTGCGCTTCGTCGGGGTCGAGGGCGGTGGTGTTGTTGAAGACGATGACGCCGTATTGGGCGAGATTCTCCTTCGTGAAAACGGCGTATTGGTCGGAGAAGTCGGCAGCGTAAGCGCCGGTGGTCTCCGCGATCTTCCCGAGGGCGTGGTTGGCGAAGGGGATGGAGGTGTGGATGAAGCCTTCGCAGCGGTAGAAGACGAGGATCTTGCGCGGCGACTTCGGCTGAGCCGTGGCCGCGGGCAGGTTCGCCTCGATCTGGGCCTTGTGCTCGTCGGTGGGGTTCGCTCCGAAGCGTTCGGCGGCCTTCTCCTCCCAAGTCTTGGGTTTCTCGGGGGCAGGGTTCTGCGCGACGAGGAGGCAGGCGGTGGCGAGGGTGGCCGTGGCGGCGAGGAGGATGGGTTTGTTCATGGCAGGAGTTTCGGAGGGGATTGTAGCGGGCGCCCTGTCGAAACGACAAGGTTATTTATGGGATTTCACGGAAAGGATCCCGCGTGGGACTCGGTTTGCGGAGGATTGTAGAGACAAGCCGAATCGGCTTCGGGCTGCGGTCGCAAGACTTGGCGGGAAACGCAGGTCAACTGTTCGCGTAGCGCCGTAGCTCCTCCCCGCTGATTGCGTTGGCCGACACGAGGAGGTAGTGCCGCTCTTCGACCACTTTCAAGTCGTCTCCGTCGATGGCGAGTTCGAACAGGGCGATGAGGTCGTCCGAGATGAACTGCGTCGAGATCGCGCGGCAGACGAGATCGGGGAACTTCTCGGCGCAGCATTGGATGTCCTGCGCGGTCTGGACGATGCCGAGGCGGTCGCTCCCGCCTTTGGCCTGCACGGGGATGATGAACTGAGCGCCCTTCCGGTTGAGTCCCACATACAGCTCGTCTATCTCGATCTGCCCGATCGATTTCACCGTGGTGCGGAGGTGGTTCTGGAGCGAGTAGCAGGTCAGTCCGAGGAAAAGGTCGATGAGGCGGTTGTAGCGCACTTTCGCCAGAAGCGCCTGCTCGTCCGAGAGGGCGTTGGCGGCGATCACCTGGGGAGTCGCGTCGGGAATCTTGATCGCCAGCAGGGCGGGATTCGGGACGATCCGGTTGACCTTGCGGAGGCGGAAGGCGTATCGCGCCCGTCCGACGCCCTCGATGCCCCATTCCCTGCCTCCGCTCTGCTCTTTGAGGATGGACTCGGGCAAGGCGGTCCGGTAGCGCACCGAATAGATCACGTCCCCGAGGTTCTTGGGCAGCCGGATGCCGAGGGTTTCCGCCGCCGCCTCGATGTCCTCGCGGGCGAAGACGACTTCTTCGTCGCCTTGCGAAAAGCGGTCGAAGAAGATTTTCTCCAAGAGGGCTTGGTAGCGGTTTTCTTTGGGAACTTGCATGGGGGTTCAGAATCCGGCGGACAGCCGGGTTGCCTCGATCTCCTCCTGCTTGCGTTTGCGTGCGCCGCTCTTGCGGTCGCGCTTTGAATTCGGCTTCTCGACTTCCCAATACTCCGAGGCTTGGGAGAGGTCGAAGGCGAGCAGGGCGGGGTCCCCGAGTCCGAGCCGGCGTCGCGGGCGCGTTGGTCGGAACCCCATGGCCTCCATCAGGGCGGTGGCGACCGCTCGGGCCAGCGGCGGGGGGACCGCGTTGCCCACCTGCCGGGCACCGTGCCATTTGGTGACGTGCAGACGGAACCAGTCGGGGAAGCCGTGGAGGCGGGCCATCTCCCGCACGGTGATGCAGCGGGCGTGGCGATAGTGGATCGGGCGGGGGCTGGTGAAGGCTCCGCGCGCTCCGTCCGTTCCCGCCCGGAGGGTGTTGGAGAGGCCGTCCGGCGGCAGACGGAAGAAGCGGGAGATCGGCTCGACGCTGCCCGGTGCGGTTTCAAGGAAGCGCCGTTTCGAGATGTCCGTGTGATGGGTGCGCATGCTTGAGGTGAGAATCCCCGGATCCCAGAGGCGGCGGTATCCAAAATGCCACGAGGCCTCGTCGAGGCATCGCATTTCCGTGGCGTAGGCGCTGGGTTCGCCCCAAGCCCGCGTCGCGACGGAGTCGCCGCTCTCCAAGCTCGCGAAGGCGTCGGCGTCGGGGAGGTCGCCGAGGGCCTCGCGGCAGGTGGTGGCGCGGTATCCCATCAATTCTGCGCTGGACCGCGAATGAGTTGGCTCGGGATATCGTGGCAGGGGAAGGCCCTTCTTCGCCCCGAGGAGGATCAGGCGCTCCCGGTTCTGCGGTACGCCGTAGTCCGCCGCGTTCAGGACGTGCCAAGGATTCTGGACACGGTAGCCCGCCCGGTCGAATTCCTCGTGCAGTTCGTCGAGGAACTTGCGATGGTGGCCGAGGGTGAGGCCTTTCACGTTCTCGAAGACGAACCAGCTCGCATCGACTTCGGCGACGATGCGGACGAAATCCCTGACCAGCGCGTTCCTCGGGTCGTCGAGGATGCGTTTTCCGATGAGCGAGAAGCCTTGGCAGGGCGCTCCGCCGAAGACGACATCGACAGGACCTCCGCCGATGGCGGTTTCGAGGTCGCCTCCGGTGATCCGGGAGACGGAGGCAGGGATGACTGCGCATTCGGGGAAGTTGAAGGCGTGGACCGAGCAATGCACGGGATCGATCTCGACGGCGGCCTTCACGTCGAATCCGGCCTGCTCGAATCCGAGGCTCATCCCCCCGGCTCCGGCGAACAGATCGATTCCTACAGGTCGGCGCGACATTTCAAATCAGTGTATTTTTGAACAAAAACCGATCCGGGCCGCATGCAAGTTGAAAAGCGCGAAATTTGTCCTCCGTTCAAGCAATAGGGTTGGCCACAGGCATCAAAGCCGCTTTTTCGCCCGTTGGAAGCGGCTTTTCCGGGAATCGCCGTCCGCTGGCGGCGGGGGTTCGGGTGTCGGGGGCGCGGGCGGGGCAGGGGAGGACGCGGTTTCGGGCGTAGCTTGCGCTTTCACCGGAACCGGGCGGGCGGCGCGTTTCGCGAAGACAAAGGAGGGGAGGAAACGCGGCAGTTTCCAGCCGGTCCGCGTGACGAGGGCGTCGAGGAGGAAGAGGGCGAGGATCGCGACGAGGAGGGGCGTGCGGATCGGCTCCTCGCTCGGCGCGGGGGGCTGACGCCAGGCTTTGCCGAGGTCGAGGAGTTCGCCGCCGCCGCTGGCGCGGGCGGTCTCGCGCAGTTCGGCGACGCGCTCCTCGTCGAACTGCCATTCGCTGTCGGAGCCGACGACGACGGGGCCGAGGGGGATGGCGGAACCCGCGACCTGGAGGGCGGCGCGGACGGGAGCGCCCGCTTCGAGGGAGGTGGAGACGGAGTAATGGCCGGGGGCGAGGCGTTCCCAAGTCAACTCGCGGCGTCTCCCGTCGCGGTAGCCGCTCTGCACGACGACGCGCGGCGCGGCGGTGGCGAGGCGGGCCTCCCAGGGATCGGCTTCGTAGAAGAGGTCGAAGGTCCACTCGGACCCGACGAGGCGGTGCCGCAGACCGAGTCCGGGCGGCACTTCGTCACCCATGAGCCAGCGGGCGAGGGTCTGGACGAAGTCGCCGTATTGCGCCCAGTTCCGGGTGCGCTCGGAGAAGCCGCCGCCGAGGGGGAAGGAGACGGCGGCGGTGCGTCCGATGCCGCGCCGTCCGAAGGCGACGAGGGGGGCGGCGTAGGTGTCGGCGGAGATCAGGGCGGCTTGGTCGCCTTCGCGCAGGTAGCTGAGGTTGTAGCCGTCGACTTCGGGGAGCCATTCGGCTTCGCGGCGGGCGAGTTCGTGCCAGCGGCCTGTCGATTTCGCCCCGGTCGCGTCCTCGATGAAGGAGGAGCGGGCCACGGTCACGGTCTCCTGCGCGAAGATGTTGGGCAGTTCGCCGGGGATCTCGGTGAAGAAGACACGGCCTCCGCCTCGCTTCGCGATGTCCTCGAGCAGCCCGGCGTCGGGATCGCCGCGACCGCCCAGGCCGATGACGCTGACGGTGGTGCCGGCGGCGCGCATCTCCTCGATCAGGGCAATGTAGTCGCCGGGCTCCTCGGAGTCGGATGCGTCGCTGAAGAGGATGAGGTGCCGCTGCCCGAGGGGCGCATTCTTGAGCACGTCCCAAGCCGCCTTCATCCCGGTGTAGACGAAGATGCCGCCGCCCATGGATTCGATGCGGCGGATGCGGCTGATGAGTTCGCCCCGGCCCTGGCCGACGTTGAGGAGGGGGGCGACTTGGTGGGCTTGGCTGTCTACGGCGAAGACGGTGACGGCGTCCATGCTGCCGAGAAGCTCGACGGCCCGGGCCGCGCCTTCGTTGGCGAGCTGCATTTTGGTGTGTCCGCTAGAGGTGGTCATGCCCATGGAGCCGGAGCGGTCCATGACGATGGCCATGGCCACGCCGAGCTTGCGGTGCTCGCTTTTCAACTCCATCGAGACGGGCAGGAGCGGGTCGATGGCCGACTCGTAGTAGCCGCCCGATCCGAAGCTGCGATGGCCGCCGACCATGAGGAGTCCGCCGCCTTGGTCGCTGACGAAAAAGGGCAGCGCCCCGATGAAATCGCCCGGCAGCTCGTAGGCGGGGACGTTGTTGAGGATCACCGCTCTGGCTCCGGTGAGGGCTCCGGGGTTCAGGGAGAGCGGGTTTTCCACGACGACGACGTCGAAGCCCTGCGCCCTCAGGACCGGTGCGAGGGGGTCGTCCTGGTAGGCGGTGACGAGGAGGAGGCGCGGGCCGCCCGTGATCTCGATCCAGCGTTCGCGTCGGTTGTTTCCCGGATGGGCGTCGTTGGCGGGGGCGATGGAGACGGCGTAGCGGTGTCCGCCCGGCTCGGCGATGCGGTCGGAGAAGCGGAAGCGCCCGACGCCGCCTTTCACCGCGATCTCCCCGGCGTAAAGGCGGCTTTCCCCACGGAAGATTTCGATGGGCACGGTGCCGTCCGCTGTGCCCGCGAGCCGCGCCTCGACGATGAAGGGTTCGCCGAACTGGACCCGTTCAGGCATCTCCACGGCGGCGACGCGGTAATCGACGGATTCGGGCGAGCGGAGGAGGCGGTAGTCGAGGGGCGCGCCCGCTTCGATCAGCTTTGCGGCAGCTCCGGAGAGGGGTTCGGTGCTGTAGCCGTCGGAGAAGAGGAGGACGCGGTTGTGCCGCTTCGGGTCCATGCGGGCGAGGGCCTCGTGGAGGGCGAGGGCGGTGCGGGTCTGGTCGCGGTCGCCGGAGTAGATCGCGCCTTCGCCTCGGCCCAAGGGGATGACCTCGCCGGCGTAGTCGAGGAAGTGGAGCCCGTGCCGTTCGCTGGGACGGGTGCGTTCGAGCAGGGTGCGCCACTCCAGCTCGCCCGCATCGACGAGGTCTTGGGCGGAGCGGGATCGGTCGAGGAGCACCCAGAGGTCGATGCCGCCCGATTTTAGGGAGACGCGCGGGTCGCAGAGGAGCAGGGTCAGGAGCAGCAGCACTACGGCGCGGAGCGGCCTCCACAGTTCGAGACGGCGGAAGCGCCAGCCCAAGAGCAGCCAGATCGGCAGCAGGAAGAGGAATTGGGGCGCGGCGAAGTGCATCGGGGGGAAGCTGCCCTCCACTGTAGAGAGGCTCCGGCGCGGGGAAAGTCGAAAGTCGAGTCTCGAAATCCGAAATCCGAAGCTCGAAATCCGAACGGGTTGCTGCTCTTTTCGCTCCGCTTGGCCCTCCTCCCGCATCTGCCCTCGCCTTGTTCCGGGAGATGGCTACAGTAGGGGATGGCTATTGATCCCGATTCATTGAGGGAGCGTTTCGGCTCCGACCCCGAGGCCCTCATCGCGGACAACCTCGCCGAGGTTCGTGGGAGGATCGAGGCGGCTTGCGCTCGTGCGGGTCGTCCGACCGGGTCGGTCCGCTTGTTGCCCATTTCGAAGACGGTGCCGGAGCCTGTTCTTCGCATCGCCTATGCCTTGGGCTTGGACGAGTTGGGCGAAAACAAAGTGCAGGAAGCCAAGGCGAAGGCCGAGGCGATGGCGGATCTCGCCATCCGCTGGACGGTGGTGGGGCACCTGCAACGCAACAAGGCGAAGGAGGTCGCCCGTTTCGCCAGCGAGTTCCAGGCGCTCGACAGTCTGGGCGTGGCCAAGGCTCTGCACGAGCGGCTCCTCGCCGAGGACCGGGAGATCGACGTGTTGATCCAAGTCAACACCTCGGGGGAAGCCACCAAGTTCGGCTTGGCCCCGGACGAGGTGGAGGCATTCTTGGACGCGCTGCCCGCCTACCCGAGGCTGCGCCCCCGGGGGTTCATGACCTTGGCCCTTTTTTCGCCGGACGCCGCCCGGGTGCGCCCCTGTTTCGAGCGTCTCCGGTCCCTCCGCGATCATCTCAGCGGGCAGACGCCAGCGGGGCTTCTGCCCGAGCTGTCCATGGGCATGTCGGGCGACTATAAAATGGCTATCGAGGAAGGTGCCACCGTCGTGCGAGTGGGCCAAGGTATCTTCGGTCGGCGTCCGGGTTCCGACGCCCACTATTGGCCGGGGCTGATTCCCGGCTGAACAGTGGGGTCAGCGACGGCGGTGGTGGTATCCCGAATGCCCGCCTCCGCCACCGTGATGGCGATGGCCGTAGGCGTCGCCGCGGGATTCATGCCCGGAGTGGGCGGAATGGCCGGAGTGAGATCCTGAGGAATAGTTGGCGTCGCGGTGGGCGTGACCGCCATGACCGTGGCTGTTCCCGTGGCCCTGACCATGGCCGCTTCTGTGGCCATGGTTGTCCCGGTGCCAGTTCCGGCCGTGGTTGTGGTTCCGGTGCCCGTGGCTGTCCCGGTGATAGTGGTGGCGGGGTGCGGGCTGGACGTAGCGGTAGGTGTGGTAGTAGCCGCTCGAATAACCCGGATGGCCGTATCCGTAGGAGGGATGCCCATGGGAATGGCAGGAGGAGAGGAAACCGGCCAGCAGGAGCAGTCCGAAACCGATGAAAAGAAGGCGGGGGAGGTTCTTCATACGATACCGAAACCGAAGAAACTCGTTTTTCAATTCCTCTTTCGAGTCCCGATGGACCAGCCGCGACCCTCGCGGATCGGCGGTCCCGTCGTCCTGCCTCGTCGGAATTCAGGACCGCCTTGAGAAAGGCTTCACGCCAGCCCCGGCTGCAGGGTGCGGAGGAGCAGGATCTGATCGCCGACATCGGCGCCCAACTGACGCCAGCGGCTCAGCGCCGCGCTGGAGACTTTGATGCGGTCGCCGACGGCTTTTTCCAGCTCGTGATAGCCCTCGGCGAGCTGCTGGGAGAGTTCGAGCAGGGTGGCGTAGGCCTCCTCCAAGTTGGGGCTGGGGATTTTCCAGCCCTTGCCGTTTTCGATCTGGGCTTCGGCGCGATCCTTCATCTCGCGCAGTTCGGCAAGGACGATCTTCGCCTCGGGGACGCGGCGCAGCTCGGTGGCGAGGCCGAGCTTCGAGAGGGTCCAGATGGCCCATTTCGTGGGGTCCCACTGCCAAGGCTTGACCCCGTTGCGGTAGTCGTGCTGGAAGGAATGGTGGTAGTTGTGGTAGCCCTCACCGAAGGTGAAAAGGGCCATGAGCCAACTGTCGCGGGCGCTCGTGCCGGAGTCGTAGGGCCGCTTCCCGATGGTGTGGCAGAGGGAGTTGATGAAGAAGGTGCAATGTTGCACGCAGACGAGGCGGGCGATGCCGGAGATGAGGAAGGCGCCGAGGGCGGAGGTCGCGCCGCCGTAGAGCCACCCGATCGCCGCCGGGAGGGCGAGTCCGGCGAGGACGCCGAGGGGGCGGTGGTGGCGGTGCTGCCACATCACGAGGGGATCTTTTTTCAGATCGGCGACGTTGGCGAGGGGGCGGGGGTAGAGCTTGAAGAAGATCCAGCCCATGTGCGCCCAGAAAAAGCCGCGGGAGATGCTGTAGGGATCGTCGTCCTCGTGATCGACGTGCTTGTGGTGCTGGCGGTGGTCCGAGGCCCAGTCGAGCGCGGAATCCTCGAAGGCCGCCGCGCCGAAAATCAGGGTCGTCAGCTTCACCCCCCGGCCCGCTTGGAAAGCCTTGTGGGCGAAGAGGCGGTGGTAGCCGAGGGTGATGCTCATCCCCGTCGCGATGAAAAAGAAGATAAAGAGGAGAACTTGGAACAGATCGAGCCCGTGGTGGGCGACGTAGATCGGCACCCCGATCAGGGCGGTGAAGAAGGTGACGATAAGAAAGGAACTGGTGAACCAGTTGACCCGATCCAAGGGGAATTTGGGAATCATATCAGGGAATGGGGGGAATACGGAGAAAAGGGGCCTGCGGATGGGGGAATCCGCAGGCGAAGAAAGCAAAGCGATGGCGGGCCGGGGGGCCGGATCAGAGGCTGCGATAGCGTTTGCCACCGCCGCCGCCGTAGTCGTCGCGATCACCGCGCGGCTCCCGGTATTCCCGGCCGCCGCCGCCGCTACCACCACCGCCCCGGTATTCCCGGTCGCCGCGTTCGCCACGGTAGTCGCCGCGCTCGCCTCCACGATGGCGACCGCCGCCACCACCACCTCCACCGCCGCGACGTTCGTAGCCGCCGCCTCCCCCGCCTCCGCCGTAGCCACCGCCGCGCGGGGGGCGTCCGCCGCCTCCCCCACCGCCACCGTAGCCACCTCCGCCGCCCCCTCCGGGACCACGGCGTTCTTCGGCCTCCCGTACCTTCAGGTTGCGACCGCCGAGTTCGGCGCCGTCGAGTTGGGCGATGGCTGCCTCGCCGGCATCGCGGCTGGAGAGCGTCACGAAGGCGAAGCCGCGCGGGCGTCCGCTGTCGCGGTCGATCGGCAGATGCAGATCGAGGATGGGTTCGAAGGGACTGAGGAATTCACGCAGTTCAGCCTCAGAGGTGTCGTAGGACAGGTTTCCAATATACAATTTCATCGATTCTTAACCAGTTGGGGGCCCGAGGGTTCCGAGCGCCTCTGCTTTCGTCCGGGGGAAAACGCGTGACCGGGGTCAGAATCGAATCGCCAAGGAGTGAACATGGAGTGGCCGGGGAAAGGACCATCGGTAGGATTCCTCATTTTTTAAGAAAAACCAACCAAATTCCAAGGAAAATCGCGTGAGGGACGCGGAATTCGGCGGGCGGGGGCGCATTCGGGGCATTCGGGGGACGCCCGGTCCGCGTTCGATGTCTCCAGCTACAGCGCCGACGCGGCCTTCGGGGCGGGATCTGTGGCCGAGGTCACTGACCTCGGTCGAGCGTCGTTTGGCCACCCGATCCGGCCTCAGTGAGGCTGGCTACAGGCTTCCGCGCCCTCCGCTTCAACTCGGCGAGGGCGGCGAGGATGGCTCGCTCGTCCATCTCGTGGACCTCGACTTTCCTGCCGATGGCGGGGATGAGGGTGATGGTGAGCCGCCCCCCGAGATGCTCGCGGAATTCCTCCAAGCCCGCGAGGACGACGGGGCGGCCCCGCTCCTCGCGGTCGAGTTCGTCGGACCAGAGTTCGAAGCCGACCGTCTCGATCAGGGCGAGGATCTCCTCCGCCGTGGCGCGGGGGAGCAGGCCGGTCTCCACCGAATAGAGCAGGTCCACGGCCATGCCGATGGCGACGGCCTCGCCGTGGCTCACCGAGAAATCTGAGATCTGCTCCAGCTTGTGGGCGGCCCAGTGCCCGAAGTCGAGGGGCCTCGCCGAGCCGTGTTCGAAGGGGTCGCCGCTGGTGGCGATGTGGTCGACGTGGTTCTCCGCGCTGCGCCGGATCGCTGTCTCCAGCGGCCGCTTTTCGAGGTGGCCGAGGGCGGGGCCGTTCGCGAGGAGGAATTCGTAGAAGGCCCGGTCGCGGATCAGCGAGACCTTGATCGCCTCGATGAGGCCGTCGCGGCAGGCGCGGGGCGGTAGGGTGGCGAGGAAGTCGAGGTCGTTGACCACGGCGCAGGGTACGGAGAAGGTGCCGACCCAGTTCTTTTTGCCGAAGTGGTTGACCCCGTTCTTCACCCCGACTCCGCCGTCGCCTTGGCTCAGGGTCGTGGTGGGCATGCGGATGAGGCGGATGCCCCGGTGCGCCGTGGCTGCGCCGAAGCCGGCGAGGTCGAGGAAGGCCCCTCCGCCGATGGCGATGATGTAGGAGTGGCGGCAGATTTTGAAAAACTCGACCGCCTTCCAGATGCGCTCGACGAGGGGCCAGTCGTTCTTGCAGCCTTCGCCGCCGGGGAGCAGGAGGGGATCGGCGACGAGGTTCAGGGTGTCGGCGTGGGCCGCGAAATACTGCTGGATGCGCCCGGCCAGCCTCGGGTCGGCCTCGGCCACGCCCGCGTCGAGGAGGACGAGCACTTTCGCCGCCCCGTCGAGGGCGCATCCTTCCGCGACGAGGTCGCGCAAGGTGTGGTTCTTCGCGTCGAAGGCCCCGTGAGTGAAGGCGACGCGATGGGAGTAGGCGATGGGGATGGACCGCTGGATCATCGGGGGGAGGAGGAACGATAAGGCCCGGATCGTCGCGGGGCAAACGGACGTGAATGCGGGGGGACAGGGACGGGGAAGGGGGCCTACGGAAGACGCGGAAAGGGGAATTTCGTTATGGGACACCAAACGGGTCGGGCAAGCCTTGGCCGCTGGCTGGACCGGGAGGAACGGGGGCCGCAGGGGCTGCGGGGCGGAGCCGTGAGGTCTGGCGATACCGCCATTCCATGAGTCGGTCGTTCCAAGGCGGTTCGGGATCGTAGAAGATGCTGGAAGCAAGAAAGTCGATCTCCTCCATATTGTCCACGTCCGCCGAGGCCCAAAGCAGCCCCCGTTTCGGGTAGTAGATGGAGACTTCGCCGCTTTCGAGCGCGATGCCGAGTCGTTGCAGTTGGTCGCGCACATTGGCTGTTTCCGCTGATGGATCGATGCCCTCAAAAAAACCGGGAGGAATACGAAACCACCCTTCCTCCCGGAACCGTTCTCTGTCCAGATAGCCGACGTCGAAAACGACGGTCCGACCAAGCTCCAGATCGTATCTGGCGGAATTGAGCCCTCCAAGGTATTGCAATGCCTCCAACGCGGGCACTTCGCGGAGATGGAGGGTGATGGGAGACGTTGGCGAAACCTCCTCCTCGATTTGGAACGTGATCGGTGCGATGTGGGGATGCTCGTCCACGATCATTCGCTGAAGCTGTGCGAGGCATTCCGAGAAAGGCGTCTCCTTGAAGACCACTTCGTCGAGGTCCGCCAGTTTCAGGTCGCTCTGGAGAATCCCGATTTCGGAATCCGGTCTGTTCCGGAGGTCCGACCACAGGACGACCTCCTCATCGGGGCGTGCCTGTTTTTGGAGATGGTCAACGACCCAGGCGGTCGTTGCGAGCAAGATGCCGAATGCCGCGAAAACGAGCGCCTTTCTCCAAGATCGACGAATCATGCCCGATCATAGACAGATCGGGAGACGGAGGGCAAGACGAACTGGCGCAAAAACCTCCTCACGGAAAACAGGAAAGAAAACCGTTTGAGCGCTCCAATCCTTTTCCGTGTCTTCCGCGTCTTCCGCGTCTTCCGCGTCTTCCGCGTCTTCCGTAGGCCACCCTACGGCTTCCCGAGGTGCCTCTCCAGAAACTCGAAAGTCCCCACGCCGTGGATCGAATGCCCGCCGTGGAAGAACTCGATCCCGGTGCGGTCGGCGAGGCCGAAGCGGGCGTAGAGGTGGCGCACTTTCGCATACTCGTGCGCCACCCAGGCGTCGGTGGAGACGCGGTCGTGGTGCCCGCGCTCGACGAAGAAAGGGCGCGGAAAGATCAGGGCCGCCATCTCGCTGTAGTCGTAGGCGCTGCCGAGGTTCCAGTAGGGCATCTCCCACTCGACGCTCTTCATGAAGCTGCCGGGAAAATCGGGGTCGGCGACTTTGCGGGTCCATTGGTTGAAGTCGCCCGAGCAGATCGAGAGGCAATAGTCGGGGATCACCGCCGGCACGCGCACCGCCGTCTCGCCGCCGTAGCTCAGCCCGTAGAAGGCGATGCGCTGCGGATCGACTTCGGGCAGGGATTTCAGCCAAGCGAGGCACTGGCGGTGCGAGGAGACGATGAAGGTGAAGAGGGTGCCGCCGACGAGGTTCGCCTTGCGGTCGAGCCAGCGGTAGCGGTCCTCGCCCCGGTAGAGGTTGTGCGGGGCGAAGGTGACGTAGCCGCGCTCGGCGAGGCGGGCGGCGAAGTCGTTGTAGGCGGGCTTGCCCGCATCGACGCAGTCGCGGGGGACTCCGTTGCGTCCGTGCTGGCAGACGACGACAGGGCGGCGCTCGCCGGGTTTCAGCCCCTTCGGCAGGAGCAGCACGCCCCAAGTCTCGAAACCGGGATGGACGTCGAGGCCGACCTCCCACATCGTCCAGGCCTCCGTCTCCTTCAGTTTTCTCGTGCGCGGATTCGGCGGGAGCGGCTCCTCGTCGAAGGCGCCGAGGAATTCCTCCTCGAAACGGGTCCGCCATTCCTCGCTGCGGACGATGAAATTCGCCGGGCCGAGGACGGGATGCTCCTTTTCCACGGACCAGCCTCCCGGTCGCAGACCCGGTTCGGCGGCGAAGAGGAAGGACTCCTCGCGCGTCCGGTCGGAGGCGTCGACGAGGCTTTGGACGTGCTCTTGCAAGCCGAGGAGGATGCGTCGGTGGCGTGACGCGGGATCGAAGGCCTGGCGTTTTTCGAGGACGAGGGCGAGGGGCGGGGTGCGCTCGATGTCCGGTTCGCGACCGATGGCTTGGAGGAAGCCCGCGACCGAGGGGTAGTCGCCGCGAGCGCCGTCGTGGGCCTCCGTCAGGAAAAAGGAGGGCGGCGCGGAGAAGGCGTTCATCACCGTGGCGATGCTCTGCCATTCGCGCTCCACCTCGGCGAAGGGCGGGGTCGTGAGATCACCTTTCTGGTCCTTCACCTCGGGGAAGCGGGTGTGCTCGACGAGGAGGACGCGCGGGGCGATCAGGGCGGCGACGGAGGCGTCGCCGTGGTCGGGGAGGAGGCCGAAGATGTTGCGGTCGATGGGTTCGGCCCAAGCCGCGTCGCGAGGGGCGAAGGCCCCGCTGACGAAGGCGCGGCCGACGCGGGGATCGAGGGCGGCGGCGTAGAGGGCGGCGCGGCCTCCCTCGCCGTAGCCGGCCGCTGCCACCCGGTCGCCGGGGAAGGCCCTTTCGAACCAGTCCACCGCCGCGAGGATCGTCTGCACGTCGTAGCCGAGGGGATGTCGCCCCATCTGGAAGGCTTGGCGGTAGATCCATTCGCGGTGGCTCTGCTTCGTTTTGAGGACGGCCTCCTCGTTTCCTGACAAACCGCCAAACGTCCCCCGGTCGAGCGGGGCGGGGATGAGGAGGCGGAAGCCCGCCATCGCGAAGCGCAGACCGATCCGCTCCTTCGCTTCGAGGCGGGGCGACAGGCCGAGGACCTCCTCGGGCGTCTCGCCGGCGTCGGGCATCAGGACCATCAGGGGAGGGGAGGCGACCCCGTCCTCCAGCGGGATCGGGTTCACGTAGAGCCCCTCGGCGGTGTATCCCGGCAGGACGGGCCAGCGCACCTGGTGGACGCGGAAGCCGGGGCCCTCCGCGACGAGGGACGTGCCGGGTTCGCCCTCGAAGTTAACAGGGTCGACAGAGACGAATTCGAGAGACGGGGGGAGCCGTTCCTCGACGACGCCGAGCTTCCCCGCGAGGGCCTCGCGGGAGTTCGCGACGAATTCCTTCCGCGCCGCCTCGTCGAGGGGGAGCCGGGGCGTTTTCGTCGCGGCCTCGGCGATCTTCCGGTCGATGAAGGCATGGGCGCCGTCCATGATGCGGACGGAGGGGTCCTCCTCGGTCCAGTCGAGCGGCGCGGTGCCGGGGAGCGGGGCGGCGTCCTGGCAGAGCGCCGCAGTGGCGAATCCGACGGCTGCGGCGGCGAAAAACGTGCGTCTCATGGATTCTTGTCCCGTTGGAAGTCGAGGCTGCTGACGCGCGTGCTCATGTCCCCGGTCGCGCGGATCACGAGGACGATGCCGGGATCGGGCTCCCCACCCTCGACGTGGCGGGTGATGGTGTAGATGTCGGCGAGGGTCACTTCGAGGTTTTGCAGGGAGACGTCGATGCCCTCGGGCAGGTCCGCTTTGGCGATAGCCTCGCGCACCTCCTCGTCGAGCTCCTCCTTGTAGTCGTTCAGATCGACGCGCAGTTGCCCTTCGAGGCCCTTCACGAGCATCCCCTCCAGCAGCCAGGCGGCCACGCCGGTGAGCTTGTCGCGCGTCTCCACGGTCAGTTCGACTCCGGTGAACCCGAGGGTTTGCTTCTCGTAGTCGATCACGGGTCGGCCCTTCACCCAGATGGAGCCGGCGACGCCGCGACCGAGGCGCGATTTGTCCGCCTCCAAGTCGAGTTTTAGGTTCAGATAGCCGCCCTGCCCGACTTCGGCGGCGAGGCCGTGGACCTTGATCCTCGTGCCGATCCCGGTGTCGATGTCGAAGTCCTCCTCCGCGATCATCCGGTTCAACTCCGTCATGCTGACGACGACGGGCACGCGCAGGTCGGTGCCCGCCGCCTCCGGCAGGGGACCCAGTTCGGGCAGGGGCGCGAGCTCCGGGGCGGCCGGGGCGCGGTTGACGAGGTAGGTTTCGCTCTCGATGGCGACGGCGAGGCCGATCTGCTCCGGCGTGCCGTAGTCGACGGGGCCGAGGAGGAAGCGGCGGGGGGTGACGCGGACCCAGAGCGGGGGGTCGTCGGAGACTTGCTCGAGCAGGTGGGCTTGGCTCCACAGCTTCCCGGCTTCGCGGCGCAGGTCGAAGCGTTTGCGGATCACGGGCGCGATCTTCCCGGCCTCCTCCTGCAGGTAGGCGCCGAGGCTGCCGCCGAGAAATTCGCCGATGTCGATGCCGCCGAGTTGGCCGAGCCGCAGGTTGGCTTTGTCGAGCTTCAGTTCCGGGGTGAAATTCGGGTTCACGTTCCAGTCGGATTGGACTTCCGGCACGAGCGTTCCCCCGGCGGTGCCGGCGACATCGGCGCTGCCCTCGATCGGGATTTTCAGGATGGAGGCGTCGAGTTCGCCTTGCAGGGTCGCTTTCCCCTCGAAGGGCACGGTGAAGGCGAGGCTGCTCCCGGTGTTGTGGAAGCGGATCTCGCCGCGGGTCGCGTCCCAGGTGTAGGCTCCGTTCTGGATGCGCTTGTGGAAATTCTTCGCCTCGCCCCCTTCGAAGGTCAGGGGCGCCTCGGCGTTGGCGATCTCGTCGAGGAGGCCGACGGGCACGACGATGCCGAGGGCGAGCAGGGAGACCTCGGGCCGGGGCGAGTCGTATTCCCCGAGCGGCTCCCCGCTCGGAGGAGGCACCGAGACGAGCCGCGGGCCGACGATGCGGACCACGACGAAGGCGGAGATCAGGGCGAGCACCGCGAGGAGGGCGAGGATGAGGAGAAGCTTCTTCATGCGAATCTCGCGATACTGTGCCACGGGGTCGCCCAAGAGGGAAGCGATCAAATCGAGGCGGGCGGATCGATCCGGTTTCCCCCACAACTCCCGTTGACTCCGGCCCTCATCGGGAACACGCTCCCCGCGCATGAACTGGATACCCGCCCACGACTTTGAAGACCTCCGCTACGAGACCTCGGAGGACGGACAGATCGCGAAGATCACGATCAACCGTCCCGAGGTGCGCAACGCCTTCCGCCCCCGGACGGTGCGGGAGATGCTTGCCGCCTTTGACCTCGCCCACGAGGACCCGAAGGTCGGCGTCGTCATCCTCACGGGCGAGGGCGATCTCGCCTTCTGCGCGGGAGGCGACCAGAAGGTGCGCGGCCACGCCGGCTATGTCGGCGAGGACGGGGTGCCTCGGCTGAACATCCTCGAAGTGCAGAAGAAGATCCGCGCCCTGCCCAAACCGGTCGTCGCGATGGTCGCGGGCTACGCCATCGGCGGGGGGCACGTCCTCCACGTCGTCTGCGACCTCACCATCGCGGCGGACAACGCCCGCTTCGGCCAGACCGGGCCGAAGGTCGGCTCCTTCGACGGGGGCCTCGGCTCCAGTTACCTCGCCCGCATCGTGGGGCAGAAGAAGGCCCGCGAAATCTGGTTCCTCTGCCGCCAGTACGACGCGCAGCAAGCGCTGGAGATGGGGCTGGTCAACACGGTTGTCCCCCTCGCGAAACTGGAGGAGGAGACGGTGAAATGGTGCCGCGAAATCCTGGAGCATTCGCCCCTCGCCCTGCGCTGCCTCAAGACCGCCCTCAACGCTGACTGCGACGGCCAAATGGGCCTCCTCGACCTCGCCGGCAACGCGACCCTGCTCTACTACATGTCGGAGGAGGCGAAGGAGGGACGAAGCGCCTTCGTCGAGAAAAGGAAGCCGGATTTCTCCAGATTCCCGAGGCTTCCGTAAAAGGCAACAAAGAGTGAGAGTGGAAACGACATCACCTTGCCGCAGGGTAGAGAAATTCGTGAGAATTTCTCCGAGAGCGTCCTCCATGCGTGGTTCCGGGAGAAATTCTCACAAATTTCTCTACAGGTTGGCGAGTGGTAGTGTTCGTAACGGATTCGAGATAGCGAAGCCATGAACCTCTCGCCTTGGATTCTCGCGGCTCGCCCAAAGACGCTCCCGGCGGCGGTGGTGCCGGTTTGGGTGGGGGCGATGCCGATGCTGATGGACGGGAACCTTTTCACCGGATCGTGGTTCCTCTTCTGGTGTACGCTGCTGAGCTGTCTCTGCATTCAGATCGCGACGAATCTCTTCAACGACGCCATCGACCACGCGAAGGGGGCCGACACGAAGAAGCGGCTCGGCCCGAGGCGTGTCACAGCCTCGGGGATGCTGAGGCCAGGCACGGTGTTGATCGGGGCGCTGGGCTTCTGCCTCGCGGCGGCCCTGATCGCGATCCCCCTGATCGTGACGCGGGGCTGGCCCATCGTCGCCATCGGGGCGGTATCGCTTTTCTTCTCCTACGGCTACACCGGCGGCCCTTGTCCGCTCGCCTACCGGGGGATGGGAGAGCTCTTCGTCATCCTCTTCTTCGGTTTGGTGGCCGTGTCAGGGTCGTATTTCGCGCAGACGGGGGAATGGGGCGGCGGCGAGATCCTGCGGCTCGGGCTCCAGTGCGGGCTGTATTCGAGCGTGCTCATCGCGGTGAACAACCTCCGGGACGTCGAGGAGGATCGCGGTTCGGGCAAGCGCACCCTCGCGACGCGCTTCGGCGAGACCTTCGCGCGGGTGGAGATCCTGCTCTTCTGCCTGATCCCCGTTCTGCTGTGGAATCTGCCCGTGCCGCGATCCTACGAGGGATTGTTCGTCGGGCTGCTGCCCGCGCCCATCGGGGCGGTCATCGTGTTCTGCGTCTTCCGCTTTCGGCCGGGGCCGGTCTACAACCGCATCCTCGCCTTCGGGGCGCTGCAACTGCTGCTCTTCGCGGTGGCGGCGACGCTGCGCGAACTCGTGCCATGAAGCCCGTCTATTTCTGGCGCTACACCCTGCGTTCGGCGAAGGCGCTGAACGCGGCGAGCGCTCGGACGGAGCACGAGGGAGCCCTCATCCGCGTCGGGGACGGCTTCGGGTGCCTCCATCCTTGGCCGGAGTTCGGGGATCTGCCGCTCGACGGACAGTTGCGGTCTCTCGCCAGCGGGGAGTCGCTCCACACGCCGCTCGTGATCGGTGCCTTGGAAGGCGTGAGGATCGACGGGGAGGCGAGGCGCTCGGGGAAGTCGCTTTTCACTCAGCCGATCCCCGAAAGCCATTGGCTCGTCCGGGACGGCGACGATCCGGACTTCGCCCGGTCCGAGGGCTTCGCGGTCGCCAAGATCAAGGGAAGCCGGGATGGGGAGCGGGTCGTGGCTCTGATCGACGCTTGGTCGAAGGCGGGTCTGCGGATTCGGCTCGATTTCAACGAATCCCTCGGCTGCGGCGAGTTTCTCGATTTCTGGAAACGTTTGGGCGAAGCGAGGAGGAGCGCGGTCGATGTGGTCGAGGACCCCGAAGCGTGGTCGGAACAGGGCTGGATGTCCTTGCGCGACGCCGGGGTGCCCCTCGCGGTGGACCGGGACCACACGAGCCGGCTTCGCCTTGGGGATGTGCTGGTCTACAAGCCCGCCCGCTTCGGATATGCCTGCCACCGGGAGACGCGCTTCTACATCACCTCCAACATGGACCACGCGCTCGGCCAGCTCTGGGCGGCGGCCTTCGCTTCGATCGCTTCGCAAGGCGGGAAAAACGACAAGCTCCTCCCCTGCGGCCTTCTCACCCACCGCTGCTTCGAGTCCGACCCTTTCTTCGAGCGGCTGCGCTGCGACGGGCCGCGTCTGCTCCCGCCGGGTGGAACAGGTCTCGGCTTCGACGATCTCTTGGAGGCGCTGCCATGGAAACGCCTGACTTGATCTCTCCCGCCTACTGGGAGTCGGAGAGCGTCGATCTCCGGCTGAACCCCAAGCGCCCCGTCGAGGCGGCGGGTCTTCGCGAGTTTCTCGAAGGCGAACTCGGCCTGCGCGCCGTCGTGGTGCTCGCCACCTCCGGCTCCAGCGGGAGCGCGAAATTCGTCGTCCTCCCCAAGGCCGCGATCCTCGCCTCGGCGCGGGCGGTGAACGCGCATTGCGGGCTGGAGACGGAGGATGTCTGGCTCGGCGGCCTCCCGACTTTCCACGTCGGCGGCCTCGGGATCTATGCGAGGGCTTTTTGCAACGGGGCGCAGGTCGCGGCCATGGCTTGGGACTCGTGGACGCGCGACGGCGCCGCCTTCCTCCGGGCGGTGGACGAGTCGCGGGCCACGCTCGCGTCGCTGACGCCGACGCACCTTTGGGATTTGGTCGGGGCCGGGGCGCGGTGTCCGGCGAGCCTGCGCGGGGTTTTCCTCGGCGGGGGGCGGATCGACCCGGCTCTGGTGGCGGAGGCGCGTTCGCTGGGCTGGCCCCTCTGGCCCACCTACGGCATGTCCGAGACGGCTTCGCAGGTGGCGACGAGCCTCGACGGCGACGGCGAATGGCTGCCCCTGCTGCCCGGCTGGGAGGCGGAAACGGACGGAGAAGGACGGCTGAGGTTGCGCGGCGGATGCCTCTTCTCCGGCTACGCGTTTCGCGAGGGCGGAGGTTGGCGTTTCGATCCCGCTGGCAACGCGGAGGGCTGGTTCGCGACGGGCGACCGCTGCGAACTGCGGGGCGGCGACCTGCGCTTCCTCTCTCGCGCCGACGGGGCGGTGAAAGTTTCGGGCGAACTCGTCTCCCTGCCGATGTTGAACGACCGACTCGCCGCCTTTGGGATCGTGGGCTGGATCGTCGCGCTGTCCGGCTCGCGCCGGGGGAGCGAGTTGGTACTGGTGCGCGAGGAGGGCGACAGGGAAGACGCGCTGGAGCGTTTTAACGCCGGTCTGCCTCCCGTCGAGCGCCTCTCGCGGGAGGTCGTCGTGGCGGAACTGCCCCGAACCGAATTGGGCAAGCCCGACCGGGCGGGGATCGAGGCTCTGGCCGGGGCTTCGCCGGAATGAGGTTCGGGCGGGTGTCCGATGCGATGGGCGGGGCCGGAGCGGATTCCCGCGCAATTTCCCGCTTGCCATCCGTGGCCGCGATCCCTAACATCCCGGCCCATGAGCGAGAAGGAATCCACCCCATCGGCCGACAAAGGCGGCAATGCCGAAGTCTGGGAGAACATCGTCGAACGTCCCGAGTTCGAGGCCCTGCTCGCGGCGAAGCGGCGCTTCATCGTCCCCTGCTGCGTCTTCTTCCTCGTCTACTACTTCGCCCTGCTCTACTTCGTCGGCTGGCACCTCGACCTGATGAAGAAGCCTGTCCTCGGCAAGATCAATATCGCCTACCTCTTCGCCCTCTCGCAGTTCTTCATGGCGTGGGGCATGGCCTGGCTCTACATGCGCAAGGCCGCCGCCTTCGATCGCGCCGCCGCCGAGCTCCTCGCCAAGGAAAACCTCTGATCCCCCGATCCCTATGACCATCGCCATGTTTCTCGCCTTCGTGGTCGCCACGCTGGGCATCACCGTCTGGAGCGCCCGCAAGAACACCGGGGCGAGCGCCTACTTTGCCGCCGGCCGCTCCATCAAGGGCTGGCAGAACGGCCTCGCCGTCGCCGGCGACTACATGTCCGCCGCCTCCTTCCTCGGCATCTCGGGGATGATCGCCTTCTTCGGCTACGACGGCTTCATGTATTCGGTCGGCTTCCTCGTTGCCTACCTCAGCGTGCTCTACGTCGTCGCCGAGCCGCTGCGCAACGCGGGCAAATACACGATGGCCGACCTGCTTGCCTATCGGCTCAAGGCCCGCCCCGTCCGCGCGGCGGCGTCGCTGAGTACCCTCACCGTCTCCACCTTCTACATGGTCGCGCAGATGATCGGCGCGGGTGTGCTCGTCAGCACCCTGCTGAAGGACTACGCATGGATCACGCCGAACGCGGCCATCGTCGGTGTGGGCGTGCTGATGATCGTCTACGTCATCTTCGGCGGCATGCACGGCACCACCTGGGTGCAGATCGTGAAGGCCGTGTTGCTGATGACCGCGACCTTTGCGCTCAGCTTCATGGTCATGGCGAAGTTCGACTACAGCTTCGCCAAGTTCTTCGAGGCCATCGCTTCCCTCACCTACGAGAAGGGCGGCGTCGAGGTGACGCAGAACTTCCTCGACCCCGGCATGAAGTTCGGCGCCGCCGTCACGGGCGGCTGGGGGCCGCTCGACCTCATCTCCCTCGGCCTCGCCCTTGTCCTCGGCACCGCCGGGCTGCCCCACGTGCTGGTGCGCTTCTACACCGTGCCCGATGCGAAGACCGCCCGCGTCTCCGTCGTCTGGGCGATGGTCATCATCGGCGTCTTCTACATCCTCACCACCTTCCTCGGCTTCGGTGCGGCCACCCTGCTGAAGCCGCACCTCATCACCAACGAGAACATGGCCGCTCCCGAGCTGTCCCACTTCCTCGGCGGCGACATCTTCTTCGCCTTCATCTCGGCCGTGGCCTTCGCCACCATCCTCGCCGTCGTCGCGGGGCTGACCATCAGCGCCAGCACTTCCTTCGCGCACGACTTCTACTCCAACGTGCTCAAGCACGGCAAGGAGGTCTCCCAGGCGACGGAGGTGAAGGTCGCCCGCATCGCCGCGCTCTTCGTCGGTGCGATCTCCATCGTCCTCGCGATCAAGCTGCAGACGATCAACGTCGCCTTCCTCGTCGGCCTCGCCTTCGCCGTCGCCGCGTCGGCGAACCTGCCAGTGATCGTCTTCTCGGTCTTCTGGAAGCGCTTCAACACCACCGGAGCGGTCACCGGACTGCTCGTCGGCCTGCTTTCCAGCATCGTGCTCATCGTACTGAGTCCGAGCGTGATGGGCATCGACGGTCCCGAGGTCGCCGCAGCGAAAAGGCACCTCATCCAGGCCGATCCGATCTTTCCGCTCACCAATCCGGGCATCGTGAGCATCCCGCTCGGCTTCCTCGCCGCCTTCCTCGGTGCCCTGATCAAGCGCGAACCCGAGAGCGAGGCGAAGTTCGCCGAGTTCTGCGTGCGGACGCACACTGGCCTCGGGGCGGAGAAGGCGCATGTGCATTGAGCGAGCGGCCTACGGAAGACGCGGAAAACACGGAAAGGGTTGTGGAATCGCTTCCGTGTTTTCCGCGTCTTCCGTAGGCCCATCCCCTCCGCCATCCCGCATTGATTTCCCGCTTAGCGTGGGCATCTTCACCCCGTGAACCTCACCGAACTTCAGGCTCTCCTCCGCCGCTTCGACCTCGAACCCAGCCGCAAGCTGGGGCAGAGCTTCCTCGTCGACACGGCCCTCTCGCAGTGGATCGCCGCGCAGTTGCGGATCGGCCCGGATGACTGTGTTGTCGAGGTCGGCCCCGGCTTCGGAGCCTTGACCGAGCATCTCGCCGGGAAATGCCGCCGCCTCATCCTGATCGAGGCCGACGGGCGGCTCGCGGAATATCTGCGGGAGAAATACGGACCTCTCGGCGTCGAGGTCGTCCACGCCGACGCGACCGAGTACGACGTGCGCCCCCTCTTCCTCGAAGGCGGAGTGAAGTTCATCGGCAACCTGCCCTACTCCGTCGGCAATGCCATCCTCGAACGCTTCCTCGACGCGCCCAGCCCGGTGACCGAAGCGGTCGTGATGGTGCAGAAGGAAGTCGCCGACCGCTTCGTCGCGGAGCCGCGCAGCAAGGACTACGGCGTTCTCACTCTGATGCTGCGGGAGCGCTGGCGCATCGCCACGCTGCGGACCGTCGGGCCGGAGCTCTTCCATCCGCGCCCCGCCGTCGATTCGACCATCGCGCGCTTCGACCCGCGTCCGCCCGACGAGCTCGCGCCGCATTCGCCCGAGGTCTTCCGCGAGACCGTGAAGCGCGGCTTCTCGCAACGCCGCAAGCAGCTCCGCAACAATCTCCAACTCGACGCCGACAAAGCCGAGGAGATCTTCGGAGGACTCGATCTGCCCGCCACCGCCCGCGCCGAGGAGCTATCCCTCTCGCAGTGGGCCGATCTCTCCAACCTCCTCGACCCGCATCCGTGCAGCCTGCTGCCTCCCTCAGCGACCGAGTCCCTCGACGCCGTGGACGAAAACGACCAAGTCGTCGCGACCCTGCCACGTCGGGAAATCCACGCGGGAAAGCACCTCCACCGCGCCGTGCATGTCTTTGTCAGGAACAAGGCGGGCGAGATCTACCTGCAATACCGCTCCCATCTCAAGGACAGCCATCCGCGCAAGTGGGACAGCAGCGCCTCCGGCCACGTCGATCCCGGCGAGAGCTACCACGACTGCGCCGTGCGCGAGATGTGGGAGGAGATCTGGGCGAAGCCGAAAGGGGATATGGTCAGGATCGCGCGACTTCCCGCGTCCGAGGCGACCGATCTGGAGTTCATCGAGGTCTTCCTCGCCGAGGCGCAGGGCCGCCTCCGCATCCACGGCAAGGAGGTCGAGAGTGGTCGCTGGTTCGCACCCGAGTTCATCGAGCGCTGGATCGCCGAGCGACCACAGGATTTTGCGACTGGCTTCGTGACCTGCTTCCGGGCTTGGCGGGAGAACGGATTGCCCTTGGCCTGATCGACGCGAAGACGAGAGTAGCGCGGGCACTCCTGCCTGCTGCGGAGGATGGGGAAGCGGATAGGCATCCAGATGCGGGCAGGAGTGTTCTTGCTCCCTTGGGGTCTACTTCTTCGCCTCCTTCTCCGCATCGAGTAGCTTCTGCACTGCTGCCTTCGATCCTTTTCCGTTTTTGTTTTGAAGCACGACGTTGCCCTCGCGGTCGATCACGACGGTGAGCCATATTTGCACGCCGAAGGCTCGCTCATCGCGCCCTCCTCCGGTTCGATCACCAGAGGGGCGGTCAAATCGGGATGCATCGCCGCGAGGATTTCATCGATCTCTTCCTTCGGCCAAGTCCCGTGGACGAGGATGGACTCGACATCTTGACCCGCGAATTCGTCTTGTAGTTCCTGCATCAGCTTTGCGGTACCGGCAAAATGAACCAAAGAGCGGTCCTTTCCGATGAAACGGATCATGCGGATTTTCCCTTTATGTTCCGGGTCGAGATTTTCGACATGATACCAGTGGTCCACATGCAGCGGAGGTGCGGGTTTACCGAGAAAATCGACGATTTCCTCGGGTTCCATATCCAGAGAGGGAGGCTCCGTCAGGGGGATGATGGCATCCTCGGTCCCCGCCTTCACATGGACTCCACTGCTGTGTTTGTCGGCTTTGGACGCCCGCACCCAATGCCAGCTTTCCGCAATGCCATCAAAACGAAAACGACCCTCCCTGTCAGTTAGAGCATTTTAAATAAAGTTGTAACCACAATGGATGAACCAATGGATGGCGTCTTTCGAGGTCACCGAAGAGAGGGCCAGGGTGATGGCCTCCTGAAGCCCCTCCTGGGTCCTTGCCCCGGCGGCCCGGAGGAAGCTCTTCAGCTTGCTCCACATCAGCTCGATGGGGTTGATGTCCGGCGAATAGGGCGGCAGGAAGCGGGTATGCACTCCGGCGGCGGCAAGGAGGCCGAGGGTCTGCTTGTTCTTGTGGGCGCTTAGGTTGTCCATGACCAGGACGTCCCCGGGGCGCAAGCTTGGCAGCAGCACCTCCGCGACGTAGGCCCGGAAGGCCTCGGCGTTGGCCGCCCCCTCGACGGTCATGCAGGCGGTGCGGGCGAGAACACTTTGCGAACTTCCTTCGGAATCAGGCTGGTTTTTGGCCTGCCCTACTACCAACACAATCTGGCACCCTTCGTGGCGGAGCCGTTCCAGTTCTCCCTGAAGTCCACGGCTCAAATCCCGGCGGCAGGCGAAGCCGCACAAGAGGAGAACGAGAGCGCCCGGCATCCGATCTGGCGGGTCTTCGACTGGCAGCGGCGCTTGGATGAAGACAAGGAACTCACAAAGGTCCAAATCGGAGAACAGGAAGGACTTAGAACTTATCCGTAAATAGTGATAGTTTGCCTCCAGCAGATCAATGCGGCGG
>ERZ761602.280-NODE-280-length-120331-cov-12.419369_pt1 | contig 120331 bp, 119 predicted proteins | sample MGYA00512165_ERZ761602 | MGnify/ENA primary metagenome ERZ761602 (study PRJEB28899, sample SAMN02445085) | bioreactor sludge metagenome | biome: EBPR sludge; isolation source: Thorneside wastewater treatment plant | place: Australia: Brisbane, Thorneside...
TCGAGCCGCTGATCACGCTGGCCAAGGAGCCGACGCTGGCGAACCGCCGCCTCGCCTTCGATCGCACGCGCGACCGCGACGTCGTCGGCAAGTTGTTTGCCGAACTCGGTCCGCGCTACAAGACGCGGCCGGGCGGCTACACCCGGATCCTGAAGATCGGCTTCCGCGTCGGCGACAACGCGCCGATGGCCTTCGTCGAGCTCGTCGACCGTCCGGAGCCGACCGCGGCCCCCGAGAGCGCCGAGCCGAAGGCCGAGTGAGTCCGGTCTTCTGCTATACTTTTCGTCTCTGTCGCGGGGTGGAGCAGTCTGGTAGCTCGTTGGGCTCATAACCCAAAGGTCGCAAGTTCAAATCTTGCCCCCGCAACCAAAATCCACGGTGCTGACAAGCACTTGCGAAGCCCGCCTCGAGCGGGCTTCGTCGTTTCTGGGCCCGACCGCATGGCCGTGTGCGCGCGCCGCCCGGAATTGGCTAAGCTAACCCTTAGCTCAACATTGATCAAACTTAACTTCTCTTAAAGCCTCGGCCTCCGTACAGTCGCGCGGCAACGCAATCGCACCCAGCCCGGTGCCACCCTTGGCCAAGGCCGCGAACGACCCTCAACACTGGAGAAACCGCCATGTCAGGCAAGACGGGGAAGAAGTACGAAGCCGGCGTCAAGGAGTACCGCGAGGCCTACTGGGAGCCGACCTACACGCCCAAGGAAAGCGACGTCCTGGCCGTGTTCAAGATCGTTCCGCAGGCTGGCGTGCCGCGGGAGGAGGCCGCCGCCGCGGTGGCGGCAGAGTCGTCCACCGCAACCTGGACCACCGTGTGGACCGACCTGCTGACCGACCTGTACTACTACAAGGGCCGGGCCTACGCGATCGAAGACGTGCCCGGCGACGACGAGGCCTTCTACGCCTTCATCGCCTATCCGATGGGCCTCTTCGAGGAAGGCTCGGTGGTCAACGTCTTCACCTCGCTGGTGGGCAACGTCTTCGGCTTCAAGGCCGTTCGCAGCCTGCGCCTGGAAGACGTGCGCTTTCCGCTGTGGTTCGTCACGACCTGCCCGGGCCCTCCGCATGGCATCCAGGTCGAGCGCGACAAGCTCAACAAGTACGGGCGCCCGCTCTTGGGTTGCACCATCAAGCCCAAGCTGGGCCTGTCGGCGAAGAACTACGGACGTGCCGTCTACGAATGCCTGCGCGGCGGCCTGGATTTCACCAAGGACGACGAGAACGTCAACTCGCAGCCCTTCATGCGCTGGCGCGACCGCTTCCAGTTCTGCCACGAGGCCATCCAGAAGGCCGAGGCCGAGACCGGGGAGCGCAAGGGCCACTACATGAACGTCACGGCCGCCACGATGGAGGAGATCTACAAGCGCGCCGAATTCGCCAAGGAGCTTGGCACGCCCATCATCATGAGCGACTACCTCACCGTGGGCTGGGCGGCGCATACCAGCCTGTCGAAATGGTGCCGCGACAACGGCATGCTGCTGCACGTCCACCGCGCCATGCACGCGGTGCTCGACCGCAACCCCAAGCACGGCATCAACTTCCGCGTGCTGACCAAGATGCTGCGCCTGATGGGCGGCGACCACCTGCACTCGGGCACCGTGGTCGGCAAGCTCGAGGGCGACCGAGAAGCCACGCTCGGCTGGATCGGCATGATGCGCGAGCGCTACACGAAGGAGGATCGCGCCAAGGGCATCTTCTTCGACCAGGACTGGGGCCAGATGCCCGGACTGCTCCCGGTGGCCTCGGGAGGCATCCACGTCTGGCACATGCCCGCACTGGTATCGATCTTCGGCGACGACTCGGTGCTGCAGTTCGGTGGCGGCACCATCGGCCACCCGTGGGGCAACGCCGCGGGCGCGGCGGCGAACCGCGTGTCGCTCGAAGCCTGCGTGCAGGCCCGCAACGAGGGACGCCATCTCGAGAAGGAAGGCAAGGACATCCTGACCCAGGCTGCCAAGTCGAGCCCCGAACTGAAGATCGCCATGGAGACGTGGAAGGAGATCAAGTTCGAGTTCGACACGGTCGACAAGCTCGACGTCGCGCACCGCTGATCGCCCCGAACCCACCGACGAAAGGACACCGCCATGAGTGACGTTCAAGACTACAAGTCGCGCCTGGGCGACCCGACCTCCAAGAAATTCGAGACCTTCTCGTACCTGCCGCAGATGAACGACGCCGACCTGCGCAAGCAGGTGAAGTACATCGTCGATCGAGGCTGGAATCCGGCCATCGAGCACTGCGAACCGGAGAACGCGATGAAGGCCTACTGGTACATGTGGAAGCTGCCCATGTTCGGCGAGACCGAAGTGGATCGCATCCTGGCCGAGGCCCACGCGTGCCACCAGGCCAACCCCAAGCACCTCGTCAAGCTGATCGGCTACGACAACGTGCGCCAGACCCAGGGAACGGCAATGCTGATCTTCCGCCCCGCGGCCTGAGGGACGAGCCATGGCCGACCTCGCTGCCCAGTATCGTGTCCGTCGCGAGCCGTACTACCGGCCGGTCGGCCAGGAAGTCGTGCAGTTCGAGGCGGCCTACGCGGCCCGGCTGCCGATGATGCTCAAGGGCCCGACCGGCTGCGGCAAGAGCCGCTTCGTCGAGTACATGGCCTTCAAGCTCGGCAAGCCGCTGCTGACCGTGGCCTGCAACGAGGACATGACGGCTGCTGATCTGATCGGCCGCTTTCTGCTCGACCGCGACGGAACGCGTTGGCAGGACGGGCCCCTGACCACTGCCGCACGCCTCGGCGCCATCTGCTACCTCGACGAGGTGGTGGAGGCACGGCAGGACACGACGGTGGTCATCCACCCGCTGACGGACCACCGGCGCGTGCTGCCTCTCGACAAGAAGGGCGAGCTCGTCGAGGCGCACCCGGACTTCCAGCTGGTGATCTCGTACAACCCGGGCTACCAGTCGCTGATGAAGGACCTGAAGCAGTCGACCAAGCAGCGCTTCGGCGCGCTCGACTTCGGCTACCCCGAGGCGGCAGTCGAAACCGAGATCGTCGCGCACGAGGGTGGAGTCGAGCGCCACGTGGCCGACCAGCTGGTGCAGATCGCGCAACGTTCGCGCAACCTCAAGGGCCACGGGCTCGACGAGGGCATCTCGACACGCCTGCTGGTCTACGCGGCAACCCTGATCACCAAGGGCGTGCCGGCCGCCGACGCCTGCCGAATCGCGCTGGTGCGCCCGCTGACGGACGACCCCGACATGCGCGATGCGCTGGATGCGGCCGTCGCCACGTTCATGGCCTGAGGCGGTGCACGGGCGGCTGCCGACCGTTGCATCGAGGGCGATGCTCGAACCGTGAAGATCGACCTGCAGGACCACGCCGAGATCCTCGAGCATCTGGCGCCCGAGGTGCACGGCATGCTCGAGTCTGCCTTCCACGAGGCGGCCCGCGTGATGTCGCCCAGCGCGCTGCAGCACTACCTGGAGGGCGCGAAGGCGCTCAGCGGCTTGGGGCGCGGCCATGGCCTGGTCGTCACCTACCTTCAGGAGATGCCACTGGTGGCCAAGGAGGTCGGCGACGAGTCCATCAGGGACAGCGTGGTGGCGGCGATGAAGTTGTCGTCGATGACCTCGGGCGAGGTCATCGGCCTGTTCTTCGCCGCGCTGCCCACGGCCGCACGCCGGCTGGGCGACCTGTCGCTGTTGCGCGCCTACCTCCAGCTCCTGCACCAGCTCGCCGCGCGCGCCCCCCGCGGCTTGCGCCCGATGCTGGGCATCCTCGACGAGCTCCTGGCCAAGCTCACGCTCGGCGGCCTGCGCCGCTGGGCGATGTTCGGTGCCGATGCCTACCGCACCGACTTCAAGAACCAGCTCGCCTACTTCGCGCTGCAGACCGCAGACAGCCAGGCGATGCTGCAGCAGGAACGCAAGGGCACGCTGTTCGTCGACCACCAGCGCAAGCTCGGCGCCTATCTGCGGGCGTTGTGGGGGCGCGACTTCTGGCTGCGCCCGGCGGCGGGCGATCGCAGCGAGTTCAAGCCGTACCTCGAGGGCTTCGTGCTGCACCTGCCCGATGCGGCGGATGACAACGCCAACCTGAAGGGCCTGGACGTGTACCGCGCCATCGCCGCGCACCAGGCGGCGCACGTGGTCTACACCCGTGCGCCCATCTCCGCTCAGGAACTCAACCAGGCGCAGATGGTGCTGATCGGCCTGCTGGAGGACGCGCGCGTCGAGTTCAACGCGGTGCGCGACTTGCCCGGCCTGAAGCTCCTGTGGCGCACCCTGCTCGCCGCGCCGAAGGAGGGCCGGACCGAGCACGCATCGCAGAAGGCGCTCGAACAGCTGGTGCTGCACCTGCTCGATGCGGAAGCCCCGACGGGCGATGCCGAGCTCGACACGCTGGCTCGACGCTTTCACGACGCCGCACCGGCGCGCTGCGCCGACAACGCCTTGTCATGGGAGCTGGGGCTGGAGCTCTATCACCTGCTGGTGCAGCGACGTGCCTTGCCCAGCCTGCGCCAGCTCGAGGCGCTGCGCCTGGCCTATCGCGACGACAACCGCTTCGTCTGGCACTTCGAGGAGTATTCGGCCGAGCGTGGGCTGGAGGTCCTGCGCGGACAACGCCAGGTGCGCCGGCGCGTGCCATTGATGGAGTTCATCAACGAAGTCGACGTGGAGACCGCCGGTGACGACGCGCAGGAGATCTGGGTGCTGGATGGCGCGCTGGTCGACGACGACGACGTGAGCTTCAACGAGAAGTACGGCAGGGAGCCGGTTTCCGAGCCGTTTCACTACCCCGAATGGGACTACCAGGTGCAGGTGCATCGCCCCGACTGGGTGACGCTGCACGAACGCCGCCAGGCGCGCGGCGAGCCCGGCGTCATCGACGACATCGTGCGACGGCACAAGCCCATCGCGAGCCGGCTGCGCCAGATCGTCGACCGACTGCGACCGCAGGGTGTGGTGCGCGAGCGCAAGCTCGAGGATGGCGACGAGCTCGACCTCAATGCGGCGGTCGATGCGATGGTCAGCCTGCGTGCGGGGATCGACCACGACCCACGCGTGACGATGCGCTACGTGCTGAAGCGCCGCGATCTGGCGGTCCTGATCCTGCTCGACCTCTCGGAGTCGACCAACGACCCGGTACGCGGTACCGAGCGGACCGTGATCGATCTGACCCGCGAAGCGGCGGCGCTCCTGGCCACCGCGGTGGGTCAGATCGGCGACCCTTATGCGATTCACGCGTTCAATTCCGACGGCCGACACGACCTCCGGTACTACCGTGTCAAGGATTTCGGTGCCCGCCTGGACGATGCGGCCAAGGGCCGGCTGGCGGGCCTTGCTGGGGGCTACTCCACGCGCATGGGCGCCGCGCTGCGGCATGCCGCCATGCACCTGGTGCAGCAGCCGCAGCGCCGCAAGCTCCTGCTGCTGGTGACCGACGGCGAACCGGCCGACGTCGACGAGCGCGACCCTCAATACCTGCGGAACGACGCCAAGAAGGCCGTCGAGGAACTGCGCACGCGCGGCGTGTCGACCTTCTGCCTGACCCTGGACCCGCAAGCCGATCGCTACGTGCGCCGCATCTTCGGGCCCAACGGCTTCACCGTCGTCGATCGCGTCGAGCGACTGCCCGAGCGCCTTCCGCAGCTCTTCGTCGAGCTGACGGCCTAGAAGCGCCTCGGCAGGGCGGCGCCCGGCCTCGGGCTCCGTTCCCTGGCATGGGTCGGCCTCTAGACCGCCGGGCTCGCCCCGGTCGGAGACATCCAGGGACGGTCGTGCTCCAGGAGGAACGCCTCGCCATGCTCCAGGAAGAAGTACCTCAGTGCCTGGGCGGCGGGCGAGAGCAGCTTGGACTGCATGTGCACGATGTTCCAGACGCGCACGATCGGTGTCTTCTCGACGTGGACGATCTCCAGCAGCCCGCACTGCAGCTCCAGGCCGATCGTGTGCAGCGACAGAAAGCTCAACCCCATGCCGGCCATGACCGCCTGCTTGATCGACTCGTTGCTCGGCATCTCCATCGCGATCCGCAGCTCGACGCGCTCGTCCTGGAAGAAGCGGTCCATCAGCGCGCGCGTACCCGAGGCAGCCTCGCGCACGATCAGCGGGTACTGGGCCAGTGCCGCGAGCGGCGGGTGGCCGAGCGCCAGGATGGGATGCCCGCGCGGCGCCACGAAGACATGGGGGTGCGCGGCAAACGGCTCGGCGCGCGTGGCCACGTCCTTGGGCGGGCGCCCCATGATCGCCAGGTCGACCTCGCCCTGCTGCAGCCAGCCGACGAGCTGCTCCCGGTTGCCGCCGACCAGCAGCTTCAACTCGACGCCCGGGTGCTCGTCGCGAAACCGCGCGAGCAGACGCGGCACGAAGTACTTCGCGGTGCTGACCATGCCGATCGCCAGCTGGCCCGCCTCGAGCTTGCGAAAGCGCGCCATCGCGTCGTCCGCGTCCTTCAGCGTCGCGAGCAACCGCTTGGCGTAGACCAGGAAGTACTCGCCGGCCGTGGTCAGGCTCACCTTTCGGCCAGCCCGGTCGAACAGCTGCAGGTCGACCGCCGACTCCAGTTCCTTCACCTGCATCGTCACCGCCGGGGGAGTCAAGTGCAGGTGCTCCGCCGCGCGAACAAAACTCAGATGCTTCGCGACCTCCGCGAAGACCCTGAGTTGCCGAAAGGTGACGCCTCTCATTCAGCGATCCTGAACCAAGTAGCAAAGATCGATGAATTTACCTTAAAGCTGGCCGTGCCTAGAGTCGGGTTTCGCGGATAGCGCCGACGTCGGGCGCTCCGCGACGCGGAGACTCCAAGATGATCCCCTACCGCATCGCCCCGAGCATCCTCAGCGCCGATTTCGCACGGCTGGGAGAAGAGGTCCGCACGGTCATCGCCGCCGGCGCGGACTGGATCCACTTCGACGTGATGGACAACCACTACGTGCCGAACTTGACGATCGGGCCGATGGTCGCGCAGGCCCTCCGGCCACACTGCGTCGCGCCCGATGGCGCGAAGGTGCCACTGGACGTGCACCTGATGGTGCAACCCGTGGATGCCCTCGCGCAGGCTTTTGCCCAGGCCGGGGCGGACCTGATCAGCTTCCACCCCGATGCCAGTACCCACGTCGACCGTACGCTGCAGCTGATCAAGGCTGCCGGCTGCCGTGCGGGCTTGAGCTTCAACCCGGCGACTTCGCTGGACGTGCTGGAATGGGTGATCGACAAGGTCGACCTGGTTCTGGTCATGAGCGTCAACCCGGGATTCGGAGGTCAGAGCTTCATCGACAGCGCGCTGCGCAAGATCGAGGCTGCGCGTCGCATCATCGAACGCTCGGGACGCGACATCCGGCTGGAGGTCGACGGCGGCATCAAGCCGGACAACATCCGCCGCGTGGCCGATGCCGGTGCCGACACCTTCGTGGCCGGCAGCGCGATCTTCGGGCAGCCGGACTATCGCAAGGTCATCGACGCGATGCGAGCCGAGCTGGAGATGCCGCGTGCCCGTCCGAACTGACCACAACCGGCTCTGCCGCGTGACGCTCCACGCCAGACCGACACCCGACGAAGACGCGGCCGCCGGATGGCGGCCGCAGACGCCCCCACGAGCCCACTGAACGAACGAGGCCGCGATGCCGCTGTCGAAGAAGCCCACGCTGACCCAGTACCTGATCGAACAACGCCGTCGCTTCCCGGGGGCCAGCGGCGAACTCAACGCGCTGGTCCTGGATGTCTCCATCGCCTGCAAGGCGATCGCGCGCCAGGTGGCGCTGGGGGCGCTGGCCGTGAAGCCGCCCGGCGGGACGATCAACATCCAGGGCGAAGAGCAGAAGCCCCTGGACATCATCAGCAACGAGATGCTGATCCGGCAGGCCGAGTGGTCGGGCCACCTGGCCGGCATGGCCTCCGAGGAAATGGACAAGCCCTACCAGATCCCGGGCGACTATGCCCGCGGCAAGTACCTGCTGGTCTTCGACCCGCTCGACGGCAGCAGCAATCTCGACGTGAACGTCTCGGTTGGCAGCATCTTCTCGATCCTGCGTGCTCCGGACGATGTCATCGAGTCGGGCCGCGACGTCGTGGAAGCCGACTTCTTCCAGCCCGGCGCGAACCAGGTCGCCGCCGGCTACGCGCTCTACGGTCCGACGACGATGCTGGTCCTGACGGTCGGCAACGGCGTCGTCGGCTTCACCCTGGACCCGGACATCGGCGAATTCAAGCTCACGCACCGCGACGTCCGCGTGCCCGAGGACACGCAGGAGTTCGCGATCAACACCTCCAACAGCCGCTTCTGGGAACCGCCGGTCAAGCGCTACGTGGACGAGTGCCTGGCCGGCCGCAGCGGACCTCGCGGCAAGGACTTCAACATGCGCTGGATTGCCAGCATGGTGGCCGAGGCTCACCGCATCCTGATGCGCGGCGGCGTCTTTCTCTATCCCCGCGACACGAAGGATCCCGCCAAGCCCGGTCGGCTGCGCCTGCTGTACGAGGCCAACCCGATCGGCTACGTGATCGAGCAGGCCGGGGGTCGCTGCAGCACCGGTCGCCAACCAATGCTCGGCGTCAAGCCGAGCTCTCTCCACCAGCGCATCGGCGTCGTCTTCGGCTCGAAGAACGAAGTCGAGCGCATCGAGCGCTACCACCAGGACCCCGCCCTGGTGGACGCGCCGACACCCCTGTTCGCCGCCCGCAGCCTCTTCCGGGATTGAGACCATGTCGCACCAGCACCCCATCATCGCCATCACCGGCAGCTCCGGCGCCGGCACGAGTTCGGTCACCCGCACCTTCGAGAACATCTTCCGTCGTGAAGGCGTCAAGGCGGCCATCATCGAAGGCGACAGCTTCCATCGCTTCGATCGCAAGGAGATGCGGGCGCGGCAGGCCGAAGCCGAGGCGCAGGGCAACCGCCACTTCAGCCACTTCAGCGCCGAGAACAATCTCTTCCCCGAACTCGAGCAGCTCTTCCGCAGCTACAGCGAGACGGGTACCGGGCGGCGCCGCCGCTACCTGCACGACCCGGTCGAGGCCGCGCCCTACCAGCAGGAACCCGGCACCTTCACCCCCTGGGAAGACCTGCCCGCCGGCACCGACATGCTCTTCTACGAAGGATTGCACGGAGCGGTCGTCACACCCGAGGTCAACATCGCCAAGTATCCCGACCTGCTGATCGGCGTCGTCCCCGTCATCAACCTGGAGTGGATCCAGAAGCTGTGGCGCGACAAGCACGTGCGCGGCTACAGTGCGGAGGCGGTGACCGACACGATCCTGAGACGCATGCCCGACTATGTGAACGTCATCTGCCCGCAGTTCGCCCATACGCATGTCAACTTCCAGCGTGTCCCGGTCGTCGACACGAGCAATCCGTTCATCGCGCGCGACATCCCCAGCGCCGACGAGAGCGTCTGCGTGATCCGCTTCTCGAACCCCAAGGGCATCGACTTCCAATACCTGCTGAACATGATCAACAACTCCTGGATGAGCCGCGCCAACACCATCGTCGTGCCCGGCGGCAAGATGGATCTGGCGATGCAGTTGATCTTCACGCCGTTCATCTGGCGCATGATCGAGCGCCGCCAGCGCGCGCTCGGCGCCGCGGGAGCGCTGTGATGGCCTCGTCGTCGACCGACCGCGTGCTGCGGCCCGACAACGGCCGTTTCGATCCGTTGGCCAACGCGCTGCGCGCGCTGGCCATCGACGCCGTGCAGCAGGCCAACTCCGGCCACCCGGGCGCGCCGATGGGCATGGCCGAGATGGCGCTCGCGCTGTGGGGCGAGCACCTGAGGCACAACCCGTCCAATCCGGCCTGGCCCGACCGCGACCGCTTCGTGCTCAGCAACGGCCATGCGTCGATGCTGCTCTATGCGCTGCTGCACCTGACGGGGTACGACCTCCCGCTGGACGAGCTCAGGCGCTTCCGGCAGCTGCACAGCCGCACGCCCGGCCACCCGGAGGTTGGCCTGACACCGGGCGTCGAGACGACCACCGGACCCCTCGGGCAAGGCCTGGCCAACGCGGTGGGCATGGCGCTGGCCGAGAAGATCCTCGCCGCGCAGTTCAACCGGCCGGGCCATGCGATCGTCGATCACCACACCTACGTGTTCCTCGGCGACGGCTGCCTGATGGAGGGCATCAGCCACGAGGCCTGCTCGCTGGCCGGCGTCTGGGGCTTGAACAAGCTGGTCGCGCTGTACGACGACAACGGGATCAGCATCGACGGCAACGTCGCCGGCTGGTTCGGCGACGACACCGCGGCTCGCTTTCGGGCTTACGGCTGGCAGGTGCTCGGGCCGCTCGACGGACACGACGTGTCGGCGCTCTCGGCGGCGATCGCCGAAGCGCGGCGCAGCACCGATCGACCCAGCCTGATCATCTGCCGCACGACGATCGGGCGCGGGTCACCCGGCCGTGCCGGGACGGCGAAGTCGCACGGCGAACCGCTCGGCGCTGCCGAGATCGCCGCGACGCGCGAAGCGATCGGATGGTCCCATCCGCCCTTCGAGGTGCCGGCCGAGCTGCGCCGGGAATGGGACGCCCGCGAGGCTGGCGCCGCCCGCGAGGGCGAGTGGGCCCGCCGGTTCGATGCCTACCGCGCCGCGTACCCCGAGCTGGCTTCGGAGTTCGAGCGGCGCATGGCGGGCCGGCTGCCCGAGGGCTTCGCCGCGACGCGCGCCGCCGCGGTCGACGGCTGCACGGGCAATGCCGAGCCCGTGGCCACGCGCAAGGCCTCGCAGAAGGTGCTCGCCACGCTCGCACCGGCGATCCCCGAGCTGCTCGGCGGCAGCGCCGACCTGACCGGCAGCAACCTGACGGATTTCCCCGGGTGTGGCGCTTTGCGCGTGGACGCAGAAGGCTTCCAGCCGGGTCGCCACGTCAACTACGGCGTACGCGAGTTCGGCATGGCCGCAGTGATGAACGGCCTCGCGCTGCACGGCGGCTTCATCCCGTACGGCGGGACCTTCCTGACCTTCAGCGACTACAGCCGAAACGCGATCCGCATGGCCGCGCTGATGAAGCAGCGCGTCGTCCACGTCTTCACGCACGACAGCATCGGGCTCGGCGAAGACGGGCCGACGCACCAGGCGGTCGAGCATGCGGCGAGCCTGCGGCTGATCCCCAACCTGGACGTGTGGCGCCCGTGCGATGCCGCCGAGACGGCGGTGGCATGGACGCACGCGCTCGAGCAGCGACAGCGTCCGACGGCGCTGCTGCTGTCACGCCAGAACCTGCCGGCGCAGGCGCGCACGACAGCGCAGATCGAGCAGATCGCCCGCGGAGGCTATGTGCTGTCCGACCGCCCGTCGCCGCGGGCGGTGATCCTGGCCACGGGCTCCGAAGTGGCGCTGGCCATGCAGGCGCAGGCCCTGCTCGACGCCGAAGGCGTCGCCGCGCGGGTCGTCTCGCTGCCGTCGAGCACGGTCTTCGACCGTCAGGATGCCGCGTGGCGCGAGCAGGTCCTCGGACGAGGCACACCGCGCATCGGCGTCGAAGCCGGCGTCACGCAGGGCTGGGGGGCCTATGGTTGCGTCGCGTCGCTCGGCGTCGACGCGTTCGGCGAGTCCGCGCCGGGCCCGAAGGTTTACGAGCACTTCGGGCTGACCGCCCGGCGCCTCGCCGATCTCGCCAAGCAGCACGCGGCGAGCTAGCGGAGCGACCATGCTCAAAGCCCTGATCTGGGACGTCGACGGAACGCTCGCCGAAACCGAGCGGGACGGCCATCGCGTCGCCTTCAATCGCGCCTTCGAGACCGAGGGCCTGCCTTGGCGCTGGGACGAGGAGCATTACGGCGAACTGCTGGCGGTAACCGGCGGTCGCGAACGCATCCTGCACGACATGGCCTCGCGCTCCGATGCGCCGACCTTGCCGCAGGAGCGGCTGGAACTCGCGGCGCGCGTGCACCGGCTCAAGAACGCCTACTACGCCGAGATCGTCGACAGCGGTGCGATCGCGCTGCGCGAGGGTGTCCTCGAGCTGATGCGGCAGTGCCGGGAACGTGGCCTCGCCATGGGCATCGCGACGACGACCAGCCGCTCGAACCTCGAGGCGCTGCTGAGACGGCATGTCGGCGCGCGCTGGGCCGCAGACTTCGGCGCCATCGTCTGCGGCGAGGACACCGCGCGCAAGAAGCCGGACCCGGAGGCCTACGTCCGTGCGCTCGAGCTGCTGGGCGTCGCGCCGCTCGAGGCCGTCGCGATCGAGGACTCGCCGGGAGGCGTGGCAGCCGCGGTTGCCGCCGACGTGCCGGTGATCGTCGCGCGCAGCGCCTATTTCCTCGCCGTGCCGGTTCACGGCGCGATCGCGATCGGCCCGGGGCTGCACCAGCGAGCCGGCTGGCGCCCCGTGCCCGAGAGCGGCACGCATGGCGCGGTCGATCTCGACGACGTGATCGACTGGCACCGGCGCATGGAACTCGTCTCCGCGTTCGGCTGAACGCGTCGCGTCGGCGCGATAGCCCGGGTGGGTAGCTGGGCAGCGCGAGTCCTTCCTGGGAGACTGCGCTGGTTCATCACCGGAATGAACGGATCCCCACCACCGGACTCGAGACGAGGAGCGAGAGATGACCCGAACCCGTTACCCCCGGCTGCTGATCGCGACAGCGGCTGCGGCCTGCCTGGCCGGCCCGGCCTGGGCCACGAACGGCTACTTCCCCCATGGCTACGGCATCAAGTCGAAGGGCATGGGCGGCGTGTCGGTCGCACTCGCGCAGGACAGCCTGGGCGGCGCGACGAACCCCGCCTCGATGGTCTTCGCCGGCGCCCGCTTCGACGTCGGGCTCGACCTGTTCAGCCCGGTCCGTGATGCGCGGCGCAGCGGCGCCGGCTTCCCGACGCTCAACGGCTACGTGAAGAGCGACAAGGAGTGGTTCGCCGTCCCCGAGCTGGGGTACAACCGCCTGATCAACAGCCAGATGTCGCTGGGCGTCACCGTCTACGGCAACGGCGGCATGAACACGACCTATCCGCAAGGCAGCTTCAACTGCGGCGGCGGTCCCGCCAACATGCTGTGCGGCGGCGGCACCCTCGGGGTGGACCTGTCGCAGCTGATCGTCGCGCCGACGCTCGCCTACAAGCTCGCGCCGCAGCACGCCGTCGGCGTCGCGCTGTTGCTGGGCTACCAGCGGTTCAAGGCCGAAGGGTTGCAGGCCTTCGACAACGCACCGGGCTTCCCGCCGTTCACCGGCGCGCCGGGTTTCGTCACCAACAAGGGCTACGACTCGGCCACCGGGGTCGGCGTGCGCGTCGGCTACCAGGGCCAGCTGACGCCGGCGCTCAGCATCGGTGCGGCCTATTCGCCGAAGATGAACATGGGCCGCTTCGACAGCTACCGCGGCCTTTTCGCGGGTGCCGGCGACTTCGACATCCCCTCTCACTACGGGATCGGTCTGGCTTTCAAGGCGACGCCGACCGTCACCGTGGCGCTGGACGTGATGCACATCCAGTACAGCGACGTGCCGGCCGTGCACAACCCGAGCGCGGCCGCCGCGCCGCTCGGGGCGGCCAACGGCCCGGGCTTCGGCTGGCAGGACATCGACGTGGTCAAGCTCGGTGTCGCGTGGCAGGCGACGCCGGCCTTGACCCTGCGCGCGGGCTACAACCGAGGCGAGAACCCGGTCGGGGCGGCCAACGTGACGTTCAACATCCTGGCGCCGGGCGTGATGAAGGACCACTACACGGCCGGGTTCACCTACGCGCTCTCGCCGACGAGCGAGATCAGCGGCGCGCTGATGTTCGCTCCGCGCCAGTCGGTCAGCGGCGCGTCGCTGTTCAACGCCGTGCTCGGCCCGGGAGCCGGTGGGACCGAGACGATCGGCATGAAGCAGCGCACCATCGGCATCGCCTGGGGGACGAAGTTCTAGGCGAAGGGCCCTTGGGGAGGCAGTGCCGCGAGCGAGGGCTCTGCGCCTTCGTGACGGCCGGCGCGCCGCGAGACGGCCTCACGCCCCGGCATCGGCCCGGGGCCCGACGAGGGTGCGCAGCGCGGTCTCGTCGAGGGTTTCGCGCGAGAGCAGTTCCCGGGCTCCGCGCTCGAGGGTGTCGCGGCGTCGCTCGAGCAAGGTCGTGGTCCGCTCGAAGGCCTCGTCGAGGATCTTGCGCACGGCCTCGTCGATGCGCTGCTGGGTGGCGGGGCTGCGCGCGAAGCCGCCTTGCTCGAGCCCGGGTACCTCGAGCATCGTCGAACGTTGCGGCTCCCAAGCAACCGCGCCGAGCTCCTCGACCATGCCGTAGCGCACCACCATGTCGCGCGCGATGTCGGTGACGCGCGCCAGGTCGTCGGCGGCGCCGGTCGACAGGTGGCCGAAGACGAGCTTCTCCGCGGCCCGACCGCCGAGCAGCACCATGATCTTGTGCACGAGTTCGTCCCGTGTCATCAGGAAGCGGTCCTCGGTGGGCCGCTGGATCGTGTAGCCGAGCGCGCCGATGCCGCGCGGGATGATCGACACCTTGTGCACCGTGTCGGTCCCGGGCAGGCTCAGCGCGACGAGCGCATGGCCCATCTCGTGATAGGCGACGATCTCGCGCTCCCGCGGGTTCAGCACCCGGTTCTTCTTCTCCAGGCCGGCGACGATGCGCTCGATGGCGGTGGTGAAGTCCTGCAGCGTGACCTCGCCGGCGCCGCGCCGCGTCGCCGCCAGCGCGGCCTCGTTGCACAGGTTGGCCAGATCGGCGCCGGAGAAGCCGGTCGTCAATCCGGCGACCTGCTCCAGGTCCGAGCCGGGCGCGAGACGGATCCGCTTCACGTGCACGTTCAGGATCTGCACGCGGCCGGCCTTGTCGGGTCGGTCGACGAGCACCTGGCGGTCGAATCGGCCGGCGCGCAGCAACGCGGGGTCGAGAATCTCGGGCCGGTTGGTCGCGGACAGCAGCACCAGGCCGCTGGAGCTGTCGAAGCCGTCGAGCTCGACGAGCAGCTGCTGCAGCGTCTGCTCGCGCTCGTCGTGACCGCCCATCGGGCTCGCGATGCCGCGCGCGCGTCCGAGCGCATCGAGCTCGTCGATGAAGATGATCGCCGGTGCCTTCGCCCGCGCCTGCTCGAAGAGGTCGCGCACGCGTGCCGCGCCGACGCCGACGAACATCTCGACGAATTCGCTGCCGGAGATGCTGAAGAAGGGCACGCCCGCCTCGCCCGCGACAGCCTTGGCCAGCAGCGTCTTGCCGGTACCGGGCGGCCCTACGAGCAGGACGCCCTTGGGCATGCGCGCTCCGAGCCGGCCATAGCCCTTCGGGTCCTTCAGGAACGCGACGATCTCCTGCAGCTCGGCCTTGGCCTCGTCGACGCCCGCGACGTCGGCGAAGGTCACGCCGGTGTCCTTCTCGACGTAGACCTTCGCATGGCTCTTGCCGACGCTCACGAAGCCGCCGAGCCCCTGCTTGTCGGCGATGCGCCGGATCACGAAGAACCACAAGCCGAAGAAGACCGCGGCCGGGACGATCCACGACAGCAGGTCGCGCAGCCAGGTGCTCTCGACGGCCCGCGTGTACGGCACGTCGTACCGGGACAGCCGTTCGGCGAGGGCCGGCTCGACGCGGTTGGCGACGATGACGGTCTTGCCGCCAGGCTCGGCCACCTTGAGCTTGCCGGTGACCGTCGTCTCGCCCACCACGACCTCGGCGACACGGCCCTCGGCGAGCGCCTTCTCGAACTGGCTGTACGGCACCGGTTCCACCGTGCGGGCGGCCTGCCACAGGCCCTGCAGCCACAGCAGCGCCAGCACGGCCAACAACCAGTAGCCGACGTTCCAGTGCAGCTTCGGGTCGCGTTGCATCCGGTGGGTCCAGGGGGCCGGCACGTCGAGGCCGGCGCTGCCGTTGCGATCTCGTCGGCGCGACGAGCCCGCCACGCATGATAGGCACGGGGCCGGACCCTGCCCAGCACGGATGCCGGGTCCCGGGTCTCGCGACGTGCCCTCAGCTCGTCGGCGCACGCCCCGGGCAGGCCGAGGTCCAGAATACCCACCTACCCGGAAGGGCTAGAGTGCATCACCCGTCGCGGGAGTAGACACCCCGGGCGGTCAAGGCCGCTAATCCCGGCATGACTGACCGGCGTCAGGCATCAGCATGGAGACCTCTGCATGAACTTCGACAAGGAATTCGACGCGTCGGGCCTGGCTTGCCCGCTGCCGATCGTGAAGACCAAGAAATCCCTGGCCGACATGGCCAGCGGGCAGGTGCTGCGCGTGATCGCGACCGACCCGGGCTCGGTGTGCGACATGCAGGCGTTTGCCGAGCAGACCGGCCACACGCTGCTGTCCTCCGGTGAGGAAGGCGGCAAGTACGTCTTCATGCTGAAGAAGGCCTGAACGTCCGCCGGCACCGCAGCGCGCGGCCCGGCAGAAGACCACGAGTCCGACAAGAGGAGACGTCGAGATGGCGACCAAGAAGATGGCGATCATCGCCACCAAGGGGGCGCTGGACATGGCCTACCCGCCGCTGATCCTGGCTTCGACCGCCGCGGCGATCGGCTGGGAGGTCCAGGTGTTCTTCACCTTCTACGGCCTGCAGCTGTTGCGCAAGGACCTGTCCGGCATCGCGATCAGCCCGCTGGCCAATCCGGCGATGCCGATGCCGGTCCCGATGCCGGTCGTCGTCTCGGTCATGCCGGGCATGCAGGCGATGGCCACGTCGATGATGAAGGCCAAGATGAAGAAGAAGGGCGTGGCCTCTCTCGAGGAACTGCGCAGCCTGTGCCAGGAAGCCGAGGTCAAGTTCATCGCCTGCCAGATGACGGTGGATCTGTTCGAGTTCAGCAAGGACGACTTCATCGACGGCATCGAGTACGGCGGGGCGGCGACTTTCCTGAAGTTCGCCGGCGAGACCGACGTCTGCCTTTTCATCTGAGTTGCGCGGCCTGCGCAGGCGCGGGCCGTGCTGGTCGAAGGGGGTACGACATGAGAGCCCGTTGGGTCCTGGTTTCGGTCGCGGCGGCGCTCGGCGCGTGCGCGACGCCGCAGGCGCCACCGGCCCCGCCGGACATGACCTGGGTCGCTCAGGCGCGCCAGGTCTCGGCGAGCGTGCCGCCACGCCTGCTCGGCGTGCTGCAGGAGGAGATCGCGCGGGGCGGCCCGGAGGGCGCGATCGCCGTCTGCCGCGACAAGGCACCTGCTCTCGCCCGCGAAGCCTCCCAGCAAAGCGGGTGGCAGATCCGGCGTGTCAGCCTGCGCAACCGCAATCCGCGCGCGGTGCCGGACGCGTGGGAGCGCGAGGCCCTGGAGGACTTCGACCGCCGCGCCGCAGCCGGCACGCCGGCGATGCAGCTCGAGCGGGCCGAGACCGTCGTCGAGGGCGGACAGCGTGTGCAGCGCTACATGCGCGCATTGCCGACGCTCGAGTTGTGCACGCAGTGCCACGGGCCCGCCGACGCCCTGCGGCCCGCGGTCAAGGCGCGGCTGGCCGAGCTCTACCCGCAGGATCGGGCCACCGGCTACAAGGTCGGCGACATCCGGGGCGCGATGACCCTGCGCCGCGCTGCACCCTGAGCGCCCCGGCGCTGCCCGAACCCTCCCGCCGCTTCAACAGGGCGCGGGCGGTTCGTCCGTGCAGGCCGATCCGGGGCCGCTGAGGAGCTGTTCCAGTCCGGCAGCATCGACGCCGGCGTGCAGCGCGGCGAAGCAGAGCCGGGCACGCTCCTCGAAGTGCTCGCGTCCGCGCGCCACGGCTTCGGCGAGCACCGCGCGGCCCTCGCCGGCGCACCAGCGCCGGTATGCCGAGGCCAGGCGTGGAAACAACGCCGCATGCACGCCGTCCAAGGCGCTGAACCACGCGTGCAGCGGCGCCGTGTCCTCCCGCGCGAGCAGCGCGGGCAGCGTGCTGTTCAGATCGGCCAGGTGGTCGCGCAGCGCGGTCGCATGCAGCCAGCCCCGACGCGACGCGAGCCGCTCGCGCAGCCCCGCCCAGTCGCCACCCCGGCGGCGGGACTCGTCGTGCTCGCCGAGTTCATGCAGCGTCGCGATCTCCACCTGGTCCTCCAGCCAGCCGGGCAACGCGGCGTCGAATCCCCGGTCGAAGCCATAGGCCCTCACGACCGCGTGCCAGGCGCTCGACCCGGCCGGGCGCAGGCGGTGCGCCTCGACTCCCTGCCATCCCCATCGTGCAAGGGACTCGCGACGGATGAGGATCGGGCCTTCGCCGCCGCCGGCGAGGGCCGCGGGAGGGGCTGCCAGGCCACGAGCCCATTCACGCCCGGCCTGCACCACGTCGAGCCCCGCGCGGTGGTGGTGGCCGTAGGCGTCGGCCACGAAGAACACCGGCCGCCCGCTGCCCCCGCCGATCCGTCCGGCGCCGTACACCAGGCCGAAGGGCTGCACGGCCGCATTGACCGCGCCGGCATCGAACGGGTCCAGCCACGCGCCGGCCGCGCCCGGAATCGGCCGATAGTCGTCGGCCTGCAGGGCGTCCCAATGGGCTTCGCGCGCGGCGATCCACTCGCCGACCGCGACGCGCGACAGCGTGGCCTCGAAGGGCAGCCCGGCCTGCCAGCGGAAGAACTCGCGCATCTGCAGCAGGTAGTTGCACAGGGACAGTTCGCCCGCGTGGCGGGCGTCGGCCACATCGCAGTTGTGCTGCACGGCCGCGATCAGTGCCTGGCGATCGAGGATCACTCGCCGCCTCGCGGGACGCGGCGTCGCGCGGGCTGCCAGGCCGCCAGCCGGCGCACCAGCGTGGCCCACGGCAGTTCGGTCAGACTCGCGTGACGGTCGCGGGCGGCCAGCAGCAGCCGGTGCACGTCGCCGACCGGAGACGCGGGCCCGGCCGGCTCGGTGGCCGTGAACAACGATTGCATTGCCATGAGGCCGCCGCATTGAAGGCGCATCGACTGCAGGTGGGTGATCGCCGCACCGCTTGCCGGCAATTTCAGCGCGAAGCGGCTGCGCTCGCGCAGCAGCTCGAGCAAGGTGGCGCAATTCGTGCGTGCCGGCGGCGAAACGCATTCGACGACGAGCCGCTCGCCCACGGCGGATCGGCGCGCACACTCGCAGCCGGCCTGCCCCGCCAGCAGTGCCTTTCCGAAGACGCAGCCGGTGCCGGGCGGCAGGCCCGGGTCGGCGGCATCGGCTGCGTCCATGGCGCTACGGTGACGAGGCGCCCGCGCTCGCGTCCCGCTCAGGCATCCTGGTCGCCGGCCGTGCTGCCCTCGCGCACCTGGAGCAGCAGGTCCTCGGCGGCGAGCGCGGTCTCGGCGAACATGACCTTGATCCGCGTGCGCGAGTCGGCCGGCAGCGCGGCACGCATCGACTTGGCCTGCAGCGACGCCGCCGCGAAGCCGGCATGCTCGCCCAGGGGCTCCAGCCGTGGCGCCGGGAACGCCGCGTGGATCGCGTAGACGAAATAGGGCATCTCGGGCCTCCGGGTGGACTCTCAGACGTAGAAGCGCGACTGGCGTCGACGGCCGGGCACGGCCTTCTGGATCACGACGCCGCGCACCGCGTCCAGGTTGCCGAGCGCGACCGGGTTCAAGGTGCGGCAGGCCGGGTTCAAGGCGACCAGGCTCCAGCCCGAGGCCTCGTCGTGCCGCAGCTGGCGGAAGACCCACTCGCCGTCGACCTGAGCGAGCACGAACGAGCCGTCGCGGACGGCGCCGCCGGGCTCGATGACGATGATGTCGCCGTCGGCGAACTCCGGCGCCATGTCCTCGCCGAGCACGCGCAGCGCGAAGGCCTCGGCACCGCTGCAGGCACCGTTGCCGTGCTCGCTGCCGGCGGATTCGGCCGCATCCGGGTTGTGCATCGCGGTCATCCGGTCACCTCGCGGGCGATGCGGGCAGGGATGACGCCGGCCGCCGACAACTCCTTGCCCAGGGCGTCGACGAACGGGGCCGGGCCGGCCACGTAGAAGCCGCTGTCGATGCCGAACACGTCGCTCTTCATGGCGTGGGCCATCTGCGCGGCACCGACGGCCGCGTCCTCGTGCGTCGACAGCGAGCACTCGAACAGGTCGAGCGCCTCGCTCCACGCGCGGCACTGGTTGGCCATGAAGTGCCCGTCGGGCCGGGTCGCCAGCCAGTACAGCGAGATCGACGGCGCGGTGTCCAGGGACAGCGCGTGCTCGATCAGGCTCTTGACCGGCGCGAAGCCGGTGTCGCACGCAGCGAAGACCAGGGGTTGCGGCTCGTCGGCCAGCACGAAGCTTCCGGTCGGACCCCAGACGGACACGGCGTCGCCGACCTTGACACCGCCGCCGAAGAGCCGTGTGGCAACCGGGTCGGCGCCGTTGCGCGCCACGTAGAAGTGCAGGTTCCGGTCGTCGCATGGACAACTGGCGATCGGGTAGGTCGAGTGGCTGTCCTCCCCGACGGCCAGGCCCAGCGTCGCCGACTGGCCGGCCAGGAACCGCAGACGGTGCGTGCGCGGCGTCTGCAGGTGCAGCAGCAGGGTGTCCGTGCCGAGCGGTTGCAGCGCGCGCACGGTGGTCACGATCGTCTGCTGCGGGATGTCCTCCGGACCACGGGCCTCGAGGGTCTCCAGAGTGATCTCCGCGCTGGCGGCGGTGTGCGCGCAGGCGAGCACGTAGCCCTGCGCCTTCTCCGATTCCGACAGGGGGTAGTCGCTGTGCATCGTGCGCACGACCTCGCCGGCCGTCACGCGCACCTTGCACATGCCGCAACTGCCGTTGCCGCAGCCGTAGTTGAGCTTCAGCCCGGCCTTCATGCCGGCTTGCAGCAGCGAGTCGCGGCCCTCCACGGCGAACTGGTGGCCGCTGGGTCGCAGCGTGACCTGGGCCGATACGATCTTCAGCACGTCGTCCATCACGTCCAGCATGTCGACGGGTTCGGTGGCGAGGACGCGCGCCAGCCCGTCGTTCAGCTGGCGCAGCACCTGCTGCACGCGATCGGGCGTGGCTCCGCCAGTCGCCTCGAGGCCGCGCAACTCGTCCCGCAGCGCGATGACGAGGGCGTGGTAGCGCTGCAGATGACGCTGCGTATCGGCCAGTTCCTGGCTCTGCCGGAACAGGCGCTGCGCCAGGACTTCCTGGCTGGGCAGCACGCGTTCGCGCAGCCGCCGGCCGAAAGCGTCCTCGCGGATGCGAGCGACCTGTTCGACGATGCCCGAGGCCTCGAGCTGGGCCTGCGGGTACAGCCGAGCGAGCTCCGCCGTCGAGACGAGGCCGTCATTGAGCACGATCTCACCGGCGCGCACGCGCTGCTGCAGCACCCCGCGGGGCACGCCGATCAACTGTGCGGCGCGCCAGATCGTCACCCATTGCGACATCGTGTGCTCCGTCAGGCCCGGCCGCTACGGGGCGGATTGGCGCCAGGCATCCTCGCACGGCGCGCAGATGCGGTCCCGGAAGCGGGCACGGTAGAGCAACCGCGGCCGGGCCGGGTCGTCGACGAAGCTGCGGCGCTCGTGCAGCACGTTGTGCCCGACGATGCCCATGCCCGGCGCCAGGCGCAGGCTCACGATGCCGGGGAGGCCGTCATCGAGCCATCGCACGAGTGCGGCCACCGCGGCCTGGGTATGCGCGTCATCGCGCCACTCGATGCTGCGCGTGCGCGCCGTGTAGCGCATGTGCAGGCGGCCCGCGGCCGTGACACTGAAGACCGGGCCGGCCTGGGCCGCCCGCGCGACCCGTTCACCTTCGAGCCGTGCCGGGATCACCATGGCCCGCGGATGCATCAGGGCCTGGATCCACGCGGGCGAGGCGTCGCGCAGCGCGATGTAGGCCAGCTCGGGGTCGAGGAGGCGGTTCTCGCCGCCGCTGGCCGCCGGGCGGACGCAGTGCAGCAGCATGCCCTGGATGCGACGTTCCTCAGGGTGGTAGTAGCCGTCGGTGTGCCAGCGGATCGCGCGGTCGGTGTAGGGGATGAACCCCGCGCGATCCTCCCCATCGTCGCTGGCGCCGCCGACGGCGATGCGCGAGACCCCATCCTCGTCGGCGAGCCAGTTCGCGTCGAGTTCGTGCAGGCCGAGTTGCGTGGCGAGGGCGACAGGCAGCGCGGGATCCTCGCTGGCCACCCGCCCGCGGTAGACGGCCGCTCCTGCCCGCGCGATGCGCTGCAGGAGCGCGTCACGTTCGACGGGCCGCAAGGCGCGCGGATCGCCGATCTCGACGAGCAGGTCGTCGACGGTGCGCGGACGGTGCGCGATCTTCCACTCGCGCCACTGCCGGTACGTCGCGTCGTCGGCGAGGTCGAAGGGCGTCGGGCGTTGGCCGCACCGATCCACGGGCGAGACGCCGGCGGGCCAGGTCGACACGTCCACGGCGGCTCAATCCCCGCTGAGCGTGCTGCGACGGCCGCCGTGCCGCGCGTGCGGCGCGGGATCGAGCAGTTCGCGCATCGAGCGGCGAACGATATCGACCGCCTCGGGAGCCTCGATCGCCATCACCTGGTCCAGCACCCACCGCCGGTCGGCTTCGGGCACGGTGGGTTCGATCCGCACGCCCAGATAGCGGCGGAACGCGAAGTCCGGGACGAAGTCGCCCTCGCCGACCGGGGCCGACGGGTCGGCGCCGAACTCCGCGTAGTGGCCCGCGACCTCGTTGTACAGGTCGACGAAGGCCTCCGCGTGTCCCGGCGCTCCCGGCGGCGGCGGGCCGAGCAAGTCGTCGGCGTTCTCCTGCAAGTGGCGTGCGAGGTGACGCACGAGTGCGACGACGAACTCGGCCCGTGCCTCCGCGGGGAGGCGCTGGTAGGCGATGCGGTCGGCCACGGCAGCCAGGAAGACCATGGCCTCGCGAACGACGCCGAGGTAGGGCGTGCCGGCGTCGACGTCGAACTTCGCCGCGCGCAGCCGCTTGACCATGTTGACCGCGACCCGCCAGACGATGAAGGCCATGGCGCTGGCCTGTTCGGCCGGCGACTTCGCATGCCCCTCGCTCGCCTTGAACCAGCGGCTCTTGATGCGCATCGCGGGCGGGGTCGGGGCGTTCATCGGGTGTCCTGCGGCGACCGGCTTGCGGGTTCAGTAGCCGCCCTTGCCCAGGGGCTGGGGCAGACCTGCGATCTTCGCCCCCTGCTTGGCGGGCCCCGTGGGGAACAGGGCGTACAGGCTCTTGCTGTCGCAGCCCGGCAGTATGTCCTCCAGACCCTTGAGCATGTTGCGGAAGTTCGGGGTGTGCCCGTTCTCGCGGTACTCGTCGCGCAGGTATTGGACGACTTTCCAGTGATCGTCGCTCAGCGTGATGCCTTCGGCCTCGGCGATCACGCGGACGACCTCGTCGCTGTAGTCGGCCTCGAGCAGGTAGCCTTCGGCATCGGTCTCGAGCTCGACGTCGTTGACGACATATCCCATCGATCGGTCTCCTGTGGCTTCGGGTGTCGGTGTGAAGGGCGATGAACGGGCAGAAGGCGGTGCGGTGCGGCGGTTCAGGACGTGCTGCCGACCGCGGCGGCCGACTTGTGGGGAACGAACACGCCGCAGCCGAGCAGCCGGCGGTCCCCGAGGCCCTCCCGCATGATGCACAGCGCCGTCGGTGCCGACAGGCCGTCGAGCATCACGGGCGCTCCGCGCAGCGCGCCATCCTCGATGACCTGGCGGCGGCCGAAGATGGCCCGGCACGCGACGCCGCGCGCCGTGATTAGGGATTCCACGGCCCGCTGGAAGGTCAGTTCGTCGTCGGCCTGCGACGCGTCGAGCACCACGAGGTGGGCGTAGAGCGTGTGGAACGGCAGGAGTTCGCGTTCCTGGGCGTCACCGACCCGAAGCCGGCACTCGCCGATCGCGAGCTGCTGTCCGATCAGCTCCCGGGCGCGGGCGGCCTGGGCGCGCGGCAGGCGCAAGGTCAGTCGCGTGCGGCGCGACAGCAGGGCCCGCGGGCCCGCCCCGGCGGACAGGTTCAGCCGGTGCACGGCGATCGACGGCTCGAGCGCGATCCAGGGCAGGGCGGCAAGCAGCGCCTTGGCGAGGTCGGCACGGTAGGCGCGCGGGAGCTCGCTGCCCTCCAAGGCGAACGCCAGATCGACGACATCATCCTCGGCTCCGGTCATCGGTGCTTCCGTGCGCTGCCCTCAGGCCGGCCCGGTGCCGTCGTCCGGCTGGTTGCGCGCCCAGTCGAGCAGCGCTTCACCCCAGGCCCGCGCGGTCAGGGGGTCCACGTCGAAGACCGTGAAGCGGCTCTTCTCGCGGATGCGCGTGCGCAGCAGGCTCATGCCGCCGGCCTCGTGGTCGACCTGCTGCAATTCGATCTCCTGTCCGCCCAGCGGCACGCTCAGGCGGATCAACGGCTTCAGGTTGGGCGAAGGCATCGCGGTGGGCACCCGGCATCCGCCGCACGGCGGCGGAAAGAGGCGTATTTGAGCCTGAGCGGCCGCCGCAGCGTCCATACCCGCTGTGGGAGAGCGCCGGCTAACCCATTTGGGTAATACCGACACCCCCCCTGCGGTTTATCGTGGCACTCCACGCGGGTGATGGCAAGCCGTCGCATGCACGGCGAGCATTCGCCCCACGATTGCCCGGCCGGCCGGCGTCACGCTGCTGCCGTACCGGAGTGCGCTGCGCTGCTGCTGCGCTCGACCCTTCAGGAGACAAACCCGATGGCGAAGAAACCGCACGACACCCCGATGCTCGACGAACTCGAGTCCGGACCCTGGCCCAGTTTCGTCACCGGGCTGAAGCGCCTCGCGGAGGACAAGGACTACGTCGTCGACCTCCTCGGCACGCTCGAGACCAGCTACCGCACCCGCAAGGGCTACTGGAAGGGCGGGACGGTCGGGGTCTTCGGTTACGGCGGCGGCGTCATTCCGCGCTTCACCGAGCTGAAGAACGAGGACGGCTCCCCGGTCTACCCGGACGCCGCCGAACTCCACACGCTGCGTGTGCAGCCGCCTCCCGGCATGCACTACACGACCGACGTGCTGCGCAAGATGTGCGACATCTGGGAGCGCCACGGCACCGGCCTGATCGCCTTCCACGGCCAGAGCGGCGACATCATGTTCCAGGGCGCGAAGACCGAGTCCGTGCAGGCCGCCTTCGACGAGATCAACGAACTCGGCTTCGACCTCGGCGGCGCCGGCCCGGCCGTGCGCACGTCGATGAGCTGTGTCGGCGCCGCGCGCTGCGAGCAGAGCTGCTTCGACGAGGCGCGCGCGCACCGCCAGGTCATCAACACCTTCGTCGACGACATCCACCGGCCGGCGCTGCCGTACAAGTTCAAGTTCAAGTTCAGCGGCTGCGCCAACGACTGCATGAACTCGATCCAGCGCGCCGACATGGCCGTCATCGGCACGTGGCGCGACAACATGCGCAGCGACGAGGCCCTGGCCCGCAAGTGGTTCGCCAAGCACGGCATGAACGAGCTGGTCAACGACGTCGTGGCTCGCTGCCCGACGAAGGCGATCATGCTCAAGGAGGTCAAGGACCTGCGCGACGACGGGCACCTGACGACGGTCCGGGTCAGCGACACGCACGCGCTGGAGATCGACAACAAGGACTGCGTGCGCTGCATGCACTGCATCAACGTGATGACCGGCGCGCTGGCCCACGGCACCGACACGGGCGCGACGATCCTCGTCGGCGGCAAGCGCACGCTGAAGATCGGCGACCTGATGGGCACCGTGGTCGTGCCCTTCCTGCCGCTGAAGACCGACGAGGACTACGACGCGCTGGTCGAGCTGGGCCGCAAGGTGATCGACTTCTTCGCCGAGAACGCGCTCGAGCACGAGCGCACCGGCGAGATGATCGAGCGCATCGGCCTGGTCAACTTCCTCGAGGGCATCGGGCTCGAGATCGACGCGAACATGGTGTCCACGCCGCGCACGAACCCGTACGTGCGTACCGACGGCTGGGACGAGGAAGTCGCGAAGATCGAGGCGCGCAAGGCGCAGAAGGTCATCGAGATCAAGGCCGCCTGAACCGGCACGAGCAGGACAACCCACCATGGCCCATCGCACCCCGATCGAGAGCGGCGCACCCGACAACAAGCCGTTCCTGCACCCCACGCTGCTGAAGAACTACGGCAACTGGAAGTACCACGACCGGCCCCGTCCCGGCGTGCTGCACCACGTCTCGCACACCGGCGACGAGGTCTGGACCGTCCGCGCCGGCACGCAGCGCCAGATGGACGTCTACACGATCCGCAAGCTGTGCGACATCGCGGACACCTACGCCGACGGGCACGTGCGGTTCACGATCCGCAGCAACATCGAGTTCATGGTGGCCGACCAGAGCAAGGTCGCCCCGCTGATCTCGGCGCTGCAGGAAAGCGGCTTCCCGGTCGGCGGTACCGGCAACTCGGTGTCGATGATCGCGCACACCCAGGGCTGGCTGCACTGCGACATCCCCGGGACCGACGCCTCGGGCGCCGTCAAGGCGCTCATGGACGAGCTCTACGAGGAGTTCGTCCGCGAGGAGATGCCCAACCGGGTGCACCTGTCCACCAGTTGCTGCGAGATCAACTGCGGCGGCCAGGCGGACATCGCGATCATCGTGCAGCACACCAAGCCGCCGAAGATCAACCACGACCTGGTGGCCAACATGTGCGAGCGGCCGGCGGTCGTCGCACGCTGCCCGGTCGCGGCGATCCGGCCGGCGCTGGTCAACGGCAAGCCCAGTCTCGAGGTCGACGAGAAGAAGTGCATCTGCTGCGGCGCCTGCTACCCGCCGTGCCCCCCGATGCAGATCAACGATCCCGAGCACAGCAAGCTCGCGATCTGGGTCGGCGGCAAGAACAGCAACGCGCGCGGCAAGCCGACCTTCATGAAGATGGTCGCCTCGGGCCTGCCGAACAACCCGCCGCGCTGGCCGGAAGTCAGCGCCATCGTCAAGAGGATCCTCCACACGTACAAGCACGACGCGCGTTCGTGGGAGCGCCTGTCCGACTGGGTCGAGCGTATCGGCTGGCCGCGTTTCTTCGAGAAATGCGACCTGCCCTTCACGAAGTACCTGATCGACGACTGGCGTGGATCGCGAGCGAACCTGAACGCGTCGACGCACATCCGCTTCTGAGGCCCGGGACGTCCCGATGAAATTCGCGTTGATGGTCAGCGAAGGACCGTACACCCACCAGGCCGCCGACACGGCGTGGAACTTCGCGAATGCCGCGATCGCCAAGGGCCACGAGGTGATGCGCGTCTTCTTCTATCACGACGGGGTCTACAACGCGACGCGCCTGACCGAGCCACCGCAGGACGACCGGCACATCGTCAACCGCTGGTCGGCGCTGAAGGAGCAGCACAACGTGGATCTGGTCGTCTGCGTCGCGGCGGCCTTGCGCCGCGGCATCAAGGACGAGGTGCTCGCGCCGGGCTTCCGCATCAGCGGCCTGGGCCAGCTCGTCGACGCCGGCATCAAGTGCGACCGCACGGTGACTTTCGGAGACTGAGCATGGAAGCCCCACGCTCGCTGCAATCGCGGCACCCCGAGGGGACGAGGGCCCCCCATGGCACGGCCCGGCGGGAGGCCCGATGAAGAAGTTCATGTTCGTCAACCGCAAGGCGCCCTACGGCACGATCTACGCGCTGGAGAGCCTGGAGGTCGTGCTCATCACGGCCACCTTCGACCAGGACGTCAGCCTGGTGTTCGTCGACGACGGAGTCTACGAACTCGTGAAGGGCCAGGACACCAAGGGCACGGGCATCAAGAACCACTCCAAGACCTACCGGGCGCTCGACGGCTACGACGTCGAGAAGCTGTACGTCGAGCGCGAATCGCTGGAGTCGCGCGGGCTGACCGAAGCCGACCTGCTGGTCGACGTCGAGGTGCTGTCGAGCGCCGAGATGGCGGACCTGATGGCCGAGCAGGACGTCGTCCTGTCCTTCTGAGGGGCGCACATGCTGCACATCGTCAACAAGTCGCACCGCCAGACGACCGCGCTGGCGAGCTGCCTGCGCCTGGCCAAGTCCGGGCACGCGCTGCTGCTCACCGAAGATGCCGTGTATGCGGCCACCCGCGGGGGCGCCGCGTCTGCCGGCGTCGCCGAGGCGCTCGGCCGGCTGAAGGTCTACGTGCTGCAGCCCGACCTGGACGCCCGCGGCATGGCCGGCCAGTTGCTCGACGGCGTCACCGCTGTCGGCTACGACGGCTTCGTCGACCTCGTCGCGGAGCATCCGAACAACCAATCCTGGCTGTAGTCACAGCATTCCCGAAGGAGACAAGCCCATGGGCATCGAAGTCAACGGCGTCAGCTACGAGACCGACGAGGAGGGCTACCTCGTCAACCTGGCCGACTGGAACAAGGACATCGCCGAGGCCATCGCGAAGGCCGAGAACGTCGACATGACCGAGAACCACTGGGAGGTCGTGAACTTCCTGCGCGAGTACTACGACGAATACCAGATCGCGCCGGCCGTCCGCGTGCTGACCAAGGCCATCGGCAAGCAGCTGGGCGAGGAGAAGGGCAACAGCAAGTACCTCTACGAGCTGTTCCCCTACGGACCCGCCAAGCAGGCCTGCAAGATCGCCGGCCTGCCCAAGCCGACCGGTTGCGTCTGACGGCGCCTCGCGGCGAACACCATGTGCGGGGCCGAACCGCAGGCGGAGCGCTGCACGACCGGGCGCGTCGAGCGGACGCGGTGGCCGGCGGTTGCGGTTCTCATGACTGACGCGGAGCAGGGTTGATGGCGCTGGGCGTGTTCTTCGCGGTGGTGCTGTATGCGGCGGCGGCCCTGTGCGTCGCCGGCCTCGTCCTGAAGATCCGCGAATACGCGCGCACGCCGGCGCCGCTGCTGATCCCCACGACGCCGGCGCCCACGACGCGCGGCGGCGCGGCGCTGCGGGTCGCGCGCGAGGTGGTGTTCTTCGAGAGCCTGTTCAAGGGCAGCAGGTGGACCTGGCTGTTCGGCTGGCTCTTCCATGCCTCGCTCCTGCTCGTGCTGCTGCGCCACGTGCGCTACTTCCAGGAACCCGTCTGGGCCCCGATCGTCTTCGTGCAGTTCTTCGGCACCTACGCCGGACTGACGATGGTGGCGGGGCTGGCGGGACTGTGGGCCCGACGCTTCCTCGTCGACCGTGTGCGCTACATCTCGACGCCGTCGGACCACCTGCACCTGGCCCTGCTGATCGCGATCGGGTTGTCGGGGCTCGCGATGCGCTTCGTCTCCCACACCGACATCGTCGCGGTCAAGGCCTACACGCTGGGGCTGCTGCGCCTGGACGTCCAGCCGCTGCCCGCCGATCCGCTGCTGCTCGTGCACCTGTCGCTGGTCGCGCTGCTGATGGTCGTGTTCCCGATCAGCAAGCTGCTGCACGCACCGGGTCTGTTCTTCAGCCCGACGCGCTACCAGGTGGACAACCCGCGCGAGGCGCGGCACCTTTCGCACTGGGCCTCCGTGCTCGATGGACGCAAGTAGGGCTCCCCTGCAAGGCTGAGGTCATGGCGACCGCGAAGTTCGAAACCCCCAAGCTCAAGCCGTACCCGGTGATCCCCATGGTCGCCGAGGGCGCGATGGCGCACAGCAAGCCGTTCGTCGCGCCGACGAAGATCCAGGAGGCGATCGGATTCCCCGGCGAGCTGAGCGAGGGCTGGGAGCGCCGCGCGATCGACAAGATGGGCGAGCTGCTCGGCAAGTACCGCAGCCTGCGTGTCTACATGGACGCCTGCGTGCACTGTGGCGCCTGCAGCGACAAGTGCCACTACTACCTCGGCACCGGCGACCCCAAGAACATGCCGGTCGCGCGCCAGGACCTGATGCGCGGCGTGTACCGCCGCTACTTCACGTTCGCGGGCAAGCACTTCCCGAAGCTGGTCGGTGCGGTCGACATGAGCAAGGACGTGCTCGACCAGTGGTGGAGCTACTACAACCAGTGCAGCGAGTGCCGGCGCTGCAGCGTGTTCTGCCCCTACGGCATCGATACCGCCGAGGTCACGATGGCCGCGCGCGAGATCATGGACGCCGTCGGCCTCGGGCAGAAGTACGCCAACGAGATCATCGGCAAGGTCCATCGCATCGGCAACAACCTCGGCATCCCCGGTCCGGCACTCGAGGACACCCTGCTCGGGCTCGAGGAGGACACCAAGGCCGAGACCGGGCTCGACGTCCGCTTCCCGCTGGACGTCAAGGGCGCCGAGGTGCTGCTGATCACGCCGAGCGCCGACTTCTTCAGCGAACCGCACGTCGAGAGCCTGATCGGGTACGCGAAGGTGTTCCACGCCGCGGGCATCAGCTGGACCTTGTCCGCCAAGGCGAGCGAGGCCGGGAACTTCGGCCTGTTCATCGGCAACTACGAGCAGATGCGCAAGATCGCGCTGCGCATCCGCGAGGCCGCGCTCGAGCTGGGCGTCAAGCGCATCGTCGTCGGCGAGTGCGGGCACGCCTGGCGCGTGGCCTACAGCTTCTGGAACACGCTGGTGGGCATCGGTGCCGGCGGTCGCGACCCGTTCGCCATCGAGTTGCAGAACCAGCTGGACGGTCGCGTCAGGCAGCCGATGCACATCTGCGAGTTCACGCACGACCTGATCCGCCGAGGCGCCCTGAAGTTCGACAAGGAGCGCAACGACGACCGCATCGTGACTTTCCACGACTCGTGCAACGTCGCGCGCGCCTCGCGCATGGGCGACCTGCCCGGCGGGCAGTTCGCGATCCCTCGCGAGATCATCCGGGCCGTCGCGAACCGCTTCCACGAGATGGCGCCCGGCACGACGCACGAGGCCACGTTCTGCTGCGGCGGGGGTGGGGGACTGCTCACCGACGACCTGCTCGAGCTGCGCGTCAAGGGTGCGCTGCCGCGCATGGAAGCCCTGAAGAACGTGGTCGACCAGCACGGCGTCAACTTCATGGCCACGATCTGCGCGATCTGCAAGGCGCAGTTCAGCAAGGTTCTGCCGATGTACGGCTTCGACATGAGCATGGTCGGCGGCGTGCACCAGCTCGTCAGCAAGGCGATCCGCCTGGGCGAGATCCACTGATCACCGCGAGGTAACGCAAGATGTCCAGCAATCCGCCGACCGCCGAGATCAAGCCGCTGACCTTCCGCCGCTACAAGGACGGCGATCACAAGGTGCGCCGCTGGCAGGACGAGATCTTCGACGCCGATCATTCGCACAAGTGCCCGACCTACATCCAGAGCACGCCGCCTTGCCAGGGGTCGTGCCCGTCGGGGGAGGACATCCGCGGCTACCTGAACATCGTGCGCGGGGTCGAGAAGCCGCCGGCCGGCATGCCCTGGCAGGAGTACGCCTGGCGCCGGCTGACCGATGCCAACCCGCTGCCCAGCGTCATGGGGCGCGTCTGTCCGGCCCCCTGCGAGTCGGGCTGCAACCGCAACCAGGTCGAGGATTTCGTCGGCATCAACTCCGTCGAGCACTTCCTGGGCGAGTGGGCGATCGCGAAGCAACTCGCTTTCCCGAAGCCCGAGTCGAAGTCGGGCAAGAAGGTCGCCGTCATCGGTGGCGGACCGGCCGGGCTGTCGGCTGCCTACCAGCTCGCCCGCAAGGGCCACGACGTCACGATCTTCGACGAGCGTGCCGAGCTCGGCGGGATGATGCGCTACGGCATCCCCGGCTTCCGCACGCCGCGCCCGGTGCTCGACGCCGAGATCCAGCGAATCCTCGATCTCGGCGTGACGGCGCGGATGAACACGCGCATCGGCACCGACATCACGCTCGAGCAGATCCGCGCCGACTTCGACGCCGTGTTCCTCGGCATGGGTGCGCAGGGCGGCCGGCCGCTGCCGGTCGAGGGTGGCGAGGCGCCGAACGTCGTCACGGCGACGGCCTTCCTGAAGGCGTTCAACGATGGCCGCATGCAACACGTCGGCAAGCGCGTGGTCGTCGTCGGTGGCGGCGACACGTCGATCGACGTGGCCACGGTCGCGCGACGGCTGGGCCACATCGAGAACGCGCACGAGAGCGACCGGCCCGAGAACGCGATCGCCGAAGGCAGCGGTTTCGCGGCGCACGACGCCGCGCTGCTGTCGCGGCGGCAGGGCGCCGAGGTCACGCTGACCTCGGTGTTCGCGATCGAGAAGATGCAGGCGAGCAAGCACGAGGTCGAGCATGCGCTGGCCGAGGGCATCGCGATCCGCGGCGGCATGGCGCCGGTCGCCGTCGTCAAGGACGGGACCGGGCGCGCGATTGCGTTGCGTGTCGCGCGTTGCGAGGCGAAGATGGCCGGCGGCCGGCTCGAGATCAAGATGGTGCCGGGCACCGAGGAGGACATTCCCGCCGACCTGATCGTCTCGGCGATCGGACAGGCCGTGGACTTCACCGGGCTGGAGTCGCTGGACAACGGCCGCGGTGCCCTGGCCGCCGACAAGAACTACCAGGTCCAGGCCAAGGTCGACGGGCAGTTGCGTGCGCAGGACGGCATGTTCTGCGGCGGCGATGTGATCCGCCCGCACCTGCTGACCACGGCCATCGGGCACGGGGCGATCGCTGCCGACGGCATCGACCGCTTCCTGCGCGCAGAGCCCCTGGACAAGCGGCCGAAGGTCGACGTCCACAGCTTCGACCTGATGCGCAAGATGGTCGAGAAGGGCCTGAAGGTCACGGCCATCGACGAGCCCCTGCGCGGCACCGACAGCAGCACCGGCGCGATCCACAATTTCGACAACCGCTCCGACCGCTACGTCATCTCGCACAAGGAGCTCTTCCTCGGCCACTTCCCCTACGTCGCGCGCAACAAGCGCACGGTCGTCACGCTGAGCGCCGAGGAGGCGCTGAACAACTTCGAGGAGCGCCTGGTTCCGCTGCTCGAGGCGCAGGCGCAGGCCGAGGCCAAGCGTTGCATGAGCTGCGGCCTGTGCTTCGAGTGCGACAACTGCGTCGTCTACTGTCCGCAGACGGCGGTGTTCAAGGTCAAGAAGAGCCAGAGCACGACGGGGCGCTACGTCGACACCGACTACAACAAGTGCATCGGCTGCCACATCTGCAAGGACGTCTGCCCGACGGGCTACATCCAGATGGGGCTCGGGGAGTAGTGCGGTGCGCGGTCGTCTCGTCCTGGTGATCGCGGTCGTTCTCGGCGCGACGGCCGCGGTCGCGGCCACCGCCGGCCGCACGCCGGCGCCCGTGATCGAGCGTGCGACCAAGGGCGAGCGCTGCGTCGAGGACACGGCGACCATGCGGCGCAACCACATGCGCATGCTCGAGCACCAGCGCGACGACACCGTGCACGGCGGGATCCGCGGCGCGAAGCACAGCCTGAAGGGGTGCATCGACTGCCACGCGAGCGCCACGACCGGCAGCGTCGCGGCTGCGCCGGGCGACTTCTGTGTCAGCTGTCACGCCTATGCCGCGGTGAAGATCGATTGTTTCGATTGCCACGCGACGAAACCGGCAGCTGGGGCCGTGGGGGTGCGTCGATGAGCGCCCGTCCGCCCGGCGGCGGCACGCCCGGGAAGCCCCAGCCGGCACCGGAGTCCGCCGCCCGCCGCGCCTGGCTCGGCGTGGCCGCCGCGGGCCTGGCCGGTGTCGTGCTGGCGCCGGGCATCCGCCTGATCGAGGTGGCCCAGGCCCAATCGACCGGCGGGTCACCCGGCGGCGGCGCCGATCCGAAGGTCCGCTGGGGCCTGCTGATCGACACGACGCGCTGCGCGAGCGGCTGCACCGAATGCGTCGATGCCTGCAACCGCGAGAACGGCCTGGGCACGCCGTCTCGCTCGACCGACGCCCGCTGGATCCGCAAGGTCGAGATCAAGGAGATCCGCACGGGCCGCACGGCATCGCTGCCGGTGATGTGCCAGCACTGTGCAAGCCCACCCTGCGTCGACGTCTGCCCGACCGGCGCGAGCTTCAAGCGCGCCGACGGCATCGTGCTGGTCGACCGTCACACCTGCATCGGATGCCGCTACTGCATGATGGCCTGCCCGTACAAGGCGCGCAGCTTCGTGCACGAGCCGCTGACCGGGCAACTGCCCGACGTGCCGCGCGGCAAGGGCTGCGTCGAGAGCTGCACGCTGTGCGTGCACCGCATCGACCGCGGCGAGAAGACCACGGCGTGCGCGCAGGCCTGCACGCAGGCCGGCCACGGGGCCATCGTCTTCGGCGACTTGAACGATCCGGCCAGCGAGATCTCGCGGCGCATCCGGGAGATCCAGACCACCCAGTTGCGCGCCGACCTGCGCCTGGACCCCGGCGTGCGCTACCACGGCATCTGAGGACATCATGGACAGCCTCGCTGCAGCACGCCACGAGACGCGCAACTACTGGATCCTGGTCGCGGCGGGCCTCCTGGTGACCGGCATCGGCCTCCTCGCGGCGCACTCGATGGAGGTGCACGGCCATGCGATCACGGGCATGGACAACAGCATCGTCTGGGGCCTGCCGCACGTCTTCGCGATCTTCATGATCGTGGCCGCATCCGGCGTCCTGAACGTCGCGAGCATCGGCTCGGTGTTCGGCCAGGCGGCGTACAAGCCGCGCGCACCGCTGTCGGGCTTGCTGTGCCTGGCCTTGCTGGCCGGCGGCCTGATGGTGCTGATGCTCGACCTTGGCCGGCCCGAGCGCGTGATCGTCGCGGCGACGCACTACAACTTCCGCTCGGTCTTCGCCTGGAACGTGATCCTCTACTCGGGCATGGCCGCGATCATCGCCGTCTACCTCTGGACGATGTTCGAGCGGCGCATGAACCGCTGGTCGAAGCCCGCCGGCATCGCCGCCCTGATCTGGCGCTTCGTGCTGACCACCGGCACGGGCTCGATCTTCGGGTTCCTCGTCGCGCGCCAGGCCTACCAGTCGGCGCTGCTCGCACCGCTGTTCATCGTGTTGTCGTTCGGTTGGGGGCTCGCGGTCTTCCTCCTCGTGCAGTCGACCATGTACGCGTGGAACGGCCGTGAACTGCCCGAGTCGATCCGCGCGCGTCTGTCGCGACTGCTCGCCGTCTTCGTCGCGGCCTCGGCTTACCTGGTCGCGGTCTATCACCTGACCAACCTCTACTACGCACGCCAGTCGGAGTTTGCGGGCTTCATCCTGTTCGGGCGTGGGGGCGACGCGCTGTATGCCGTGCTGTTCTGGCTGGGCTTCGTCGTCCTCGGCAGCGTGCTGCCGCTGGCGCTGCTGCTCGCACCGCGGCTGCGCAGCGCGCGCGCGACGATCGCGGCGGCTCTGGCGGTGATCGGCGGAGCGTTCGCCTTCCTCTATGTCTTCATCATCGGCGGACAGGCGTTTCCGCTCGAGATCTTCCCGGGCCATGCCGCGAGCAGTGCCTTCGGCGACGGGCAGGTCGCCCGCTACGCGCCGCGGCTGCCCGAGTGGCTGCTCGGCATCGGCGGGCTCGGCGCCGCGTTCCTGTTGACCATCGTCGGCGTGCGCGTGCTGGACGTCATGCCTCACGACGACCTCGCAGCCGGCCAGGGATGACACTGCCGCGACTGCTGCTGTCGGCCACGCATCGCTCGTCAGGCAAGACGACGATCGCACTGGGGCTCGCGTCAGCGCTCCGGTCGGACGGCGCCGTGGTCCAGGCGTTCAAGAAGGGGCCTGACTACATCGATCCGATGTGGCTCGCGCTCGCCAGCGGCCGGCCCTGCTACAACCTCGACCCGCACCTGAGCACCGCCGGGGACATCGGTGCGCGTGTCGCTGCCGCGTCCGCGGGTGCCGACCTGTGCCTGGTCGAAGGCAACATGGGCCTGCACGATGGCATGGCCCTGGACGGCAGCAACAGCAACGCGGCCCTGGCGCGGACGCTCGGGCTACCGGTCGTGCTGGTGATCGACGCCCGCGGCATGAACCGGGGGATTGCGCCGCTGCTCCTCGGCTACCAGGCGTTCGAGCGGACGATCCGCATCGCCGGGGTCGTCCTGAATCGCGTGGGCGGAACCCGCCACGAGAGCAAGCTGCGCGCGGCCGTCGAGCACTACACCGACGTCCCGGTGATCGGCGCGGTGGCCGAGGATCGACGACTCGCACTGGCCGAGCGGCACCTCGGCCTCGTGCCCTGCGCGGAAACCGAAGGCGCCGCGCAGTGGGTCGCCGAGGTGGGTCGCATCGTCGCCGCGCAGGTCGATCTGCGCAGACTGCGCGAGCTAGCCGAGGCCGCCCTGCCGTGGAACCCGGACTCGCCGCAGCACACCGGCACCACCGTCGCAGACGCCGGGCAGGCCGTGGGTGCGGCGGGCGGCCTGCGCATCGGTATCGCGCGTGACCGTGCCTTCGGCTTCTACTACGCCGACGATCTGGAGGCCCTGCGCCGCGGCGGTGCCGAACTGGTCTTCATCGATACCCTGCACGACCAGCGGCTGCCGCCGCTCGACGGCCTCTTCATCGGGGGCGGATTCCCGGAGACGAGCCTGGACGAGCTCGGGGCGAACGCGGCCTTGCGCAGCGAACTGCACGCGGCCATCACGGCGGGCCTGCCGACCTATGCCGAGTGCGGTGGCCTGATGCTCCTGTCGCGCAGCGTGCGCTTCGGTGACCGCGTCGCGCCGATGGTGGGGGTGGTTCCGGGGGACGCGGTGATGCAGGCCCGGCCCGTCGGCCGGGGCTACATCCGGCTGGCCGAGACGGCGGACATGCCCTGGCCGGGCGGCGGACCGGCTCCGGTGCTCGGCCACGAGTTCCACCACGCCAGCCTGGAGAACCTCGCCCCAGGACAGCGCTTCGCGTATCGCGTGGAGCGCGGCCATGGCATCGATGGCCGGCACGACGGCATCGTGCTGCACAACCTGCTCGCCGGATTCGCGCACCTGCGCCAAGGGGCAGGCTCGTGCTGGGTGCAGCGCTTCCTGCAGCACGTACGCTCGCTGACGCCGCGGCGTGCCGGCAGCCAACGGTCCGACATCCAGGAGCCCCGCTTCCGTGGACAGCCCCGTCTCGCCCGAGCGCACTGAGCCGACGCCGCCAGCCGGTCCCCGTCGCGTCGGCCGTGTCGCCCTGGTCGGTGCCGGGCCTGGCGACCCGGAGCTGCTCACCTTGCGTGCGGCACGCCTGATCGCCGCGGCCGACGTCGTGGTCTACGACAACCTCGTCGGCCCGGGCGTGATGGCGATGGTCAACCCGCGAGCGCGGCTCGTCTACGCCGGCAAGCAGCGCGCCAATCACAGCATCGCCCAGGAAGGCATCAACGAGATGCTCGTGCGCCTGGCGCGCGAGGGCCACGCGGTCGTGCGCCTCAAGGGTGGTGACCCCTTCACCTTCGGCCGCGGCGGCGAGGAACTGCTGGCGATCGCGCAGGCCGGCATTGCCTTCGAGGTCGTGCCCGGCATCACGGCAGCGCACGGCGTCTCGGCCTACGCGGGCATTCCGCTGACCCACCGGGAGCACGCGCAGGCCTGCATCTTCGTGACCGGCCACCTGCAGGACGGCACCTGCGACCTGGACTGGGCGGGCCTGGCCCGGCCGCGGCAGACCGTGGTGATCTACATGGGCCTGTCGGGTCTGGCCACCATCGCCCGGCAGCTGGTGGCCCACGGATTGCCGCCGGAGTGGCCGGCCGCCGTGATCTCCAAGGGGACCCTGCCCGAGCAGCGTGTCGTCTGCGGCACGCTGGCGAGCATCGCGGCCGAGGCTGCGGCCGCCAAGCTGTCGTCGCCTTGCCTGACGATCGTCGGCGAGGTCGTGCGGCTGCGCGAGCAGCTCGACTGGATCGGGGCGGCGATGCCGCCGCCGGCAGCCGGGGCGCGCTGAGCCGGCGTGCCACGACCGCGTGCCGGCCGGCGCCGGGTGCCGGCGGTCGAGCCTGGCCATCGCAAGTGGCGAGCCGGCTTCCGCACCGCGAGCCGATTCACGGCTTGCTCAGCTGGATCGCGACAGGCGCTGCTCGACCGCGAAGACCGCCGCCTCGACCCGGGAACTCAGGTTGAGCTTGGCGAGGATGTGACGCACGTGCAGCTTGACCGTGTCGTGGCTGATGTCCAGCGCCCGCGCAATGATCTTGTTGCTCTCGCCGCGCGCAAGATGGTCGAGGATCTCCCGCTCGCGCTCGGTCAAGGTCTGCAGCAACTCTCCCCGCGAGTCGCCGCGCGGCCCCGACTGCAGCAGCTGTGCGAGCTTGAGGGTCATCGCTGGCGCGACCGCGAGCTCACCACGTGCGGCCGAGCCGATCGCGTGCACGATGTCCTCGGGCTCCATGTCCTTCAGCAGGTAGCCACGCACGCCGGCCCGCAGTGCGGCCGAGAGGTCCTGCTCGGAGTCGCTCATCGTCAGGATCACGGCGGGCGTGTCCAGGCCCTCGGCCCGCAGCTGGTGCAACAGGTTGAGGCCATCGAGCTGCGGCATGCGCAGGTCCAGCACCAGCAGGTCCGGTCGTTGCTCCCGAACGATGGCGAGCGCCTGCCGCGGGTCGCCCAGGGCGGCGATCACGTCCATGCCGCCGCGATGGCGCAGAAGGTCGGCCAGGCCGCTGCGGCACAGCGCATGGTCGTCGACCAGCACGATTCGCGCAGCGGACATCAGGGTGCCTCCGGGGCGGTACGCCAGACGACATGCGACAGCGCGTCGCGGGCGACGGCGGGCGTCAGGGCCCGCGGGAGGTCCAGCCGGACGCGCGTGCCACCACCCGGTCGGGCATCGACCGCCAGGGTTGCGCGCAGCCGGCGGGCACGCTCGTGCATGATCTGCAGCCCGAAATGGTTGTCCGTGCCGTCCCTCGGCACCCCGGGAACCCCGACGCCGTCGTCCTCGATGGACACGCGCACGCCGTTGCCGATCTCGGCAATGGTCAGCCAGGCGCGCTGCGCATGCGCGTGGCGCGCGATGTTCGACAGGGCTTCGCGCACGATCAGGAAGACCTGGGCCTCGTCGTCGGGCGCGAGGCGCAGTGAGGGCAAGCGGTTGTCGTACTCGAGCACCGTGACGGCCTGCCGACGGAAGGATTCGACGCCGGCCTGCAGGGCGTGCGCGAGCCCGAGCGGGTCGGCAGGGGCACGGAACTGCGTCAGGATGCCGCGCAGGGTCGCATGCGCCTCGCCGACCCCGCTGCGCACGTCATCGAAGTACCGCTGTGCCAGGTCCCGGTCACCGGCGTCGATCGCGTCCTGCAGCAGCGGAAGGCGCAGCTTCACGCAGGCCAGGGACTGGCCCAGCGAATCGTGCAGCTCGGCCGCCAGCGCCTGTCGCTCGCCGGTCACCGCATTGCGCAGCGTCTCGCGCTCGAGCCGGGCGTTGTCGAGGGCGAGGCCGAGCAGTTCACCGATGGTCTTGAGCAGCGCGCGCACCTGCGGGGACGGCACGCTGTCGCCATCGAAGAACAGGTTCAACAGCCCGAGCATGCGGCCGCGATGCGCCAGGGGAACCGCCAGCAGGCCCCGCCGCGAGCCGAAGAAGGGGGCGTCACTGCGCTGCGCGCAATGCGCCAGGTCGTCGACCCAGTGCAACTGCGCGCTGGCCAGGGCAGCACCGCAGGCACCACAGCCCGACTCCACGCTGCGTTCGGCCTCGAGCACCGGATGCGGCAATCCGATCTCGCCGACCAGATGCATGCGCTGGTCGCGCCCGTCGAGCACCCGCAGCGCGCCCGCCGCGGCGCCGGCGATCTGCATGATGGGCTCCAAGAAGCGGATCAGCAGCTCCCGCAAGTCATCGCCGGCGGCCAGCCCGGCGGTCAGCTCGGCGAGCAGTCCGGTGGCCGCGGAGGCCGCATCCCCATCGGCCGTGCCGGCAGGACGATGCGCCGTATCGCCACCCGGGGCGACGGCGCAGGTGTGCGCCAGGCCGGTGACCGGGACCGGCTGCTCGAGCGGAGGGATCGCATGCTGCACAGGGCCGCGAGCTTAAGGCCTTGCGACCCCTCGGGGCGTCCGCTCCCCCCGCGCCACAAGCCGAATTCAGGGAAACCCCGGAGTATTCACCCTCGTCACCCCGGTGCCTCGGCGCACCGGACTCGCAAGACCACAATACCCGCATGGCTAGCGTCGACCCTACCCGATCGGGGTGCGCACTGGTCCGAATGGCGCAGTCCCCCGATGCTGGGATCATCGGGCACCCGCTTGGTGCGTACACCCAGGTCCGGGCCCGGGTGTCGATCGCGCATCCGGGCTCCGCTGACGGCACCGGCTAGCGGGCGGCGCGGAGCACGGAACGACCATGGCACTCGACATCCACACCACCATCCTGCTGGGCGGCTTCGCCGTCGCCGCGATCGCCGGCGCGACCATGGCCAAGACCAACTTCTGCACGATGGGCGCAGTGGCCGACTGGGTCAACATGGGCCATCTCGGGAGGCTGCGCGCCTGGATGCTCGCCGTCGCGGTCGCCATCGCCGGCCTGCTGGTGCTCGAGTGGACCGGCATCGTCAAGCTGCCCGACAACACCTTCCCGCCGTACCGGACGCCGCAGTTCGCCTGGGCGCGCTACCTGCTTGGCGGCGCGCTGTTCGGCATCGGCATGGCCCTGGGCGGAGGCTGCGGCACGAAGACGCTGATCAGGGTCGGTGGCGGCAGCCTGCGCGCGTTGTTCGTCGCGGCGGTGATTGCGGCAGTCGCCTACGCGACCTTTGCGACCGATATCTTCAATGTCCTCGTGATGAGCTGGCTCGAGCCGACGGTGGTGAACCTCTCGACGCACCAGATCGCCGGCCAGAACATCGATGCCCTGCTGGGTCTCGATCCGCGAAGCGGCCGCGCCATCGTCGGCCTGCTCTTCGTCGCCGGCTTGCTCGCCTTCGTGTTCTCGTCGGCGCCCTTCCGTCGCAACCGCAACCTGATGCTCGGCGGCGTGGTCGTCGGCGCGGCTGTCGTGCTGGGGTGGTACCTCACGGGAGGCCCCCACTCGGCGGGTTGGATCGAGAACGCCGAGATGGCCGAGCCGCAGCCCAGCCGCGTGCAGGTGCAGACCATGACCTTCATCGCGCCGCTGGGCGACACGCTGCGCTTCCTGATGCAGCCGGGGCAGACGCACCTGCTGAGCTACGGCATCATGACGGTGTTCGGCGTCGTCGCTGGCTCGTTCGCCTACTCGCTGGCGCAACGGCGCCTTCGGCTGGAATGGTTCGCCTCGTGGCGCGACTTCGCGAGCCACCTGGCCGGCGGGGTGCTGATGGGCTTCGGCGGTGTGACGGCCATGGGCTGCACGATCGGCCAGGGGATCGGCGGCATGTCCACGCTCGCGCTAGGCTCGCTGCTCGCCTTGCTGGCGATGATCGCCGGCGCGGCAGCCACGATCAAGCTGCAGTACGTGCTGTCGGACTGACGCGGGGGCGGCGCCGGCGGCCGCCGCCACGCGGGGCACGCCGGATGCGGGGCAGGGTCAGACCTGGCGCCACGGCAGGCCGTGCTTGCGCCAGCCGCCGAGCGTGCCGCGGTGGTGTTCGGCGTCGAGTTCACCCTCGAAGCCCTCGAGCACGTTGCTGACGTTCGTGAAGCCGTGCGTTTCCAGCTCGTGGCCGGCGTCGATCGAGCGCTTGCCGCTGCGGCAGATCAGGATGATCGGGCGGTCCTTGCGGCCGGCCATGCGCAGCACCTGCTCCGTGAAATGCGGGTTCACGTCGAAGTCCGGCGCGGTGTTCCACTCGATGTTGATCGCGTCGGTCGGGTGCCCGACGTAGTAGTACTCGACCTCGGTACGGCAGTCGATGAGCAGCACGTTGGGGTCGGCCTGGATGATCGCGTGGGCCTGGGTGGGGTGGAGGTGTTCCATGGTCGGCTCCGAGCGAGCGCGATTGTGCCGGCGCCGCGGCGACCCGCTTCGATGGATCGTGCATATGCTTATGCCCGGGCCGGCTGGGCTCGCGCCGGCCTCGTGCCCGGTTCAACCGGTCCCCGGGCCCCCGGCGCCGCGCGGCGGTGCAGCGGCGACGTGTCGAGCCAGGGCGCAGTGGCGCAGGAAATCCTCGGTGCCGCGGCCCAGTTGCTTGTCCTTGTGGACGACGATGGCCAGCTGGCGCCGCAGTGCCGGCAGCCCCGTGCGCAACTCGACGAGCGCGCCGCTGCGCAGCGCTTCCGCCGCGGCGTGGCGTGACAGGCAGCCCACGCCGGCCCCGGTGGCGACGACCCGCTTGAGGGCTTCGGTACTGCCGACCTCGAAGCCGACGCCGAACTCGCCGAGGTGTTCGAGCAACCAGCGATCGGCAGCCTCACGGGTGCCGGAGCCCGGCTCGCGCAGGACCCATCGGCAGGCCCGCAATCGGTCCGCGGCAATTCGACGCACGCTGGCGAGTTCGTGTGACGGGGCGGCCACGACGATCATCTCGTCGGTCAGCCAGGGGTGAAGGCGCAGGTCAGGGTGCGACAGCGGGCCCTCGATGAAGCCGACGTCGACCTCGAAGGCCGCGACCGCCTCGACAACCTCGCTCGAGTTGCCCACCGCGATCTGCACCGGGCTGTTCGGGTGGGACTCCTTCCATCGCGCCACGAGGCCGGGCAGCAGCACCTCCCCGATCGTGAGGCTGGCCGCGACCCTCAGCGCCGCCGCATGGGCGCCGGTGAACAGGTGCTCGAGCTCGGCCGCCTGGTCGAGCAGCGATGCCGCCTTGGGCAGCAGCACGCGCCCGTTCTCGTTGAGTTGCAGGCGCTGCCGGACGCGGTCGAACAGGAGCACCCCCAGCGCCGACTCCAGCTCGGCGATCGAGGCGCTCGCCGCCGACTGCGAGCGCGCGACCCGTTCGGCCGCCGCGCGCGTGGAGCCCGCGCGTGCCGTGGCCACGAAGACCTCCAGGTGGCGCAGGCTCAGGTGCAGCCGTGGCGGCGCGTGTGCGGCCGGCGGACGCTGCGGCCGGGGCGCGCCCTGGTGATCGGATTTTCGGGTCACAGTGAACGGTATTGTCTGCTTTTTCTTTTCAGCGCGGCTCCCTACGATCGCCGCCCAGGAGACAGGAACTCGAGAACGAGATCTCGGACCATCTGTCGTTGCCATCGACCGAGGATCCCGACATGTGCGGCGCCGTCATGAACCTTCGCGTGCAGTCATGAGCACGCTCGTCAAACCGCATGGCGCGGCGGAACTGCGGCCGCTGTTGCTCGAGGGCGCAGCGCTCGACGCCGAGCGCGCCCGCGCGCTGACCCTGGCCGGTGTGCGGGTCAGCTCGCGCGAGCGCGGAGACATCCTGATGCTGGGCATCGGGGGCTTCACGCCGCTGAACGGTTTCATGAGCCACGCCGACTGGCAGGGCGTGTGCGACGGCATGCGCACCAGCAGCGGCCTGTTCTGGCCGATCCCGATCACCTTGTCCACCGATGCCGCGACCGCCGCCGGGCTGCGCACGGGCCAGGAAATCGCGCTGCTCGATCCCGACGACGGGTCGCCACTGGCGACGATGCAGGTCATCGAGAAGTACTCGATCGACAAGGCACACGAGTGCGCCTGCGTGTTCCGCACCACCGACCCTGGCCACCCGGGCGTCAAGATGGTGATGGAGCAGGGCGAGGTCAACCTCGCGGGACCGATCAAGGTGCTGTCGCAGGGCGGATTCCCGCAGAAGTACGGCGAGCTCTACATGACGCCGGCGCAGACCCGTGCCCTGTTCGTCCGCAACGGCTGGTCGCGGATCGCCGCCTTCCAGACCCGCAACCCGATGCACCGCTCGCACGAATACCTGGCCAAGGTGGCCATCGAGGTGTGCGACGCGGTGCTGGTGCATTCGCTGCTCGGGGCCGTGAAGCCGGGCGACATACCGGCCGACGTGCGCACCCGCGCGATCGGGGCCCTCGCGAAGCACTACTTCGTGCCGTCGACCATCGTGCAGGCCGGCTACCCGCTGGACATGCGCTACGCCGGCCCGCGCGAGGCCTTGCTGCACGCGCTGTTCCGCCAGAACTACGGCTGCTCGCACCTGATCGTCGGTCGTGACCATGCGGGCGTGGGCAGCTACTACGGGCCCTTCGACGCCCATCGCATCTTCGACGAGATCCCGGCGGACGCCCTCGAGACGCGGCCGCTCAAGATCGACGTCTCGTTCTGGTGCTACCGCTGCGGCGGCATGGCATCCGGACGCACCTGCCCGCACGGCGACGCCGACCGGCTGCAGGTCAGCGGCACCCAGTTGCGCAAGTGGCTGTCCGAGGGGCAGCCGGTGCCGCCGGAGTTCAGCCGCCCGGAGGTGCTGGAGGTCCTGCGCGAGTACTACGCCCAACCCGAGGGCACCGGCGCGGCGGGTCGATGAAGCTCTGCATCGTGTCCGACAGCCATGACCGAGCCGATGCGCTGGCGCAAGCCGTCGGCGAGGCGCGCGAACTGGGCGCGCAGGCGGTCATCCACTGTGGCGACCTGATCGGCGCGCAGACGATCCTGCCGGCGCTCGGGCACGGCCTGCCGGTGCACCTGATCCACGGCAACAACGTCGGTGACGTGCAGGCGCTGCATCGGCAGGCGCGCGCCAGCGCCGAGCGCGGGGACCGTGGCGCGGCTGGCGGCAAGGGTGCGCTGCACTACCACGGCGGCGACGCACAGATCGAGCTCGGCGGCCGCCGTGTCTTCGTCGTCCACCACGATCACTACGGCTACGCGATGGCCTGCACCGGCGAGTGGGACCTGGTGTGCTGCGGCCACTCGCACCGGGCCGAGGCGCGGCAGGTGCCCGACGTGAAGGGTGGCCGAAGCTGGCTCGTCAACCCCGGCACGGTGGCCGGCCTGGCCGCGCCCCGCACCTGGGTGCTGGCGGATCTGGCCACGATGACATTCGAAGTGCGCGAACTGGCCCCGGCCGTTTCGCAGTGAACGAGGAGAGCGACCACGATGTTTGCCACCAACCCCTTCGCCAACCTGCCCGCCATGTGGTCGACCGGCGCCATGCAGACCTACGTCGTGCTGATGGTGCTGGCCGTGATCGCGGGCACGCTGATCGACATGGTCCACAAGGGCAGTGCGAAGTACTTCTTCGCCAACTCGCGCAAGTCGCGCGGCCAGGGCAAGTCGGTCGACACGGCGTCGATCGCCGTCAAGACCGTGATGGTGGACGTGCTCGCCTCGGGCGAGTTCTGCAACCCGCGCCGCCGCGTGGCCCACCTGCTGACGATGTACGGGTTCATCCTCTACGTCGTCACCACGGCGATCCTCGTGTTCGTCTACCCGACGGCGGCGACACCGGCGCCGGCCCTGGTGCCGCTGCTGTGGTGGCTTGGCGGCTTGATGGTCATGGTCGGCGGCTACTGGTTCTGGTTCTTCATCCGCGTCGACGTCGCGGCCGAGGGGAGTTCGCCGTGGCGGGTGATGCGCGCGGACCTGTTCATCCTCTCGCTGCTGTCCAGCGTCACGCTCGCGCTGCTCTGGGCCTGGCTCCAGGGCATCGGCAGCGGCGCCTCCGGCCTCGTCTTCGCGCTGTACCTGCTGGCCACCACGGTGCTCTTCGGCGGCGTGTACTGGTCCAAGTTCGCCCACATGTTCTTCAAGCCCGCCGCGGCCTTCGACAAGCGCGTCGCCGAGGCCAACGGCACGAACGAGAACCTGCCCACGCTGTCGCGCGACGATCCTGCGCAGCGCGAGCGGCATTCGATGGAGCTGCTGCGCAATGCCCCGAGGGACATGGGGCTCGGCATCAAGCGCGAAGCACCGCGCCACTACTGATCGTCAGTCCATCGACCCCATCGAACCGAGACAAGGAGCCAGCCCATGCCAACCTTCGTGTACATGACGAGGTGCGACGGATGCGGACACTGCGTCGACATCTGTCCCTCCGACATCATGCACATCGACAAGACCTACCGGCGCGCCTACAACATCGAGCCGAACATGTGCTGGGAGTGCTTCTCCTGCGTGAAGGCCTGCCCCCAGCACGCGATCGACGTTCGCGGCTACGCCGACTTCGCGCCGCTGGGCCACAGCGTGCGTGTCCACCGGGACGAACGTCAGGGCACCATCGCCTGGCGCATCAAGTTCCGCAACGGCACCGAGAAGAACTTCCTGTCGCCCATCACGACGAAGCCCTGGGGCCAGGCGATCCCGAAGCTCGCGGACGTTCCCGCGCCGACCCAGGACCAGCGCAGCGGCGAACTGCTCTACAACGAGCCGAAGTACATCCGCTTGGATGACGGCGGCCTGCGCACGCTCGAAGCCGCGGGCCTGAAGCTGAGAAAAGGGGTGTACTACTAATGGCCTACGACACCATCATCGAAGACGGCATCGACATCCTGGTCGTCGGTGCGGGTCTGGGCGGCACCGGAGCCGCCTGGGAAGCGCGGTTCTGGGGGCAGACCAAGAAGATCGTCATCGCCGAGAAGGCGAACATCGATCGGTCGGGTGCGGTCGCCCAGGGCCTGTACGCGATCAACTGCTACATGGGCACGCGCTGGGGCGAGAACCAGCCCGAGGACCACGTGCGTTACGCGCGAATCGACCTCATGGGCATGGTGCGCGAGGACCTTCTGTTCGACATGGCCCGCCACGTCGACTCCACGGTGCACCAGTTCGAGGAGTGGGGCCTGCCGATCATGAAGGACCCGAAGACCGGGCGCTACCTGCGCGAGGGTCGCTGGCAGATCATGATCCACGGCGAGTCCTACAAGCCCATCGTGGCCGAGGCGGCCAAGAAGTCGGCCGACAAGGTCTTCAACCGCATCTGCGTCACCCACCTGCTGATGGACGAGAGCCGGGAGAACCGGGTCGCCGGCGCCGTCGGCTTCAACGTCCGCACGGGCAACTACCACGTCTTCAAGGCCAAGGCCGTGATCTGCGGCGCGGGCGGCGCCTCCAACATCTTCAAGCCGCGTTCCGTCGGCGAAGGCTCCGGCCGCACCTGGTACGCGCCGTGGTCGTCCGCGTCGGCCTACGGGCTCATGATCAACGCCGGCGCCAAGATGACGCAGATGGAGAACCGCATCGTGCTGGCGCGGTTCAAGGACGGCTACGGGCCGGTCGGCGCCTACTTCCTGCACCTGAAGACCTACACGCAGAACGGCCTGGGCGAGGAGTACGAGTCCAAGTGGTTCCCCGAGCTGCAGAAGATGGTCGGCAAGGAGTACCTGGACCCCGAAGCCTCGCACCTGACGCACCGGCCGATCCCGACCTGCCTGCGCAACCATGCGCTGATCAGCGAGGTCAACGCCGGCCGCGGGCCCATCCACATGGTGACGATGCGTGCCTTCCAGGACCCCCACCTCGAGGAGGTCGGCTGGGAGAACTTCCTGGGCATGACGGTCGGGCAGGCGGTGTTGTGGGCCGCCACCGACGTCGATCCGAAGAACGAGAACCCCGAGCTGACCACGTCCGAGCCCTATGTCATGGGGTCGCACGCGACGGGCTCGGGGGCCTGGTGTTCGGGCCCCGAGGACATCTCGCCTCCCGAGTACTTCTGGGGCTACAACCGCATGACGACGGTCGAGGGCCTGTTCGGCGCCGGCGACGCGGTCGGCGGCACGCCGCACGCCTTCTCGTCGGGGTCGTTCACCGAGGGGCGCCTGGCCGCCAAGGCCGCCTGCAAGTACATCGACGACGGCAAGGGAGAGGGCATCGTCGTCTCCGAGGCGCAGATCAACCGCCGCAAGGAGGAGATCTACAAGCCCCTCGAGCATTACCGCATCTACCGCAACGCCATCGTTGCCGGCGACGTCAACCCGCACTACATCAACCCCAAGCAGGGCCTGGACCGCCTGCAGAAGCTGATGGACGAGTACTGCGGTGGCGTGACGGTCAACTACATGACCAACGAGAAGCTTCTGAACATCGGTCTGAAGAAGCTGAAGATCATGGAGGAAGACCTCGAGAACCTGGCCGCCAAGGACATCCACGAGCTGCTGCGGGCCTGGGAGCTGAAGCACCGCCATCGCGCCGCCGAGTGCGTCACCCAGCACACGCTGTTCCGCAAGGAGACGCGCTGGCCGGGCTACTACTATCGGGGCGACTACCTGAAGGTGGACGACGCGAACTGGCACGTGCTGACGGTTTCGCGCCGTGATCCGAACACCGGCGAGTACACCATGGAGAAGGCGCCCTGCTACCACCTGGTGGCGGAGGAGAAGTAGCCGGGTGGGCGGGCGGCCTGCCGCGGTCGCGGCCTGCGATGCAGCGCGGGCCGCACCGGCGGCGGCAGATCCGAAGACCGCCCTGCCGGGCTTTCGCGGAGACCCGTGCGTGAACATCACCGAGAAGACCGACGACGAGATCCTGGCCATGGCCGGGCCGCTCTGGCGCGACCTCGTCAGGTACTCGAACGAAGGCAAGTACGGCGAGTTCTCGAGGAACTTCTCCAGCGCACTGGCGCGCGCCATGGACCAGGTCGCGGCCGGCCACCAGTTCGCGCACAGCGAGCTGGCGAGGAATCTCTCCGAGGAGTTCGACTCGCTCGGCATCATCCGCCGCGGCGAACACGTGACCGTTCTCTATCGGCAGCGCAGCACCAAGAAGCCGGGCGAGTGGCTCGGCCGTCTGGTCCTCGGCTACGAGGACGGCAAGCTCAGGATCTTCGGTGCTTCCATCTTCTGACCACCTCGCCGGGACCTGACGTGAGCGAAGTCATCCGCAGCGGCAAGTTCGTCGAGCTGACCTACCAGGTGACCGACCGGAAGACGGGGCATGTGCTCACCCGGGTCGAGTTCCCGCTCGGCTATGTCCACGGCCACAACGAGATCCTCGCCCCTTCCGTGCACATGCAGCTCGAAGGCAAGGCCGCCGGCGACCTCATCGAGGTGGCGATCGACGGCAACCAGATCTTCGGCCCCCGGGACGAGTCGCTGGTCTTCTCCGATCGCATCGAGAACGTTCCCGAGGAGTACCGCCAGGTCGGCACCTCCATCCTGATGGAGAACGACAGGGGCCAGACGCGCAGCTTTCTCGTGACGCACATGGACGACGAGACGCTGACGGTCGATGGCAACAATCCACTCTCCGGCAGAGAGGTCCTCTTCACCCTCGAGATCCTGACCGTGCGCGACGCAACCGAAGACGAAGCGCGTGCGGGCGGGGCGATCCCTCCCGGCGCCGCCATCGACCCGTCGCGCCTGAGGCCGGTCTGAGCAGCCGTTCCTCCCCATTCCCGCAAAGGTGACTCATGAGCGATCACAAGCCTCCTCCCGCCAAGGTTCCCGACGGCGTGACGCCCTACGTGACGACGCGTCAGATGCCGCCCAACGAGAAGGGCTTCGTCGGCTACGAGACCATCTGGAAGCCGTTCCAGAAGGAAGCCGAGTACAAGACGCCGAAGAAGCCCTAGGCCGTGTCCTGCGCGGCGCCTCCTCGGGCGATCAAGGCCGGGGAGCGGGGACGGCGCTAGAGCGCCGAATACTTCGTCGCGTTGCCGCGAGCGCGATCGACCGGATAGCGCAGCGCGTTGCTGGCCAGCTTGCTTCGCGCGGCCTCGTCGAGGTCGATGTCCAGCACGTCGGCCAGGCGAACGAGGTACAGCAGCACATCGGCGATCTCGTCGCGCACCTGTCGCGCCGTGGCGGGATCGCGCGCGACGCCTTTCGAGGCCTCCTCGCTGAGCCACTGGAAGAGCTCGGCCAGCTCACCGACCTCGCCGGTCAACGCCATCACGAGGTTCTTCGGCGAGTGATACGGATCCCATTCGCGCTCGCGCGCGAACTGCGCGAGCGCTTCCCGGAGTCCGCTCACCGCCACCAGGGGCACGGTAGCCGGACCCTGCGACGAGGGCAGATCCTGTGGCGGCGGCTGTGGGATCATCCCGGCATCGTAGCGTCGACGGCCGAATCGGGCCTGCGGCAGCCATACCCCCGACGGGCAGGTCGGGCTACCCCCATGCGGGAATGGACGGGCCGTGACGCCTCGCGTCGAATGCAGCCCGCATGCGGCCCGCCGTGCACGCGCCGGGCTGTGCCCGACCGGGACCGCCCGGGGCGGCCCATCACGATCTCGAGACACCACCATGCCCCGATCGCCGCTGCATGATCCGCTCGCCGATCCCGGGGCCGACGCCGCGCACGAGGTCCGCAAGACCACCTGCTACATGTGCGCCTGCCGCTGCGGCATCCGCGTGCACCTGCGCGACGGACAGGTGCGCTACATCGACGGCAACCCCGACCATCCGCTGAACCAGGGCGTGATCTGCGCCAAGGGCAGCTCCGGGATCATGAAGCAGTACTCGCCGGCGCGCCTGACGCGGCCGCTGAAGCGGCGAGATGGGGCGCAGCGCGGCGACGGCGACTTCGTCGAGATCGAGTGGGAGGAGGCCTTCGCGCTGCTGACCGAGCGCCTGGCGAAGATCCGTGCGACGGACCCGAAGCGCTTCGCCCTCTTCACCGGGCGCGACCAGATGCAGGCCCTGACGGGCCTCTTCGCGCGCCAGTTCGGCACGCCGAACTACGCCGCCCACGGCGGCTTCTGCTCCGTGAACATGGCCGCCGGCCTGATCTACACGATCGGCGGCTCGTTCTGGGAGTTCGGCGGGCCGGACCTGGACCGCGCCAAGCTGTTCGTGATGATCGGCACCGCCGAGGATCACCACAGCAACCCGCTGAAGATCGCGATCTCCAAGTTCAAGCGCGACGGCGGACGCTTCGTGTCGATCAACCCGGTGCGCACCGGCTACTCGGCGATCGCCGACGAGTGGGTGCCGATCCGGCCCGGCACCGACGGCGCCTTCCTGCTGGCGGTGATCCACGAGATCCTGCGCCTGGGGCTGTACGACCGCGACTTCGTGGTGAAGTACACCAATGGCGGCGAGCTGGTCAACCTGGACACCGCGAGCGACGAGTTCGGCATGTTCGTGCGCACCGAGGTGCCGCAGGAAGAGGCGTGCTACGACCCGCAGAACAAGCTCTGGTGGGACCGGCTCACCGACAAGCCCGTGCTCAGTCACGCGCCGGGTGCCGATCCGTTCCTGCTCGGCGAGTTCCGCCTGCCCGACGGGACGCGCGTCGCGCCGGCGTTCCAGTTGCTGCAGGACCGCGTCAAGGACTACACGCCCGAGTGGGCCGCGCAGATCACCGGCATCCCGGCCGACACCATCCGGCGCCTCGCGCACGAGATGGGGATCATCGCGCGCGACCAGCGCATCGAGTTGCCGATCGCGTGGACCGACGCCTGGGGCGAGGAGCACGACACGGTCAGCGGCAACCCCGTCGCGTTCCACGCCATGCGGGGCCTGGCCGCGCACAGCAACGGCTTCCAGACCATCCGCGCGCTGGGCGTGCTGATGTCGATCCTCGGGACGATCGACCGGCCTGGCGGGTTCCGGCACAAGGCGCCGTTCCCGCGGCCGATCCCGCCGTGCGCGCGAACGCCCAACGACCCGCGCGCCGTGCAGCCGAACCGGCCGCTGGACGGCATGGCGCTGGGCTGGCCGTCCGACCCGGACGACCTGTTCGTCAACGACGACGGCTCGCCGGTGCGCATCGACAAGGCCTTCTCGTGGGAGTACCCGCTGTCGGTGCACGGCCTGATGCACAACGTCGTGACGAATGCCTGGCGGGGCGACCCGTACCGCATCGACACGCTGCTGATCTTCATGGCCAACATGTCGTGGAACTCCACGATGAACACGGCCGAGGTCCGCCGGATGCTCCAGGACAAGGACGAGAACGGGGAGCATCGCATCCCGTTCCTGGTCGTTGCCGACGCCTTCCACTCGGAGATGACGGCCTTTGCCGACCTGATCCTGCCCGACACGACCTACCTCGAGCGGCACGACGTGATGTCGATGCTCGATCGGCCGATCAGCGAGTTCGACGGGCCGGTCGACGCGGTGCGCATCCCCGTCGTGCCCCCCACCGGGCAGTGCAAGCCGTTCCAGGAGGTGCTGATCGAGCTCGGCACGCGCTTGAAGCTGCCGACCTTCGTCACCCCGGACGGACGGCGCAAGTACCGCGACTACCCCGACTTCATCGTCAACTGGGAGACCGAGCCAGGCTCGGGCATCGGCTTCCTCGCCGGCTGGCGCGGCAAGGGCGGCGAGAAGTTCCTCGTCGGCGAGCCCAACCCGCGGCAGTGGGAGATGTACGCGCAGCACGACTGCGTCTACCACCACGCGCTGCCGCGCAGCTACCAGTACATGCGCAACTGGAACCAGGGCTACCTCGAGTGGAGCCGTGCGAACCGCATCACGCGGTACGCCGAGCCGATCCTGATCCACCTGTACTCCGAGGTACTGCAGCGCTTCCGCAGCGCGGCACAGGGCAAGGGCCTGACGCGCAAGCCACCCGCCCACCTGCGGCAGCGCGTCCAGACCTACTTCGACCCGCTGCCGTTCTACTACGAGCCCCTCGAGTCGCACGTCACCGACAAGCAGAAGTACCCGCTGGCCGCGGTGACGCAGCGGCCGATGGCGATGTACCACTCGTGGGATTCGCAGAACGCGTGGCTGCGCCAGATCCACACCTACAACCTGCTGCACATCAACACGCAGACCGCGCGGGCCGCCGGCATCGGTGACGGCGACTGGGTCTGGGTGGAGTCGCAGTGGGGGCGCGTGCGCTGCAGGGCCGCCCACTCCCAGGCCGTCGAGCCCGGCACGGTGTGGACCTGGAACGCCATCGGCAAGGCCGCCGGCGCCTGGAACCTGGAACCGGACGCCAACGAGTCGCGCGAGGGTTTCCTGCTGAACCACGTGATCAGCGAGGAACTGCCGGTGCGCGGGACGGCGGAACGGGTCTCCAATTCCGACCCGGTCACCGGCCAGGCCGCCTGGTACGACGTGCGCGTGCGGGTCGTCAAGGCCGACGACGGCGAGTCGACGGTGAGTTCGCCGCAGTTCGAGCCGATGCGCGCCTACCCCGGCATGCCGGCTCGCCCGCGCGAACTGGTGTCCCTCTCGAGCCTGGTGGCGACGCTGAAGCGGAGGGCACGATGAGCGCTGCCCGGCCGATCGGTGCTCGCGCCGCGCGGCGCGTCCCGGGGGGCGCCCGATGAGCCGCAAGCAGCTCGCCCTGGTCATCGACCTGAACGTCTGCGTCGGCTGCCACGCCTGCGTCACGAGCTGCAAGGAATGGAACACGAGCGGCGCCGCCGGGCCGATGAGCGACCAGAACCCGTTCGGATCCGACCCGAGCGGAACCTTCTTCAACCGCGTGCAGACCTTCGAGGTGGGCGAGTTCCCGCACACCGAGACCGTGCACTTCCCGAAGAGCTGCCTGCACTGCGAGGACCCGCCGTGCGTGCCGGTGTGCCCGACGGGCGCGTCGTACAAGCGTGAGGAAGACGGCATCGTCCTCGTCGACTACGACCGCTGCATCGGCTGCAAGTACTGCAGCTGGGCCTGTCCCTACGGCGCGCGCGAGCTCGACGCGGACCAGAAGGTGATGAAGAAGTGCACGCTGTGCGTCGACCGCATCTACGACGCCAGCCTGCCCGAGATCGACCGCAAGCCGGCCTGCGTCAAGGCCTGCCCGACCTCGGCCCGCCTGTTCGGCGACATCCACGACCCGCAGTCCGAGGTCTCCAGGGCGATCCGCGAACAGGGCGGCTATGCGCTGATGCCGGAGTGGGGCACCCATCCGGCGAACCACTACCTGCCGCGCCGCAAGACGCGGCTGCGCATCCACGAGGACGAACTCGTGCGCGCCGACAACCCGCTGCGCGTCGAGGGGCACCTGCCCAAGCCGGCCAGCGATGCGGCCACGTTCGAGGACGCGAGCTTCTGACCGCGTGCCGCTGCGCCGCCCCGACCCCCACGCCCGATGAACCCCGCCTTCTCCGTCATCCTGCTCACCACGCTGATCGGTGCCGGCCAGGGCCTGTTCCTGGCCCTCGTGACCGTGCAGATCTATGGGGTGGCCGGGTTGCTGCCCCCCGCGCAAGGGGTCGGCCTGTACGTCGGCGGCAGTGCCGTCACGCTCGTGCTGCTTGCCGCGGGTCTGGTCTCGTCCTTCTTCCACCTCGGCAGGCCCGAGCGTGCCTGGCGCACGGCGACGATGTGGCGGACCTCGTGGCTGTCGCGCGAGGTGATCGTGCTGCCCGCCTTCATGGGTACGGTGACGCTGTACGGCCTGCTGCACCTGGCGGGCTGGAGCCCGGTGCTCATGACCTCCGCGCGGGGCGTTTCGCTCGACCTGTCGCTGGCGGTCGGCGTCGTCGGGACGGTCCTTGCCTTCGCGCTGTTCGTCTGCACCGCGATGATCTACGCCTGCGTGCGCTTCCTCGCCGAGTGGCACACGCCGCTGACCCCGCTGAACTACACGCTGCTCGGTGGCGCGTCGGGCTTCACGCTCGCTGCGGCGCTGGCAGCGCAGGCCGAAGCGCAGCGCGTGGACTTCCTCGCCGGCTGGGCCCTCGTGCTGACCGCGCTCGCCGCCGCCGGCCGCATGGCCTCGCTGGTGCGCAACGCCCGCCTGAAGCCGCGCTCGACGATCCAGTCGGCCATCGGCGTCAAGCACCCTCGGGTCGTGCAGCGGTCGATGGGATTCATGGGCGGGTCCTTCAACACCCGCGAGTTCTTCCATGGCGCCTCGCCGGGCTGGCTGCGGGCCGTCAAGCCGCTGTTCCTGGTGCTCGCCTTTGCCGTCCCGCTCGTGCTGCTGTGGCTGGCGCGCGCACAGGCTGCGGAAGGGGTCGGTGCGCTGCTCGCGGCGGCCTTTGCCATCCAGTACCTGGGCCTGCTGGCGGAGCGCTGGTTCTTCTTTGCGCAGGCGCGTCACCCGCAGAACCTGTACTACCAAGCGGTGTCGTGAACGAACGGGACAGCAGGTCGACCACCGAGCGCAGCCTGCGCTGGGTCCGCCTCTTTCCGTTCCTGGCCTGGTTTCCGATCAGCTCGGTCGTCCTGCGGGGCGACCTGATCGCCGGCATCACGGGCGCGCTGGTGCTGGTGCCCAAGGCCATGGCCTACGCGCAGCTCTCGGGGTTGCCGGTCCACTTCGGGCTGTACGTCGCCTTCGTGCCGGCGATCCTCGGGGCCCTGTGGGGATCGTCACGCCAGCTTGCCACCGGACCGGTGGCGATCATCTCGTTGATGACGGCAGCCGCACTGACACCGCTGGCCCCGCCGTTCTCGGATCACTACATCGAACTCGCGCTGCTGCTCACGCTGATGGTGGGCGTGATCCAGTTCGCGCTCGGTGCGCTCAAGCTCGGCACGATCGTCAACTTCGTGTCGCACCCGGTGATCCTGGGCTTCATGAATGCCGCGGCGATCATCATCGCGCTGTCGCAACTGGACATGCTGCTCGGCATCCCGAAGGGCCGCAGCAACTCCTTCCTCGGCGACATCGCCCAGATGATGAGTTTCGTGCCGCAGACCCACCTGCCGACCCTGGCCATGACCGTGTTCGCGCTGGCGCTGATGCTGGTCCTCAAGCGGATCCCGGCGGTGGCCAAGCTCAATGTCCTGCTGGCCGTGGTCGTGACCGTCGTCGTGAGCGCGGCGATCGGATACGAGCGCAATGCGCAGGCCTCCATCGACCAGATCGTCGACACCGAGGTGCGTGAACGTGCGCAACGATATGCCGAGACGGCCGCGCGCATCCGGCAGGCCGAGGCGCGGGCGAGCGAGCAGGCGGCCCAGCTGCGCGCCATGGAGGGCGGCGACCGGCGGGCGATCGCGGCGCTTCGCCATGAACTGCATCTCAGCGAACTCGACGCGGCCGACCTCGCGGCCGAGAACAAGGACCGCTGGAACCGCCTGCTGCGCGCGCGCTTCGAGCGCTCAGCCGAGGGACCGCCCCTCCTGCACCTGAGCGGTCAGGCGCCCGCGGGCCAGAGTGCCGACGGCCACGTGTGGCGCTTGAAGAAGATCGTCGGGCAGGAGCTGCATCTGGCAGGTGGGGGCGATGTCGTCGGCAACATCCCGAGTGGCCTGCCTGCGCTGCGCGTGCCCATGCTGAGCATCGATGCGGTGATGACGCTGCTGTCGGCGGCGGTTGTCATCGCGCTGGTGGGCTTCATGGAGTCGATCGCCATGTCCAAGGCGCTGGCCGCCAAGACGCGGCAGCGGCTGGACCCGAACCAGGAACTGATTGGCCAGGGCATGGCCAATCTGGGCGGCGCGTTCTTCCAGTCGTATCCGGCATGCGGCTCGTTCACGGGCTCCGCCATCAACCTGCAGGCCGGCGCACGGACCGGGTTCGCGATGATCTTCAACGGCCTGTTCGTGGTGGCCACGCTGCTGGTGCTGACGCCCTATCTGTACCACCTGCCGAAGGCCACCCTGGGCGTGATCATCTTGATGGCCGTGACGAGCCTGGTCACGCCGGCGGCGCTCAAGCACACCTGGCGTGCCAGCCGCGCCGACGGCGTCGTCGCGGCGGTCACCTTCGTCGTCACGCTGCTCGCTGCCCCGCACCTGGACCGCGGCATCATGATCGGCGCCGCGCTGGCTGTGCTGCTGTACCTGTACCAGACGATGCGGCCGCGCATTGCCGTGCTCGGCCGGCATCCCGATGGTGCGCTGCGTGACCGGCAGGTGTTCGGCGATCTGCCGGACAGCCCCGACGTGCTGGCGCTGCGCTTCGACGCAGGGCTGTACTTCGCCAATGCTGCCTTCTTCGAGGACCAGGTGCTGGCTGCGGTCGCGGCCAAGCCGGGCGTCAAGTTCGTGCTGATCACGGGATCCGCCATCAATCGCATGGACGCCTCGGGCGAAGAGGTGGTGCGCCATCTGGTGGAGCGCCTGCGCGCGGGCGACGTCGCGGTCGTCTTCAGCGGCCTGAAGAAGCAGGTACTGGACGTCATGCAGCGCACGGGCCTCGACGAGTTGATCGGCGCGCAGAACATCCTGCCGAACGACGACCTGGCGCTGGCGTCGATCTACCGCAGGCTGGGGCGCAGCGGCGTGGGAGAGCTGTTGCCGCGGCCGCCCGTCGACGAGGCGCCGGCTGAAACAGGGAAGGCAGACGCCTGATGCGAGTGGCCCTGCGCGCCGACGGCTGGCTGCCGATGCGTGCCTGGTGGCCGCGCGTCACGCGCGACACGCTGCGCGCCGACGCCACCGCGGCGGTCACCGGTGCCATCGTCGTGCTGCCGCAGGCGGTGGCCTTCGCGACGATCGCCGGCCTGCCGCCGCAGTACGGCCTCTATGCGGCGATGATCCCGGCCATCGTCGCTGCCCTGTGGGGGTCGAGCTGGCACCTGGTGTCCGGGCCGACGACGGCGATCTCGGTGCTGGTCTTTGCCACGCTCAGTCCGCTGGCCGAGCCCGGCAGCGAACGCTACATCGGCATGGCGCTGACGCTGGCGCTGCTGACCGGCGTGTTCCAGCTGGCAATGGGGCTGGCGCGGCTCGGCGCACTCGTCAACTTCATCTCGCACACGGTGATCATCGGATTCACCGCCGGGGCGGCGCTCCTGATCGTGGCCAGTCAGATCAAGAACTTCTTCGGTCTGGCGGTGCCGCGTGGAGCCGCCTTCCACGAGACCTTGCTCTATGCCGCCGAGCATCTTGGGGAGGCGCACCTGTGGGTCACGGTGGTCGGGGTGGTGACGACGATGGCCGGCCTGCTGGCCAGACGTTTCCTGCCTCGCTGGCCGTACATGATCGTGGCCATGGTGACGGGTTCGGTGACCGCCGCCGCGCTGAACCGGGCCCTGGGCGTGGAGACCACCGGCATCGCCACCGTTGGCGCCTTGCCGGGAGCGCTCCCGCTGCCTTCCCTGCCGGATCTGTCGTACGGCTCGCTGACGACCCTGCTGTTTCCGGCGCTCATGGTCGCGGTCATCGGCCTGACCGAGGCCGTGGCGATCGCGCGCTCGGTGGCCACCAAGAGCGGCCAGAGGCTCGACGCCGACCAGGAGTTCATCGGCCAGGGCCTGTCGAACCTCGCCGGCAGCCTCTTCTCGGCCTATCCATCCAGCGGTTCCTTCAACCGCAGCGGCATCAACTACGCGGCAGGTGCCCGCACGCCGCTGGCGGCTGCGCTGTCGGCGCCCGTCCTGCTGGTGATCGCGCTGGTCGCGGCCCCGCTGGCGGCCTATCTGCCGGTGGCGGCGATGGCGGGCATCCTGTTCATCGTCGCCTGGGGTCTGATCGACTGGCATCACATCGGCCAGATCGTCAGACGCCACCCGCGCGAACGCATCGTGCTGCTGGTGACCTGGGTGGGCGTGCTGGTGGACCTGGAGAAAGGCCTCTTCGCCGGCATCGTCGTCTCGCTGCTGTTCTACCTGTACCGGACGTCCCAGCCGGCCATCGAGGAACGCGCGCCGCCGGGCGAGGAGCTCGGCAATCCGCGACGCAAGATGGTGGCCGCGAGTGCCGAGCATCCACCATGCCCTCAGCTGGCCATGCTGCGCGTGCGTGGCTCGATCTACTTCGGCGCCGTGGAACACGTGCGCGATGCCCTTCACGGCATCGACGAGGCCGACCCTCGCCGCAAGTGGGTGCTGCTCCTGGCGCAGGGGGTCAACTTCGTCGACCTGGCCGGCGCACAGCTGCTGGCCGACGAGGCGAAGCGCCGCCGCGCGCTCGGCGGCGACCTGATCGTCGTCGGCGCTCAGCCGGAGGTGCGACGGATGCTGGAGCGCAGCGAGTACCTGCACGGCATCGGCGAGAGCAACCTGATCGCGCACAAGGGAGATGCCTTGCGCGCGGCCTACCCGATGCTCGACAGCGCGGTCTGTCGTGGCTGCACACGTCGTGTATTCGCGGAGTGTCAGACCCTGCTGCCCGATGGCACGATGCGAGGTGCCGACGCAGGATGTTCCGCCGCCCCGCCCCACTAGACAGGAGCCCGAGCCCATGAGCGATGCCCTCACCTACCTCGTCAAGGCACGGCCCGACGCCGTCGGCCACTACCTGGCCTTCCTGAAGAACTGCGGCCAGCGCCTGGACCCGAAGACGCGCAACCTGATCAGCGTGATCACCAAGGTCCACGCGCAGACCGAGCGGGGCTTTCGGCAGTACCTGGGCCGTGCGCTGCGCGAGGGCTGCACGCCGGCCGAGGTGCTCGACGCCCTGTTGATGGCCTTTCCGGCGCTGGGCCTGGCCAAGATCGTCTGGGCCGTCGACATCATCCTGTCGATGAACCTGCCCGAGTTCAGCCCGGAGGCGATCAACGGAACCCCGGCAGGCTGGCATGACGTGATGGCCGCCGACGCGCTCGCGCCGGGGCAGACCGTGCGTGTGGACTGCGACGGTCGCGGGCTGTTCGTGCACCGGGCCGAGGGCGGCGCCGAGGATGAGTGGCGCGTGTACGACAGCCGCTGCCCGCACCAGACGACGAACATCCCGCATCTCGCGCTCGACGGGCACGTGCTCACCTGCCCCAAGCACCAGTGGGTCTTCGACGTGCGCAGCGGCGCCTGCACCGCCAAGGGCTCGGCCCCGCTGAAGCGCTGGCCGTCGAAGATCGAGGGCGGCCGCCTGAAGGCGAGCTGGTGACGCGTCGATGCGCAGCCGGACAACCCTGCCGGGCCGTGTGGCGCGCGAAGTGCCGATGATCGCGGCTTCGATGCACAGGAGTCGCCGATGAGACACGCACTGGTCCTCTTCGCCCACGGTTCGCGCAGTCCCGAGTGGGGACGCACGCTCGAGGTGCTGGCCGGCGAGATCCGCCGGCGCGATCCCTCGGTCGAGGTCCGGACGGCTTTCCTGGAGTTGCAGCGGCCGCCGCTCGAGGAGGTCGTGGACGAGCTGGTCGCCAGCGGGCAGCGGCGCATCGACGTCTTCCCGGTGTTCTGGGCGGCCGGCAACCACGTGCGGGTCGACGCACCGGCGATCCTGCAGGCCGCGCGCGAACGACATGCCGGGCTGGACATCCGGCTGCTGCCGGTCATCTCGGAGGTGCCCGGGCTGGCCGGCTGGCTGGCCGGCACCGTGCTGGCGCTGCACACGGAGGCGACGACCTAGCGGCATATCATCGGGCACACAATGGCGCGTGCCCGCGACGGCTTTCGACAGGCGAAGGAGACGAGACCCATGAAACTATCACCGCGATTCCGGCTGCCAGCCCTGGCGGCCACCCTGGCGGGGGCCCTGTGCGCGCAGGGCGCTCTGGCCAACGAGATGCTCGGACGCAATCTCGCCGCCACCTGCGCGAACTGCCATGGCACGAACGGCCAAGCTCGCGGCGACATGAAGCCGCTGGCCGGCATGCCCGCCGACAAGCTCGTCGCGATGGTCGCCGACTACCGCAACGGCAACCAGCCCGCGACCATCATGCACCAGATCGCCAAGGGCTACACCGAAGACCAGATCCGCCTGATCGCGGCGTTCTTCGCGGCCCAGAAGCCGGCCGCCAAGTGAGGAGGGACACGCACATGAACCGGCAAGATCCAAGATTCCCGAACGGACTTCCCCGCCGCCGCCTGCTCGGCGCCGGCCTCGCGCTCGGCGGCCTGGGCGCGCTCTCGCTCGCCGGCTGCGCGACGCCGGGAGGCCCGTCGATCGGCCGCGTCGTCGTCATCGGGGGCGGCTTCGGCGGCAGCACCGCGGCGCGCTACCTGAAGATGTGGGGCGGCAACGTCGACGTGACGCTCGTCGAGCGCAACCCGAACTTCGTCTCGTGCCCGATCAGCAATCTCGTCGTTGGCGGCTTCCGGCGGATCGAGGACGTGACCCGCGGCTACCAGGGCCTGGCGGCGATGGGTGTCAAGGTCGTTCGCGGCGAGGTCACCGCGATCGACGCGGCAGGCAAGAAGGTGCGCCTGGCCGGCGGCGGCGAGATCGCCTATGACCGGCTGGTCGTCTCGCCCGGCATCGGCTTCATGTGGGAGCAGGTCGAGGGGCTGCAGGCGGCCGTCGCCGGTGGCAGCATCGCGCACGCCTGGCAGGCCGGGGAGCAGACCCTGCTGCTGCGCCGGCAACTCGAGGCGATGCGCGATGGCGGCGTCTACGCGCTGAGCATTCCGCGCGTGCCGTACCGCTGCCCGCCCGGCCCGTACGAACGCGCGTGCATGGTGGCCGCGTATTTCAAGCAGGCCAAGCCGCGCTCCAAGGTGCTCGTGCTCGACGCCAATGCCGAGATCCAGAGCAAGAAGGCGCTGTTCGAGAAGGCCTTCAAGGACCACTACGGCGGCATCCTCGAGTACCGGCCGAACTCCGAGATCAAGAGCGTCAGCGGCCTGACCGCGAAGCTCGAGTTCGAAGACGTCAAGGCCGACGTGCTCAACGTCGTGCCGCCTCAGCGTGCCGGCGACCTTGCACGCACTTCCGGGCTGGTCAACGTCAACAACCGCTGGGCCGGCGTGAACTGGCTGACCATGGAATCCACCGCGGCCCCGGGCATCCACGTGCTCGGAGATGCCACCTTCCCGGCTCCGGCGATGCCCAAGAGCGGCCACATGGCCAACCAGCACGCGAAGGTCGCCGCCGCGGCGATCATCCAGCTGCTCAAGGGCGAGGCGGTCAATCCGACGCCGGTGGTGATGAACACCTGCTACAGCTTCGTCACCGCGCGCGACGTCGTGCACGTCGCCAGCGTCCACCAGTACGACGCGGCCGACAAGACCTTCAAGACGGTGCCCGGCTCGGGCGGGGTCTCCGCCGCGGCCAACCAGATCGAGGGCCGCTACGCGCTGTCGTGGGCCGACAACATCTGGGCCGACATGCTGGCGGTCTGAGCTCAGGGCAACCCGGCGCGCCCGGCGGCTCTCGGCCGCGTGCGCCGGGCCTGCAGGATCACACCGCTGCGCGCTTCGGCGCGATGAGCCCCCACGGCGGCAGCCCCTGCAAGCTGCCGCGCTAGAATGCCGGCCGACGTTCCTCGCCGGCCCGCTCGTCCGACGCCGCCGACCGCAGCCGCGAAGTCAGGGCCCTCCTCGCGAGGGCCTTGTCGCGTTCGTGTCCCCAGCCGTCCTTCACGTTGGAGAAAGACCGGTGTTCATTTCCCAAGCCTTCGCCCAGACCGCTCCCGCTGCCGCGGGCAGCACCGAATCGACGCTGTTCAGCCTGCTGCCGCTGGTGCTGATGTTCGTCGTGCTGTACTTCATCATGATCCGCCCCCAGATGAAGCGGCAGAAGGAACACAAGGCCATGATCGATGCGCTGGCCAAGGGCGACGAGGTCGTCGTCGCGGGGGGAGTGGTCGGCCGCGTGACCAAGCTCGGCGACAGCGTGCTCGGCGTCGAGGTGGCCAACGGCATCGAGCTGCAGGTGCAGCGGCCGTCGGTCCTGCAGGTCCTGCCCAAGGGCACGTACAAGGACAAGCTCTGATCCGGCGCTCGCGCCAGCCGTCGGCGCCAACGCGCGCCGGCGTGCGAGCGGCCACCCCGGCAGTCCCGCATGGCCGCATGCCCTGGGAGCACGCATGAACCGATACCCCTGGTGGAAATACGCGATCCTCGCGCTGGCGCTGGTCGCGGGCTTCCTCTACACGCTTCCCAATTTCTACGGAGAGGCGCCGGCGGTCCAGATCTCCAGCGCGCGGGCGACCCTCAAGGTCGACACGGCCCTGCTCGAGCGCGTGCAGCAGGTCCTCGAGCAGTCCGGCACGAAGGCCGACCTCGTGCAGCTAGAAGGTCTGTCGGTACGCGCGCGATTCGCCGACACCGACACCCAGAAGAAGGCCAAGGACGCGCTCAGCGCCGCGCTCAACCCGGACGCGGCCAGCCCCAACTACATCGTCGCCCTGAACCTCGTGTCACGCTCGCCGCAGTGGCTGTCGTCGCTGCGGGCGCTGCCGATGTACCTGGGCCTGGACCTGCGCGGCGGTGTCCACTTCCTGATGCAGGTGGACATGCGGTCGGCGCTGACCAAGAAGGTCGACTCGCTGGCCACCGACGCGCGCACGCTGCTGCGCGACAAGAACATCCGCCATGCCGGTGTCTCGCGCGACGGCAACATGCTCGTCGTCGCGTTCCGCGACACGGCGATGGCCGCGTCGGCCCGCGACCTGCTGTCCGGCCAGATCACCGAGATGACCTGGGCCGAGACGCCCGAGGGCAGCGAGGTCCGTCTGCGCGGCTCGCTGAAGCCCGAGGCGGCGCGCGCGATCCAGGACCAGGCGATCAAGCAGAACATCACGACGCTGCACAACCGTGTCAACGAACTCGGCACCTCCGAGCCCGTCATCCAGCAGCAGGGTGCCGACCGCGTCGTCGTGCAACTGCCCGGTGTGCAGGACACCGCGCGCGCGAAGGACATCATCGGCCGCACCGCGACGCTCGAGCTGCGCATGGTCAACGACTCGGCCGAGGCGCAGGAGGCGCTGCGCGGCGGGCCGGTGCCCTTCGGCAGCGAGAAGTACCTCGAGCGCGACGGCACGGCCATCGTGGTCTTCCGGCAGGTGGTGATCACCGGTGATTGCCTGACCGACGCGCAGCCCGGCTTCGACAACCAGACGCAGGAGCCCAACGTCAACCTGACGGTGGATGCCAAGTGCGGCCGCATCATGCGCGACGTCTCGCGCGAGAACATCGGCAAGCGCATGGCCATCCTGCTGTTCGAGCGCGGCAGGGGCGAGGTCGTCACGGCGCCGGTGATCCGCGGCGAGCTCGGCAACCGCTTCCAGATCTCCGGCCGCATGACCACCGTCGAGGCCGCCGACACCGCGCTGCTCCTGCGGGCCGGCTCGCTGGCGGCACCGATGGAGATCATCGAGGAGCGCACCATCGGCCCGAGCCTGGGCGCCGAGAACATCGCCAAGGGCTTCACCAGCGTGCTGTGGGGCTTCGTCGCGATCGCCGCGTTCATGTGCGCCTACTACCTGCTGTTCGGCGTGTTCTCGACCCTGGCGCTGGCCTTCAACCTGCTGCTGCTGGTGGCGGTGCTGTCGCTGCTGCAGGCGACGCTGACGCTGCCCGGCATGGCCGCGATCGCGCTGACGCTGGGCATGGCGATCGATGCCAACGTGCTGATCAACGAACGCGTGCGGGAGGAGCTGCGCAATGGCGCGGCACCGCAAGCGGCGATCGCCGCGGGCTACGAACGGGCGTTCGCCACCATCCTGGACTCCAACGTCACGACGCTGATCGCGGGGCTGGCGCTGCTGATCTTCGGATCCGGGCCCGTGCGCGGCTTCGCCATCGTGCACTGCCTGGGCATCCTGACCTCGATGTTCTCGGCGGTGATGTTCTCGCGTGGCCTGGTGAACCTGTGGTACGGCCGCCAGAAGAAGCTGAAGTCGGTGTCGATCGGCCAGGTCTGGCGACCCGGCAACGCAGCCCCGACCCCGAAGGCCGACGCCTGAGTGCGACGCTAGGACATCCCCATGGAATTCTTTCGCATCCGGCGCGACATCCCGTTCATGCGCTACACGCGCGTGCTCAACGCCGTCTCGGTGGTCGCCTTCGTCATCGCGGTGTTCTTCCTCGCCACCCGCGGCCTGAACCTGTCGATCGAGTTCACCGGCGGCACGCTGGTCGAGGTCGAGTACGCGCAGAGTGCCGACGTGCAGAAGACGCGGCATGCGGTCGAGGCGCTCGGCCTGGGCGAGGTCCAGGTGCAGACCTTCGGCAGCTCGCGCGACGTGCTGATCCGCGTGCCGGTGCGCAGCGGCGTCAAGCAGTCCGAGGTGGCCGAGCAGGTCTTCGCCGCGGTGTGCCGCGCCGAGGCCGGCACGGTCCAGCGCAAGGAGTACACGACGCCGCAGGGCGAGCAGGTCAGCCGGCCCTCGTGTGTCGCCGCTCAGGGCGTCGAGCCGGTGAGGCTGTCGCGCACCGAGGTCGTCGGCCCGTCGGTCGGTGCGGAGCTGGCCACCGACGGCGCCATCGCGCTGACCATGACGGTGGTCGGCATCATGCTGTACCTCGCGTTCCGCTTCGAGTGGAAGTTCGCGGTGGCCGGCATCGTCGCCAACCTGCACGACGTGGTCATCATCCTCGGCTTCTTCGCCTTCTTCCAGTGGGAGTTCTCGCTGGCGGTGCTGGCTGCGGTGCTGGCGGTGCTCGGCTACTCGGTGAACGAATCGGTCATCATCTTCGACCGCATCCGCGAGGCCTTCCGCAAGTTCCGCAAGCTGTCTCCGCCCCAGGTCATCGACCACGCGATCACCAGCACGATCAGCCGCACCATCATCACGCACGGCTCGACGCAGGCGATGGTGCTGTCGATGCTGCTGTTCGGAGGGCCGACGCTGCACTACTTCGCGGTCGCGCTGACCATCGGCATCCTGTTCGGCATCTACTCCTCGGTCTTCGTGGCCGCCGGCATCGCGATGTGGCTCGGCGTGCGGCGCGAGGACCTGGTCAAGGCCAGCCCGTCGAAGGAAGGCGACCCGAACGATCCGAACGCCGGCGCCGTCGTTTGAGCTGCCGAGGGTGGCGGTGCGGACACCCTCGCCACCTCGTCTGGCGATGGTGCCGGGGCGGCGATCGTGTCGAGCCGCCACCGCGCGGGTGCGGGGGGCCGCCTGTCGCCTGTCGAAGGGCGCTGGTGTAGAGTAAATTTCAAGGTTGGCCCACCTGCCCATGTCGACACGCGCCTCGAATCACAGTCTTGCCGCCCAGGCGCGCCGGCTGTATGCGGACCATGTCGCACGCGGCATGCCGGCCGTCGGGCAGTCGGTCCTCGAGGCCGCGCACCGGCTCAACGACCAGGCCAGCGAGCACGCCGTCGCCCAGCGCCGGCGTGACTTGCTGCAGGCCTTGCTGAAGGGAGCCGACCGCTGGCAGCGGGACGTCGTCGCCGGCCTGCGCCAGGTCGCCGTGCAGGGCCTTCCCTCGACCCGCCCGGGTGAGCTCTCCACGGGCGGCAGCGCCAAGGGGCTGTCGCTGGTCGACGACGACACGATCGAACGCGAGATCCTGACCTCGCGGCTTGCGCTGGCGATCATGGACCGGGCGAGCTGGGAGTTCACCGACCTGCGCTCGCGGGTTGCCGGACTCGAGGAGCGCACCGAGCTCGAGTCGCACGATCTGCTGCGCGCGCACGTGCTGGCGCGCATCTCGGTCGATGCCTGGCGTTCCGGTGAGTTGCGGCTCGACGGCTGGCGGGACCTGCAGGGCACGCTCCACGACGAGCTCGCCGCGCTCGTCGAGGAGGCCTACCACGAGGTCAACCGGTGGCTGGTCTCGCAGCGGGTCATGCCGGAGATCGACCTGAGGCCGTTCATCCGTCGATCGCGCTCGGCGGTCGTCGCGCCGCAGGACCGCGGCCCCGAGCGCGGCTCGGGAGGGCCCGCCACGGGCATGAATGCCGCGCACAGCATGCCCGGCCCCCTGGCGACGGATCACCTGCGCCGCGTCAGCGAGGAGACCAGGCTGATGACCCGCTCGCACGCTTACGCGCGCAGCGGCGAACACGCCGAGGCCGTGCTCGGCCGCCTGAACCGCCTCGTGGCACGGCATCTGCCCGGGTTCGCGCGGCAATCCCAGCAGCCGCAGACGCTCTCGCCGGCGCTGTCGGTGGCGATCGACGTCGCCCAGGACAGCATCCGCCAGCGCACGAGCCGCCAGACCGCTTCGGGCGAGGTGCTCGTCACCACGCCCGCGCTGCTGGCCGACCTGCACCAGCGCAAGCAGCAGCTGAAGGCCCTGGCCGGCACACCGGCCGAACGCGCGACCATCGAGATCGTCGCGTTGCTCTTCCAGAGCATCCTGACGGAGGAACGGATCCCGACGGCCGTGCGGGTCTGGTTCGCCCGGCTGCAGATGCCCGTGTTGCGCGTCGCCGTGACCGAGCCCGATTTCTTCGCCACGGTCGACCATCCGGCGCGGCGCCTGATCGACCGCATGGGGTCGTGCGTGATGGGCTTCGACAGCGGCACGACCGGTGTCGGCGACGCCCTGGAGCGCGAGATCAAGCGGGTCGTGCAGGTGGTCGAGGCGTACCCCGACACCGGCCGGCGCGTCTTCCAGACCGTGCTCGGCGAGTTCGAGAAGTTCCTCGAGCACTACCTGTCGAGCCGCGACGAGGCCACGCGCAAGGCGGTGTCGCTCGCGCAGCAGGTCGAACAGCGCGAGACCCTGGCGATCCAGTTCACCATCGAGCTGCGTCGCATGCTCAACGAGGTGCCGGTGCAGGAGGGTGTGCGCCACTTCCTGTTCCAGGTCTGGGCCGACGTGCTGGCCACGGCGGCCGTGCGTCATGGCGTGCACAGCGAGCAGACCCGCCTGATGAAGCGCGCGGCGGCCGATCTGATCTGGTCGGCCAGCGCGAAGATCACCCGCGACGAGCGCGCCGAGGTGTTGCGCCGCCTGCCGACGCTGCTGAAGCTGCTGAAGGACGGCATGGCCGCGGCCGGCCTCGATGCCGAACGCCAGGACCAGCAGATCCGCCTGCTGAACAACTCGCTGGCTGCGGCCTTCACGGCCAAGGCGGCGATCATCCCGAGCGACCGCCTGCAGGAGCTGATGGAACGGCTCGAGACGCTCGAGGAACTGCTGCCCGAGGTCGGCGACGAGGAGCTCGACGAATCGATCGTGCGCGACATCTCCGGCCACGAGAGCTCGGAGCTCGAGGTGGTCGCCGATGGCGGCTCGATGCCCAGCGCAGCCATGCTGGCGTGGGCCCGGGAGTTGCAGCCCGGCAGCTGGTACATGCTGGACTACCGGGGTCGCAACGATGCGGTGCAGCTGGCCTGGCAAGGCATGCGCAAGCAGCTGTCGCTGTTCGTCACGGCGCAGGGCCGCTGCATCCTGTTTCCGCAGAGCCGCCTGGCCGCCTTCCTGCAGGCCGGGCTGTTGCTGCCGGCCCAGGACGAGGCCCTCACCGTGCGCGCGACGCGCAACGCACTGGCCAAGCTCGACGTCGAACCCGCCCGCCTGTTGGGCTGAGCAGGGACGCGGCACGGTCCCTTGAGGACCGTGGTGCGCCTTGCGAAGGGCTGCGGGCGTCTCGCGCCCGCAGCGCGGCCGGCAGGGCTGAGCAGGGACGCGGCACGGTCCCTTGAGGACCGTGGTGCGCCTTGCGAAGGGCTGCGGGCGTCTCGCGCGCGCCGAGGGATCAGTGGATCAGCCGGTCCTGGTCGTCGACGAAGAGTTCGTCGAGGATCAGCGCATCGGGCTCCTCGCCCAGGCTCCAGAAGACCATCAGGACGATGATCTTCAAGTCCTCGACGTCGATCGGCCCGCGCCCGGCAGCCATCGCACGCTCGACGACCACTTCGCGCAACTGCGCCGGAAGGACCCCGGCGGACTCCAGGAAACCGAGGAACGAGACGGAATCGTCGCCGAGGCACTCCCGTTCGGCAGCCGTGTAGATGCGTCGACTGGTGGGCTGCTGGGGCGCCACGGGCGCATGACCGCCCCGCTCGGCGAGCCCGTCGAGCCACTGCAGCGCTTCCTCGATCTCGTCCGACTCGAACCCTGCGGCCGACAGCTTGCGGGACAGCTGCGGCGCGGCCGGGCAGGCGTCCGGGCGCCAGTAGTTCTCGTACAGATACACCAGCACGTCGAACATGCAAACCACTATACCCGAGTGCCCGCCGGGCGGATCAACCGCGACGTGTGCGTTGGTAAAGCCCACCTGGCAAGCGCGCGACGTCGCCGCGCAGCTCGAGCTCGAGCAGCCGCGCCGAGAGTTCCGGCACCGGCCAGCCCAGGCGGGCACACAGCGCATCCAGGGTTGCAGGGTCGTGGCCGAGAGCGCGCAGCACCGGGTCGCTCGCGGCAGCGCCGCCCTCGTCCGCTTCCTCACGATCCAGGGTTCCATCTCGATCGGCGACGTCCCCGGACGGCCGGCGTGCGGCACCCCCCGGTGCGAGTTCGTCGAGGATGTCCTCGAGGGTCTCGACGAGCTTGGCCCCCTGTTTGATCAACGCGTGGCAACCCCGCGACTGCGGCGAGTCGATCGAGCCCGGCAGCGCGAAGACCTCCCGGCCGGCCTCGGCGGCCATCCGCGCGGTGATCAGCGAGCCGGACTGCAGCGCCGCTTCGACCACCAGCACGCCCGCGCAGCTGCCCGCGATGATGCGGTTGCGCTGCGGGAAGTGAGCCGCCAGGGGCGGCGTGCCGGGCGCGAACTCGCTGATCACCACGCCACGGTCGGCGATGCGCCGCGCCAGTGCACGATGCGCCGTGGGATAGACCGTGTCCAGCCCGGTGCCGACGACGGCCGCGGTGAGGCCCTGGCCCTGCAGGGCGCCTTCGTGCGCAGCGGCATCGATGCCGCGCGCGAGTCCCGAGACGACCGTCCAGCCGGCGGCCGCCAGTTCCTGCGCGAAGGCGCGCGCATGCTGCAACCCGGCGGGGGTTGCGTGGCGGCTGCCGACGATCGCGATGCTGGGCCGGGCGAGCACGGTGGGGTCGCCGTCCGCGTAGAGCAGCACCGGGGGATCGGCGGTCTGCAGCAACGCGGGCGGGTAGCGTGTGTCGCCCAGGGTGATCACCTGATGGGCGGGATCCTCGGCCAGCCACCGCTGCACGGCCTGCAGTGCATCGGCCTGCTCCAACGCCACCTGCTCGAGGGCCGCGGCGACGCGTTCGGGCACGACAGCCCGGCGCGCCGCGGGCGGTGCCGCGAGCACGGCCGATGCCGACCCGAACGCGGCCAGGAGGGCCCGCGCGGCCGAGCGACCGACGCCTGGCGCATGCGCGAGCCTGAACCAGGCCTCGAGATCGCGGTCGGGCTGGGAGGCGGCGGACATGGCGCCTGGCCGTGGCAGCTCGTCGCGGCCGGGGCGTCAGGGCGGGCTGATGCGGTCGCCGCGGGTGACCGGCTCGTTGACGTTCAGGATCAACGCGTACGACAGCCGCTCGAACACGCGGAACACGAAGAGCAGCCCGTTGCGCTCGTCGGGCAGGCGCATCGTGGGACGCTGCGGGTCGGTCCGGTCGATCGCCTGCGACCCGGCGCGCCACAAGGCGAGCACGTGCCCGCGCTCCACACCCTCGCGGCGCCCCTGGTTGATGGCGACGATCTGGTTCTGCCCGGCGCGCAGGCCCTCGCCGTAGATGGAAACCACGCGGCCGTCGAGATCGGCAGCGGGCGCGTGCGGCACGTAGGCCGTCCAGTCCGCCGGTGGTGCCTGCCACAGCCGGTCGCCGATGCCGGCCTCCTGGCGGATCGAGCGGATCGTGAACGTGGCCGGCACGATCTCGGTGCCCTTGCCGTCGGGGGCCGTGACCGTTCCACCGGCGCGCAGCAGCTCGGCCGAGCCGACGTACTGCCCCTCGTAGCCGAGCAGCTCGCGGGTCACGGGGTCATGCAGCGGCCGGGCCTCGCGGAAGATGCGGAAGTCGCGTGCGCCGCCGAGTTCGCCCCGCACGTAGGCGATCTCGCCGCGCGACAGCATCACGCGGCCCTCCTGCGTCGCGACGATGCGGGGCGCCCCGTCGAGCTCGTCGCGCTCGAAGATGACCGCCTCGTTGAGGAAGGGCCCGATCAGGTGCAGCGGGATGGACGCGATCGCGCCGTTGTCGAGCAGTTCGCTGCGCACGGCAGGCGACAGCTTCACCGTCGGAGGTCCCGCGTCGCTGCCGGCCACGCGCAGGCGGGCGCGGCCGCCGGACTTGTCCAGCACCAGCACCTGCCCCGGGAAGATCAGGTGCGGATTGCGGATCTGCTCGAGATTCATGCCCCACAGCTGGGGCCAGCGCCAGGGGCTCTTCAAGTAGAGCTTGGAGATGTCCCACAGCGTGTCGCGGCGTCGCACCGTGTAGCGTTCCGGTGCATCGGGCGCGAGGTCCTCGAGCGGCACGCCGGCCTCGGCGACCTGACGGGCCGTCGCGCGCTGCTGCGGCGTGATCGGGAACCGCGGCTCGGCGGCGTGCGCCACGGCCCCGGCCGCCCCGGCCAGCGCGGTCATGCCGGCGCACACGAGCAGCTGGCGGCGGCCGGGGACGGGGAAGTGCTCACTCATGGGTTGGAAGCTCCTGGTGGCGATGCGGCGACCTCGGGAATGCCACAATCGCACCCATTCCGTGACGGCGCCCCGGCCTGGTCCAGACCGATCCGCAAGCCGCCTCGCTTCTCAGATGGTTTCACAGATTCTGCCCACAGGGCCTTGATTTCGCAACGAAATCGACCGGCTTATCGGCGTCTGTCGCGACCACCGGCCTGGCGGTGTTTCCGGTGTCGAACATCTGTTTCAGTCGGTTTCGTCGCGTCTGCCCGAACGTCCGCCCCCAGGTGTCTGCCGATGGCCCTGCTGCCGATCCTGAAGTACCCCGACGCCCGCCTGCACAAGACCGCCCGCCCGGTCGCCGAGGTCGACGAGCGCATCCGCCGGCTGGTCGCGGACATGCTCGAGACGATGTATGCGGCCGAGGGTGTCGGACTGGCCGCGACCCAGGTCGACGTGCACGAACGCCTCATCGTGATGGATACCTCGGAGTCGCGTGACCGTCCGATCGTGCTGATCAATCCGGAGATCGTCGCGACCAGCGACGACCTGGCCGTCGGCAGCGAAGGCTGCCTGTCGGTGCCGCAGATCTACGAGAACGTCACGCGGCACTCCCGCGTCACGGTGCGCGCGCTGGACCGCGACGGGCGCCCTTTCGAGCTCGAGGCCGAGGGGCTGACCGCGGTGTGCATCCAGCACGAGATGGATCACCTGGTCGGCAAGGTCTTTGTCGAGTACCTCAGCCCGCTCAAGCGCGACCGCATCCGCACGCGCATGGCCAAGCGCGCCCGCGAGGCGCAGCGCGCCTGAGCGAACGCCAGTCCGTCGCGGATTCCCGATGCGCCTGGCCTTCGCCGGCACGCCGCCGTTCGCTGCTGCCGCCCTGGCCGCGCTGCACGCGGCCGGGCACACGATCGTCGGGGTGCTGACCCAACCCGACCGACCGGCCGGTCGCGGCATGAAGCTGCAGACCTCCGCCGTCAAGCAGTGGGCGAGCGCGCATGCGGTGACTGTCCTCCAGCCGCGTAGTCTGCGGCTCGACGGCCGCTTTCCCGACGATGCCGCGGCTGCCGGCGAGGTGTTGCGGCAGCTGTCCCCGGAGCTCATGGTCGTTGCCGCCTATGGCCTGATCCTGCCGGCCTGGGTACTGGCGCTGCCACGCCACGGCTGCCTGAACATCCACGCCTCGCTGCTGCCGCGCTGGCGCGGTGCGGCGCCGATCCAGCGCGCGATCGAGGCTGGCGACCGCGAGACCGGCATCACGATCATGCAGATGGACGAGGGCCTGGACACCGGTGACATCTGCCTCGTGCAGGCGCAGCCGATCCATGCCGACGACACGGCGGGGTCGCTGCACGACCGCCTGGCCGCACAGGGGGCTGCGCTGGTTGTCGAGGCGATCGCGCGCCTGCAGGCGGGCCGGCTGCCGCGGACGCCGCAGCCGGCCGACGGGGCCACCTATGCCCAGAAGCTCGGAAAGGATGAAGCGGCGATCGACTGGCGCGACACGGCGGCGGTGATCGAGCGCCGCTTGCGCGCGTTCGACCCGTTCCCCGGGGCCACCGCGACCATCGCCGGGCAGGTGACGAAGGTCTGGCGAGCGCGCCTGGCATCGTCCGCAGGCCCGGCTGAAGCGGCGCCGCCCGGAACGGTGACGCGCTGCGACGCGCGGGAACTGCGCGTCGCATGCGCCTCGGGCGAGCTGAGCCTGCTCGAGCTGCAGCCGCCCGGTGGACGCCGCATCGCGACGGCCGCTTTCCTGCAGACGCCGGTCGGGCGCCAGCTGCGCGCCGGGCGCCCGCTGGACATGCCGGGCAGCTGAGCCTCAAGGCGGCGCCGTCGGCGCCGATATCCGGCCAGAGGCCTGGCATGGATCGACGTGTACCCCGACTTTGGTTGTTGCTGACGCTGCCCGCGTGGCTGGCCGGCTGCGACCTGCTGGGCATCGAACCGGCCTCGTCGGTGGCGGCGCGCCGGGAGGCGGAGGGCAAGGCCGTCGGCGGAGCCTGCCGGCATGCCGGGCGGGCCATCGAGGACTGCTACACGCTGAACAAGCGGGCCGACAAGGCGGCTGTCTTTGCCGGCTGGCGGGAGATGAACGACTACATGCGCGAGAACGACATCCCGACGGTTGCGCCGCAGCTCAGCGGCGCGGGGCAGCAGCAGGCCGCCGGCGAGGAGACCGAGACGACATCGTCGTCCGCGAAACACTGACCGCCACGCACGACCGCGGGTCGCGGCGCACGCTGCCGCGACAATCGCCGCCGTGAATCCCGAGACACCGCGCGCGGCGCCGATCTGGCGTCACCCCGAGTTCGCCCGTGGCGTGCGCGACATGTCGGGCATCGCCGTGGGCATCGGCGCCTGGGGGCTGGTCACCGGGATGGCGATGGCGCAGAGCGGCATGGGGCTGCCGCTCGCGCTGGCCATGTCGCTCTTCGTCTTCGCCGGCAGCGCTCAGCTCGCGACGATGCCGTTGATCGCCAGCGGGGCGCCCTTGTGGGTCGTCTGGGCGACGGCCGCGTGCGTCAACCTGCGCTTCGTGATCTTCAGTGCGAGCTGGCGCCCGTACCTGATCGGCCTGCCGTTCAGGCAGCGCCTGCGCATCGCGTATTTCACGGCCGACCTGAACTACGTGATGTTCATGCGCCGCTTCCCGGACCCGCGGCCCGATGCCCGCCAACTGCCCTACTTCTGGGGAGGCTCGCTGACGAACTGGGGCTCGTGGCAACTGTCGTCGCTGTCGGGCATCGCGCTCGCCGACGCGATCCCGGCGCACTGGGGCATCGGGTTTGCCGGCACGCTCGCGCTGCTCGGCCTGCTCGCCTCCCTTCTGACCACGCCGGCGGCCTGGATGGCCGCCGTCCTGGCGGGAACCGCCGCGGTGGCCGCCTATGCCCTGCCGTTGAAGCTCAACATCGTCGTGGCGATCGCGGCGGCCGTCGCGATCGGCTTGCTGCTCGAGCGTGCCCGGCCCGACCTCGCAGCGAGGCGGCGATGAGCCTGGGCTGGGGTCTCGTCGCGATCGTCGGGCTCACGCTGCTGACCATCATCACGCGCGGCTTCTTCTTCCTGGCCGAGCGCGAGTGGCCGATGCCGGACTGGCTCGCGCAAGGCCTGCGTTATGCGCCGCTGGCGGCACTGGCTGCCGTCGTCGCCCCGGAGGTCGTGATGCTCGAGGGACGGTTGATGCCGACCTGGAAGGACGCCCGGCTCTTCGCAGCCGCTGCGGGCCTGGCCTACTTCTTCTGGCGGCGCGAGATCCTCGGCACGATCGTCGCGGGCACGGCCGTGATGATCACGCTGCGGCTCGGCCTGGGCTGGTGAACAGCGGCGCCGCGCACCCGAGCCCCTTGCGCGACCTCAAGGGCCGCCGCGAGGCGGATCTCTAGAATTTTCGATCATCGTCCGCAAAGCCCGCAGGGCTCAACCACCATGAACGTCCTCCGCTTCACCGACCTGATCGCTCGCGGCCAGGTGGCCGGCAAGCGTGTCTTCATCCGCGCCGACCTGAACGTGCCGCAGGACGACGACGGCCGCATCACCGAGGACACGCGCATCCGCGCGTCGGTGCCCTGCGTCGAGATGGCGCTGAAGGCCGGTGCGGCCGTGATGGTGACGTCGCACCTGGGCCGGCCGACCGAGGGCGAGTTCAAGCCCGAAGATTCGCTCGCGCCGGTGGCGCGTCGCCTGGGCGAACTGCTCGGGCGGGACGTCCCGCTGGTGGCCGACTGGATCGACGGCGTGCAGGTCGCGCCCGGGCAGGTGGTGATGCTCGAGAACTGCCGCCTCAACAAGGGCGAGAAGAAGAACAACGAGGCTCTCGCCCGCAAGATGGCGGCGCTGTGCGACATCTTCGTCCACGACGCCTTCGGCACGGCCCACCGGGCCGAGGCCAGCACCTACGGGATCGCGCAGTTCGCACCGGTGGCCTGTGCCGGCCCGCTGCTGGCCGCCGAGATCGACGCGATCTCCAAGGCGCTGGCCGAGCCGAAGCGGCCGCTGGTGGCCATCGTCGCCGGCAGCAAGGTCAGCACGAAGCTGACCATCCTGCAGAGCCTGGCGCGCAATGTCGACGGCCTGGTCGTCGGCGGCGGCATCGCCAACACCTTCATGCTCGCCGCCGGCCTGCCGATCGGCAAGAGCCTGGCCGAGCCCGACCTCGTCGGCGAAGCCCGTGCCGTGATCGACGCGATGAAGGCGCGCGGTGCCGAGGTGCCGATTCCGGTGGACGTCGTCGTGGCCAGGGAGTTCAAGGCCGACGCAGCGGCCACCGTCAAGGCCGCGACCGAGGTCGCGAGCGACGAGATGATCCTCGACATCGGACCGAAGACGGCGCAGTTGCTCGCCGACAAGCTGCGCGCGGCAGGCACGATCGTCTGGAACGGCCCGGTCGGCGTCTTCGAGTTCGATGCCTTCGCCCGGGGCACCGAGACCGTTGCGCGCGCGGTCGCCGACAGCCCGGCCTTCAGCATCGCCGGCGGCGGCGACACGCTGGCGGCCATCGCGAAGTACGGCATCGAGCAGGACGTCGGCTACATCTCCACCGGCGGCGGGGCCTTCCTCGAGGTGCTCGAGGGCAAGACCCTGCCGGCTTTCGAGATCCTCGGTCGCCGCGCGGCCGGCTGAAAGCCGGACGCGGGCCGGGCCCGCCATCGCCACCGCCACCGCAACCGCAACCGCAACCGCAACCGCAACCGCAACCGCACCGGGCGCGCGGATAATCTCGCGCTGCCTTGCTGCGGAGCCGCTGCGGATGACCCGTGCCACCAAGATCGTCGCGACCCTGGGACCCGCGTCCAGCGATCCCGCGGTGCTGGAGCGGATGATCCGCGCCGGCGTCGATGTCGTCCGCCTGAACTTCAGCCACGGGTCGGCGCAGGAGCACGCCGAGCGGGCGGCCCTGGTGCGCGAAGTCGCGTCGCGCATCGGCAAGCCGGTCGCGCTGATGGCCGACCTGCAGGGGCCGAAGATCCGGGTCGGCAAGTTCGCGCAGGGCAAGGTGCTGCTCGAGGCGGGCGCGCGTTTCGTGCTCGACGCGCAGCGCGGCGAGCCGGGCGACAGCGCCGCCGTCGGCCTGGACTACAAGGAGCTGCCGCGCGACGTCAAGCCCGGCGACACGCTGCTGCTGAACGACGGCTTGATCGTGCTGGGGGTCGAGGCCGTTCGCGGCGAGCAGGTGCACACCGTGGTCAAGGTGGGCGGCGAGCTGTCGAACGGCAAGGGCATCAACAAGCTGGGCGGCGGGCTGACCGCGCCGGCGCTGACCGGCAAGGACATCGAGGACATCCGCACGGCCATGAGTTTCCAGTGCGACTACCTCGCGGTCAGCTTCCCGAAGAACGCCACCGACATGGAGATGGCGCGCCAGCTCGCCAACGTCGCCGGCGAGCCGTTGCGCCACAAGCCGGCGATGATCGCCAAGATCGAGCGCAGCGAGGCGATCCCCCAGCTCGAGGCCATCCTGAAGGCCAGCGACGGCATCATGGTCGCGCGCGGCGACCTGGCCGTCGAGGTCGGGAACGCGGCCGTGCCGGCGCTGCAGAAGCGCATGATCCGCATGGCGCGCCAGATGGACAAGGTGGTCATCACCGCGACGCAGATGATGGAGAGCATGATCCAGGCGCCGGTGCCCACCCGCGCCGAGGTCAGCGACGTCGCCAACGCGGTGCTCGACGGCACCGACGCCGTGATGCTCAGCGCCGAGACGGCCACTGGCCGCTACCCGGTCGAGACCGTCGAGCACATGGCGCTGATCGCGCTGGAGGCCGAACGTGCCGAGGACGTCCAGCTCGATGCCGGCCTGATCTCGATACGGCACTTCGGGCGCATCGACCAGAGCATCGCGATGGGCGCGCTGTTCACCGCCCACCACCTGGGCTGCAAGGCCATCCTCGCCCTCACCGAGAGCGGCTCCACCGCGCTGTGGATGAGCCGGCACAACATCAAGGTGCCGATCTTCGGCCTGACGACGCGGCCCGGGACCGAGCGGCGCATGGCGCTGTACCGCAACGTCAGCGCCGTGCGGATGCCCGTCTTCGACGAGCGCGACGAGGCGCTGCGCGCAGCCGAGCGGCTGCTCGTCGAACGCGGCGCGCTGCGCCCGGGCGACACCTACGCGATCACCTGCGGCGAGCCGATGGGCTACCCCGGCGGCACGAACATGCTGAAGGTCTGCCGCGTCGACTGACGCACGTGCCGGATCGGCACGGGATCGATCGCGTCGCCGCGCGCCGGGCCGCGTTCAACCGCTACCGCGGCCCTAAGCTGCAGGGGGCTGCGCGACCCTCCCCCGGCCTAGAATCGCCCCAGACACGACGCGGTTGCCGCGGGCCGGTGCCTGGAGCCCGGCGCCCCGCGCCGGCGCGTCGGCACCGGCCATCCACTCCGTCGAGGCTCACGCCATGGCACTCGTTCCGCTGCGCAAACTCCTGGACCACGCCGCCGCCAACGGCTACGGCATCCCCGCCTACAACGTCAACAACCTCGAGCAGATCCAGGCCGTGATGGCCGCGGCCGACGAGGTCGGCGCGCCGGTGATCCTGCAGGCCAGTGCCGGGGCGCGCAAGTACGCCGGCGAGTCCTTCATCAAGCACCTGATCCAGGCCGCCGTCGAGGCCTACCCGCACATCCCGCTGTGCATGCACCAGGACCACGGGCAGAGCCCCGAGGTCTGCCAGGGCGCGATCAACCTGGGCTTCACGTCGGTGATGATGGACGGCTCGCTGATGGCCGACGGCAAGACGATCGCCAGCTACGACTACAACGTCGACGTGACGCGCAAGGTCGTCGAGATGGCGCACGCGCGGGGGGTCTCGGTCGAAGGCGAGCTCGGCTGCCTCGGGTCGCTCGAGACGATGAAGGGCGACAAGGAGGACGGCCATGGCGCCGAGGGCACGCTGACCCGCGAGCAGTTGCTGACCGATCCCGAGCAGGCGGCCGATTTCGTCGGCAAGACCGGCGTCGACGCACTGGCCATCGCGATCGGCACGAGCCACGGCGCCTACAAGTTCAGCCGCAAGCCCACCGGCGAGATCCTCGCGATCAGCCGCATCAAGGAGATCAACCGCCGCATCCCGAACACGCACCTCGTGATGCACGGCAGCTCGAGCGTGCCGCAGGAGCTGCTCGCGCAGATCCGGCAGTACGGCGGCCAGATGAAGGAGACCTACGGCGTGCCGGTCGAGGAGATCCAGGAGGCGATCAAGTACGGTGTGCGCAAGATCAACATCGACACCGACATCCGCCTGGCAATGACCGCCGCGGTGCGCAAGTTCCTGCACGAGAACCCGGACAAGTTCGATGCCCGCGAGTGGCTGAAGCCGGCGCGCGAGGCGGCCAAGGCCGTGTGCAGGCAGCGCTACCAGGAGTTCGGCTGCACGGGGCAGGCTGCGCGGATCTGATCGGCCGGCGCGTCGCGCATTCCAAGGCAGCCGGGGCAGGTCGGCGATGGCGGAGCGGGCGCCGGCAGTCGACGAGGCGGACGCGCCGATCCTCGTCGAGTTGCGGCTGCGGCTGGAGGCAACGACCGACCCGGTCGAGCGTGCGGCGCTGATGCTGCGCCAGGGGCTGTACCTGGCCCGTACCGACCGGCTCGCCGAGGCCGAGGCGATGCCGCAGGACGTCCGCGAGACCTGGCAGGGCCAGGAGGAGTTGCGCGTCTACGTCTGGCTGTGGCTGCTCGAGGGCGTTCTCGACTTCTACCGCACGAGCCGCACCGGAGGTCGGGTGCGCCTGCAGCAGGCACACGCCGCGGCCCACGGGAGCGGGCTCCGTGCCGAGGCCGAGCTTGCGGCGGCGTGGCTGGCGCACCTGGCGTACGTCGACGGTGCCTACGCCGAGATGCTGCGTTGGCTCGGCGAATCGGGCTTCGGATCCGCACGGCTCGACGAGACCGCCGCGCGCTCGTCGCTGACGCTGGCCTGTGCGCTGCAGTGGTTCGGCGAGGAGCCGCTGGCCGCAGCCTGGTTTGCGCGTGCCCGGGAAGTGGCCCGTCGCACGGGCGACCGCGCCGGCATCATGGCCGCGACGGCCAACCGCCTGATGCTCCGGCTGGCCGACAACTGGCTCGCCTTCGCCTTCGGCGAGCCGCTGCCGCACGAGGAGGCCCCGTTGCGGCAGGAGCTCCTGGGCATCCTCGGGTACGAGCGCATGAGCCGCAGCGCGTCGCTGCAGGAGCAGAACGAGATCGCTCGACTGCGCCTGGAGGTGCTGCGCGGCGACGAGGGCGCGGCCCTGGCAGCGGCCGACCAGATGTCGTCGGCGCGCCAGCGGCACTCGGCTTCGTCGCTGATCATGGCGGAGGTCGTCCGTGGCTGGCTGCTGGGCCGGCGCGATCCACCGGAGGCTGCCGGTGCGCGGCTGCAACAGCTGTTGCAGGGCTTCGCCGCCGGGGACCTGGACGACGACGACGCGGCGGCCTGCTGGGCGTTGCTGGCGCAGCTCGCGAGACACGCCGGCGACCCCGCGCAGGCGGGACGTCTGTCGCGGCTGGCGCGTGCAGCCCGCGCGCACTGTCGCGCCACGCTCGAGCCGTTGAGGGGCGATCTGCGTGCCGTCGAGCGCGAGGCAGCCGCCTCCTGGCCGGGGGGCTGAAGTCCTGCGGCGCGCGGCGGCGCGCACCCGGCGGCGCCTCCTGGTGGCCCGGCAGGCCCGTTGCGGCGTCGGCGCCGCCCCTCCCGGTGGGGTCGCCTCCTTAGAATCCGGTGGTCATGAAGGCCCTCGACCGCGCAGCGCCCGTCCAGATCGTGATGGGATCCAAGTCCGACTGGGACGTCCTGCAGGCCGCCGCGGCGATGCTGCAACGCCTGCAGGTGCCCTCGCGGGCCGCGGTGCTCAGCGCGCACCGCATGCCCGACGACATGTTCCGCTTCGCGGAGACCGCCCGCGCGGATGGCGTGCGGGTCATCATCGCCGGGGCAGGGGGGGCCGCGCACCTGCCGGGGATGATCGCCGCCAAGACGACCGTGCCCGTGCTCGGCGTGCCGATCCCGACCCGTCACCTGCAGGGCGTCGACTCGCTGTACTCGATCGTGCAGATGCCCAAGGGCATCCCGGTGGCCACCTTCGCGATCGGCGAGGCCGGTGCGGCGAACGCGGCGCTGTTTGCCGCGGCGATGCTGGCGACCGACGATGCGGCGCTGCTGGCGCGGCTCGATGCCTTTCGCGCGGAGCAGACGGCCGCGGCCCGCGCGATGAGCGCGGATCTGCCCCCGCCCCATGGCTGACCACGCGGCCGGCCCGGTGGCGATCGTCCCGCGTGCCGACGCGACGCTCGGCGTGCTGGGCGGGGGCCAACTCGGGCGCATGTTCGCGCAGGCCGCGCAGCGCCTCGGTTACCGCGTGGCGGTGCTCGACCCGCAGGACGACTGTCCGGCCGCGCAGGTGGCGAACGAGCAGGTGGTGGCGCCTTATGCCGACGCGGCGGCCTGCGCGGCGCTCGGACAGCGCGTGCTGGCCTGCACGACCGAGTTCGAGAGCGTGCCCGCCGCCTCGCTGGCTGCGATCGCCTCGCTCGTGCCGGTGTCGCCCTCAGCCGGGGCGCTCGCGATCTGCCAGCACCGGGCCCGCGAGAAGGAGCAGTTCGCCGCGGTCGGCGTGCCCTGCGCGCCGCACGCCCTCATCGAGACGGACGACCAGCTCGAAGCCGCGCGCCGTCGCAACCTCTTCCCGGCGATCCTGAAGACCGCGACGCTCGGCTACGACGGCAAGGGGCAGGTCGCCGTGGCCCACGGTCACGAGCTGGACGCCGCCTGGGATGCGCTCGGCCGTCAGCCCTGCCTGCTGGAGCAGCGCCTGGACCTGGCGATCGAGTTCAGCCTCGTCGTTGCCCGGGGGCGCGACGGCACGACCGTCGGCCTTCCGGCCCAGCAGAACCTGCACCGCGGCGGCATCCTCGCCGTGACGCAGGTGCCCGCGCCCGATCTCTCCCCGGAGGTCGCCCGCGCGGCCGAAGCCCACGCCGGCGCGCTGGCGCGCGCGATGGACTATGTCGGCGTGCTGTGCGTCGAGTTCTTCCTGCTCCGCGATGGCCGCCTGGTGGCCAACGAGATGGCGCCCCGGCCGCACAACTCCGGCCACCACAGCATCGACAGCTGCGATGTGTCGCAGTTCGAGCTGCAGGTGCGCTGCATGGCCGGCATGCCGTTGCCGGTGCCGCGCCGGCATTCGGCCGCGGTCATGCTGAACCTGCTGGGCGACCTGTGGTTCACCGGCGGCACCGGGCAGCCGGCGGAGCCGCCGTGGGCCGCGATCCTGCGCCTGCCCGGCGCGCACCTGCACCTCTACGGCAAGCACGAGCCGCGCCGCGGGCGCAAGATGGGCCACCTGACGATCACCGCGGCCGAGGCGGCCACGGCCCGCACGGTGGCCGAACAGGCGGCGAAGTGCCTGGGCCTGCCGCCTCTGGCGGCCGGCTGAGCCGTTCCGGGCGCCCTGGAACCCGGCGGCTGACACGCGATGCCCATCGAACCCGGCCAGGACCCGGCGGTCATCGAGCGCGCCGCGAGGCTCATCGCCGCCGGCGGCCTCGTCGCCTTCGCGACGGAGACGGTGTACGGCCTCGGGGCGCGGGCCGACGACGACACGGCCGTCGCGGCGATCTTCGCGGCCAAGGGCCGGCCCGCCGACCATCCGCTGATCGTGCACGTCGCCGACGCCGCGGCCGCCGCGGCCTTCGCCGAGCCACCCGGCGAGGCGGCGGGGCGGCTGATGCGCGCCTTCTGGCCGGGTTCGGTCTCGATCGTCCTGCGCCGGCGCCAGGGTGTCGGCGCCGCGGCGGCCGCTGGCGCGTCGACTGTCGCCTTGCGCTGCCCGTCGCATCCGGTCGCCCAGGCCTTGCTGCGGCGATGCCGCGAGCTGGGCGTACCGGGCATCGCGGCCCCGAGCGCGAACCGCTTCGGGCGGGTCAGCCCGACGCGCGCCCAGCACGTGCTCGACGAGTTCGGCGCCCAGCTGCTGATCGTCGATGGAGGGCCCTCGCAGGCTGGCATCGAGTCCGCGATCGTCGACTGCAGCGGCCCGACGCCGCGCCTGCTGCGACCGGGCAGCCTGCCGCGCGCCGTGCTGCAGGCGGCTCTGGGCGACGCGCTGGGCAGGCCCGACGCCGTGTCACCGCGCGTGTCGGGCTCGCTCGAGTCGCACTACGCGCCGCACGCCCAGGTGCTGCTGGTGCCCGGCGACGAGTTGGCGGCCCAGGTGCGGCAGCTGCAGGCACGGCACGGCCCGGACGCCGTCGCGGCCTGGTCCCGCAGGCGGCCGCCCGGTGTCGCGGGAACGGGCTGGCGCCCGATGCCCGACAATGCGGCCGATGCCGCCCACCAGCTCTTCGACACGCTGCGTGGTTGGGATGCCCAGGGTGTGCAGGCGATCTGCGTCGAGCTGCCGCCGGACAGTGCCGACTGGGACGGCGTGCGCGACCGCCTTCAGCGCGCCGCCGCCCCTCGCTGAAGGCCGGCGCCGGGCGCAAGTGCGCACCGGTCCCCGGGTCCCGTTGATGTCCCCGAGTCCTCCACATGAAACCGTTCATCCGCCTTGCCGCCCTCTTCCTGGCCGTGCTGCTCGCCGCCTGCGGGGGAGGGACTTCGCAGATCCAGGCTTTCGTCCCCGACCGCATCCTGGTCTTCGGTGACGAGCACAGCAGCTTCACGGCCGACGGCCGCAAGTACAGCATCAATGCCCTGAAGGCCGACGGCTCGGTCGACTGCGAGGGCAACCCGCTGTGGATCCAGAGCGTCGCGGTCGCCTACGGCTACGTGTTCGCGCAGTGCCAGGGCACCGCGACGCAGGCGCGCGCGGTCACCCGCGCCGCGCCGGGCGCCACGGTGGCCGATGTTCGGGCGCAGATCGACGCGCAGGCGGCCCTGGGCTTCACCGGCAAGGACCTGGTCCTGATGATGGCGGGCCTGAACGACGTGTTGCAGATCTATGCGGCGCGCACCGCTGCCGACACCGAGGAGACCCTGCTGGCGCGCGCGCGCGAGCGCGGCGTCGCGATGGCCGGGGAGGTCAACCGGGTCGTGGCGCTGGGCGCCAAGGTCGTCGTGGCAACCGCGCCGGACGTCGGCATCACGCCCTGGGGCGTCGCGCGCGGCGCCGCCGATGCCGCGCTGTTGACCCGGTTGAGCGCAGCCTTCAACGGCCGCCTGCGTGTCAACATCCTCAATGACGGGCGCTTCGTCGGCCTGGTGCTCGCCGACGAGACCCTGCAGTCGGCGGTGCAGGTGCCGGCCGCCTTCGGCCTGACCAACGCGACGGCCGCCGCCTGCAAGGACAGCGTGCCGCTGCCGGGGTGCGGGGCGGACGCCGCATCGCTGGTCGACGGCGCATCGGCCACCACCTGGGCATGGGCCGACGGCCAGCACTTCGGCCCGACGCTGCACCGCCAGATCGGCGTGATCGCCGCGTCGCGCGCGCAAACCAACCCGTTCTGACCGAAGCCAGGGCCGGGCTGTGCCCGGCTCGTCCCCGCGGCCGTCATGGACGCTCGCGGCCGGCTTGGCGTTGCCGCGACGGGCGCCTGCCGCGGCGCGTCCGTCACGCCCGAGGTTGCCGGCCGCCGCGCCGGGCCGCGCGCTCGACTCGCCACTTCGTGAACAGGATCAGCGACGCGAGCACCAGCGTGACCGCATTGGCGACGATGATCGGCCACTCGCCGAGCGCGATGCCATACACCAGCCACAGCGCGACGCCGGTCGTGAACAGCAGGTACATGCCGAGCGAGACGCCGCTGACGTCGCGCGTGCGCAGCGTGAGGACCGCCTGCGGGACGAACGATGCCGTCGTCAGCAGCGCGGCGCCGGCGCCGATCCAGTCGGGCCGCAGGAGAGTGTCGAGCATCGAGCGCGGATCTTCGCATGGCTACACTGGCCGCATGGCGCGCGACCTGCTTCTGGCCATCGACAGCTCGACCGAGCTGCTGTGCGTCGCCGCCTGCGCCGGCGACCGTGTCGCGGCGTGGAGCGGCCCGGGCGGGTCCCAGGCGTCGCAGTCGATGTTCGAGCGCATCCGACTGGTGCTGGGGGATCTCGGCCTCGAGCCCGGCGACCTGCAGGCGATCGGCTTCGGCCGCGGTCCCGGTGCCTTCACCGGCTTGCGCGCGGCCTGCGCGGTTGCACAGGGCCTCGCCTTCGGGCTGGAGCGGCCGGTGGTCCCGGTCGACAGCCTGCTGATCGTCGCCGAGGCCGCCCGCATGCTCGCGCCGGACGGGCCGGCCGCCTCCGACCTTGGCGTGCTGATGGACGCGCGCATGAACGAGGTCTATGCCGCCCGCTTTGGCTGGGACGGGTCGGTGTGGGACGTTCTGCAGCCGCCGGGGCTGTGGACGCCGGCCGCGCTTGCCGCCGCCTGGAGCGCGGCCGATGCACCGCAGGCCTGGGTCGGCACCGGGCTCGGCCTGCTGCCGCCGGACCCGTCGCGCCCCGTCGTGGCTGCCCGGGATGAGGATCGTGCACAGGCGCTGCTGCGTCTCGTGCGGCAGCGCTGGCAGTCCGGCGGGGCCGTGCCCGCGGCGCAGGCACTGCCGATCTACGTGCGCGACAAGGTCGCCTCGACGACGGCCGAGCGCGCATCCGCGGCGCTCGGCAACGCCGCCTGATCGCGGAGCTGCGACGCCGATGGCCGATGCCGGCGGACCCGCGATGCGCGCGATGAGCATGGCCGACCTCGACGCCGTCGTCCGCATCGAGGCCGGCGCCTACAGTCACCCCTGGACCCGCGGAAACTTCGTGGACTCGCTGGCCGCCGGCCACGACGCGCGGGTCCTGCTCGGCGACGACGGGGAGTTGGCCGGCTACAGCGTCGTGATGGCCGGTGTCGACGAGTGCCATCTGTTGAACCTGACCATCGAGCGCTCGCGGCAGCGCCGTGGGCTGGGCCGCTGGCTGCTGCAGGCGGTGATCGACGAGGCCCGTCGACGCGGCGTGCTCGCCATCTGGCTCGAGGTGCGCGCCGGGAATGCCGCGGCGCTGGCCCTCTACCGCCGCGCCGGCTTCGTCGCCACGGGCCTGCGCCGGCGCTACTACCCGGCCCGGTCCGGGCGCGAGGATGCGGTGCTGATGAGCCTGCCGCTGGCCGACGTGGCCGCCGGAGTCCGCTGATGCCGTGGACCGACGCGCAGCGGGCCGTCCTGCACGAGTTGGGCCTGACCTGGGCGCCACTGTTGCCCGGCCTGCCGGACGAACTCGCGCCGGCACCGGCGGAGACCGGGCCGGCCGCTGCTGCCGCAGGAAGCGGCGGTGCCGCAGGGCTGCGAACCTCCGTCACCGCCGCTGGTGCCGAGCCGGCGGCGGCAGCTGCCGCCGCCCCTGCCGATGCGGTGGGCGCCGCGGCCCAGCCGACCGCGACTTCCGAGGTCCGGGTGCGCGATGCCGTGGAGGCGGGCAGCCCGCCGCCGGCCGCCGGGCTGGACTGGGCCGGGCTGCGCGCCGCGGTTGCGGCCTGCGAGGCCTGTGCGCTGTGCCGCACCCGGCGCCAGACGGTGTTCGGCGTCGGCTCGACCCGGGCGCACTGGATGATCGTCGGCGAGGCGCCGGGCGAGCAGGAGGACCTGAAAGGCGAACCCTTCGTCGGGGCAGCCGGCCGGCTGCTCGACGCGATGCTGAGCGCGCTCGGGCTGACCCGGCGCGAGCCGCCCGAGGGCGAAGGCGATGACGCGCAGCGCGTGTACATCGCCAACACGCTGAAGTGCCGGCCGCCGGGCAACCGCAATCCCCAGCCGGACGAACTGGCGCGCTGCGAACCCTTCCTGCTGCGCCAGGTCGAGTTGCTGCGGCCGCGGATCATCGTCGCGATGGGGCGCTTCGCGGTCCAGTCTCTGCTGCGCAGCAGCGAACCGATCGGCCGCCTGCGCGGCCACGTTCACGCCTACCACGGCGTGCCCCTGATCGTCACCTACCACCCGGCGTACCTGTTGCGCAACCCGTCCGACAAGTCCAAGGCCTGGGCCGACCTGTGCCTGGCCGCGGCGACCTACGAGGCCGGCGCCACGCCGGGAGCCGGCGCTTGACTTCCTGCACGCCTGCCTGCGTCGTGCGGCGCTAGCATCGGGGCCCGGACAAAGCTCGGTGATGGTCCATTTGCAGCCCGGTTCCGCAGTGCTCGTGGCGGACGAGCGTGTGCAGGCGTTCGTCGATGCCCTGCCGCTGGCGATGCTCGAGCTGTCGGCCGATGGCACCGTCACGCAGGCCAACCGGGCCTGCGCGGCACTGGGGCTGCCGCCCGACGAGATCGTCGGGCGGGCGCTGGAGGCGTCGATCGCGCCGCAGGAGCGCGCCGGGTTGGCGCGGTTGTTGGCTGCGCCGTTGCCGGCACGGGACGACAGTGTCGTCCTGCAGCGCGACGGTACGCGCCTGCCCGTTGAACTGACCGCCTGCCATCCGGCCAGCGCATCGGCCGCGCGGCTGCTGATCGTGCGCGACCGCACCGAACGCCTGGCCGCCGAGGCGCGCATCCACTTCCTGTCGCACCACGATCCCCTGACCGGCCTGCCCAACCGCGGCACCTTCCTCGATCAGGCGGAGCGCGAGTTCGTCCGCGCGCACGAACGCCAGCTGCGCATGGCGATGCTGTTCGTCGACATCGACCACTTCAAGCGTGTCAACGACTCGCTCGGCTACGCAGCCGGCGACGCGATGCTGAAGACCGTGGCCGAGCGCATCACCGGCACGCTGCGCATGAGCGACCGCGTGGGCCGCTTCGCCGGCGACGAGTTCGTCGTGCTGCTGGCGGGCGACCCCGACCGCGCGGCGATCGAAGAGGTCGCGCGCAAGCTGCTGCTCGCGCTGGAAGAGCCGGTCCAGCTGGCCGGCGGGTCGACGATCTGCGTGACGCCGTCGATCGGGGTCGCGCTCTACCCCGAGCACGGCACGCAGCCGGCCGAGCTGCTCAAGCGGGCCGATACCGCGATGACCCATGCGAAGGCCCGCGGACGGGCAAGGGTGCTGATGTTCGAGCCGGCGATGGCGGCGGCGGCCTACGACGCGCTGCTGCTGGAGAGCGACCTCGGCGAGGCGCTGCGCGAGGGCCAGTTCGAACTCGCCTACCAGCCGCAGGTGCGTGCCGGCGACGAGGCCCTGGTCGGCCTGGAGGCCCTCGTGCGCTGGCGGCACCCGCAGCGCGGCTGGGTCAGCCCCGACGACTTCATCGAACTCGCCGAGAAGCGCCGCCTGATGCTGGGCATCGGCCAGTGGGTCCTCGCCGAGGCCATCCGCCAGGCACACGAGTGGCGGGCGGCGGGCCTGTTCGACGCCCGGGTCGGCGTCAACCTGTCGTCGATGCAGTTCCAGGGTGCGGGTTTCGTCGCCTGGATCGAGCGCACGCTCGCCGAGGTGGGCGCCGACCCGGCCTGCCTCGAGCTCGAGCTGACCGAGCGCATGATCATGGACGACCTGCCCGACGGCCAGGCCAGCCTGCAGGCCTTGCGCCGGCTCGGCGTTCACGTCGCGCTGGACGACTTCGGTACCGGCACGACCTCGCTGGCGCAGCTGAAGACGCTGCAGGTCGACCGGCTGAAGATCGATCGCTCCTTCGTCCGCGACCTGCCGCACGATGCCGCCTCGGCGGCGGTCGCCCAGGCGATCATCGCGCTGGCCGTGGGCCTGAAGCTGGAGCTCGTCGCCGAGGGTGTCGAGACGGCCGGGCAGTGGGCCTGGCTGGCCGCGCACGGCTGCCCGCAGGTGCAGGGACACCTGGTGGCGCAGCCGATGGGCGCACAGCAGTGCGAACGCTGGTTGCGCGAGCGCCGCGCGATGCAGCAGCAGGCGGCGCGCAGCCGCTGACCGGGCCCGGCCCCGCCCATCGGCCCCGGTGGCGTGTTCACGCCGCCGCGCCGGCTGACCTGCGTCAGCCCTTGGGCTGCTTCTTCGGCCGTGTCCAGCCGTCCAGCGTCACCTGCTTCGCGCGGGCCACGGTCAGGCGTTGCGCCGGCGCGTCCTTGCTGATCGTCGAGCCGCCGCCGATCGTCGCGCCGTCCCCGATGGTCACCGGCGCGACCAGCACGCAGTTGCTGCCGATGTGGGCATCGGCGCCGATCACTGTGCGGTGCTTGTTGGCGCCGTCGTAGTTCGCGGTGATGCTGCCGGCGCCGTAGTTGACCCGCTCGCCGACCGTCGCGTCCCCGAGGTAGGCGAGGTGGTTGGCCTTGGCGCCGGCCGCCAGCGTCGAGTTCTTGATCTCGACGAAGTTGCCGACGTGCACCTCGGGCCCCAGGTCGGCTCCCGGGCGCAGCCGCGCGAACGGCCCCACCAGCGCACCGGGACCGATGCGCGCGCCGGCCGACTCGCCGTCGATGTGGGTGAACGGGTGGACCGTCGCGCCCGCCTCGATGCGCGCGTTGCGGACGACGCAGTTGGCGCCGATGCGCACGCCGTCGCCGAGCGTCACCTCGCCCTCGAAGACGCAGTTGACGTCGATCTCGACGTCCTGGCCGCAGCGCAGCCGGCCGCGAAGGTCGAAGCGCGCCGGGTCCGCCAGCCGGACACCGGCCTCCATCAGCGATTCCGCCTGCTCGCGCTGGAGCCGCCGCTCGAGTTCGGCCAGCTGCAGCGGGCTGTTCACGCCCAGCACCTCGGTCTCGCCGCCGGGCTGCGCGGCGACGACCGGCATGCCCTCGGCCACCGCCATCGCGACGATGTCCGTCAGGTAGTACTCCCGCTGCGCGTTGTCGTTCTGCAGCGCCCCGACCCAGCGCACCAGCGCCGAGGTCGGCGCGGCAAGGATGCCGGTGTAGATCTCGCGGATCGCGCGCTGCGCCGGGCTCGCGTCCTTGTGCTCGACGATGCCGCGGATCGCACCCGAGTCGTCCCGCACGATGCGCCCGTAGCCGGTCGGGTCCGGCAGCGAGATGGTCAGCAACGCCAGGCGGCTGCCGCCACAGGCTTCGGCGAGGGCGCGTGCGGTCTCGCCGCGGATCAGCGGCACGTCGCCGTTGAGCACCAGCGTCGTGCCGGCCGCCGGGTCGAGGTGTGGCACGGCCTGCTGCACCGCATGGCCGGTCCCCAGCTGCGGCATCTGCCGGGCGAAGACCGCACCGCTGCCGCGCAGCGCGTCCTCGACGGCCTGGGCGCCATGCCCGGTGATCACGACGGTGCACGCGGCCTGCAGCGGGCGCGCCGCGTCGAGCACGTGTTGCACGAGACTGCGGCCGGCCAGGCGGTGGAGAACCTTCGGCAAAGCCGACTTCATGCGGGTTCCTTTGCCGGCTGCCATGATCACGACGTTGAGGGTTTGCAGCGACATGGGGCGACGGTACTCCGGGCTTTGGCGTGGACGCGGGATTATCGGGGCGGCCCTGGTCGTCCTGGTGCTGCTCCCCGGGTGCAGTGCGCTCAGGCTGGGGTATGGACAACTGCCCACCCTGGCCTACTGGTGGCTCGACGGCTACGTCGGCTTCGATGCCGCGCAGGGGCGCCGCGTGCGCGACGAGCTGCGGCGCTGGACCGATTGGCACCGTTCGACGCAGCTCCAGGTCTATGCCGCCCACCTGGCACGCGTGCGCGCGCAGGCGGCCGGGCCGGTCACCGGCCCCCAGCTGTGCCGCCTCAGCGAGGCGACCCGCGACCTGCTCGATCCGGCCGTCGAGCGCATGCTGCCCGCGGCCGCGGCGATCGCCGCCACGCTGGGCCCCGCGCAGATCGACAGCATCGACGCACGCTACCGCCGGCGCACCGACGAGATGCGCGAGGACATGCTGCAGCGGGACCCGCTGGAGCGACGCAAGGCCGCGGCGCAGCGCGCGGTCGAGCGTTTCGAGTCCTTCTACGGGCGGCTGGCCGACGAGCAGCGGCGCCTCGTCGAGGACGGCCTGGGCGCTTCGCCGTTCGATGCGCCGGCCTGGTTCGCGCAGCGCGAGCAACGCCACCGCGAGATGCTCGAGACGATGCGGGCGATCGCCCGCGAGGCGCTCCCGGCCGAACAGGCGCAGGAGCGGCTGCGCCGCGTGGTGCGCCGCTACGACGGCCGCTCGCCGGTGGGCCCGCCCGAGCAGGCAGCGGCGATCGCCGCGCACAACTGCGAGCTCGCCGCCCGCGTGCACAACAGCGCGAGCCCGGCGCAGCGGCGACACCTGGCCGACAAGCTCGCGTCCTGGGAGGCCGATCTGCGCGCGCTCGCCACGCCGGCGGCCGCGGATGCCCTGCGCGACGCCGCGTTCCCGAGCCGCCCCTGAGGGGCAGGGCGCCGCGCCCGTGCGGCGCAGGGACGGACCCGGATCAGTCCAGCGGCACGCTGACGACGCGCGGGTTCAGGCCGACCGCCGGGAAGTCCTTCAGCGCGGCGGCGAACATCGCGCGCAGCACGACCGGGTCGAACCCGGTCGAGCCGCTGCTGCTGGCCCGCGCTTCGTAGAGCGGCTTGCCGCTCGCGCGGTCCCGGATCAGCAGCGCGACCTCGCGATCGACGCGCGACCAGTCGTCGTGCCAGTACGGCGACCAGCGCGGCCCGATCCAGGGGCCGTGGCGCCACGGGGCGAAGCCGCCCCGCCACCACAGCGGATCGGCCCACGGCGAGGCCTCGTGACGCGTGGCGCGCGCTCCCACCTGCACGAGCACGTCCGGGGCCGCGCCGGCGGCCGACGGTTGGAAGCCGGCTGCCGCGAGGGCGGCCCGGGCGGCCTCTTCCAGCGTCTCCTGCACCTGGGCCCGGGCCTGCTGCGACGGCAGGCGTTCGAAGGCGAAGGTCCCCGCCTTGCGCTCGGCGGGCCACTCGCCGAAGCTGGAGACCTCGCTGCTCAGCGAGTTCAGGCTCGCGCAGCCCCCCAGCGTGGCCGCCAGCACCAGCCCGGCGGCCAGCCGCCACACTCGGTTCGACCTCAGCGTCATCGCCACTCTCCTCGTTCGCCACCGGGGTGAAGCCGGATCGGGGCCTCCGCGCCGGCCGCGCCCGCGTCGGTCTCGCAGCCAGAGCCCGAGGGCAGGTCCTCGTCGAAGGCATGATCCCCCTCGGCGTTCGGCACTCCCGTGGGTTGGAGGCTCGTGAACGGGTAGCGGTTCCGGTCGGCCAGGTGCGAGAGCACGACGTGGCCCATCGCGCGGGCCATGTTGTCGCTGCGGCCGGGATACTGCCGCTCCCACTCGCGCAGCATCGCCTTGACCTGCACGCGCTGCAGGTTCTGCTGGCTGCCGCACAGCGAGCACGGGATGATCGGGAAGCGCCGGTGTTCGGCCCAGCGCTCGAGATCCGTCTCGGCGACGTAGGCCAGCGGGCGGATCACCACGTGCTGCCCGTCGTCGCTGACCAGCTTCGGCGGCATGCCCTTCAGGCGGCCGCCGAAGAACATGTTCATCATCAGCGTGACGATCATGTCGTCGCGGTGGTGCCCGAGCGCGATCTTGGTCGCGCCCAGCTCGCGCGCCACGCGGTAGAGGATGCCGCGCCGCAGGCGCGAGCACAGCGAGCACATCGTCTGCCCCTCGGGGACGAGCCGCTTGACGATCGAGTACGTGTCCTGGTTCTCGATGTGGAAGGGCACGCCGATCGAGCGCAGGTAGTCGGGCAGCACATGTGCCGGGAAGCCGGGCTGCTTCTGGTCGAGGTTGACCGCGACGATGTCGAAGTCCACGGGTGCGCGGCGGCGCAAGCCCAGCAGCACATCCAGCAGGGCGAAGCTGTCCTTGCCGCCGGAGACGCAGACCATGACCTTGTCGCCCGCCTCGATCATGCGGTAGTCGGCGATGGCCTGCCCGACCTGCCGGTGCAGGCGCTTGGACAGCTTGTTGGCTTCGTGGGCGGCCTTGCGGGCCGCGCGGGCGTCGTCCAGGGCGTTCACGGGTCCTCAGTCGGGCTTGATGCCGAAGACCTCGACACCCACGGCCTCGCAGTCCGGGTAGACGTCGGGCTTCTCGGTGGAGACGCGGGCGGCGCGCACCTGCGGGTGCTCGAGCATCGCCCGCAGCACGTCGTCGGCCAGGGTCTCCTGCAGGTGGATATGCCCGCGCGCGACGCGCTCGCCGATCGTGCGGCGGATGAAGTCGTAGTCGACGACCTCGTCGAGCTCGTCGGCGCGCGGCGTCGACGCGGCCAGCGGCACGAACAGGTCGACGTTGATGACCACGCGCTGCTCGCCGCGCTTCTCGAAGTCGTGCACGCCGATGTTGATCCAGACCTCGTGAGCGCGCAGGAACAGGCGCCGGCAGTCGGCCAGCCCCGGATGTGTCAGCAGGATGCTCATCGTCCTCGTCCTTGCATCTCGTTGCCGGCGGCCGGCCCCTCGCGGACGAGGAACAGCACGTCGCGCGGCTGGGGGCTCAGATGCTGGCCGCCGTCGACCAGCAGCGTCGTGCCGGTGATGGCCGTTGCCCCGAGCAGGAAACACACCGCCTGCGCGACGTCCTGCGGCGTCGACGATCGCCGCAGCGGCGTCATCCGGTGCGCGCGTTCGAACTCGCCTTCGTCCATCGGGCCCGAGACGAGCGTCAGGCCCGGCGCGACGCCGCACACGCGCAGCTCGGGTGCCAGCGCCATCGCGAGCATCGTCGTGGCCGACTCGAGCGCGGCCTTGGACAGCGTGTACGAGAAGTGGTCCGGGTTCGGGTTCCACAGCTTCTGGTCGAGCAGGTTGACCACGCAGCCGCTGCCGCCGCGCGAGCGCAGGTGGGCGTGCAGCGCCTGCGCCAGCACGATCGCGCCGGCGCAGTTGGCGCGCATCATCGCGTCGAGCCGTGCAAAGCTGAAGTCGTGCGCGCTGTCGTAGGCGAAGCTCGATGCGTTGTTGACCACCGCGTCCAGCCGTTGCAGCCGCTCGAGCACCGCCGGCACCAGCGCGCGGCAGGCCGCCTCGTCGGCGAGGTCGGCCCGGAAGGCCTCGGCGCGCACGCCCAGCGCGCGGGCGTCGGCCACGGTGGCCAACGCGTCGCCGGCCGACTCGCGGTAGTGCACGGCCACGTCGTGGCCGCTGGCCGCCAGCCCGAGCACGATCTCGCGCCCGACTCGGCGGGCGCCGCCGGTGACCAGCACGACGGGTCGGTTCGCAGCCATGGTTCCTACAATGCCGGCATGCCGGAGAAGCAGCCCGACAGTGTATCGGCCGCCCCGATCGCCTCGCCGGGCCTCGGGGACGTGTCGCCCGCGGGCCATCCGCCGCTCGTCGAGCACATCCGCGCCGGCCTCGCGGCCGCCGGCGGCTGGTGGCCCTTCGACCGGTTCATGGCGGCTGCGCTGCATGCGCCCGGGCTCGGCTACTACAGCCGCGGCAGCCGCCAGTTCGGCACGCTGCCCCGCGACGGCAGCGACTTCGTCACCGCGCCCGAGCTGTCGCCCTTCTTCGGTCGCGCACTGGCGCGACAGGTCGCCGAAGGTCTCGAGGCCGCGCAGGCCGGCGAGGTCTGGGAGTTCGGCGCCGGCTCCGGCGCCCTCGCCGAACAGCTGCTGGAGACACTCGGCGGGCGGGTCGCGTGCTACACGATCGTCGACCTGTCGGGTGCGTTGCGCGAACGCCAGCAGCAGCGGCTGGCCCGCTTCGGTTCGCGGGTGCGATGGGCGGGCGAACTGCCGGCGTCGCTGCGCGGCGTCGTCGTCGGCAACGAGGTGCTCGATGCGATCCCGGCGCGGCTGCTCGCGTTCGACGGCGCGGCCTGGCACGAACGAGGTGTCGCATGGCATGCGGGGCGCTTCGTCTTCGCCGATCGGCCGACGACGGCACGCCCACCGGCGGACGGTCCGTTCGTGCCGGGGACGGTCACCGAGATCCACGAGCAGGCCGAGGCCTTCGTGCGCACGCTGGCCGAGCGGCTCGACCGAGGCCTCCTGCTGTTCATCGACTACGGATTCCCGCAGGCGGAGTACTACCACCCGCAGCGCACGGGCGGCACGCTGATGTGCCACCGCGCCCACCGCGCGGACGCCGACCCGCTGAGCGACGTCGGGCACAAGGACATCAGCGTGCACGTGGACTTCACCGGCATCGCGCTGGCCGCGCAGGACGCCGGGCTCGAGGTGCTCGGCTACACCAGCCAGGCGCGCTTCCTGCTGAACTGCGGCCTGGCCGACGGGCTCGGGGAGGCGACGCTGGTGCAACGCGCCGCGGCGCTGAAGCTGATCACCGAACACGAGATGGGCGAGCTGTTCAAGGTCATCGCGCTGGGCCGCGGCATCGCGCTGGACCCGCTCGGCTTCTCGGCGGGCGACCGCCTGCATCGCCTCTGAGGCCGGGGCGCCGGAGGTCGACCGCGATGCGCTGGCTGATCGTCTTCCTGCTCGCCTTCGTGCTGTTCAACGGCCTGGCCGCCTGGCTACGGCGCATCGGGCTCGGGCGTCTGCCGGGCGACTTCACGCTGCGCTGGCGCGGCCGCGAGATCGTGGTGCCGCTCGCCAGCAGCCTGCTGCTGAGCCTGCTCGCGATGCTGGTCGGCCTGCTCATCTAGCCGGCCGGCAGCGATCTCCCCGGTTCAGGGCTTCAGGTCGAGCGTGTAGCTGCCCGGCGGCCCCCCCGACAGGACGACTCGCAGGACGATCTCGACGGGCGCGCGGCCGCTGTTGCTGATGACGACGCTGCGCTTCGCGCCGGCGCCGCCCGGCATCGTCAGCAACGGCCGTCCGTCACCGAGGAGGACGCCGAGGCCGGCTGCGGTCTGCGGGGCCGGCGTCAGGCTCACGCTCAGCCGGCCTCCGGCAGGCAGGCGGGTGAGGAAGTGGTCGACGTCGCCGCGCGTGAGCGTGCCCGCGACCGTGATGGCCGTGCCGCCGATCGGCTGCGCCTGGCCCCGGGTGTTGTTCGGCTCGATCTCGCGCACCGTGCCGGGCGGGAGCGGCGGTGCAGCCGGTGGGTCGGCGGGAGCCGGCGCCGGTGCCGGCTGCGCGGCCAAGGCGGCCACTGCGGCAGCGGCGTCGACGATGCCGCTGCCGCAGCCGCCGCAGGCGCCACCGAAGGGCGCGGCCGTGCCCTTCAGCAGCGCGGCCACCTCGTCCGGGCTCAACGAGGGCCTCGCCGACAGCAGCAGGGCCGCGACGCCGGACACCACCGGCGCGGCCATCGACGTGCCCTTGTAGGCCCGGTAGTTGTCCAGCCCAGGGCCGCTCAGGCCGGCGTTGGCCGTCGACAGGATGCCGGCGCTGCCGTCGCCGCCAGGCGCGGCCAGCGCGACGACCGCGCCGGCGTTCGAGTACGAAGCCTTGGCACCCGTCGGCCCGGTGGCCGCGACGGTGATCACGCCAGCGCAGTTGGCCGGCGTCGCGCCGCCCGCGTCGGCGTTCGCATTGCCCGCAGCCGCGACGACGACGGCGCCTCGCGAGCGGGCTGCCTGGATCGCGTCGTGCAGCGTGATCGGGCAGGTGTTCGCACGGCCCCCGAGCGACAGGTTGATGACCCGGGCGGGCGTCGGGTTCGGCGCGATGCCGGCCACGCTGCCGCCGGCCGCCCAGGTGATCGCGTCGGCGATGTCCGAGGTGTAGCCGCCGCAGCGGCCGAGCGCGCGCAAGGGCAGGATCCTCGCGGCCGGCGCGACGCCGACGACGCCGATCGTGTTGGTGGCCGCCGCGACGATGCCGGCCACGTGCGTGCCGTGCCAGGAGCTGGGGGCCGCGGCACTGCCGCTGCCGCAGGCGCCTGCGGCAACGGCGTCGCCCGGGTCGGTGGCGTTGCCGTCGCGGCCGTCGCCGTCGGCGGCGATGGCCGGGTCGGACACGAAGTCGATCCCCGGGACGAGGTTGGGCAGCAAGTCCGGGTGGGGCCGCACGCCCGTGTCGATAACCGCGACGACGGTGCCGCTGCCGCGACCGCGGGCCCAGGCGCCTGCAGCGCGGACGCCGGCCGTCGCGTCGAACAGGTGCCACTGCTGGTTGAACATCGGATCGGCCGGAGACCAGCCGTCCTGCGCCGCCTGCAGCAGCAGGTCCGGCTCGACGTACTCGACAGACGGGTCGGCCGCGCGCATGGCCTGCGCGACGAGCGCCGCGTCGCGCAGGCTCAGGCGCCGGCTGAACTGGAAGACGTGCGCACCACTGGCCATGCGACGCAGGTGGCGCGTCGAGACGCCGCGGCGGCCGGCGGCGGCCTGCACGGTGCGTTCGGCCGACGCTGCAGGCCTCGGGCCGTCGTTCCCGCGGTACTTGACGATCAGGCGTTCGGTCGTGATGAGCTCGCTGGCAGCGGGGGCGGCTGCGGCGGTGCCGGCCCCTGCCAGGCCGAGCAACAGTGCGCAGGCGGTGAGCAAGGGGACAGCGGCCATCGGTTGCCTCGTGTTGAGCATCGAGGCCAGCCAGCAGGGCGACGGCTGGCAGCCCCGCTACCGTGGCGCTGCGTCAGCGCTGTAGGCCGGAGGCTTTGCGTCCCGCGCTTTCGCGCGGTTTGCGGAGAAGGGGTGACCCGGGCCGGAACTCTACGGCGACTCGGCTGCTGGCCCGGTGCTGGCCCGGTGACGTCCGGGCGCATCGCGCGAAAAGCTCCCGAAAGACCGCGCCTTTGCCGGGACCGGCCGGGGTACCGCGGGGCTCAGACGCCCATCGGCCAGCGGTGGCCGCACTGGCGACACTGCACGGTGACGTGGTCGCCCCGGGCGTCCGACTGCACCAGCTCCAGGCGCCCGTAGGCGCCGCACTGCGGGCAGTTGGCCTGGTTGGCCAGCTCCTCGGCCTGGGTCAGCAGGTACAGGTAGCGCCGCAGCGCCCACAGGGCGCCCATCGCGCAGGCCAGCGCCACGGCCCAGTCGAAGAGCCGCTCCTGAGGGGTCGCGAATCGCGAGCCAGCCTCCAGCGCCATCATCGTGCCGATCACGAGGAGCAGCACCAGCGCGAGGTGGGCGTGGCCGGTCAGCAGCCGGCGTTCGTACCACTTGCGAAAGCCGATCGTGCGGATGCCCTGGGCCAGACTCGTCATCGGAACGCCCTGTCGGAGTGACGGGGGCGATCGTGACACAGGCCGCGGCAGCCTGCGCGTGCATCGCCGCAAAGGCCGGGCGCGGCGGGGAGCTGGCGTGGCGCCTCGCGGCCGCTCAGGCTGCGGCACCCAGTGCGGCGAGTTGCGCGTCGCGGATGCGCCGGCCGACGGCCGGGCCCGCCAGCCCCTGCCCGGCAGCCTCGCGCGAGATCGCGGCGCTGTCGATCGCGGCAAGCCGCTCGAGGGCCGCGTGCCAGCGCCTTGCCGGCGCCCACTCGGGATCGGCGCTCGACACGCATGCCGCGGCCTGCAGCAGGTGCTCGAAGCGCTGCGGGCGTCGCAGCGCGTCGCAGCGCTCGAGCAGCGCGAGCGTGTCCTGCGCGGCGCCAGGCCCGATGGCGATCGCCGCGCCGCTGCGCTCGAGCAGGTCCGCGAGGTCCTGGGGCTCGCGCGGCGCGTGCAGCCGCTGCCACAGGCCGGGCACGCCATGGGCCAGCACCGCGCACCGCACCGGCAGCGCGCTGCCGAGTGCGGCGCTGCGGTCGAGCCCGGCCAGGCGCGGCGCGTCGGCGGTCACGCCGGGCAGGATGCGCCCGGCTGCGCCGCAGTCCGTCAGCACCTGGACCATGCGGCTCGGTCGCCGCTCCATCAGGCCGCGCGCCAGTTCCTGCCAGACACGCTCGGGCACCAGCGCGTCGACCTCGCCGGAGCCGACCATGCGGCGCAGCAGCTCGAGTGTCTCGGGTGCCAGGCGGAAGTCGGGCCAGCGCGCCGCGAAGCGCGCCACGCGCAGCAGCCGCACCGGGTCCTCGTCGAAGGCATCCGAGACGTGGCGCAGCACGCCGGCGGCCAGGTCGCGCGCCCCGCCGAAGGGGTCGATCAGCTGCCCCTGTTCATCGCGCGCCATGGCGTTGATCGTCAGGTCGCGGCGGGCGAGGTCCTCCTCGAGCGTGACCCGCGGCGAGGTGTGCACCGCGAAGCCGCGGTAGCCGGGGCCGGACTTGCGCTCGGTGCGCGCGAGGGCGTATTCGTCGTGCGTGTGCGGGTGCAGGAAGACCGGGAAGTCACGGCCGACCGGGCGGAAGCCCGCATCGAGCATGTCCTGGGGCGTCGCACCCACGACGACCCAGTCGCGGTCGCCGGCGGGCACCCCGAGCAGCTCGTCACGCACGCAACCGCCGACCCGGTAGCAGCGCCCCGGCAGCCGCTCGTGCAGGGGATCGGGGTTCAGCGCTGGGCCCGCCACCGGTCGAAGCGGGCCTCGGCGCGGTCGGCCCCCAGGTAGCCGGGTGCGACCGCCTCGAGGTCGCGCGGCTCGATCCCCAGCTCGCGCAGGCCCGGCGCACCGGGTGTCGCGACGTTGGGCACGCGCATCGAGTCGAGGTTGTCGGCCGACATCATCGGCTCGCCGGGCAGCAGCCGCATCAGCAAGGCCTGCAGGTGCCCGACGGCCATCGGCATCGGGATCACCGGACGCTCGTGGCCGCTGAGCCGACCGGCGATGCGCACGAGCTCGGCCAGCGTGTACACCTTCGGCCCGCAGCACTCGTAGGTCCGGCCCGTGGTCCGCGGATCCGTCAGGCAGCGCAGCACCGCCTGGGCGACATCCTCCACCCACACCGGCTGGAAGCGCGCATCGGCGCCGGCCAGCGGCACGAACGGTGCCACGGCCTGCAGCTTGGCGAACAGGTTGAGGAAACGGTCGCGTGCGCCGAAGATGACGCTCGGGCGCAGGATCGTCGCGTTGGACGGGCCAGGGGGGCGCAGCGCGGCCTCGCCAGCCGCCTTCGAGCGCAGGTACATCGACGGTGCCTGGTCGCCCACGCCGATCGCGCTGACGTGCACCAGCCGGGGCACGTGCAGGTCGTGGCAGGCGCGCGCGAGCTGACGCGGCAGTTCGACGTGCGTGCGCTCGAAGGCCGCATGGTCGCCGTGCAGGATCGCGACCAGGTTGACCACGGCGTCGGCGCGCAGCAGCACCCGGCGCAGCGCGTCGGGATGCCGGATGTCGGTGACGACCAGTTCGACGCCGGGCAGCGACTGGATCGGCAGGCCGAAGCGTGCCCGGCGTGTCGGCACGACGATGCGCACGCCCGGCAGCGCGCGCACGAGCTGTTCGCACACGGCGTGCCCGACGAATCCCGTCCCGCCCAGTACCGCGATGCGTGTTGTCATGGCAACTCCTTGTTGGGCGCCGGCGCGTCGGGCTCACGCGGGCCGATCGCCGGGCCGAGCAGGGATTTCAGCGACGGCGCGGGCCGGTTGCCGTGCAGCCGCGAATAGACCGCTGCATTGGACAGGACTTTCTTGACGTAGTCCCGCGTCTCGTGGATCGGGATCGCCTCGGCCCAGATCGCCGGCTCGAGCACGGGGCCCTCGCGCCAGCGCCGCGGCCGGTTCGGGCCGGCGTTGTACGCCGCCAGGGCCATCGGCAGCGAGCCGCCGAAGTCGTCGAGCACCATGCGCAGGTAGCCGGTGCCCAGCGCCAGGTTCAGGCTGCGGTCCTCGCGCCAGTCGGGGCGCAGCTCGACCCCGATGCGGCGCGCGGTCCAGCGGGCGGTGGCCGGCATCACCTGCATCAGGCCGGAGGCCCCCACCGGCGAGCGGGCCTGGATCACGAAACGGGACTCCTGACGGATCAGGCCCATCACCAGCGCAGGGTCCAGCCCGGTGCGCCCGGCCGCCGCGGCGATGTCGTCGGCGAAGGCAGGCGGGTAGCGCTGGACGAGGTCGATCGCCTGCCGCGTGCGTTCGCTGGTCGCGATGCAGCGGTCCCAGAGCTGGCGATCGCAGGCCACCTGCGCCGCCGCGAGCAGCTCGCGATCGTCCATGCCGAGCAGCGTGAAGTTCCACTCGCGCACCCCTTCGCTGCGCAACCCGATGGCGATCAGACGCAGGGCCCGTTGCAGGCCGGGATTCGCCAGGCTGCGATCGTGGTCGGCGGCGGCGGACCGGCCTGCCGGAGGAGGCAGCACGAGGCCCTGGCCGAGCTGCTCGAGTGCGAGCTGGCCATAGAAGTGCAGCGGCGAGGCGATGCGGCGCAGCAGGTCCTGCGCCTCGGCCAGGGCCGCGTCGCCGGCCGAGCCGGGGCGGGCGCGGGCGAGCAGCGCGCGGGCCTTCCAGTACGACCAGGTCGGGTCCGCACGGGCGGTCTCGCTCATCGTGTCGATCGTCGTGGCGACGCGGCTCCAGGCCTCGGCGCGCGCGGCGGCCTGGCGCAGCTGTGCCCGCGCGATCCAGGCCAGGGTGTCGTCACCCAGGCGCAGTTCGTGCGGCGCGCGCGCCGCGTGGTCCAGGGCCCGCTCCCCCCAGTCGACTGCCTCCGGCAACAGGCGCAGGCTCGCCTGGCGGGCCACCGCTCCCCAGGCCGCGGCTGCCCATTCCGGCCGCAGCTGATGTGCCCACGGCGCCTCGAGCTGGGCAGCGGCCTGCGGCGCGTCCTGCGCGGCGATGCGCATCACCGCCAGGACGGCGATCGGTCCTTGCAGGGCGCGTTCGATCGTGCCGATGCGCCGCAGGGCCCGTTCGGGGTTCTCCCAGAGCGCGTCCAGCTGCTGAGCGACCGTCGGGCCGAGCAGCTGGGCGGCCTGGCGCGCAGCGCGCTGGCGCCCGGTGTCGGTCGCCTGGCGCAGGCGCAGCCACAACTCGGTCGCGCCGAACTGCCCGCTGTCGCGCAGCTCGGTGGCCAGGCGGTGGCAGCCGTCGTCGGCGTCGCGCTGCGCGAGCCAGGCCGCGAGGGCGGGCTGGCGCACGTCGCGGCCGCCCTGGGCCTCGAGCAGCCATGCGTAGCAGCGCAGCTCGCGGTCGTCGTTCATGCGGAAGCGCGGCAGGTCGCGGGCGAAGGCGGCCCAGTCGCGACGCCGCCCCAGTTCCAGGAGCCAGTCGTTGCGCAGCCGGTCCTCGACGTAGCTGCCGCTCCAGCGCTGGTAGAAGCGCTCGACCTCGTCGACCGAAGCCTGCGGCAGTCGGGCCGACAGCTCCCAGTAGTCGGCCCAGGACGCGAGCGGGTGGCCCGCTTGCACCAGCTGCTGGCGCAGCGCGAGCAGCCGGCCTGCGTCGCCGCGCCGCGCAGCCTCGCGCGCCTGCAGCACCGGCGCGTCGTCGAAGTTGTCCTGGGCCACGGACACCGGCAGGCCGGCCAGCAGCAGCGCCGCGGCCGCGGCCGCGCGCCAGGCCAGCGGCCACCGCCGGGCCGCTGGCGGATCGGCAGGGGTGGATGGAGGCATGTCGACGATTTGACTACCAGCGCGGGGCGGCCCCCGCTGCGCGATCTAGGGGGCCCCGAGGCGCGACAATCGGCACTCCCGCCGACGACCCGGACTTCCGCGCACCATGGCCACGCCCTTCGAACTCCCGCCGCTCGAACCGACGCGCGACAAGAAGGCGCTGCGCCGCCAGCTGCAGGCCGAGCGCCAGAGCCTGGTCGACCGGCACCGGCGCGCGATGCACCTGCAGGAGGTCCTGCGCGTCTGGCTTGCCGCGCGCGAGGATGTCGCGATCGGGGCCTACTGGCCGATCAAGGGCGAGTTCGACGCGCTGCCGGCGCTGTACCGCTGGAGCGAGGCCGACGAACGCCGCATCATCGGCTTGCCGGTCGTCGACCGGCAGACCCGGCAGCTGCGCTTCCACGCCTGGTTCCCGGGCTGCGAGATGGAGGAGGACGCCTACGGCATCCCGAAGCCGAAGGACACGCCCGCCTTCGAGCCCACGCTGCTGCTCGTGCCCTGCGTCGGCTTCGGTCCGCGAGGCCTGCGCCTGGGCTACGGGGGCGGCTTCTACGACCGCACGCTCGCCGCGCTGCACCCGCGACCGTACACCGTGGGCCTCGCGTACAGCCACGGCTTCGTGCCATGGCTCGAGCCGGAGCCGCACGACGTCCCGCTGGACGCGATCCTCGACGAGAACGGCGTGGTCTGGCAGGCGGGCGCGCCGGCCTGAGAGCCGCCAGGCTGCCCGGCGCGGCCGCGTCGGGCGGGCCGGCCCGGCCCGCCCTGACGATCAGAACCGCTTGCCGAAGCCCACGCTCAGCAGCGTCGGGTCCACCTTGAACTCGCCGGCCTTGGCCGCGCCCGAGAAGACGTCGGTGGCGATCTGCACCTTCTTGAGGTCCAGGTTGAGCAGCCAGCCGCCGCCCATCGGCACGTCGATGCCGGCCTGGATGGCGAGGCCGAAGCTGTTCTTGTCGATGCTCGGGTTCAGTGCCGTGACCACGGCCGGCGCGAAGCTCACGCTCGAGAAGCGCGTGTAGTTGAGGCCGGCGCCGATGTACGGGCGGGCGCCGCCCATCGGGAAGTGGTACTGCAGGGTCAGCGTCGGCGGCAGGTGCTTCAGCGAGCCGATGGCGGCGCCGCCCGAGCGCAGGTCGTGCTTCTGCGGGTAGGTCAGGATCAGCTCGGCGGCGAGGTTCGGGCTGAAGAAGTAGGTGATGTCGACTTCGGGGAAGGTCTTGTCGTTGACGCTCAGCCCCAGCCCGGTGGTGTCCTTGTTGGCCGAGTCGAGGTTCAGCACGCGGGCGCGCACGATCCAGTTGCCGCTGTCCTGTGCCTGGACGGGCGCTGCGCTGGCGGCAAGGGCGATGACGGCGACGGCTGCGAGAGTCTTGTTCATGGTTGATCTCCGGGGGTCAATGGAAGAACGGCAAAAGCCGCCCGCCATTCGATGCCCCGCTTGCGGGATAACCCTTGATTGCGCTCAAGGTCTGGTGCCACTCTGTTGCGGTGCAGCAACGAATCGGGACACCAGGGCCGGCCGGTGACGACCGCGCGGGCGGGGTGCGACCCGAGGCCACCGTCCGCGGCGGCCGCAAGGCGCGGGCGCGCCGCGCGCCCGGCGCGGACCGCCTCAGGCGGTCGGCGCCAGTCCCAGTCGCCGGCAGATCTCCAGCGTCAGGGCGCTCTGGTTCAGCGTGTAGAAGTGCAACGACGGCACGCCGCCGGCCACCAGCCGCTCGCACAGCCGCGTCACGACGTCCAGCCCGAACGCCCGCACCGACGCGGCGTCGTCCATGAAGCCTTCCATCTTCAGCGCGACCCAGCGCGGGATCTCGATGCCGTCGCGCTGCGCGAACTGCGCGATGCGCGCGTAGTTGTGGATCGGCATGATGCCCGGCACGATCGGCACCTGCACGCCCATCGCCCGGACCTCGTCGACGAAGTGGAAGTAGGCGTCGGCGTTGAAGAAGAACTGCGTGATCGCGCCGTCGGCGCCGGCCCGTACCTTGGCCGCGAAGTGCTCGAGGTCGCGCCGCGCGTAACGCTGCTGCGGATGGATCTCGGGGTAGGCCGCGACCTCGATGTGCCAGTCGGCGCCCGAGGTCTCGCGGATGAAGCTCACCAGCTCGGCGGCGTAGCGGAACTCGCCGGGCGTCGCCGTGCCGCTGGGCAGGTCGCCGCGCAGCGCGACGATGCGCCGGATGCCCTGCTCGCGGTAGGTGTGCAGGATCTCGGCGATGCCCTCGCGGGTCGAGCCGACGCAGCTCAGGTGCGGCGCCGCCTCGAAGCCCATCGCGGCGATGCCGCGCACCGTGGCCAGCGTCTTCTCGCGCGTGGCCCCGCCGGCGCCGTAGGTGACGCTGAAGTACTCGGGCCCCGTCGCCGCGAGCTCCTGCACCACGGTCTTCAGCTTCTCGCTGCCCACCGGGGTGTTGGGCGGGAAGAACTCGAAGGAGACGGACGGGGCCACGGCGGACTCAGTAGCGGTAGCTGTCGGGCTTGTACGGACCCTGGCGCGGCACGCCGATGTAGGCGGCCTGCTCCTCGGTCAGCTCGGTCAGTTCGGCATTCAGCGTCTTCAGCTGCAGCCGCGCGACCTTCTCGTCCAGGTGCTTGGGCAGCACGTAGACCTTGCCGACCTCGTAGTAGTCGCGGTGGGTGAACAGCTCGATCTGCGCGATCGTCTGGTTGGCGAAGGAGCTGCTCATCACGTAGCTCGGGTGGCCGGTCGCGCAGCCGAGGTTCACGAGGCGGCCCTTGGCCAGCAGGATGATGCGCTTGCCGTCGGGGAAGACGACGTGGTCGACCTGCGGCTTGATCTCCTCCCAGCGGCAGCGCTCCTCGAGCGAGGCGACGTCGATCTCGTTGTCGAAGTGGCCGATGTTGCAGACGATGCCGTTGTGCTTCATCCGCGCCATGTGCTCGTAGGTGATCACGTTCTTGTTGCCGGTGGCGGTCACGAAGATGTCGGCCTTGTCGGCCGCCCAGTCCATCGTGACGACCCGGAAGCCCTCCATCGCGGCCTGCAGCGCGTTGATCGGGTCGATCTCGGTGACCCAGACCTGCGCCGACAGCGAGCGCAGCGCCTGCGCGGAGCCCTTGCCGACGTCGCCGTAGCCGGCCACCACCGCGATCTTGCCGGCGATCATCACGTCGGTGGCGCGCTTGATGCCGTCCACCAGGCTCTCGCGGCAGCCGTAGAGGTTGTCGAACTTGCTCTTCGTGACCGAGTCGTTCACGTTGATCGCGCGGAACATCAGCGAACCCTTGGCCGACATCTCCTTGAGCCGGTGCACGCCGGTGGTCGTCTCCTCGGTCACGCCGATGATCTGGGCGCTCTTGCGGCTGTACCAGGTGGGGTCGATCGCGAGCCGGGCCTTGATCGCGGCGAACAGCTCGCGCTCCTCCTCGCTGCCGGGGTGGGCGATCGCCGTCGGGTCCTTCTCGGCCTTCTTGCCCAGGTGCATCAGCAGCGTCGCGTCGCCGCCGTCGTCCAGGATCATGTTCGGGCCCTCGTCGGCCGAACCCGCGGCGCCGAACTCGAAGATGCGGTGCGTGTAGTCCCAGTAGTCGCGCAGCGTCTCGCCCTTGTAGGCGAAGACCGGCGTGCCCCGCGCGACCAGCGCGGCGGCCGCGTGGTCCTGGGTGCTGAAGATGTTGCACGAAGCCCAGCGCACCTGCGCACCGAGCGCCTGCAGGGTCTCGACGAGCACCGCCGTCTGGATCGTCATGTGCAGGCTGCCCGTGATGCGGGCGCCCTTGAGCGGCTGCTGGGCGGCGTACTCCGCGCGGATCGCCATCAGCGCCGGCATCTCGCTTTCGGCGATGGTGATTTCCTTGCGGCCCCAGTCGGCGAGGGACAGGTCGGCGACGGCGTACTGGTCGCTCTGCAGCGACACCGGGTTGTGGATGGCATTCATCAGGCGGGCTCCGGTCGTTGAGGACCCTGCGCGACGCCGGCCGGCCACGGCGGGAGTGCCTGGACTCACCGCCGACGCCGCACGGGCCGTCGGGCAGGTGAGCGCGGTTGCAAAGGAAGGATTCCGAGCCTGGCTCCAGGGGGTGGAGTTGCAACGCTCCTCGGAATGGCGCGGATTCTATGCACATCCGCCCCGCGGCGCATCGGCCGGGCGCCGGATGTCCGGCGGGAACGCGGCGAATTGCACACGTCGGCCGCGCTGCGGCCGCCCGGCGACGCGGGCGGCCCGGCAGGGCTGGCCCGGCGCGCGGGGCCGGTTCAGGACTCGCGTGCCGCCGGCACGAACTCCTCGCTGCGCGTGGTGCCCAGCAGCGCCGCTCGACCCACCAGCAGCGTGTCGACGGTGCCGATCGTCTCGAGATCCTTGCGCGTGTACGGCAGCCGGTGCAGCACGTAGCGCATCGCGTTGAGCCGCGCGCGCTTCTTGCAGTCGCTCTTGATCACCGTCCACGGCGAGTCGGAGGTGTCGGTGTGCAGGAACATCGCCTCCTTGGCGCGGGTGTAGTCGTCCCACTTGTCCAGGCTGGCCATGTCGATGGGGCTGAGCTTCCACTGCTTGAGCGGGTGCGCCTGGCGCTCCTTGAAGCGGCGGCGCTGCTCGGCGCGGCTGACGCTGAACCAGAACTTGAACAGGTGCACGCCCGAGCGCACGAGCTGGCGCTCGAACTCGGGTGCCTGGCGCAGGAACTCCTCGTACTCGCCCTGCGAGCAGAAGCCCATCACGCGCTCGACGCCGGCGCGGTTGTACCAGCTGCGGTCGAAGAGGACGATCTCGCCGGCGGTGGGCAGGTGCTGGATGTAGCGCTGGAAGTACCACTGGCCGCGCTCGACCTCGCTGGGCTTCTCCAGCGCGACGACCCGTGCGCCCCGCGGGTTGAGGTGCTCCATGAAACGCTTGATCGTGCCGCCCTTGCCGGCCGCGTCTCGCCCCTCGAAGAGGATCACGACCCGCTGCCCGGTCTCCTTGACCCAGGCTTGCAGCTTCAGCAACTCGACCTGCAAGCGGTACTTCTGCTTCTCGTAGGCGCGCCGCGACATCAGGTTCTTGTACGGATAGCCGCCTTCGCGCCAGTCCGGCGCGAGTTCGGCGTCCGGGTCGGGCTGGTCGGCGGCCTTCGGCGCGATGTCGAACAGGGCCCGCTTGATCGACTTGCGCTCGTCGGGCGCCAGTCCGTCGAGCAGCGCCTTCAGCTGCGTCATGCGCTGCGCGGTGACATCCGGGTGCGGCTTCCCGGAGGCCGGGTGCTCCTTGCCGGAGCCTGCCGCGCCCGGCGACGGCGCCGGGCTGCCTGCGCCGTGGCCGGGCAGGTGGCGCACCGCGTCGTCGATCAGCCGCGCGACGGTCATCGCCTGCGCGGTCGACTTGCGGACCTCGGCACGTTCGACCCGGTCGGCCAGCAGGGCCGGCGGGTTCAGGTGCGGCGCGATGTCGCCGGCCGCCGCGCGCCGGGGTTTCGGGCTGGCGCCCCGTGGCTGGCGCGCCGCGGCGCGCTGGCGTGGGCTGGCGGCGGGAGCCGGCGGGGTCTTCGGGGCAGGGCTCTTGCGGGCAGCGGTGGAGGCGGTCTTCGTGGGCATCGCGAGGCGGTCTGGCGCTGGTAAAACCTCGATCTTCACGAGACCCGCAGGCCGAACGCTTGATCGACATCAACACCCCCGGCGGCACCATGCCGCTGCCCTGGCGTCTGTGTCCGCGTGCGCAGCTGGCCGGCCTGATCGGGATCTTCACCGACGTCGACGACACGCTGACGCGTGACGGCGCGATCGAGCCCGTGGCACTGCGCGCGCTGCACGCGCTGCGCGACGCGGGCCTGCCGGTCGTCGCGGTGACCGGCCGGCCGATGGGCTGGAGCCGGCCCTTCGCGCGCGACTGGCCGCTCGAGGCGATCGTCGCCGAGAACGGTGCGGTCGCGCTGCGCCGGGACGCCGCCGCGCCAGAGGGCCTGCGCATCGACTACCTGCAGGACGAGGCGACGCGCCGCGAGAACGCGCAGCGGCTGCAGGCGGTTGCGCAGCGCATCCTGCACGAGCTGCCGCAGGCGCGGCTGGCGCAGGACAGCGCCGGGCGGGTGACCGACATCGCGATCGATCACGCCGAGCACGCGCACCTGGCGGACGCGCAGATCGCGCGCGTCGTCGCGCTGATGCGCGAGGCCGGCATGAGCGCCACCGTCAGCTCGATCCACGTCAACGGCTGGTACGGCGACCACGGCAAGTGGAGCGGCGCCTGCTGGGCGCTGCAGCTGCTGCACGGGCGCGACCTGCAGGCGGAGGTCGGCCGCTGGCTCTTCGTCGGCGACTCGACCAACGACCAGGTGATGTTCGAGCGTTTCGCGCTGAGCGTCGGCGTGGCCAACCTGCGCCGCTTCGCGCCGCAGCTCAGCGTCTGGCCCGCCTACCTGGCCGACGGCGAGCGGGGCGAGGGCTTCGCCGAGGTCGCCGCGGCGGTGCTCGCGGCGCGCGAGCGGCGTTGACGGGGCCTCGGTGTCGACGGACGGCCGCATCGACCTGCGCGCGACGCTGGCGCTGGCGCTGGCCGCCGCCGTCTCACTCGGGCTCGCGCGCTTCTCGTACGCACTGCTGCTGCCCCCGATGCGCGCCGAGCTCGGCTGGAGCTACTTCACGGCGGGCGCGATGAACACGGCGAACGCCGCCGGCTACCTGGCCGGCGCGCTGATCGCACCGGCGGCGCTGCGACGCGTCGACGCGCGCACCTGGATGCTGGCCGGCGGTGCGCTGGCCGCGCTGCTGCTCGCGCTGCACGGCCTGGCGCGCGGCGAGGCCGTGCTGCTGCTGCTGCGGGCGGCCAGCGGCATGGCCAGCGCCGCGAGCTTCGTCGGCGGCGGGCTGCTCGCGGCGCGGCTCGCGGCGGCGACGCCGTCGGCGTCCGGGGTCGTGCTCGGGCTGTACTACGGCGGCGTCGGGCTGGGCATCCTCGTGTCGTCGGCGCTCGTGCCGCCGCTGCTGGCCGCGGGCGATGGCAGCTGGCCTTGGGCCTGGATCGCGCTCGGCGCGGCCGCGGGGCTCGCGACGCTGGCCACGTCGGCCGGCACCGGCGCGCTGACGGCGCCTCCGCCGCCCGGTGCGGCGCGCGTGCGCTTCGCGTGGCGCCCGTTCGCCTACGGGCTGGCCGGCTACACGATGTTCGGCCTGGGCTACATCGGCTACATGACCTTCGTCGTCACGCTGCTGCGCGAAGCGGGCATCGGCGCGACGACCGTCAGCCTGTTCTACGGCGTGCTCGGCTGCGGCGTCGTCGCCTCGTCCTGGCTGTGGGCCGGCCTGCTGCAGCGCCACCGCGGCGGGCTGCCGCTCGCCGTGCTGAACGGGCTGCTCGCGCTGGCCACCGCGCTGCCGGTGCTGTCGACGCGGCTGCCGGTGATCTTCGCCTCCGGCGCGCTGTTCGGCGCGGTCTTCCTGTCGGTCGTCGCGTCGACGACGGCGCTGGTGCGCCACAACTGCGCGCCCGCGGGCTGGCCAGGCGGCATCGCCGCGTTCACGATCGTCTTCGCGGCGGGGCAGATCGTCGGCCCGGGCCTCACCGGCTGGATCGCCGACGGCGCGGGCGGCCTGTCGCGGGGCCTGGCCGTCAGCGCCACGCTGCTGGCCATCGGTGCGCTGCTCGCGTCGCGCCAGCGCGCGCTGCCGCGCGCCGACGGCGGGCGGCGCCTGGCCTGAGCAGCGGGCGTGCCGCGCCCGTCGACCGCAGCTCAGGCCAGCAGCTGGGCCCGCAGGCCCTGCCGCCGCCACAGCGCGGCGAGCGCGAAGAAACCGACGACGAAGATCAGCGAGCCCCACCACTCGGTGACGTTCTCGACGCGGTCCTTCAGCGGATCGCCGACCAGTGCGCCGACGATCGCGTTGGCCAGGCCGAGCGCGACGAGCAGCGTCGCCAGCGCGCCGGTGGCCAGCTGCAGCGGGCGCGAGAGCACGATCGCGCCGCTGCGCACGGCCCGTTGCAGCGCGCCACTGCAGATCAGCATGCACAGGCACGTGAACCCGAAGTAGACGACGGTGCCGTACTGGCGCAGCCAGCGGTAGGTGCGGCCCTCGGTGCCGAGGAAGCTGCCGTACAGGACCAGCGCGACGGCGGCGGCGATGCCCAGCGGCGCCAGCCAGGCCAGCGGCCGGTAGCGCAGGGCCGCTGGCGCGCCGGCCAGCAGCCCGCTGATCCAGCGCGCCGTCAGCAGCCACACCAGGGCCTGCAGCGCCGCGGCCGGCAGCAACAGCGCGCGGAACAGGTGGTTCGGCAGGTCGTGCCGTGCCGCACGGCTGACCGAGACGCACCCCTCGACGAAGACGTTGCACGCCGGGATCAGCCCGAGCTGTGTCGACAGCGCCCAGGCGAGCAGCGCCGCGACGCAGGGCAGCGCGCCGGCCAGCAGCGGCAGGGGCCACAGGGTGATCGAGGCGTGCGCGGGGACGGGGAGGCGGGCCTGGGGGATCATCGTCGGTGCGTCGGTGCGTCGGTGCGTCGGTATGCCAGTGTCTTCCGTGTCGATGTCCTCAGTGTCGTCAGTGCCGTCGCCCGCGATCGCGGGCCGTCGCAGCACCGCGGCGCCGTCCACGATGATGCCGCGTCTGCCGGCGTCCCGATCGCTTACCCTGCGCGCATGAACGGACCGGATCGGGACGTGCCGTCGCCGCCGGCGGGTGGCGGCGTGTGGAGTGCCGCGGCGTTGCGCCGCCGGCTCGAGGCCTTCGACGCCCGGGCCCTGCCGGCGGACGGGCATCGGAGGGCGGCGGTGGCGATCCCGGTCAGCGAAGCCGGGCACGGCGCCGATCTGCCGGGGCTGCCGTCGCGGCCGGTCTGGAGCAACGAGCCGGCGCTGCTGCTGACACGACGCGCCGCGCAGCTGCGGCAGCATGCCGGGCAGTGGGCGCTGCCCGGCGGCCGCATCGATGACGGCGAGAGCCCCGAGGACGCCGCGCGGCGCGAGCTCGCCGAGGAAATCGGCCTGGAGCTGGCGTTCGAATCCGTGCTCGGGCGGCTGGACGACTACGCCACCCGCTCCGGCTACGTGATCACGCCGGTCGTCGTCTGGGCCGGTGCGGCGCGCGAGGTCCGCCCGAACCCGGGCGAGGTCGAGGCGATCCACCGCATCCCGGTCAGCGAACTGCTGCGCGCCGATGCGCCGCTGTTGAACCGTCCGAGAAGCGGCGGGCAGACCGTGCTGCGCATGCCGATCGGCGAGCGCTGGATCGCCGCGCCGACCGCGGCCTTCCTCTACCAGTTCCGCGAGGTGCTGGTGCTCGGCCGCGCGACGCGCGTCGCCCACTTCGACCAGCCGTTCTTCGCGTGGCGCTGAACGGGCCGGCTCCCCCGGGCGGAGCGTCCGGCGCACCGGCGCGCGGTCGCCGGGCAGCGGTGCCGGGGCCTGCCGCACAATGATCGCCGTGCCGAGCCCTCCCGCCGCTGCCCTGGACGGCCTGACCGTGCTGGAGCGCGGCTGGCTGTCGAGCAACAACATCGTGATCCACCCGGCGCCCGGCGAGGATGCCGCGGTGCTCGTCGACGCCAGCCACGTGGCGCATGCCGAGCAGACGGTGGCGCTGCTGCGGCACGTGCTCGGCGGCACGCGGCTCGCGCGGGTCTACAACACCCACCTGCACTCCGACCACTGCGGCGGCAACGCGACGCTGCAGCGCGTCTTCGGGGCCGAGGTGATCGTGCCGCCCGGGCTCGCGCAGGCGGTGCGCGACTGGGACGCCATGGCGCTGTCGCACGACGCGTCGGGCCAGCGCAGCGAGCGCTTCACGATCGCCGGCACGCTGGCGCCCGGCGAGCACTTCGTCGCCGGCGCGCGGCGCTGGGAGGCCCACGCCGCGCCGGGCCACGACCCGCACTCGCTGATCCTCCACGACGCGGCCAACGGCGTGCTGATCTCCGCCGACGCGCTGTGGGAGCAGGGCTTCGGCGTGGTGTTCCCGGAGATCGACGGCGTGCCCGGTTTCGACGACGTCGCGCGCACGCTGGACCTGATCGAGTCACTGGGCGCCCGCGTCGTGATTCCCGGCCACGGCGCACCCTTCACCGACCTGGCCGGCGCGCTGGCGCGGGCACGCTCACGCCTGGCGGGCTTCCGCGCGCAGCCGGAGCGGCATGCGCGGCACGCCGTCAAGGTGCTCGTCAAGTACCACGTGATGGAGGAGGGCGCGCTGCCGCTGGAGGGGCTGCTGCACTGGGCCGCCGAGACGCCGCTGCTGCGCGCGCTGTGGCACCGCTTCGGCGTCGACGACGAGCCCTCGGCGCTGCGCTGGTGCGAGCGTTTCGTCCACGAGCTGGTCAAGGGCGGGGCGCTGGCCCTCGACGGCGGGATGGTCCGCGACGCCTGAGGGCGGCGCTCGCCGCCCCCGGGCCGTGGGCCGCCGCGGCGGCCCGCGGCCTCACTTCAGGCCGGCCAGGTCGCGCAGGACCGCGACCTGGCCCGTCGTTTGGTCTTCGCCCACATCCGCTGCGCGGATATGACCGAAGCCCACGCTGCGATGCGCGCTGCGCGCGCCCGGCCTCACTTCAGGCCGGCCAGGTCGCGCAGGACCGCGACCTTGTCGCAGCGTTCCCACGCGAACTCGGGTTCCTCGCGGCCGAAGTGGCCGTAGGCGGCGGTCTTCGTGTAGATCGGGCGCAGCAGGTCGAGCATCTGGATGATGCCCTTGGGACGCAGGTCGAAGACTTCGTTGACCCACTTGGCGATCTGCTCGTCGCTGACCACGCCCGTGCCTTCGGTGTAGACCGTCACGTTCATCGGCCGGGCCACGCCGATGGCGTAGGCCACCTGCACCTGGCACTGGCGCGCCAGGCCGGCGGCGACCACGTTCTTCGCGACGTAGCGCGCCGCGTAGGCGGCCGAGCGGTCGACCTTGGACGGGTCCTTGCCGGAGAACGCACCGCCGCCGTGCGGGCAGGCGCCGCCGTAGGTGTCGACGATGATCTTGCGACCGGTCAGGCCGCAGTCGCCCTGCGGCCCGCCGACGACGAAGCGGCCGGTCGGGTTGATCAGGTACTTCGTGTCGTTGGTGAGCCACTCCTTGGGCAGAACCGGCTTGATGATCTCCTCGCGCACGGCCTCGTAGAAGGCGTCGGTCATGCGCGAGCCCAGGCTGTACTCGGGCGCGTGCTGGGTCGACAGCACCACGGTGTCGATGCTGTGCGGCTTGCCGTCGACGTAGCGCATCGTGACCTGGCTCTTGGCGTCGGGGCGCAGGAAGGGCAGGCGGCCGTCCTTGCGCAGCTGGCTCTGGCGTTCGACCAGACGGTGCGCGTAATAGATCGGCGCGGGCATCAGCTCGGGCGTCTCGTCGCAGGCGTAGCCGAACATCAGGCCCTGGTCGCCGGCGCCGGTGTTCAGGTGGTCGTCGGACGCATGGTCCACGCCCTGGGCGATGTCGTTGCTCTGCTTGTCGTAGGCCACCAGCACCGCGCAGCCCTTGTAGTCGATGCCGTACTCGGTGTTGTCGTAGCCGATGCGCTTGATGGTGTCGCGCGCGACCTGGATGTAGTCGACGTGCGCGTTGGTCGTGATCTCGCCCGCCAGCACCACCAGGCCGGTGTTGCACAGCGTCTCGGCGGCGACGCGGCTGCGCGGGTCCTGCGCGAAGATCGCGTCGAGGATGGCGTCGGAGATCTGGTCGGCGACCTTGTCCGGGTGACCTTCGGAGACCGACTCGGAGGTGAAGAGATAATCGTTCGCCACTTGTGAAAACTCCAGGTTGGTTGAGCCGGCGTAGCCGTTCAGGAAGACCTGGAAAGCGGCGACGCTTTAGCGGTATTCGATCGGGCACGATGCCACGCTGCCGACCGGCGGCCGGGGGCAACCGGCCGCATCGCCCCGCAAGTTGTCCTTAACTCGGCGATGCAGAGATTATAGGTGCCATGCTCGGCGTGATCCGTTGGTTGTCGCGGCTGTCGCCGTCGGCCACCTATGTCTTGGGGGGATGGCTGGGCTGGCTGGCCTGGCTGGTTTCGCCGAGCCTGCGCCGCCACGTCGCGCACAACGCGGCGCTGGCCGGAGTATCGGCTGCCGACCGCCGGCGCAGCATCGCCGAAGCCGGGCGACTCGTGATGGAGTTGCCGCGGCTGTGGCTGCGCCCGGCCGACCGGCCGATCCCCGACCCGGTGCGCTGGGAAGGTGCGGAGCTGATCGAGCGGCGGCTCGGCCAGCCGGGCGGGCTGCTGCTGCTGACGCCGCACATGGGCAGCTTCGAGATGGCCGCTCAAGCCTTCGCCGAGCGTTTCGGCGCCGCGCACCCGCTGACCGTGCTCTACCGCCCGGCGCGCCAGGACTGGCTGCGCCACCTGCAGGAGACGGCCCGTGCGCGCCCGGGCATCGCGACGGCGCCGGCCAGCCTGGCCGGCGTGCGGCAGATGATCCGCGCGCTGCGCCGCGGCGAGACGGTCGGGCTGCTGCCCGACCAGGTGCCGCCCGACGGCCAGGGCGTGTGGGCGCCGTTCTTCGGCGAGCCGGCCTACACGATGACGCTGGCCGCGCGGCTCGTGCAGCAGACCGGCGCCCAGCTGCTGGTGCTGTGGTGCGAACGGCTCGGCGGCCGCGACGGATACGTGATGCGGGTGTCCGAGCTGGCCGAGCCGCTGCCCGGGCGCGCCGACAGTGACGCGGCGCTGCAGCTGGCGGCCGCCACGGCCATCAACCGCGCGATGGAGACGCTGATCCGCCAGAACCCGGGCCAGTACCTCTGGGGCTACAACCGCTACAAGCAACCGCGCGCGATGGCGGCCGAGCATGGCTGAAGCCGGCATTCGCGTGCTGCTGGCCCTGCTGTGGCTGCTGCACCTGCTGCCGCTGGGCGTGCTCGCGGTGCTCGGCCGGGGCCTGGGCGCCGTCGCGCACCTCGTCGCGCGCAAGCGCCGTCGCATCGCGTTGCGCAACCTCGAGCTGTGTTTCCCCGCGATGCCTCCCGCCGAGCGCGAGGCGCTGGTGCGCGAGCACTTCAAGCTGCTGGTGCGCAGCATGCTCGAGCGCTCGCTGCTGTGGCACGCGAGCCCGCAGCGCCTGAGGCGGCTGATCCACGTCGAGGGCGACATCGGCCTGGCCGACCGGGGCGGCAAGCCGGTGATGTGGCTGGTGCCGCACTTCGTCGGCCTGGAGGTGGCCGGCGCCGCGGTGCAGCTCTTCCAGAACACCTGGGGCATCGACATCTACCAGCCCCAGCGCAGCCGCGCCTTCGACGCGGCGCTGAAGAAGGGACGCCTGCGCTTCGGCCGCGGCGAGGCGCACCCGCGGGGGCTGCCGATCCGCCAGCTGATGAGGCGCATCAAGGAAGGCTGCGCGTTCTTCAACATGCCCGACCAGGACTTCGGGGCGAAGGACGCGGACTTCGTGCCCTTCTTCGGGGTGCCGGCGTGCACGCTGCTGGCGCCGTCGCGCATGGCGCGGCTGATGGGCATGGCGGTGCAGCCGGTCGTCGTGACGCTGCTGCCCGGCGGGCAGGGATGGCGCGTGCGTTTCCACGAGCCGTGGGCCGGCTGGCCGACCGACGACCCGAAGGCCGACACCGCGGCAATGAACGCCTTCATCGAACGCGCGATCCTCGAGGCCCCGGCGCAGTACCTCTGGGTGCACAAACGTTTCAAGACGCGCCCGCCCGGCGAGCCGCCGCTGTACGGATGACTCGCCGCCACGGCCGGCGGACCGCCGGTGCCCGCGGCGGCGACCGCGGCCGGCGGCCCGGCTGCCTCCGGCACCCGACCCCGTCCCCGGGGGCGCGGCGCCCATAATCGCCGCCATGAAGCTGCGCTTCACGAAGATGCAGGGCGCGGGCAACGACTTCGTCGTGCTCGACGCCACGCGCGAGCCGATCGAGCTCGACGCCGAGCGGGTGCGCCGCCTCGGCGACCGGCGCCTGGGCATCGGCGCCGACCAGATCCTCGTCGTCGAGCGGCCGGACGTGCCGGGCGTCGACTTCCGCTACCGGATCTTCAACGCCAGCGGCGACGAGGTCGAGCACTGCGGCAACGGCGCGCGCTGCTTCCTGCGCTACGTGCGCGAGCGCGGGCTCACCGACCGGCGACGCGTGCGCGTGCAGACGATGAACCGGGTGATCGAGCTGCAGCAGCAGGACGACGGGCGCGTCACGGTGGACATGGGTCCGCCGCAGTTCGATCCGGCCCGCGTGCCCTTCGACGCGCAAGGGCTGCAGCCGCGGCGTGTCGGCGGCCTCGAGCTGTGGCCGCTGGCGTTGCCGCCGGCGGCGCCGGGCGCTGCGCCGGCCGCCTGCGAGGTTGCCGTCGTCTCGATGGGCAACCCGCACGCGGTGCAGCGGGTCGACGACGTCGACCGCGCCCCGGTGGGCGTGGTCGGGCCGCTCGTCGAGGGCCATCCGCGCTTCCCGCAGCGCGTGAACGCCGGCTTCCTGCAGCTGCTGTCGCGCGCTGCCGTGCGGCTGCGGGTCTACGAGCGCGGTGCCGGCGAGACGCTGGCCTGCGGCACCGGCGCCTGCGCCGCGGTGGCCGCGGGCATCCAGGCGGGATGGCTGGACGCGCGCGTGGATGTCCACACGCGCGGCGGGCTGCTGACGATCGAGTGGGCGGGCGGCGACGCGCCGGTGCTGATGACCGGGCCGGCCGAATTCGTCTTCGACGGGGAGATCACGTGGTGACGAGGAGCATGGGCGTGCAGGGCATCACCGAGAACGACATCGCCGAATACCTCGCGAACAATCCCGGCTTCTTCGAGCGCCACGCCGAGCTGCTGGGCAGCATCCAGCTGCGCAGCCCGCACGGCAACCGGGCCGTCTCGCTGCAGGAGCGGCAGATGGAGATGCTGCGCGAGCGCATCAAGGGCCTCGAGGCGAAGATCGTCGAGATGATCCGCCACGGGCAGGAGAACGTGGCGATCGCCGACCGGCTGCACCGCTGGACCCGCAGGCTGCTGACGACGGCCGATCCGGCCGAGCTGCCGCAGGCGCTGACCGAGGTGCTGCAGCACGAGTTCCTGATCCCGCGGATCGCGCTGCGGCTGTGGTCGCTGCCCGCGCCGCTGGCCGACCGCCTGGCCGGCCAGGCCTGCGGGTCGGCGGTCAGCGACGACGTGCGCGCCTTCGCCGAGAGCCTGGCCGTGCCCTACTGCGGCGCGAACAACGGCTTCGAGGCGGCCTCCTGGCTCGACGACGCGGCTTCGGTGCAGTCGACGGCGATGATCCCCTTGCGCGAGGGGGACGCGGTCTTCGGCCTGCTGGTGCTCGGCTCGCCGGACCCGACACGCTACGGCGCGGACATGGGCACCGAGTTCCTGATGCGCATCGGGGACATCGCCGCCGCGGCCCTGTCGCGGCTGCGCAGCCGCTGACGCGCGGATCGTCGGCGATGGCCACCGCAGGCGAGCCGCAGGCGCGCGCGAGCGCAGGGCCGCAGCAGCCCGGGGCCGGCCCGGGGCCGGATGCCGGCCGCCCCGGCGCGCCGCTCGATCCCGACATCGGGCGCTACCTGCACCACCTCGCGGTCGAGCGGCGCCTCGCGGCGCGCACGCTCGTGCTGTACCGCGCGGCGCTGGCCGAACTGGCCGCGCGTGCGCACGAGCATCCGCTGGCGCTGGCCGAGGTGCAGTCGCACCACGTGCGGCGCTGGGCCGCGCGGCTGCGCGATCGCGGGCTCGGGCCGCGCAGCCTCGCGCTGACGCTGTCGGCCTGGCGCGGGCTGTACCGCTGGCTGGGCCGCGAGGGCCGGGTCCGGGCGAATCCGGTCGACGGCGTGCGGGCGCCGAAGGCGCCGAAGCCGCTGCCCAAGGCGCTGCCGGTGGATCAGGCCGTCGCGCTGGCCGCGCAAGGGCCAGTGGTGTCCGCGCGCGAGACGCCGCGCGTGCTGGACCTGCGCGACCAGGCGATCGTCGAGCTGCTCTACGGCTGCGGGCTGCGCGTCGGCGAGCTCGTCGGCCTGGACCACGCCCCGGGCCCGTCGGCGGCGGGGTGGATCGATGTCGCCGACGCCACCGCGCATGTGCTCGGCAAGGGTGCCAAGCGGCGCAGCGTGCCGGTGGGGGCGCCGGCGCTGCAGCCGCTGGTGCAGGGTCTCGCGAAGCGCGCGACGATCGCCCGCGACGCCGAGCCGGCGCTGTTCGTCGGCCAGCAGGGGCGCCGGCTCACCGCCAGCCAGGTGCGCGCACGGCTGGCCCGCCGTGCCCTGCAGGCCGGGCTGCCGACGCACGTGCACCCGCACATGCTGCGCCACAGCTTTGCCAGCCACCTGCTGCAGTCCAGCGGCGACCTGCGCGGCGTGCAGGAGCTGCTGGGCCACGCGAGCATCGCGACGACGCAGGTCTACACGAAGCTGGACTTCCAGCACCTGGCGAAGGTCTACGACGCGGCGCACCCGCGCGCGCGGCGCAAGCCATCCCGACCATGAAGACCATCCGCCTGCTCGACGGCAAGGAACGTTCGCTGCTGCGCCGCCACCCCTGGGTCTTCGCCGGCAGCGTCGCGCGCGGCAAGGCCGATGCCGGCGAGACGGTGCGCGTCGAGGCGGCCGACGGGCGTTTCCTGGCCTGGGGCGCGTACAGCCCGGCCTCGCAGATCCGCGTGCGCGCGTGGAGCTTCGACGAGGCCGAGCGCATCGACCATGCCTTCTTCAAGCGCCGCGTCGCCCGCGCGCTGGCGCTGCGCACGCGCCTGGCGCCGGCCAGCGACGGCGTGCGGCTGGTCCACGGCGAGGCCGACGGCCTGCCGGGGCTGATCGTCGACCGCTACGGCGACGTGCTCAGCGCGCAGTTCCTCTCCGCCGGCGCCGAACGCTGGCGCGAGGCGCTGGCCGACATCCTGCTGGCGGCCAGCGGTGCGCAGCGCCTGTACGAACGCTCGGACTCCGGCGTGCGGGCGCTCGAGGGCCTGGAGCCGCGCAGCGGCTGGCTGCGCGGCGACGGGCCGACGGCGCTGACGATCCGCGAGCACGACTGGCAGCTCGCGCTGGACGTCGCGCAGGGCCACAAGACCGGCTTCTACCTGGACCAGCGCGACAACCGTGCCGCGCTCGCGCGCTGGGTGCGCCAGTTCGGCTGCCGGCGCGTGCTGAACGCCTTCAGCTACACCGGCGGCTTCTCGGTCGCCGCGCTCGCCGGCGGCGCGCAGGAGGTGATCAGCGTCGACTCGTCGGCGCCGGCGCTCGAGCTCGCGCAGGCCAACGTCGCGCGCAACGGCTTCGACGCCGAGCGCCACCGCACCCTCGACGCCGACGTCAACGGCTTCCTGCGCGAGCGCCTGAAGGACGGCGAGCGCTTCGACGCGATCGTGCTCGACCCGCCGAAGTTCGCGCCGACGGCCGCGCACGCCGACCGCGCCGCGCGCGCCTACAAGGACATCAACCGTCTCGCGCTGAAGCTGCTGGCCCCCGGCGGGCTGCTGCTGAGCTTCAGCTGCTCCGGCGGCGTCGGCGCCGAGCTGTTCCACAAGATCGTCGCCGGCGCGGCCGCCGACGCCGGCGTCGACGGCGCGATCCTCGCTCGCCTGGAAGGTGCGCCGGACCACCCGACGACGCTGGCCTTTCCCGAAGGGGAGTACCTCAAGGGGCTGGCGATCCTCAGGGAGTGAGCACCTGCCGGGCGGCTGGTCTGGCGGTCGCGCGCAACGGACGGGTGACCCGCCGGATCGGTTGCTGGCGGTTCGGCCGCCCGGCGGCGGAGGCCGCCGAAGCGGCCGAAGCGGCCGAAGCGCCTGTCGTGGCCGTCGTGGCTGTCGCGGCTGAGACCCGAGGCCACGGCGCGACACCGAAGCCCTGCGGGCCGCCGCTCACCCCACCCCCAGCGCCACCCGCGTGTCGAACTTCGCTCGCTTGACGGCGAAGTAGGTCTTCACATTGCGCACGTTCGCGTTCTGTGCGAACAGCCGCTGCGCAAGCGCGTGGTAGCCCTCCATGCCGGCCACGTGCAGCACGAGCACGAAGTCGGGCCCGGGGCTGACGCGCCAGCACTGCTGCACCGACGGCTCGGCGATGGCCAGCGCCTCGAAGGCGTCCAGGTGCTCCGCGCCCTGGCGGTCCAGCGTGACCTCGACCAGCGCTTGCAGCCCGGCGGCCAGCCCTGCCGCCTGCGGCGAGACGATCGCCACCTGGCGCTCGATGACGCCGGCATCGACGAGGCGCCGCACGCGACGCAGCGCGGTGGCCGGCGAGACATGCACGGCGGCGGCGAGGTCCTGGTTCGACAGCGAGGCATCGGCCTGCAGCACGTCGAGGATCCTCAGGTCGGTGGGGTCGAGTTCGATCATCTGCAACCGAATTGCATCCTGTGGCGGTTGGAGGTGATTATCTTGCGACATGACGTGGTCGCGAAAGAATCGATCGGCTTGCCGTGACATCTTGCAACCCATCGCCATCGGCGGCTGCCTACGATCCTGTCCTGTCCGGAATCGATCTGCGGGAGAACCCTCATGTGTGGCATCGTCGGCGCGGTCAGCCAGCGCAACATCGTCCCGATCCTCGTCGAAGGGTTGAAGCGGCTCGAGTACCGCGGCTACGACAGCTGCGGCGTCGCGGTGCACCAGGGCGGCGCGCTCAAGCGCGCGCGCAGCACCTCGCGGGTGGCCGAGCTGCAGGCGCAGGTCGATGCCGACGGCATCGCGGCGGGCACCGGCATCGCGCACACGCGCTGGGCCACGCACGGCGCACCGGCCGTGCACAACGCGCACCCGCACTTCTCGGCCGGGCCGCGCGCGGCAGCCGACGCGGCCGGGCTGATCGCGCTGGTGCACAACGGCATCATCGAGAACCACGACGAGCTGCGCGCCGAGCTGCAGGGCCGCGGCTACGTCTTCGCCAGCCAGACCGACACCGAGGTCATCGCGCACCTCGTGCACCACCTCTACGACGGCGATCTCTTCGAGGCCGTGCAGAACGCCGTCGGGCGCCTGAAGGGCGCCTACGCGATCGCGGTGTTCTGCCGCGACGAGCCGCACCGCATCGTCGGCGCGCGCGAGGGTTCGCCGCTGGTGATGGGCGTCGGCGTCGGCGAGCGCGCCGGCGAGAACTTCCTGGCCAGCGACGCGATGGCGCTGGCCGGCGTGACCGACCAGATCGTCTACCTCGAGGAAGGTGATGTCGTCGACCTGCAGATCGGCAAGACCTGGATCACCGCGCGCGGCGCCGACGGGCGCTTCCAGCGGGTCGAGCGGCCGGTGCGCACCGTGCAGGCGCACACCGGCGCGGCCGAGCTCGGGCCCTACCGCCACTACATGCAGAAGGAGATCTTCGAGCAGCCCAAGGCCATCGCCGACACGCTGGATGCCGTCGACGGCATCAGCCCGGAGCTGTTCGGCGACGGCGCGTACCGCGTCTTCAAGGCGGTGGACCGGGTGCTGATCCTCGCCTGCGGCACGAGCTACTACGCCGGCTCGACCGCCAAGTACTGGCTCGAGAGCATCGCCGGCATCCCCACCGCGGTGGAGATCGCCAGCGAGTACCGCTACCGCGACAGCGTGCCCGACCCGAAGACGCTGGTCGTGACCATCACGCAGAGCGGCGAGACCGCCGACACGATCGCCGCGCTGAAGCACGCGCGCTCGCTGGGCATGGAGCACACGCTGACGATCTGCAACGTCTCGACCAGCGCGATGGTGCGCGAGTGCCGGCTGGCCTACATCACGCGCGCCGGCGCCGAGATCGGCGTGGCCAGCACGAAGGCCTTCACGACGCAGCTGGTCGGCCTGTACCTGCTGACGCTGGCGCTCGCCCAGGTGCGCGGGCGCCTGGACGACGCGCAGGAGGCCGCTGCGCTGAAGGAGCTGCGCCACCTGCCGGTGGCCGTGCAGGCCGTGCTGGCGCTGGAGCCGCAGGTCATCGCCTGGAGCGAGGACTTCGCGAAGAAGGAGAACGCGCTGTTCCTCGGCCGCGGCCTGCACTTCCCGATCGCGCTCGAAGGCGCGCTGAAGCTCAAGGAGATCAGCTACATCCACGCCGAGGCCTACCCGGCCGGCGAGCTCAAGCACGGGCCGCTGGCGCTGGTGACCGCGGCGATGCCGGTGGTCACCGTCGCGCCGAACGACGCCCTGCTCGAGAAGCTGAAGAGCAACATGCAGGAGGTGCGCGCGCGCGGCGGCGAACTCTTCGTCTTCGCCGACAGCGACACCCACATCGCCAACGACACCGGCGTGCACGTGATCCGCATGCCCGAGCACTACGGTGCGCTCAGCCCCATCCTGCACGTCGTGCCACTGCAGCTGCTGGCCTATCACACGGCGTGTGCACGGGGCACGGACGTGGACAAGCCGCGCAACCTGGCGAAGAGCGTGACGGTGGAGTGA